>Ga0185299_10006008_pt1 | contig 13179 bp, 7 predicted proteins | sample PaiPotPPA55metaG_FD_128002 | JGI IMG/M metagenome (GOLD analysis project Ga0185299, IMG submission 128002) | Iron sulfur acid spring bacterial and archeal communities from Banff, Canada, to study Microbial Dark Matter (Phase II) - Paint Pots PPA... ...
ACGGGCTTCGTCGGCAGTCATCTCCTTTCTACACTTCTCCAGGAGACCGACGCGCATATCTTCTGCCACGTCCGCGCCGCGGACCGGCGATCCGCCGAGACCCGTTTGCGGCAGGCGCTCGATAAGCGAAAGCTTTCGGCATGCTGGGACGAGCGTCGTATCGAGGTTCTGACCGGAAATCTCGGGCATCCGGCACTCGGGCTCGATGAGAAGGGAACGCGCATTGTGCGTGACGAGTGCGACGCGATCTATCATTGCGGCGCGAACGTGGAATTCCTCCATCACTATGCCGCGCTAAAACCCGCCAATGTGGACAGCGTCCTCACGCTGCTCGATTGGACCGCGAATGGACGACCAAAGAAACTACACTATGTTTCCACTCTTGCGGTGATCGACAAGTTTCAGTCCGGGCCGGTGTCGGAGCAGACCGAGCTCACCTCTTGGCAGAGTCTCGCGGGCGGGTATAGCCAAAGCAAGTGGGTCGGCGACACGCTCGCGCGCCAGGCACAGGCTCGCGGCCTGCCGGTGTCAATCTATCGACTGAGCAGCGTCACCGGCGATCGCATGAATGGCATCTGCAACGAGACGGATCTGATCTGGCGACTTGTCCGGCTCTATGTCGAATTGGGGGTGATTCCCGACCTGGATATTCTGCTGAACATGACGCCTGCCGATGACGTCGCGCGGGCCATCGTCCGGCTCGCGGGCCGCGAAGCGTCCGGGGATAGCGTCTATCATCTCATGAACAGCGAACCGCTTCATGTGCGGGAGGTCCCCCGAATCTTTCAACGGCTCGGCCTCCAGCTCGACCTCGTATCGCTCGATCAATGGATGGACATTGCGCGACGGCGGCTTGAGGAAACGCTTGACGACGATCTCGCAGCCGTCCTGTCGATTCTGTCAAAAGAGGACACGTCGCGATCGCACCCCGAAATCGTATCGGACTTCACGCAGGAACAATTGGCTGCGGTGGGCGCGCCGATCGGTCCCGTCAGCCCCATCCTTCTCGAACGTTATTTTGCCAGCTTGCGGCTTCCGGAAGTTGTGTCCGACGCTCTGGCGCCGGCTACCGCGAAATGAACAGCGAGTCATCTGGTAGGTTAGGGATAGGGAGAGCACAGCATGGCTCGGTTTCTCATTGCCGCTACTGCGGTACCCGGTCATGTCTTGCCCTTATTGGCGGTTTCCCAACACCTCGTTAGCCGCGGCCACGAGGTCGTCGTGTATACCGGGAGATTGTTCCGGGAGCGAGCGGAGGCCACCGGCGCGCAATTCGTCGCGTTCCGTCCGGAAATCGACATCGACTATCGGCGACTCGACGAACGCTTTCCCGAGCGCCGCAAGATCACGTCCGGCCCCGGCCAGTTGTGCTTCGGATTGAAGCACGTCTTTGCCGATGCAATGCCGCATCAGAGCGCCGGGATACGCGACATCCGCCGCGATTTTGCAGTGGATGCGATTATAGTTGATACGATGTTCTGCGGGACCTTTCCGCTCCTGCTCGGACTACCGGAGAAAAGAGTCCCGATCGTTGCGCTCGGGATCACGGCTCTTGCCTTGTCGAGCGCGGACACCGCGTTCTTCGGAACTGCGCTTCCACCTTCATGGGCGGCGGCGGATCGCGCGCGCAATGTTGCAATGACCAGCCATCTGCAGCAAGCGGTCTTCGGCTCGGCGCAGCGATACTTTAATGACGTCCTCGCGAAGCACGGCTCGCGCCCTCTGCCGGCATTTCTTTTCGATGCCATGATTACGCTGCCTGATCTGTATTTGCAGCTCACCGCCAAGGAATTCGAATATCCGCGCAGCAAGATGCCCGACAGCATCCGCTTCGTCGGACCGCTGCTGCCGCCGCCATCTAACGACTTCTGCCCGCCGCTGTGGTGGGACGATCTCGACAAAGCCGGTCCGATCGTTCTCGTCACCCAGGGCACCCTCGCAAACGATGATCTTGGGCAACTGGTCGGGCCCACTCTGACGGCGCTGGCGAACGAGGATCTGACGGTGATCGCATGCACCGGTGGCCCACCGGTCGAATCGATTCCAGCGGCGTTGCCGGGCAATGCCAAGGTGACGACGTTTTTGCCGTTCGATCGCCTGTTTGCGAAAGTGAGTGTCATGGTGACCAATGGCGGCTATGGCGCCGTCAATCACGCGCTCAGTCTCGGTGTGCCGTTGGTCGTTGCCGGGGATAGCGAGGAAAAACCGGAAATAGCGGCTCGGGTCGCGTGGGCGGGCGCCGGCATCAATCTCGGCACCGGCCGGCCAACTGCCTCGCAGATTCGCGAGGCGGTTCGCACCGTGCTCACCAAGCCCCAATATCGACAGCGCGCGCAGGCGCTGCGCGCCGCTTTCGCTCGCCACAACGCGCGTGACGAGATTGCGGAACTGGTCGAAGGCCTTGCCGCCGGCGGCACGGCGGCGAGCTCTCCCGAAAGTATACGTCGCGGGCTCGGCTCTGTCGGCGCTCCGAAGGAGGGTACAAGCAGCCAGGCCGTCGACATGGACACGCCTCTGATACGTCAGATGTCGAGGACGGTTTGATCCGTCCCGATGCTTCAATGGTCGTGATCGTGCCTCATGCTGAAAGCCTGCGATCGTTGATGATGACGCTGGCTGTCTCGTTCGGATGCCATCCGACCCGGCTGGGGCGGATCCAAAGGAAGGCGATGGGGTGAAAAAGACGTCGTTGAGGTCCGCTTGCATCGCCCTCCCAGTGCTCGTCGTTACAGTCTGCGTTTATATCTTCGCCGTGATCGGTGTGGAGCGTCCGCATATCGAAGCGGTCGCAACGCCACTCCCGGACCCAGGACGGGAAACGAACCCGGCCGCGGGCGCCGCACCGATGGCCACGACGCTCGCCAGAGCCGAACGGCATTCAATAACCGAGACGGTTACGGTTACCGGATCCCTCGTGGCTCGAGAGGAGGTTGTCGTCGGCGCGGAAGTCGATGGGCTACGCATTATCGAGATTCTCGCCGATGTCGGCGATCGTGTCGAGCAAGGCCAGGTGCTCGCCCGTCTCGACGACACCATGCTCCGGATTCAGCTCGCGCAAAACACTTCGATGATCGCGATAGCGCAGGCGTCGATCGCGCAGATGGAGGCGTCGATCGCGGAGACACAGGCCAACGTAACCGAAGCCGCGGACGCGCTGAAACGGGCGCAAACATTGGTCGTCTCCGGCACGACCTCTCCGGTCCAACTCCTGGCCCGTGAGACCCAAGCCAAGGTCGCTACCTCAAAGGCCACCGCCGCGGAGGAGAATTTGCGCATGGCAAAAGCTGAAGAAGTGTTTGCGGAGGCGCAACGGAGCGAGATCAATCTGAAAATCGCGCGAACCGAGCTGAAGGCGCCGACGGCCGGGACTATCTCGCATCGCGCTGCTCGCCAGGGCGCAGTAGCCAGCACGGCGGGCGAGCCTCTGTTCCGCCTCGTACGGAACAGTGAAATTGAATTCGACGCCGAAGTTCCGGAAACGGCGCTTCCGCAGATCGTGCCAGGCCAAAACGTCGAGGTTTGGCTGCCCGGCGTCAGCGAGGCCATCGGCGGCTATGTGCGGCTGGTCGATCCGACCGTAGACAAAGTTAGCCGGCTCGGCCGGGTCGCGGTCGCGCTCCCGCACCATCCGGCCATGAAGGCCGGCATTTTTGCCCGCGGTAACATTACACTAGGCAGACGACAAGCCGTTACGGTGCCGTTGTCGGCCGTCCTCTTTGGCAAGGATGGCCCTTACGTCCAGGTGGCGACGAACAATGTCGTCGAAATCCGCAACGTCGAAACCGGCCTCAAACGCGGCGCCCGCATCGAAATCGTGAACGGTCTGATTGAAGGCCAGGAGGTCGTCGCTCGCGGTGCAGCGTTCACCAGGCCGGGCGAACGGATCACGCCCGTCCGCAATGACGCGAGAGCCGCGGGAGGAGGTTGATATGGCCCTCAACATCTCTGCCTGGTCGATTCGCAAGCCCATTCCACCATTGGTATTCTTTGTCGGCCTGATCGTGCTCGGCGCGGCCAGCCTGAAGACCCTGCCGATCACGCAGATGCCCAACATCGACATCCCCATCGTCACCATCACCGTCACCCAGACGGGTGCCGCGCCGAGTGAGTTAGAAACGCAGGTCACGAACAACGTCGAGAACGCGGCGGCCGGAGTCGTCGGGGTCAAGCACATAACGTCGAGCGTCTCTGATGGGGTATCCGTCACGACGGTCGAGTTTCAATTGGAGACGCCGGCCGATCGTGCGGTGAATGACGTCCGCAACGCGATGGCGAACATCCGGTCGGAGCTGCCGCAGAGCATCGAAGAACCGTCGATACAGCGGGTCGACGTCGAAGGGATGGCGATCGTCACCTATGCAGCGTCGATTCCATCGAGGACGGCTGCGCAGGCGTCCTGGTTCGTCGATGACGTCATCGCAGGGACGCTGGAGGGCGTTCGCGGCGTCGCGCAGGTCAAGCGCGCGGGCGGCGTCAACCGCGAAATCCGGGTATCGCTCCTGCCCGACCGGCTGATGGCGCTTGGAATCACCGCGCTGGACGTGAATGAGCAGATGCGAGCCACGAATGTCGATCTCACAGGTGGGCGCGGCGAAGTGGGCTCGCGAGAGCAAACCATACGGATGCTCGCGGGCGCCGAGGCGATTGAGGAACTGGCCAATCGCACGATCGCGCTGCCGGGCGGTCGAAAGGCCAGGTTGAATGAGATTGCCACGGTCACCGATGGCGCGGCGGAAACCCGCAGCTTCGCCCGCCTCAATGGGAAACCGGTCGTCACATTTGGTATCTACCGTGCAAAGGGCTTCTCCGATGTGGCTGTCTCGGAGGCCGTCGCGAAGAAGTTACAGGAGCTCACCAAGACGTATCCCGAACTGTCGGTCTCGGAGATCGACAGCACGGTGCGCTATACCAAGACCGATTATCGCGCCACCGTGCAGACGTTGATCGAAGGCGCAATCCTCGCGGTCGTCGTCGTGCTGATCTTTCTGCGCGATTTTCGGGCAACGGCGATTTCCGCGCTCGCGATACCACTGTCAATTCTTCCGACCTTCTGGGCGATGGACATCCTCGGGTTTTCTCTGAACGCCGTCAGTCTGCTTGCGATCACGCTCGTCACCGGCATCCTGGTCGATGATGCCATTGTGGAGATCGAGAACATCGTCCGGCACATTCGTATGGGCAAATCAGCCTATCGCGCCTCGCTCCAGGCCGCGGACGAGATCGGACTCGCGGTAGTCGCGACGACCATGACCATCGTCGCCATGTTCATGCCGGTCAGCTTCATGGGCGGTATCGCTGGCCAATATTTCAAGCAATTCGGTCTTACGGTCGCCATCGCAGTCACATTCTCTCTGCTGGTCGCGAGGCTCATAACGCCGCTCCTGGCGGCATATTTCCTGCGCGACCGTCAGCACCGCGTCGGAGGGCCGGGCGTCATCATGGGGCGCTATCTGCGCATGCTCGAGTGGTCGCTTCGCAACCGATTCATCACGCTCGCGCTCGGGGCGCTGACCTTCGTGGGCTCGATCATGATCGCAGGGTCCTTGCCGTATGGCTTCCTGCCGACCAATGACCTGTCGCGTTCGGTTCTCCTGATCGAGCTGCCACCTGGCTCGACGATCGCGGATACCGCGGCGACCGTGGACCGTATTACTGCATTGCTCAAGGAGCGGCCCGAAGTCAGGAGTGTCTATGCGGTCGGCGGCGCCACCGGCACCAACGGGTTGAGCGTCACCGCTGGTGAAGTACGCAAAGCCACTATCGTCGTAGACCTCGTCGCCCGCAGCAACCGGTCGCACGACCAGAAGGCAATCGAGCGCGACATGCGCGCTGTGCTCGGCGCGATCCCGGATATCCGCTACAGCTTCGGCAACGGCGGCGGCGGACGCGAATTCACGCTGATCCTGTCCGGGCCCCAAGGCGCCGCGCTTGAGCAGGCGGCGCTGGCGCTGGCGCGGGAGGCTCGGGAGCAGGTATCCGTTCTCGCGAATGTGGTCTCGACTGCAGCACTTGACCGGCCGGAGATCCGTATCATGCCGAGGCTCGAGGAGGCCGCCGATCTCGGAATCTCAGGGGCGCAGATTGCCAAAGCAGCACGGATTGCGACGATCGGCGATGTATCTGCGCATCTGGCGAGGTTCTCGGCCGCCGGCCGCCAAGTGCCAATCCGCGTGCAACTCGACGAGCGGGCGCGGGACGATTTATCGACCCTCGATATGCTGCGCATTAAGGCCAGGAACGACACAACGGTACCATTGGCGACAGTCGCCGATACCGGATTCGGCGAGGGACCGACGACCATAGAACGCTATGATCGAAGGCGTCGCGTGGCGATCGAGGCTGACCTTGTCGGAAGCACCCCGCTCGGCGAGGCGATCGAGCAGGTGATGGCGCTGCCCTCGGCACGAAACCTGCCCGCTGGCGTGACGATCGCAAGGTTCGGCGATTCAGAAATCATGGAAGAAGTCTTTTCGAGCTTCTCGCGCGCGATCGCTGCCGGCGTGCTAATGGTGCTCGCTGTCCTCGTTCTTCTGTTCGCCAACACAATGCAGCCGATCACCATTATCTTCTCCATGCCGCTTTCGATCGGCGGAGCGTTCCTTGCGCTGCTTCTGACCGGCAATGCAATCAACCTTTCGGTGATCATCGGCTTTCTCATGCTGATGGGAATCGTGACGAAAAACGCGATCCTGCTCGTGGACTTCGCAATCACGGAAATGGCGAGCGGTGTGAACCGCACGCAGGCATTGATCGAAGCCGGCCGCAAGCGCGCTCAACCCGTGATCATGACCACAGCTGCTATGACCGCAGGCATGGTTCCTTCTGCATTGGGAGTCGGCGAAGGCGGTGCGTTCCGTTCCCCTATGGCGATCGCGTTGATTGGCGGGCTGATCGCCTCGACCTTTCTCAGCCTCGTATTCGTGCCGGCAGCCTTTACGATCATGGACGACGTCGGCCGGATTTTGAGCAGCAAGCTTTCGCGCCTTATCGGACTGAAGAGGCAAAATGAGCTGGACGGCGATGAGCCGGCCTGATCGCGTGATCCTCGGAACCGCATTCACCATCGCTGACCCGTCATGTCCCGGCAGATAGCCCGCGAGGCACAAGCGGCGCAGCCAAGCCCACATCGGCTTTCGCAGCGCGTTTGCTATCGATCGCTCGACAGCACCGATGCCGTCTTCGCGCTTCCGCTGAGTGCCGAAACGCGGTCGCGTTTGCCACAGGCTCTCCGGAATGCAACTCAGAAACGCCAGCGAGAATTTCTCGCCGGTCGATGGTGTGCGAAGCAAGCGCTTCAGTGTCTGGGCGCTGGTTCAACTCATATAGCCATGGCCGAGGACCGAGTACCGATCTGGCCCGACGGTGTGGTCGGCTCAATCACGCATAGCGGCGATTTTGCCGCTGCCGCGGTGGCATGGGCGGCGGACATCGCAGCGCTTGGCATCGATTCGGAACGGATCATCGCTCCTGCAGCGGCGCGAGACATCGCCGACGTCTGTATGGTTGATGAGCCGACTCTCTTCAAAGCGGCCCATGGCCGCAGCTTTTGCGAATTCTGCACATTCGTGTTTTCCGCAAAGGAGTCTGTCTTCAAGTGTCTTTTTCCACTGACGCGTAAATTTCTCGAATTCTCCGATGTGCGAATAACATCGGTCGACTGGAATCGAGAGTATTTCACATGGACCACCGCCAGCGAATATATTGGAGCGGGACGACTGTCCCACGTCGACGGCTTTGTGCATACCTCGGTCGAATTGTCATTGCCTCACTGCGATAGCCGAGTAGCGACGCCTTGAAACCCCGTTAAGGGCGGCGACGGCGAATGGCCGCTGTTGGCGCAAAGCGGCCGCTCGCTGACCGCGGTCTGCCAGACCTTGGCATGTCGATCCCTTGCACTACGAAACGATGATCCAGCGCATCTGCACCCAATACACCCAACGCTTTTGAGGTAGCCTTGCGGGTGGTCACACGGAGTGGACGAACGCCGTACCGGTCAAGGCAAATAACGCTTGTTTTTCAACGAGAGTTTCGTGCAGCGGTCGCCTCTCTTCGGGCGCGCCATTCGTCTATCTCATCATATTTCAAGGTCTGCCTCCGACAACGCGGCAATGTCGAGGGGGCGGCTGCGCGGCAACTGTTCCAAGCCTTCGGGCACGGCGATAGGCCTCGGTGCGACAATCCGCGCGCAAACGAGTGCGTCGCTCTGGCTGTCGCTTGAGCGCCGTTTACGCGGTCTTAATGACGATGAAATAATTGATTAAGGACAGAGCGCGATCCGGAGACCAGCTGGCCGTCTTTCCGCGGGCTATCGGCCTTCCGCTAGGGGCCGCGCTGGAAGGAGATTTATGAATGTCCAGCTGCTTCGGTCGTGTATTGATGGTGGCGACGCTGCTCTTGATTGCGCCGGTTGGCGCCCAGGCAGAGCAGGTTCTCAGGATAGGATATCTCCTGTCGCAGAACTCGCAGCTCGGCGCCGGCGCAAAGGCCTTCGCCGAAGAGGTCAAGAAACGGACCGGCGGCAAGTTTCGCGTCGAGCAATTTCCGAACGGCGAACTCGGCGGCGAGGTCGAGATGATCCAGGCCGTTCAGAGCGGCCAGGTCGATGTCGCACTGATCACCAATGCGCCGTTCACCAACATCATTCCTGAATTCGGCGTATTTGACGTCCCTTTCCTTTTCAGGAACGCCCATCACGCGCACGCCGTTCTGGATGGTCCGATCGGCAAGGAGTACCTGGAGAAATTCGGATCGAAAGACATGGTGGCGCTGGCCTGGGGCGAAAACGGTCTGCGCCACCTCACGAACTCCAAACGGCCGATCAAGGGGCCGCAGGATCTTTCGGGACTAAAACTCCGCGTGCCGCAATCGGACGTCATGGTGCAGGGCTTTCAGGCGCTTGGCGCCTCCGCGGAGCCGCTGGCGTTTCCACTGCTCTATAGTGCGCTCTCCACGGGCAAGTTCGACGGTCAGGAAAATCCGATCGCGACGATCGTGTCGGCCAAGTACGACAAGGTCCAGAAATACCTGACGTTGTCGGGACATATCTATTCGTGGGCGGCGTTCATCATCTCGAAGGACGTCTACGACGATCTTTCCCCCGCGGATCGGGCGGCGTTGGTGGCGGCGGCCGAATTGGGCGGCGCCGCCTCGCGGCGTTATGCGGCGGACGCGGAGAAATCCGGCGTCGAAAAGCTTCGCCAGGGAGGCATGGAGGTCGTCACCGACATCGATCGGGACGCGTTCATCGCCACGCTGAAGCCGGCGAAGGCGAAATTCGTCGAAAAATTTGGGGCCGAATTGATCGCTCGCATCGAGAGCACAAAGGACGAGTCGGCCAATTAGGACGTTGCGTCGATTGGACGAGCTGGGGGAGGCGTCGTGACCGTTAAATTTTCACCGGGTGGGCTGCTGGGAAGAATTCAGCAACTATCGATCAAGGTTCGCCTCTATGGCGGCTTCGCCATCGTGCTGTTTCTTCTCGGTGCGGTGGCCTTCATCGCTGCAACCAGCCTGACGACCGTGGAGCGCCGCGTCGGCCCGGTCGAAGCCGGAACCCGGTTGGCGACGGCTGTCGGGGACTTCGTCGAAAAGCAGCTTGAGGTCCGGGTGATTCTGAGCGCCTACACGGTTTCAGGATCTGCGGAAGATCTGGACCGGCTCAAGCGCGAGACGGCGACGCTGTCCGAGAGTTTGAAGCGCCTGGAGCAAATGCCGCTCGCCTCCGAGCTGCTTTCGCTTCGAAATCAGGTGTCCTCAAGCATTGCCGAATATCTCAAGGTCCTCGACGAAACGCTGCAGGCGATCGCAAAGCGCAAGACCTCTGCCGATCAGCTCACGAAGATTGGGACGGCCTTGACCAATGCTTCAACGGCACTTTTCGATCGGCTCGACAAGGAGGGCCGACCGGAATTAATGGGGCCGGGTGCCCGTATCGTGGAGAACCTTCAGGCTGCCTTGCGTGGGGCGGATCAATTCCTGCTGACGCGCACGCCGGCGAGTGCCGACACCGCACTTGTGGCGCTTGACCGGTTGGCGCATGAATTCCCGGCAATCAAAGAGGCCAGCGCTGGAAAAGTTCGCATCCAGCGCCATCTTGCGGCGCTCGAGAATGGGCTTCCGCAGCTGAAGAGCGCCGTGTCGACTGCCGTCGCGGCCGACAACGATATGGGCACGCTGCGCGACAAGCGCGTGGCGCTTAGCGGCAAGCTTGCCAAGACCAGCATCGAGCTGCGGGATCAGGCCGTGAGCTCGCAGTCGCAAGATCTTCGGGGTATGCAGGCTGCGGCGGCATGGGCGTATCAGAGTGGCCTTGCGGTTTCGATCGGTGCATTGGTGTTGGGATTGGTGTTGGCTACCCTGATCGGCAGCAGCATCACCCGTCCCGTCGCGGGCATGACACGGGCGATGCAGATGCTCGCGAGCGGTGACCGATCGGCCGAGATCCCTGGGATCGGGCAGCGGAACGAAATCGGACAGATGGCAGCCGCTGTCCAGGTGTTCAAGGATAATATCGTCGAGACCGAACGCCTGCGCGGCGATCGCGAGCAGATGATGGCGCAGGCCGAGGCGGAGAAGAACGCCGTCATGAACAAGATGGCCGATGAATTCGAGGTTGGTGTCAAGGGCATCGTGCAGATGGTCTCGGCGGCGGCGACGCAGTTGCAGGCGACCGCAAGGTCGATGTCGGCGACGGCGGACGAGACCAGCCGTCAATCGACGGCGGCGACGGCTTCTTCCGAGCAGGCTTCGGCGAATGTGGAGACGGTCGCCAGCGCGACGGAGGAATTGTCGGCCTCCATCTCCGAGATCGGCCGCCAGGTTGGCGAGTCCACCCGCATCGCGGCCCAGGCGGTCAGGGAGACGGAACTGACCAACGACCAGATTCAAACCCTGGCCGATGCGGCGCAGAAGATCGGCGACGTCGTGCAGCTAATCAGTGAGATCGCCGGTCAAACCAACCTGCTCGCGCTTAACGCCACCATCGAGGCGGCGCGAGCTGGAGATGCGGGCAGGGGCTTCGCGGTCGTGGCGTCGGAAGTCAAGTCGCTGGCCAGTCAGACCGCCAAGGCGACCGAGGAAATCAGTTCGAAGATCGCCGAGATGCAGTCGGCTACGGGCCACGCGGTCGATGCGGTCAAGACCATCGGCACCACGATCGGCCGGGTGAGCGAGATCGCCACCGCGATCGCATCAGCCGTCGAAGAGCAAGGCGCGGCCACAAAGGACATTTCACTGAACGTGCAACAAGCTTCCGTCGGGACGCGTGAGGTATCGTCGAACTTTGCCGGCCTCGCCAAGGCAGCCAACGATACGGGCGCGGCTTCATCCCACGTGTTGGGTGCGGCCGCCGAGCTTGCCAAGCAATCGGAGGCCTTGAACCAGCAAGTCGAGAGATTTATCGCGAAGGTTCGGGCGGCGTAAGGATATTCGGTAAGCGAGGCCAATTGCTTCGATCATCGCCTAGCGCCAGGGGGTTCAATTCCCTGTGGGAGCGCCAAATAGCCGCCATTGGTGGGAAGTCGCCGATGGCACTGTTCCTCGATGAATTGGCGACCACATCGAAGGGATCGGGCTCTGCGTTTAGCCGAGCAGCGACAGCCCGCCGGCCATGAGAAGCGCCAGCGTCCAGATCAGGTCAGCCGCGTACAATCTGCGTGCTCTGCAAGTGTCTTGTCAGGAATCGGCGCTTGAGTCCAGATGGTGGCTATCACCATCATGCTGGTGGTCGCGGGCTTCTTTTTTATTCCCGTTAAGTATTGGCTGACCAACCACCTCCAGCGCATAGAGGTCCGAACATGGTTTCGAACAATTCTGGGGCGCAATAGCTAAACAAGAACGGTTTATTCTTTCCGGCCCCCGGCAAGCAAGGCATACGCCTGGTTAGCTCGACAGCTAAGCGGTGAGTGTTTTCAACGCCGAAGATTTCAAACGTTCACGGTCCCGTTCGCCGGTCGCAGCTTGTGCAAGTATGAACTCTGCAATCCTAAGTGCGGACGTCGAGGTCGATTTAAAAAATCGATGATCGGTCAGCACCTCACCCAGCGCGCGCCGCAAAACTGCAAGGGTCGGTGGATTGTAGACTGGTTTCGAATGGCATAAATCCAAGACATTTTGCTCCCTGGAAGCAACTGTGTGTACCGGCATCGGAGTGGGGCGCTGAATCACAGGAAATGGAGCGAGCTGACTAGAAACTCAAGCAGCCAAAATACCGGAAGAGCAAATTATCCCCCACCATTGTGTGGAGTTCTTGTGTGTGGAATTCTTGCAACGGCGGCTTGGCAGCGGTCGATAGCTCGATCGAAGAAGATCGCGACCGCAACATGGTGACAGCAATCAGAGCGGCAACCGCGATAGTCATTCGCATCATGGCCGCGCCACTTTTTGGCCGAGATTGCGCTTGGTGCGTCAAAGCATCTGTTGAAGTCATGGGCTGCTCTCCCGTTGCTGATATGCACCCAGATTGAACGGGCTGCGCTACGGCGTTATTTCAGCCTCGGGAAAAAAGGTTGCGGTTGTAGCCGAGCGGCCAAAAAGAAGCGACACACCTTGAAACTCATTCATAAATTTGCTGAGATGACGCCAGAAAAGCGCCCGCAAGACCCGAGCCTGGACGGGATTCACCGGATCCCCAGTAGTCTTGCGCGCCCGTGCTGGCCTCGCCGTTCAAGTCGAAGAGCAGTTTTGGACCACATCATTGTCTGGGGTAAGGGACATCTGCGCCGGAATCTAATTTCCTATGTTGCTTACTACAACTCCGTCAGAACGCATCGGTCGTTACACAAGGATGCGCGGATTTTTCGTTCGATCCAACAGATCGGAATCATTCGTTCACACCCGATCCTCGGTGGGCTTCGCCATCATTACGTCCGGGTTTGACTGTTCGGTACACACAGGCTCACATCTTGCCCTCCGCGTGCCTGGACAGGTATGGCGCCGCGAATCTTCCAACAGCAGACGCCAAATTGCCAGAATTGACGGCCGCGGGGTTCAGATCGTACTGGAGGTCGCGGCGCGGTGGTGGCCGGCCAACCGTGCCGCCGGACAGTCAAATGGTCACCATTAGCGAATGCTGGTGGTCGTTCCCGCACGAGGAGGCAAAGGCGGCCCGCGAGGTTCTTAAGCTTCGTGCAAGATTGACCGCAGGCGCCGCGCCAAGTCTGCCAGGCGGTAAGGTTTGTC
>Ga0185299_10006009_pt1 | contig 13179 bp, 8 predicted proteins | sample PaiPotPPA55metaG_FD_128002 | JGI IMG/M metagenome (GOLD analysis project Ga0185299, IMG submission 128002) | Iron sulfur acid spring bacterial and archeal communities from Banff, Canada, to study Microbial Dark Matter (Phase II) - Paint Pots PPA... ...
CTTATGACCCGATTTTTCACCCGCGAACGCTTCGGCCGCCCTCAGTTTCTGGCCGGACTCTTGCTCATGGCCTTCCTGGCCCAAGCCCTCTGGCTAGTGCATTCCGAACTGAACGCGCCAGCATTAACTGGACCCGACCCCCCCAGCGCCTCTGAGCTGGCCCGCATCGTCTTCGGCTGGCGCCAATTTCACGACGGCGGCATCGCCGGCGCGCCTTTCTCCGATCCTCCAAACGCTCTTCCCGCACAAGTCAGTCACGACGCCAACGGCTTCGACCCGCAACACTCCCCGCTGCTCTCCCTGCTAACCGCCGCGCCCCTGCTAGTCGTGCCCCAGAAACTGGTCATTCCCGAATATTCCCAGTACTGGCGTTGGCTCCCGCGCCTTCCTTTCCTGGCCTGCGGACTCGCCCTCGGCGCCTCCCTCTGGTATGTATCGCGCCGCCTCTGCGGCAACACCGGAGGTTTCCTCGCCCTAACCCTTTACTGTTTCTCTCCCTCCATGATCCAGTCCAGCGCTCTCTGGCACACCGAGCCTGAAGTCCTCGCCGCCTGGGGATCCTTCGGCGCAATCTTCACCGCCATCGCCGTAGCCCACACGCTCTACGCCCCGCGCGAAGTAGTCTTGTGGAACTGGCGTCGCATCGTGTTACTAGGAGTCTCCCTGGCCATCGCCGTAGGATCACAATTCTCGATGATCGTCGTTGTGCCCGTGGCGCTAGCCTTCATGCTCTATGTAGCGCCCATCCGCCGAGCCGCAGCCCTTACCATCTGGACCGCCGCCTGCGGAGTGGCGCTAGCCCTGCTCTTCGCGACCTACTTCTTCCATCCCCACACTTTTTTGGAAGCGATGCAACACGCCTCGTTCTGGGGAGCAACCTGGCGCAGCTTCACCGTCTTGGCCGTCTATCGCGAAGTTGCGCGAGAGATTCTCCGAGCCTGTCCCGCCCTGGCCCTACTGCTACCCGCAGCCGTGACAACGTACATCATCTGGCCGCGCACCCGTTACTTCGGCAACACCGCACCCGCACTAGTAGCCCTGCTCTTCATAGGACTAGGCATGGCCCACCCCGATCAAGCCGGCGCAGGATTCCTCCTGGCCTCCATCCCGTTCCTCCTGATCTTCGTAGCCGGCGTAGCAGCCGACCTGATGGAAACTCCCCAAAGCCAGCTAGTAAAAGCCACAGTCTGGGCCCTGATAGCAGCCGACATCCTGTGGACCGTACTAAAACTATCCCAAGTCCCCACCGGATGATTTCGCCAGCTGCGCTGCCCATGTGGAGCGGTCACTCCTGCCCGGTGCTTCTGACCTTGTCGGTTCTGCCCTTGCCCCGCCTGCTGACGGTCAAAACGGTTCCTGCGGCTCGCTAACAATTCTCTACAATTCTCCACGCATCCACCCCCTGCTAGCCGCGATCTAAACTGTAGAAGTAGAGGTGTGCCATGCCCCTCCCGTTGGCGTATCATATTCCCGTGGAACGCTCCGTCCAGCGCTCGTTTCCAGCTTCGCCAGCGCTTCTCGGTATCCTCCTGCTCCCACTTCTTCTCGTCTCCCTCAGTGCCGCTCAACACGAAAGCGCGTCGGCAACTTCCTCCAATTCGGGTCACGCCGTCAGCGGAACCGCTGCCGTCACCAGTTCATTTAGCCACAACAGCTCCGTGCCGGGCGCGTCATCCAGCAGAACTTCGCCTCCCACTCACGGCTCGGGCCACAATAACGGACGTCCCCGCCACGACACTTCAACCGGCATTGTCTATTACCCCTTCCTGTATGGAGTTCCCGTGCCCTACGCCGTCGACGCCAACGACACCGGCACCTCCGGCAACGACAACAACAACGACGACGACGATGACGCCGAGCACCAGGGCGGCCCCACCATCTTCGACCGCCGCGGATCGGGCCCCGCTTCTTACGTGCCCCCGACGTACGAAGGCCCAGCTCATGCGCAAGCTGAGGAACATTCCTCCGAAGCACAGCAGATTCCAACGACTCTAGTCTTCAAAGACGGTCATCAACTCGAGATCGAAAACTACGCCGTGGTCGGTCAGACGCTCTACGATCTCACCCCCCGTCATTCCCGCAAGATCGCTCTAGCGGATCTCGATCTCCCGGCCACCCAAAAAGAAAATGACGACCGCGGCGTAACTTTCCAGTTGCCGTCCTCGGCCCAGGGAAACTAACCATGCGCCTACTCGCGATCTTCACGCTGCTAACGGCCCTAACCCCATGGGCCGCAGCCCAGAGAAGCTTCTCTGCGCACGCCGCCCCAGCGCACGCCGCCCCAACGAACGCCGCGATCCCGCGCTTCAACTCGCCCACGGGCAATTTTGCTTTCGGACACAATGCGCATCCATCCGGATTCCGCCGATTTTCTTCCCACACGTCTCTGCCATTCCCGTTCTTCGCCGATTTCTTCAATCCCGATGACCTCTACTCCACCGGCTACCCGGTAGCCTCGCAACCGCCCATCATCCTGTTGCAAGCCGCCAGCGCACTGGCCGGTTCCGGGGATGATCTAACCCAACTCCATCACAACCGCGAACCCGCAACCTCAACCCAGCCGCTGATGATCGAGCGCCAAAACGGCCGCTACGTCCGCCTCACCAGCACCCCAGCCAACGGCGAGCCTCTGCCCGACTCCACCCGCGCGCAGACCAGCACCATGAAGCCAGCAGAACCACGACCGCACACCCTCCCCCCAGCAGTCCTGATCTTCCGCGACGGACACACCGAAGAAGTCCGCGACTACGCCATCGTCGACGGCACCCTCTACGCCCGCGGCGACTACTACACCGACGGATACTGGAACAAGAAAATCGACCTCTCCGCCCTCAACGTCGCCGAAACTCTGCAAGCCAACACGAAGCGCAACGTAAATTTCGTCCTGCCAACATCTCCCAACGAAGTAATCACTCGCCCGTAGTAGCCCCGCGCCTTTCTTCGCGTCCTTAGCGGCCGTTCTTTGCGAACTTCGCGGTTAAAGGCCTTTGGGATGCACTCCCGAACCGCCTTAATCAATAATTCCCCCGCCTTAGGAAAGTCTCCCGGCCCCAGAAACGTGTTACAATATTCTTCGATCAAAACCCATTAACCACCTGTAAATGCAACCGCTTAGCCCAATTTCGAGACAAAGCCGAATACCCAAGACCTAAGATCCAAGATCTGATTATGGCCGACGATCAAAATCCCGAACTCCCCCTGACTCCACCGCCCGGCGGCGACGGCAGTCCCGGCGCTCTCCACATCCAGCCCGTCAACATTGAAGACGAGATGCGCAAGTCGTATCTCGATTACTCGATGTCGGTCATCATCGGACGCGCTCTCCCCGATGTCCGCGACGGACTCAAGCCCGTCCACCGCCGCATTCTTTACACCATGCAGCAGATGGGCCTCCAGCCTAACCGCGCCACGCGCAAGTGCGCCCGCATCGTCGGCGACGTAATGGGCAAGTACCATCCCCACGGAAATCTCGCAGTCTACGACGCTCTAGTCCGCTTAGCGCAAACCTGGAGCATGCGCTACCCGCTAATCTTCGGCCAGGGAAACTTCGGCTCCGTCGACGGCGATCCTCCCGCAGCCGATCGCTACACCGAAGCCAAACTAGCAGCAGTCTCCACCGCGCTCTTAGAAGATCTGGATAAAGAAACGGTAGACTTCCGCCCCAACTACGACGGCAGCGAAGTAGAACCAGACGTTCTACCAGCAAGAATTCCCAATCTATTAATCAACGGCTCTGACGGAATCGCCGTAGGCATGGCCACAAAAATTCCGCCGCACAATCTAACCGAAATCGTCGACGCCACCATCACGCTCATCAACAACCCCAACGCCCAGCTAGCCGACATTCTAAAATTCGTTCAAGGCCCCGACTTCCCCACCGCCGGCGTAATCCACGGACGCGCCGGAGTCTTCGAAGCCTACCGCACCGGCCGCGGCCGCTTCATGATGCGCGCCAAAGCCGCCATCGAAAACATCACCAAAGATCGCCAGGCCATCATCGTCACCGAAATCCCCTATCAGGTAAACAAAGCGCGCCTGGTCGAACGCATCGCGCAACTGGTCAACGACAAAGACATCGAAGACATTTCCGACATCCGCGACGAAAGCGATCGCGACGGCATGCGCATCGTAGTCGAACTAAAACGCGGCGCCGAGCCTCAAATCGTTCTCAACCAACTCTTCAAACACACCTCCATGCAGGAAGGCTTTTCCATGATCCTGCTGGCGGTGGTTAACGGCCAGCCCCGCGAAATGGGACTGATCCAGGCCATCAAGCACTTCATCAATCACCGCGTAGAAGTAGTCCGCCGCCGCACCGCCTTCCTGCTGCAAAAGGCAAAAGACCGTGAGCACATCCTGGAAGGCTATCTAAACGCGCTCGACCATCTCGACAACGTAATCACCATAATCCGCGCCAGCGCCAACCGCGCCGACGCCAGAGAAAACTTAGTCGCCTACTTCGGTGGCAAGAAAATCGATATCAACACCACCGGCCGTGCTCCCAAGCAAGATCCCGAAAAGCCTTTCACAGTGCGCCAGGCCGAAGCGATTCTAGAACTGCAACTGCACCGCCTGACCAAGCTCTCCATCGACGAAATCTCGAACGAGTTAAAAGAAGTCCGCGGCCGCATCGAAGACTACGAATCTATCCTCGCCTCCGAAGCCAAACTCCGGAAAGTCATCATCAAAGAATTAGAGGAAGTAAAAGAACTCTACGGAGACGAGCGCCGCACCCGCATCGAAGACGAAGCCGCAGAAATCGTTCTCGAAGATTTAATCGCCGACGAGCAGGTAGCCGTCACCTACAGCCACTCCGGCTACATGAAGCGCACGCCCATCTCCACCTACCGTATGCAGCGCCGCGGCGGCACCGGACGCACCGGCATGAAGACTCGCGACGAAGATTTCGTCGAGCACCTCTTCATCGCCTCCACCCACGCTTACATCCTCATCCTGACCAACAAAGGCCGGGTCTACTGGCTCAAGGTCTACGAAATTCCCGACGTAAGCGCCGCCGGTAAAGGCAAACACATTGGCAATTTGGTCGGACTCCAACCCGGCGAAACCGTTCGCACCATGCTGCCGGTGCGCAATCTGGAGGAAGAAAACAAATTCATCTTCTTCGCCACCCGCAACGGCCTGGTAAAAAAATCTGAACTCCGCGAGTTCATGCACGTCCGCTCCAACGGCATCAACGCCATCAACATCGAAGATGGAGACGAACTCGTAGCCGCCCGCATCACCAACGGCAACCAGATCGTGTTCATTGCCTCCCACGAAGGCATGGCAGTCCGCTTCGACGAAAATCACGTCCGCCCCATGGGCCGCAACGCCTACGGCGTGAATGGAATTAATCTCGAAGAGCGCGACTACGTAGTAGGCATGACGGTAACTCCAAAGCCAGATACAACCGCCGGAACCGGAGAGCCCGGAACCGGCAAGGACCGTGTGGGGACGGACGCATTCGTCCGTCCAGCGAGCGAAGCGAGCCCAGCCCAAGCCGAAACCTCCCCCACCGAAACCGTAGACCTGACGCAAAAAGGCAACCTGATTCTCTCCGTAACCGAAAACGGATACGGCAAGCGCACCCCCGCCGACGAATACCGTCTCATCAACCGCGGCGGCAAAGGTGTAATCAATGTCAAGACCACGGAGCGGGTAGGCAAAGTAGTTGCCATAGCGCTGGTAGACGAAAACTCGCAGGTAATGCTGATCAGCCAATACGGCAAAATCATCCGCATGGATTCCAAAACCATCCGCGAATCCGGCCGCAACGCCCAAGGCGTCCGCCTGCTCCACATGGAACCCGGCGACCGCGTAGCCGCCGCCGTAGTGTTAGCGCCAGAAGAAGAACCCAACGGCAACGGAGGCACGCTACTCCAGTAGGAGTGTTGCCTGTGTGGAAGTGTGCCTGTGTGGAGCGGACACTCGTGCCCGCTTGCCTTTGACTTTGATCTTGCGGTTTGATGGTGGAAACTCGGATGTTTGAGCAACCGTGGAAGAGCGGCGCTTAAGCGCCGCGTCAATCGCCCAAGAGAGATGCGGGCTTCAGCCACTGAGGTCTTTCTGATAGGCCGCGACTCGGTACTAGGTACTAGCCCTTACTTCACCCCCTGCTTCCGATTAATCTCCCGCGAAAACTCCGTAAAGAAATTCAGCAATGTCCCCCACCCCACCTGCTCCAAAGCAGCCTGCGAACCCTCCGCAAACACGCTGTGCGAACCCGGCTTCCAGGCGGTAGAAAGCATCCCTGCACCAAACGCCCCGCCATATAAAGCCCACTGCGGCCTCAAATGCTCTTCACTGCGATCATAAGTCACCAGATTCCTAAAAAACGCATGCCGCGTCCGCGGCCACAACCCTTGACACTTGCACTGATCGTAGCGAACTTCATATCCCAGCTTCGCATTCCCCCAAGCCGCCAGACTGTTGGCCGCCACAAACTGCCCTTCCCGCGAAGCAAACCGCTTCCCATACCCTCCCCATCCCCCGCCCCACTGCCACGGAGTCCCGCGCGCCTGGTCAATCAGCGCCCCAAACATTCTCTTCATATAAGCTTCCGGAGTAGTCAAAGTCTGCCGCAAATAAATTTCTTCCCGCTGCTCTCGCGTCAGCGTTACCAGCGTCCGGTTCCGCCCCGCGTACTCTCCCGCAATCCACCCCGACTCCCAGTCGCGCGCCTTCCTCAATCCAGCCGTAGCCGCGCCCACAGTCATTCCCGCAACTGTCTGCACCGGATTACCATTCTCCTGCTTCTTCTTACTCTCTCCCGGCGCATCCGGAATCTCTTTCTCATTAGTCTGTCCCGGGTTCTGCGGAGGACTCGAAGGAGGATTCTGCCCCGGCTCGCTCCCCTGCGCCCACCCCAGTCCCACCGCCACCCCGCACACCATCACCAGCACAAAGCAAGCTCTCCCCCGAGCCCCCCGTGCCCTCTGTGTTAAAGCCTTTGACTTCGCCATCACCAGCCCACCCCAATGCCAAACTTCCTTGGATGCCCGAGCTCCACAACCGCGTTGCTGAACAGGAAGGGATTAATCAGGAAAGCGCGGCCGCAGGTCGTGCCGCGTTCTAACTGAGAACCGAGAACTGAGAACTGTTTCCCTACCCTCTCTCAAACGCATGCTTCTTCTCCAACTCCTCCACCGCCGCCCGCATCGCCGCTTCAAATCTCTCCCCCTGCCCCATCAACCCATCAGTGGCCACCGCGAACTCCCCATCCATCCGCACCAGCCCATCCCCCGCCACAAATCGCCCGCCAATCTCCAACAAGTGCGCCGGGCTCGTTTCTAAATACTGCGCGTCAGTCGGATCCCCAATCCAAACTCGCTCTTCACCGCCGGCCGTCGTCCCCCAATAAACCTTCCGTTCCAAAAACTCCGCAATCACCTCATCCGAAGCCTTCCCAAACACCCACTTCCCCCGCTTGAAATCATAATGCCGGCTCGAAAACGCCACCGGCTTCAGCTTCCCCGACTTCACAAACTCAATCTGCTTCCGGTCCACTTCCTTCCGCAAGGCGTTAATTACCGGAGCCTCCGCATCCCGAGCCTCCAAAGACGCCATCACCTCCCGCACCGTAGCCGACAAATTCACCGCCACCGGCGCATGCAACCCCTCCAAACCCTCCAGCCGGATGTCCCCATGCAACACCCAAAAATCCGCCCCCGAGCTAGACCGGTGAAAAGGCCACTCCAACTCAAAACTCAAAGGCAACCCGCCCAGCGTAACCCAAATCTTTTTCCCCTCACCGGCCTGCGTCATAGTCGAACCCACCTCATTAATAGGACAAAGATTCCTCTGTCATGCCGGAGTCTACGATTCTCCCCATGCACTACCCTGTGTTCCCCAGTGTCCTCTGTGTTAAAGATTTTGCTCAGGCTGGGTCGAAGCCACCTACTTCTTCCTAACCCGAGCTCCCATCCGCAACAACTTCCTAACCGTCCCAGTAGGCAGCCGCTTCATCTCATCATGCAGCTCCGTCACCGCCTCAAAAAAACCAGCCATAGCCGCCAGCCGCTCCCGCGTAAACTCCGCCCCCGGCTCCTTAGGATCCAACTCCTCCAAACACCGCCGCAACAACTCCCGCGTAGGATCGATCTCCCGCCGCTTCCTCTGCTCAATCACCAGCCGGAACATCTCCCAAACATCTTTCATCGACTCATAATGTTCCCGCCGGTCCCCCAAAACATGCACCGCCCGCACAATCCCCCACGTCTCCAGCTCCCGGATCGAAGTGCTCACATTCGACCGCGCCACGCTCAAAGTCTCCGCAATCTCCTCCGCCGGCAAAGCCCGCGGCGACAAATACAGCAACGCATGAATCTGCGCTACCGTCCGGTTAATCCCCCACCGCGTCCCCATCTCCCCCCAATGCAAAATGTACTGCTTCTGCATCCCCGTCAAGTTAGCCATATCAGTACTTTCAGTTCAATCAGAATCTACAGAACACACCACCGCCAAGTCAACCCAGAGAATTTTGTCATTCCCAGAGGATCTTGTCATTCCGAGAGGACCTTGTCATTCCGAACGAAGTGAGAGCCTGCCCTGAGCTCGCCGAAGGGAACCTGCTTCCCACACCGGCGCCACCTCCGCCCCATTACCGGACACCACCGGAAACCCCGTGGAAGACTGGCGCTTCAGCGCCGCGAAAGCCGCCAAAAGGATTGCAGACCCTAGCCCGGTCGCCCCAAAACCTACTGAGTACTAGGTACTTGGTACTAGGTACTAGGTACTCGCGACTCGCTCTGGTTAACCACCTTCTTCTTCACAGGAACCTTCCGCTCCGCCTCCGCCCGCTTCCGCTCCTGATACCGCCGATCATGAAACGCTTGGTCCGACCCTTGTTTCTTCATCCCTCAAGCTTACACCCGCGAAACGTGTAGAGCGGGCGCCCTCGCCCGCTGCCTTTGATTGATTTTGACTTTGCCTTCCTGTCCCAAAAAACGCGGAGGGTGCCCCATCTTTCGCGTTTTTTGCGAAAGGTGGGACACACCAACGCCCGCAGCGACAGCCGTTGACGTTGCCCTTGGTTGACTCTGATTTTGACTTTGACTTTCGAGGACTACCGCTTGCGGAAGGCGATAAAAATCAGGTTGAAGAGTTGAACCAGCGTGATGCCAATCGTCACATACACCGCAATCTCCAGCCGCCGCCCCGCTTCCTCCACCCCGCGCAGCAGTTCAGCGATGTCGATAGTAGCCTGGTGCAAAGTGTCGGCCAGTTGCTCGAAATGCTGAGTCGAGGCCCACATCTTTTCCGACACCCGAGACATTGCCAGCGACGCCTCCGCCATCTGCTTTCCACTGCGCAGGTCCAGCTCCGCCTTGCAAGCCGACCACCAGGCACTCCCGGGCGCGCTGTCATACATCCGTTGCCGGATCTCCTCATACGACCGCCCACGCAACAACTGCACCAGGGCCTCAACCCGCGCGGCAGACTTAGTCTCCTCGCTCGATCGAGTTTCCGCAGCCTGCAGATTCTCCTTAAATACTGGCATCTTCAGCAGCCTAGCACTCAACTCCACCGAGTTCAGGTTCCCAAGGTTCACTATCCATTCGGCCTTTCGTCCGAGCCCGCCGCGGTAATGACCTTACCCCCGCCCAACCAGCCACCCCGCCCCCAATCCTTTCGACACCAACCAGAGTCGCGGCGGAGTCGCTCTTGAATGCCGGGAAGCCACAAAGACTCATGTGGGGACGGCCGCCTCGGCTGTCCAGCGAGCAAAGCGAGCCAGTCCACCACGCTCACACATCCCCCCTGTCATGCCGAGCGAAATAGGTGGCCGCGAAATGTCGGAAACCATCAATCAATGAGGGTGCCCCATCCTTGCGCGTTCTTTGCGCAAGGGTGGGATTCCACGGCCCCATCTCTCTGGGATTTCAGCAGCCCTCTGTCATGCTGAGCGAAGTAGGATCCTCCAAAGGACGATCCTGCGCAACCGAAGCATTCCCTACCCCACATCGTCTCCTATCCTCGCTCCGCATTTGTCCGTGCAATCCGCAGTAAATAATTTCAACCGGGGGCCACGCCATACCGTGGAAGAGCGGCGCTTCAGCGCCGCGTAAAGCCTCTAAATGAATGCGGGCTTCAGCCCCTGAGGAACCAGGAACGTGGCATTCCCCTACCCCGCAACTCAATTTTCTCACCGCAGCTTCGCGTACTCCGCCTTGGCTTCCTTCAGGATGGGAATATCAGGGTCAGCGTCTTTCCAGAGGGTGAGGAAATCTTTGTAGGCGGCAAGGGCCCGGACGCGGGCGGCATCAGCATCCGCTCCGTGCGAGGTTCTCGACTGCAAAGCATTGGCACGCGCCACTCCTAGATGCGCCAACGCTCCCGTCCAACAGTTCCATACAATGCCGCTGTGATCGATGATCTTCTGAAACTCGGCGGCGGCAGCGCTGCCCTGTTCGGTCGCTAGGTATGCCTCTCCGCGTAGGTAGACGTGATAGAGGCAGGAAGAATAATTGATGTCGAACGTAATGAACGCCAACTCAATGGCTGAAGCAGCTTGCAGGGCAGTCAGCGCAGCGGTCGGATTCTTCTTGCCCAGCGCCAATTGCGCCTGAATTGCTGGCAGCCAGAGCGACTGCATCTGGGTGTCCACCGGAAAGCGTTTCCCCAAGTCTTGTGCCAAGGACTCGGCTCGTGCAGTATCGCCCGCCATGGCAAACGCAAGTGCGGCCTCTGCCTCGACGCCCTGACTCGCGGGAGCAAGTTTCAATGCCTCCGCCGCTGACTGCCGCGCTTCTATGGCAGTACCATAAGCGGCTTGTTCGAGAGCAGCATTCGCCTGCCATATTGCCCCAGCTTCTTTGCTGTGCGCCCGGATGGCGGAGTCCACAGCCTGCTTGGTCAGTTCCCGCGCTTTGGTAAAATGACCTCCATACGCCTCGGTGTCGGACGCCAGCGCCAGTCCAAAGTGCTCTTCAGGCTTGCCTGCAAACCACAGTTGCTGCTCCGCCATCGCCGAGGAATCCGCACCTAGAAAAGCGAGAGTATAGAGACCAGCGTGGAGGTAGTAATCATCGTTCTTTCGCCCCTGCTCCTCGCGGATGATCTGTCGCGCCTCGTCGAAACGCTGCAAGGCAAGGCCATACAGAACGAGATTGGCGTAGTTAGTTTCATTATCCGGTTCAAGGCGCACGGCTTGTCTACCCAGCTCCGCGGCTTTCTCATACTGCCCGTGTTCGGCGTACACTATTCCCAAACCGTTGTGCCCTGAGCCGTCCCGAGGGTAACTCTCAATCTCCTCCTGAAACGTCTGAGCTGCTTTATCAAATTCTCCAGTGACCACTAAGTAGTAGGTGGCGGTGATCTCCAGCTTTTCGCGCTCGCTGGCATGTTCCCGCAACTGAAATGCTTTGGTGAGGTACTCTCTGGCCCGCCCTACCTCGCCGAGACCGGCGTAGACCTCGCCCAGAGCGCCGTATCCCATGGCAAAATTCGGATCAAGCTCGATGGCACGTTGAAGGTAAGGCAGGGCCGCGACGTTGTCAGCCGTCTTTCGTCCAAGACTGTATACTTTCAGAGCTTTCAGCGAAGACGTAGTGGCCTCTGCGAGCGGTACATCAAGTTTCTGCAACGTAGCCAGCGATTCGCCCAACTCGCCGCGCAGCTTGGACGCCGCCTCGCCCAGCGCGTCCAGCACCTTCTCCTTGGAAGCCGCCGTCATCTGCTCCTCCGCCAGCGGGTCTCCGCTCTGGCAATTCACCGCTTTCAACCCCAGCACGTATTGGCTGCCCAGACTGGCAATCGACCCGCCAATGTAGGCCTTGCTTCCCGCCCGCTGGCAAAGCTCGCGTGTGACTTCGGGCGTGAGTTTCGTGCCCGTTGGACGGGACATCAATTTCAAGGTCGCTGCGACCTTGTTCTCTGGGAGCACATTCAGAAACGGCGACTGGTTCAGAGCAACGCTGAGTGCCGTCTTCAGCGTGTCGTCGAACACCGCGTCACCCGTGCTGTTGGAAAAATCGGCGAGCACGATAGTGTCCTTATCAGTCAGACGCTTGCTTTGCAGGTGCGAACGATAGTAAAGCCCTCCCACCACGAGCAAGGCAACAACTCCCGTCATGGCTACTCCCAGCGACAGCTTCTTTCTCTTCGACCGGGAACGTTCCATGGCTGCCGTCGTCTGGGCCGCCCGGAGCTTCTGCGGCACTTCCTGATTCCCGGCTTCATCCGTGTACAGGTTATAGATATGCACGCGGACGCCATGTTTGACCTCAGCCTCTCCCAGATCATGTAAAGCAGCCTTCCACGTGCTCACCTGTTCCAGCACTTCGGCCACGGAACTAGAAATCAGAATGTGTCCCGCATCTCCGCAGTCCATCACCCGTTGCGCGATGTTGATGCCGCCCCCGGCCACGTTGCGGGCGGCATTGATGTCCTGCACTCGATACACCGGGCCGGTATGAATTCCCATGCGCAAATGTATCTCTGGCCACCGCTGCAGGATGCGATGCAGTTCAAGAGCGCAGCGCACCGGAGCTTCCACGTCGCCAAGAAAGACCAATGCCATGCCATCGCCGGTGGGCAATCGAATGAGTTGATCGCTCGCCTGAGCGCGTGCGAATTCCTGCGTTTCGCGGACCGCTTCCTGCAAATGAAGTAGCGCCTGCTGCTGCTGATCCATGGGAAGGCGGGAGTACGCTACGATGTCCGTGAACAAAACGTGCGCCATCTCCAGAGTGCGTTTGGAGCCTGAATCTGGTGGCGAAGGAACCGACGGTGCAGGACTCGGAATCGCAGCGCCCTCGCTGGTGAGGGAGGAATCGAAGGGTGTCGCCGTTGGCCGACTGCCTGATTCGGTATCCCGCTTCAACCGTTGCAAGTCGCCTCGCATCTCGCCTGCGCTCTGGTAACGCAGATTCCTGTCCTTCTCCAGCGCCTTGTGGATGATGTCTTCTAACTTTGCCGGCAGATTGGGGTTGAGGCGGACTGGAGCCACGGGTTGCCGGTTCAGGATGCCATCTGTTACCAAGCCGGTCGTATCTCCCCGGAAAGGCAATTCGCCGGTCACCATTTCATAGAGCACGATTCCAAAGGAAAACAGATCGGTTCGCGGATCGAGTTTCTGACCTCGTATTTGTTCGGGCGACATGTAGGCTACGGTGCCGATGATCGCTCCGGTGCCCGTGAGATGTTCTTCAGAATCGATGGTGGTTGCGTTCGGTTCGC
>Ga0185299_10006010_pt1 | contig 13178 bp, 10 predicted proteins | sample PaiPotPPA55metaG_FD_128002 | JGI IMG/M metagenome (GOLD analysis project Ga0185299, IMG submission 128002) | Iron sulfur acid spring bacterial and archeal communities from Banff, Canada, to study Microbial Dark Matter (Phase II) - Paint Pots PPA... ...
GGTTTGCGTCAGTTCCACAAGAAAGCCGTCACCTGAGACCACCGCCGCTTGCGGAAGCTCCGGTTGACAAAGCCGGCTCCCTCCTCCAAGAATCTCTATGCACCAGATTTCTATGCATTTCTAAAAGAGAGCCCATTCTCATGTTCATCCACATGTTCGCGTTCCGATTCAAGCCGAATGTCACCAGCGCGCAAAAGGATCACGTGCTCACGGAAATCCGCAAGCTCAAGGACCAAATTCCCGAAGTACTCGAATCTTGGGTCGGCCTGAACGTCTCGCCGCGCGGCCAAGGCTACGAATTCGGCGGCACCATGAAATTCGCGGATGCAGCCGCCTGCGAGCGCTACAACAATCACCCCGTCCACCAAAAGCTTTTGACGTGGCTAATCCCTCTAATCGATCCGATTGAAGTAGACTTCCCAGTCTGATCAACAAAGGGCACTAAGTTCTAGAACGCCTAGCCTTCCAGGCCTATCAAAGCGCTTCCGCCCGTTCAATTGCTTCCCCGTACCACGCCAAGTATCATGAAACTTCCATGAACCCGGTCCCGTCGATTTTGCAATCGCAACGCCCCCGCTCCAGCAACCATGTTCTGCGAGTTCTGGTGCTCACATTCGCACTCTTCTTCGCCCTAGCCCCGACGCTCTCCGCCCAATCCAACGAAATCCTCCCCCTCGACCAAGTCCAGCCCAGAATGCACGGCTACGCCTACACCATCTTTGCAGGCGACCAAGTTGAGAAGTTCGACCTTGAAGTCATCGGCGTAATGCCCAATTTCCTCGGTCCTCGTCAGTCCATCATCCTGATCGAGCTCAAGGGCCCCAAAGTCGAACACACCGGCGTAGTCGCCGGCATGAGCGGAAGTCCCGTCTATCTGGAGGGCAAGCTCGCAGGCGCGCTCTCCTTGAAACTCGGCGTTTTCACCAAGGAAGCGATTGCTGGCGTCACACCCATCGAAGATATCCTGCATCCCAGCGCGCAAGACAACGCTCCCGCCGCTTCAACACAACAGTTCACCCTGCCGAATGAAGCCGCCTCCCGAACAGGTTTGCCATCCGGTTCCTCGCTCGAGCCCATCGCGACCCCGTTGGTTTTCTCCGGCTTCCAAACCTCGACGCTCCAGCAATTTGCCCCGCAGATTCAAAATTATGGTTTCGTCGCCGCGCAGGGCGGCACCGCCGCTCCGCAACCTGACGACAAGCATCTCGTTGCCGGCGACATGGCCGGAATGGTCCTCGTCCAGGGCGACGCCTCGATCAATTCCGCCTGCACTGTTACCGCAGTCCAGGCCGATCGCGTCTATCTGTGCGGTCATCCCTTCCTCAGCCTTGGCGATGTTGCACTTCCCATGGCCCGCAGTCGCGTGGTCACCACGCTGTCCTCTTCGCTGGCCTCCACGAAAATCGTGAACGTCGGCGGCTCCATCGGCACCATCACCGGCGACCATCTCACTGCCGTCACCGGAAAGCTTGGCGCTCCTCCCGCCATGATTCCTCTCGATCTTTCGATCGCCACCAATGCCGGTGAGAAGAAACTCCACTTCGAGCTCGTCAATCATCCTAAACTCACCCCTCTCCTGGTCGCGCTAACGACCTTCAACGGCCTCACCCAAAATTCCATCTACGGCGAAGGCACCACTCTTCATCTCTCCGGCGAAATTCGTGTTCAGGGCCATGCTCCGGTGCTCATCGAAAACACCTATGCCCCGGGTGACTCGCTCGGCCAGGACGGTTTGCCGATCGCTCTCAGCGTGCAAAATATTTTCAATCGCCTTTTCACCAATCCGTATGAGATTCCCTCCGTCGAGCACATCGCTCTGCATGTGGAAAGCGTCTCGGGCCGTCAGTCCTTTTCGATCGACAGCGCCTGGCTCGAAAAAGGCGAAGCCGCACCTGGCGAAACCCTTCGCGTTCGCGTTCTGCTCCATCCCTATCGCGGGCCAGCGCACATCGAAGAAACCAGCGTGCACATCCCCGACCAAATCGCGCGCGGCACCATGCTTCGCGTGCTGGTGACCGACGGCGATTTGCTAAATCGCGCTTCTCGAGGTTTCCTGTTTTCCGGGAGTGGAGGTCCCGCGGGCCTCGATCAACTCATCACCCTTCTGAATCGCGAGCGCCGCAACGATCGTCTGTACGTCGGCCTCTTCGTTCCCTCACCCACAATCATCTGGGACGACAAAGAGCTTCCCAACGCGCCGCTTTCACAAATCAACGTCATCGACGGCCGCCCCGCGCCCGGCACGGTCCAGGTCTTGCGCGAATCCCTTGCCAGCGAAGCGTCGGTGCAGCTAACCGGCCCGGTCACGGGCGTCATCTCCTTGAATCTCCAAATCCGGTGAACATCTAAATGCCCAGCCTCAAGAATTCCCTTCCAAAATTTCCCGGTCTACGCCCACGCGGCAAAGCCCTCTCGCGCGCCACATTCGCGTATTTCTCATTACTTCTTTATTTCATTACTTCATCTTTTGCTCCTGTCCGCGCCGAACACACTCGCAGCTGGCGCCAATCCACCTACGATGACTTCCTCAAGGGCACGTCCAACGGTGTTGCCGTCCGCAGCGACGGCCGCCTCGAGCTTTCGCCAAAATTTACTCTGCTCGCCGATGCCGACGCATCCTTCCTATGGTCCCTGCGTGTCGATCCAAAGGGGGTCCTCTACGCCGGCGGCGGTTCGCCCGCAAAAGTATTTCGCTTCGACGCGAGCGGCAAGCCCGCCACTGCTTTCGAATCCACCGATCTGGCGGTTCAATCGATTGCATTCGACGCGAAAGGCGCGCTGTACGTCGCCACTTCTCCTGATGGAAAGGTCTATCGCATCTCCGCCTCAGGTGAAAAATCCGTCTTCTTCGATCCCAAAACAAAATATATCTGGGACCTTGCGTTCGGTTCCGACGGCACTCTTTATGTCGCTACCGGCGACAAAGGCCAGATTTTTGCCGTTTCTCCTGACGGCAAGAGCGAGCTTTTCTACGCCAGCGATGAAGCGCACATTCGCGTGATGGCCTTCGACACGAAGGGCAACTTGCTGGCGGGCACCGAGCCGAGTGGCCGCGTCCTGCGCGTCACCCCGCTCGCAAACAAGAGCTCGCGCCAAGACAAAGACGCGGCTATCGCGGAAGGTTTCGTCCTCTACGAAACCTCGAAACGCGAAGTCACCGCGCTCGCAGTCGCCCCAGACGGCAACATCTACGCCTCAGCCATCGGTGAGAAACAGCGCACCAGTGCGTTGCCCAGCATGATCACCACGCCGCAAGGCACCACCACCATCACCGGTGGCGGCGTTGTCGGCGGCACACCGCAAAACCAAACTCCCTTCATTCCTTTTCCGCCGCTCCTCTCCAGCAGCATTTACAAGATCTCTCCCGAGGGCGCGCCGGAAGAACTCTGGACCTCGCGCGATGATCTCGTTTACGCGCTCGCGCTGAATCCCGAAAACCGTCTTCTCGCCGGTACTGGCAACAATGGCGCGCTCCTCGCCATCGACGGCCGAGGCGTCTTCGCGCAACTTGCCAAAGCCGGCTCCGCGCAAATTACCGGCATCGCGCGCAGCTCGAACGGAAAAATCTTCTTGTGTACCGCCAATCCCGGCAAGGTTTTCTCCGTGGGTCCTGAGTACCAGCCAGAAGGCACGTACGAATCGCGTCCCTTTGACGCGCAGCTTTTCTCCCAGTGGGGTCGCATCGAGTGGTGGAGCCCGCCGCCAGCGGCCCCTGTTAAATCCGCCGGGACCTCTGGCGAGCCGCGACTGGAATTTTTTGTGCGCTCCGGCAACACCGAGGATCCCGGAAAGGAGTGGACGCGCTGGTTCGGCCCGTACTCGCAATCCGGTGCAAGCGTAGGAGCTCCCGCCGCGCGTTTCGCGCAATGGAAGGCAGTGATTCACGATGGCCGTCCGGGCGACGGCATCGAGTGGGTCAGCCTCGCCTATCTGCCGCGCAACGTGGCTCCCGTCATCGACGGCATCGCGGTGCAGGATGCCAACGTGCGCGTTCAAGGCAACAATCCGATTCAGACTGGCCAGCCGGTCTCGGTAACTCTGAAAGCGCCACCCGCGCCAAATCCTACTGGAGTCGTCATCTCTCCAAGCACTTCGTCACAGAAATTTGAGCAACCGCCGCAAGGATTCGCGCAAAAAGGGTACCAGTCCGTTTTGTGGACCGCGCACGATGAAAACGACGACGAGTTGCGCTTCGCCGTCTACTATCGCGGCGAAAAAGAGACGCAGTGGAAGCTACTGAGAGACAAACTCGATCAGAAATTTTATTCCTGGGACGCGACCACCCTGCCCGACGGCGCCTACTACCTGAGAATTTCCGCGAGTGATGCGGCGTCGAATCCCCCAGCCGTCACGTTGAGTACCACCCGCGACAGTGAGCGCTTCGTGATCGACAACACCCCGCCGGTAATTGAACGCCTTGAAGGCACGATAGCCAGCGCGCGAAACGGAACACTCCCCGTGTTTCATTCAGCGATGGTTAAATTTAGCGCGCGCGACGCCACCAGCAGCATCGAGCGCGCGCAATACAGCGTCGATGGTGGAGACTGGATACTCGTCGCGCCAGATGGGAACATCAGCGATGCCCTCGAAGAGCGCTACGAATTCTCTCCCGGCGAACTAAGCCCCGGAGAACACACCATCGCGGTGCGCGCCTACGACCATTTCGACAACGTCGGCAGCGCCAAAACCCTAGTTACCGTGCCGCTGGCGAAACCCTAAATGCGCCATGTGCAAGCAGTTCTAGGGGCGCAGCACTGCTGTTCCTCTTTGTTTCCGATAACCAACCGCGACAAACACCCCAGACATCATGGCCACCACGCGACGATGCCAAGTCGAACCGCAAACTCAGAAAAGTGGGATGCTAACTGGTTGATGCCCGTTCCTGCCCGCTGGGATTGTGGAATTTTTCGATTTCGGCGCCGAATCCGATGCGGCCGTCGCCGTAGGGTTGATTCCTCACGTGCACCACGCGCGCGATACATTTTGTCTCTTCAGCTTTGTTGCCGGTGACTTCGGCGGGCATGCGCAGTGTTGCCTCGATGGGAGTTCCGATCTGCAACGGAGCGGATGACGCAAAATAAAACCCTCCCCGCGAAACGTTCAGCGCTTCGGTAAAATGATCGCTCTTATCCGCGGTGAGATTGATCGCCTTAAAACGCAACGGTGTACGAACATTGTAGCGGGTGAGCTGACGTCGTTCGGATAAGCTCATGGTAAATGCTGGCCTCCTCCGCACGAGAAACCTGCTTGCGGGTTCTCGCGGCATACACGAAGGGGACCTCAGGCTATCAGAGCTAGGTGCGGGGTCAAGTGAGAACTCGCTTAAAAGGCGTGGCGAACGCACCACCGCGTGGCTGCGAAGGCGTGTGCCATAATGCGACAAGGACACTGCCGATCCGAAAAGATAAACTCATCGCCAAGCGGCCTGAGCCTCGCGGATTGCGGCCGAAGGGAAAAGCCGATCGCTAAACGCGGAGATTTAGGAAATATGAGTTCGACAACACCAGCAACGACCGTCACGTTCACGCCGCCGGATTGGCGCGCCATCGTCGAAGCGCACGCGAGGATTGCGCCACGTATTCACCGCACTCCAGTCATGACATCGAAGTCGCTCGACGCCATGGTCGGTGCACGCATCTTCTTCAAATGCGAGAACCTGCAGAAAACCGGCTCGTTCAAAATTCGCGGCGCGACGAATGCCATCTTTTCGCTGAGCGACCAGGAGATTTCTCGCGGCATCGTGACCCAATCCAGCGGCAACCACGGCGCCGCGGTCGCTTGCGCAGCGGCTTGGCGTGGTGTTCCCGCGTGGATCGTCATGCCCAAAAACGCTGCGGCAGTGAAGCGACTGGCGATCGAAGGCTATGGTGGACGCGTGACTCTGTGCGAGCCGACCATGACCTCGCGCAATGAAGCTTCCCATCGAATCCAGGCGGAAACGGGCGCTCTCATGATTCATCCTTACGACGACGACCGGGTGATCGCGGGCCAGGCCACTGCAGGCAAGGAATTCCTGGAAGAAATTGGCGATCTCGACGCGGTGTTCGCTCCGGTGAGCGGCGGCGGGCTGTTGAGCGGGACGTGCCTGGGTGCGAAAGGCGTTCGTCCCCAAGTCCAAGTTTTTGGATGCGAGCCTGCTCAGGCCGACGACGCATACCGTTCGCTTGAAACCGGGACGCTGCAGACGCTGGATTCCAGCAACACCATCGCGGACGGGCTGCGAGCGTCGCTTTCGCCGCGGACGTTTGTGATCCTGCGCGAAAATGTGAACGCAATCCTGCGCGTGAGCGAAGTGGAGATCATCGCAGCAACGCGACTGGTTTGGGAACGCATGAAGATCATTGTGGAACCCTCCTCGGCGGTTGCGATTGCGCCCTTGCTGAAGGAAGGTGGGGTCGCCGGGTTAGGACTACCTTCACGGCCTGACGGCGATAGATGGAAACTTGGGGTGATCTTCTCTGGCGGGAACGTGGATTTGTCAGCCTTGCCGTTCTAACCAAACTTTTGACGCCCACGAAAATTGGTTTTGTTAAGCCGTTGTTCGCTTGCGGCGCACTTAAAACGGTCCGACGGACCGCCGACCGTTCGAGTTTGAGTATAATGGCGAACGTCTGCCAATCAAGAGGAGGGTACATGGCTGAGCCGTCATACGAAGAACTCAAAGCGCGTCTCGCAGAACTAGAGAAGCAAACGCCAGGGCGCCGCACCGGCCAACTCGATTTCCGCGTCGGGGAAAAGGGTGGCGTTAGCGTCTATGGCCTCGGGCGTTTCCCCGTGACCTTGTACTACGAGCAGTGGATTCGCCTGCTCGACACCGCCAAGGAGTTGCGCGAATTCCTGGAAGAAAATAAAGCCGAAGGCAAACTCAAGCTGAAGGACAAAGCTGCAGGGGCCTAGACGCCGTAGCATCTTGGCGCAGCGCAGACCTCGGTTCATTCGGCTCTTTGAGCCGCGAAAGACTTGTCCACGGTCATAGCGTTTGTTCTGTGGCCCGCGCGAAAGGCGGCCCCAATGGCGAAAGGATGCACAAAGGTGACAGCAATGTATGCACTACAATCTTGGCTTTTTCGATCCGTTGCGCTGGCCCTGCTGCTGTTCACCCCAAAATGGACTGCGGCGCAAATTCCCTCGCCCGCGCTGCTGGTCCTCGAGAAAAGCGACAACTCCCTCGCGATCGTCGATCCGGCAAGCTTGAAGATTGTCGCACGTGTTCCCGTCGGCCAGGATCCCCACGAAATCGTCACGTCTCCCGACGGGAAAGTGGCCTACGTCTCGAACTACGGCGGCTCCGACAGCAATCTGAACACTATTGCGGTCGTCGATCTTGTGGCCGGAAAGGCCCTGCCTCCAATCGATCTCGGTGCTCTGCGCTCCGCGCACGGCCTGGACTTCGCCGGCGGCAAACTATACTTCACCGTAGAGACCAATAAAGCCTTCGGCCGCTACGATCCCGCCTCGCAAAAAATCGATTGGATCCTCGGCACCGGGCAGGATCGCACCCACATGATCCTCGTTTCGCAAAATCTCGATCGCATCGTGACCGCCAACGTTAGTTCCGGCACGATAAGTATCATCGAGCAGGTCTCGCCACCGGCTCCGCCGCCGGGCGGTCCTCCCGGGCCAGGTAATCCTCGTAAGACATGGAAGATAACCAACGTCCCCGCAGGCCGGGGCGCGGAAGGTTTCGACGTCTCGCCCGACGGAAAGGAAATCTGGGCGGCAAACGCGCTGGACGGGACCGTCACGATCATCGATGTCGCCAGCAAGAAGGTCGTCCAGACGTTGCCCATCTCTGTCAATCACGCCAATCGCTTGAAGTTCACCCCCGACGGAAAACGCGTCCTGATTTCCGGCCTAGGACCAAGCGCAGCTTCAAAAGGTTCCAACCTCGAAATCGTCGATGCCGCCACGCACAAAGAAATCAAACAATTGAATCTTGGTGGCGGATCAGCAGGCATCCTGATCCTCGCCGATGGTTCCCGCGCATTCGTGGCAGTCAGCGAAAAAAACAAAGTCGCCGTAGTGGACCTGAAATCCCTGGAAGTCACCGGCGAAATCCCCACAGGCAAACAACCGGATGGCTTAGCCTGGGCCCAGTGAAATAGCAGCGATCAGGCAGCGCCGCCGTAGGCGCACGGCACGGCCGTGCCCGGCGTCAACACCGCCTCAGTTGCGCAGTCTCTTATCCACTCATTCCCCGAGTTATGGCGCTGGCTGGCGGATTGAGTATCGCTCTAGGTTACAAATTGGCACAAGCAGGCCGGCCAGCGGCTATCACCGATAGTGATGTATAATTCACTAACGAATGGAGACAAATCGCATGCGCTTTCTGGCGCACTAACCAGTTAAAAGGAAAAGGACAAGACTCGGGGCGCTAGGAATCTTGCCGCCCGGAATTCGCATCATTCGCAACCGCCATCGCACCCTCGGCCGAGCCATTCCCTGCGCTGGCAATCTCGTGCATCGCTTTGCCGGGCTCCTTCAAGCCATTCAGCGTGGTCTTAGCATGCTCATCTACCGCGCCCACCGCCGCCACCAGGCAAGAATACAGAAACGCTTTCATGCCCGTGCGAAATTGCTCTGTGGACTGCTCCGTCGCCCGCGCCACATCGCTTTCAATCGACCGCCGCCGCGCCTCGCACGCCGCGCGATTTTCCGCATCCAGCGCCGCCAGTGAAGACATCGCGCGTTGCGTCGCTTCCGAAATGATCAGGTCCACTTGAACTTCCGACTGCCGCTTGAACTCCTCCATGGTACTGTTCGCGGAATTTTGCAACTGCGAGCGCGCCTCCGCGCTGGAGGCCGCCATATGTGCCGCAGCCTCGCGCGTTACCATCAACTTGTCTTCCATCAGGCGCACCAGTTGCCGGTCGGAAACCCGGGTCGCGGCCGCTTCAAAATCCTCGGTCACGCGGCTGACGGATTGCGCCAAATGCTCGCGAATCCGCGGCTCCACATCGTTGCTGGTCTTTTCCAGCAATCGTTGCGCCTCGGTCAGACACCGCTGCGTCTCCGCGGCAAAATGCTCGAGGCGTTCCGCTAGTTTCTCGGTCCGGTCGCGAAATTCCTCCTGCTGTTGTTCCCACTGCGCCCGGTCTTCCGCGAGCCGGCCTTCCATCCGGCTCAACACCTCTTCGCGAGCCGTGCGCATCATGGTCTCCAGCCGCTGCCCGGAGTGCTCCTCGATCTGGTGCACGCTCGCCTTGCACACGTCGTCGATCTTGCTCACCGCTTGGCGCACCGCGCCCGTCAGGTGCTCGTTGATCGCGTTGTGCACGGCCTTGTCTGCCGCCGTCTGCAATTTGCCGTGAACCGCCGCCACCAGTTGGTCGGAAGTGATCACCACGCGCTCTGGCTTCGCCGCCGCGGCAGGAGGTTGGGCGGGAAACGCCGTGACCCCGGTGCTTCGATATTCGGGTCCGGCAGGTACCGATTTTGGCGCAAGCGAAGACTCCGCCGTCGATGTCGATGTCGATTCCGGTTCCCGAGCGGGCGCCGTCGCCGTGGCGGTCGCCGTCGTCTCCTGCATGTTCGAACCGTTGGTGTTGGCTCCCGCCACTTTCTGCCAGTCTTCCGGCGGCACGGGGACACCCCACACATTGGCCGGCGATTCCAGTTCGACGCCTATCTGATACAACTCGCGCGGGCTCATCGGCGGATGGATCGACCGCACTTGCGCGCGCATGACCGGAGTGCTGCTTTCGCCATTCGGCTCCAGCACTTGCAATCCGATCCACGAACCCACCGCATAGTCGTGCCGCGACGGGTAACGGCACCCGTGCATATTCAAGCTCACCGCCGAAGTGCGCTCCTGGAACGACAAACCCAACTTTGTCTGGCCCACCACGACCAGCGGCACGGTTCGATCGATCCGCGTACTTCGCCGCGCTTCAATTCCCGAGAATCTAGCTGCTGCGCCCACTTCTTCCTCCACGACCGGGGAGAGACCACTGCCAATGGGGAAGCGTACCACCGTCCACAGCTCCCGCAAGGGGAAACTTTGGCCCTGCACCAAGGTAAAAAAATCCGGAAGTAAGGTCAAGGACCCCATAGTACTGGAACCCGCTATTTAGCGGATGGTACTGGCCAGCCAACGCCCCAGTGGCGCACGCGTTTGAGTAGGCGTAGACTATAGCAACCACCTGCCCGTGCTCTGGAGACGGCTAAAGAATTTTTCTGGGCCATCATACCTGTGAACCCACGCCTCGCCGCTATTAGTGGTCCCTTGCGCGACTCGGTCTTTCCTTTGAAGGAAGGCGCACTGTCGATCGGCCGCGAACTCTCCAACGACCTCATCATCGACGACAGCCTGGTCTCTCCTCTCCATTGCAGGCTCACTTGCGAAGACGGGCAATGTACGGTTCAAGACCTCGGCAGTCTCTCCGGCACATTCGTCAACGGACTTCCCGTGCTGGAACGCCCTCTGGCTCACGGCGATCAGATTGTCATCGGAGGTTCCATATTTATTTACTTCCGGGAAGAGCCGACCGCCGCGTTTCCTAATCCGGTCGAGTTGAGCGACAGCTCCACCAACGCCCCCGCCACCACCCGTCTCCGACGCGAGGATGCTCGCTACCTGCAGCCGGAAGCGTTGGCGGCCCTGCCCACCAGTGAGCGGACCGCGCGCGATCTGCAAACGCTGCTCAAAATCACTACCGCCATCGGCTCCATCCGCAATGTCGAATCACTGCAATGGCAGGTGCTGGGCATGATCTTCGACGTGGTTCCCGCCGAACGCGGAGCTATTCTCGCCGGCAGCGACCCTCAGGAATTCTCTTCGGTGGTCGCTTGGGATCGCGTTGCGGGTCCGCAACACCCGGTTCACGTCGATCGGGAGCTAGCGCAACAAGTCTTTCAGGAGCGCATCGGCATCTTGAGTAACGACCCCAGCGACGCCCCGCGCACTCCTCCGGTGCACTCGCTGATCTGCGTCCCCTTGCTCAATCTCGATAAAGCCGTCGGCCTGATCTATCTGGACACTGTGAATCCGGTGGTGCGTTTCACCGACGACGATCTTCACCTAGTCACCGCCATCGCCGGCATTGCGGCCATGGCCATGGAAAGCGCGCGCCAAGTCGAATGGCTCGGCGGCGAAAATCTTCGCCTGCGCGCCGAAGTGAATCTCGACCACGACATGGTGGGCGACAGCGCCCCCATGCGCGAAATCTACCAGATGATCGAGCGCGTCGCCGCCACCCCTTCCACCGTGCTGATCTACGGCGAGAGCGGCACCGGGAAAGAGCTCGCCGCCCGCGCCATTCATCGCAACAGTGCCCGCCGCGACCAGCCCTTCGTGGCCATCAATTGCGCCGCGCTAACGGAAACGCTGCTCGAAAGCGAACTCTTCGGTCACGAACGTGGCGCATTCACAGGCGCTATCGTGCAGAAACGCGGCCAACTGGAGATGGCCAACGCCGGTACGATCTTCCTCGATGAAATGGGCGAGATCAGCCCTGCGCTCCAAGCCAAACTCTTGCGCGTCCTGCAAGAGCGGGAGTTTACGCGGGTGGGCAGCACGCGGTGTATGCCGTTGAACATCCGCGTTATCGCCGCCACCAACAAGAATCTCCAGAGGGCCACCAAGGACGGCACCTTTCGCGAAGACTTGTACTACCGCCTCAACGTCGTCTCCATCACCATGCCGCCGCTGCGCGAACACAAGGAAGACATCCCCCTGCTCGCCGGGTATTTCGCCGCCAAATACGCCGAAAAATGTAACCGCCGCGTGCTGGGAATCTCGCCCGATGCGGGCGCTCTGTTAACGCAATACGATTGGCCCGGCAACATCCGCGAGCTCGAGAATGCCGTCGAACGCGCCGTGGTTCTCGGGTCCTCTGGAATGATCCTTCCCGAAGACTTGCCCGAAACGCTGCACGAAACCCCTGCGCAATCGATGCGCTCCTCCACCTATCACGAAGCCGTCCGCCAACTGAAACGCCAGCTCATCCTTACCGCCATGGATCAGTCCGAGGGAAAAATCACCGAAGCCGCCCGCCTCCTCGGCGTCCACTCCAATTATCTCCACCGCCTAATCAGCAATCTCGATCTCCGCCTGACGCTAAAAAAGCGCAACAAAGCCTGAACCACCGCCAAACCCTCGCAAGACACCACCGTAACGTCAAAATCTCCGTGAACTCTGCGCCGACTCTGTGCCCTCTGCGTTAAATCTTCTCTCCTGCTGTTTCCCCTCTATCTCCCCAGATAGCCAAACCTATCCGATCGGATAGTATTTCCGCGTACTGTTCCCGCCGCCTTTCCGCAAACCCTTTACCATCAAACCTCTTCCGCCGACCCCGCAGCCACGGCTGCGCGGGCCTCAAGATGCTTCCAGTAAGACGTGCGCAGAAGCACAAAGTTCAAAAAGGAGAACCCCCATGAAAAATAATCTGAGCCGCATCCTCACAATCGTCGCGATCGGATTGATCGCCGTCTGCGCTTCTCCGGCACCCGCTGCAGCGCAAGACGCCTACAAAGGCCGCTTCACCCTTCCAAACGACGTACGCTGGTCCCAGAATTTCCTGCCCGCCGGCGATTACACCTTCTCGCTGAAGTCCGCCGGACTGCCGGCGCAGATCGTGATTCACGGACCAAACGGTTTCGCAATGGTTCTGACCTCCGCTACCTCTAAAAAAGAAAGCGACGCATCGAGCAGCATCACCGTCGAACGCCGCGGCGGATTGCGCGTTGTCAGCGACCTGTATCTGGCCGAGTTGGGCCTCGACCTTCGCTACGCCGCGCCCAAGCTGCCCCATAACGAGATCGCGCAGGGACCACGCACCACCGAACAGGTCTTCATCGCGATGACCACGAAGTAGTCCTCCCTTGCTGTCTCACTCCGGGGGCAAGCCGCAACCCACCTCCCCCGACCCGACGAGCGGCTTGCCTCCGGTTTTTGCGATATAAGGTTTGCAATAAAAAGACCCCACGTGCCAACCGGCTCGTGGGGTCTTTACATTCCCGCCGATCCCTCATCAAAATGCACTGACTGCCTCACGGACTGGCTGGCAGATTTGAATACAGCGTCTTGCCTCCGCTTTCTTTCACGAGGAAGAGCGCTCGCCGATCCAGCGAATCGAGGAGGTGCTTCATCCCCCCTCCGTCGGAAAGCACGAAACAACGCTCCTTGGAATTCCAAAGAGACTGAAATTGCCGGTCGTCGATAAATACCGACGGACTGC
>Ga0185299_10006011_pt1 | contig 13177 bp, 9 predicted proteins | sample PaiPotPPA55metaG_FD_128002 | JGI IMG/M metagenome (GOLD analysis project Ga0185299, IMG submission 128002) | Iron sulfur acid spring bacterial and archeal communities from Banff, Canada, to study Microbial Dark Matter (Phase II) - Paint Pots PPA... ...
GAGAAGTTCGCAAGACCCCTCGAACAACAGCACATAACGGTGTCGACAGCCTTTGTTAACCAACCGAATAACAACGGCAGATTTTCTTTTACAGATTGAATATACGGTTTTTGGGATTTTCGTCCTCGCAAATGTTAACCGTTCAACATCGGTTCGTGATCGAAAGTCAATTCAAGTTGCTGATAACTAAGGGAACCACGGTATGTTCCTGAATCGACCCCTAGGCTGGCGGGAAAATTGCTTCAAAGGGTACACAGTCACCTGGGGTCTGTTGACTGTTAGGAACGTTTTCGGCATTCGCGTTTTATGGTTTCCAGTCACGTTTCGGTCCATTCCCAAAGTGGTGACTCGCAGAACTTAAAGAGACTTCAAGCCGTGAGATCGATTTCGATGCTGACAATTCCGAAAGGAAGGTTGACGATGTTAAAGCTAAACTTCTCCTGCCCCGGCGCACGATTTACCCTGCTGGCCCTAATTGCCCTATCCGCATTATTCCTGTCCTCGGTCGCGGGGTTCGCGCAGACGACAGTTTCCCAAGGCAGTATTCAGGGCACCGTGACTGATCCCACGGGCGCAGTGGTTGGGGGAGCGAAGATTACCATCACGCATAAGACGACCGGCCAAGTCACAGCCACGTCCAGTTCGTCGTCGGGAACCTACAGTTCTGGTGGACTCTTGCCTGGAGACTATGTGGTACGAGTGGAAGCCACCGGCTTCAAGACAACCGAACTTCCTGTTGTCGTCCAGGTTACTGTGACCGCTTCCGGAAACGTCAAGCTTGAAGTAGGTCAAGGCAGCACGGTGGTTGAAGTGCAAGGTTCCGCCATCACGGTAAACACGGAGCAAGCGACGGTGCAGGGGGTGTTGACGGCCGACCAGATCGATAAGCTTCCCGTCGACGGCAGAAACTTCCTCGATCTCGCCCAGTTGGAACCTGGCGTACAGATTCAGGACGGCCAAACCTTTGATCCGACAAAGGCCGGTTACTCTTCGATCTCGATCAACGGTGTTTATGGACGAACTCCACGTATCGAGTTGGATGGTCTTGACATCAGCGATGAGACTGTCGGTACGACCACGCAGAACGTAGCTTTGAGTTCTATTCAGGAATTCAACATCAGCCGCTCGGGTCTCGATCTCTCGACTGAGTTGACCTCCGCTGGTGCGGTGAATGTCGCCACCCGGTCCGGCACTAACGGATTGCACGGCATGGCCTTCTATAACTTCCGCGATCGCAATGCATTGACTGCGAATTTCGCCGAGGACGTTGCAGGCTACTATCAGAGAAACAATTTCGGCGGTCGCATCGGTGGTCCGATCGTAAAAGACAAGTTGTTCTTTTTCATCGATGGAGAACGCCAGAAGCAGGACGGAATCGTGCCAGTCGCTGTGGCCTCCTTTAGCGGACTCAATGGCGGATTTACTTCGCCCTTCCGCGATACGGCTGTGACCGGCAAACTGGACTGGAACGCCACCAAGGATATTCACGTCTTCTACCGCTTCACCTACAACTGGAATATCTCCGAGAGCAACTTTGGATACGATTATTCGGTTTACTCCAATAAGGACAACGCTCCGTCCCAGGCTGGCGGTTTGGACTGGAACAAGGGAAGCTGGTCCCACAGTATTCGCGGCGGCTACCTCAAGTTTCACAATCAGATCGCTGGCGCCACGGCTTCGATTAATCCTCTGCCCAGCGGTGAGATTGCGGCCATCGATACTGCCGAAGTCATCTCGGGTCCAAATCTATTAGCCCCGCAGGGAACCCTGCAGACCAATAAGCAGATCAAGTATGATGGCAGCAAAGTATGGAAGTCGCACATCTTCCGCTTCGGAAGCGGCGTAAACCGTATCAACGGCGGTGGCTTTGCCAGCTTCTTCGGACTTGCCCCTCTCGATTACACAGCCTCCAACTCGGCCAGCGTAGGCGTGGCTGGGCTGCTCTCTCAACCGTTCCTGCTTGCCGTTCTGGGCAACGGCCAGGGCTTCTTCACCGAGAAACCGGCATTCGGATATCCGGGTGGCGGACAGGCTGACACGCGCTTCTCGGCGTACTTTGGCGATTCCTGGAAGGTCAAACCAAACTTTACCCTGTCCTACGGACTACGCTACAACCGGGACACAGGCCGTAGTGACAGTGATTTAGCCCCAACCTCTTGCTCCACGATTGCTCCCGGCCTTCTGGCGAACGGTTTTCCTGGCTGCAGCGGAAATCTGCTTGATATGTGGCAGCCCGGATTGGGCAACCGAATTCAGAATCCAAACAAGAACTTCGGGCCCCAGGTTGGTTTCGCTTGGGATCCTTCGAAAAATGGCAAGACCGTCATTCGCGGTGGTGTTGGCCTCTACTACGAGAACTACATCTTTAACAACACCCTGTTTGACCGCCCCAATAAACTCCAGAAGGGCTTGTTCTTCTCCACTGGTACGCTGAATTGCTTGAATCCCGGCGGCGTTGGGTCCGTTGCCTTCAACCTAACTTCAACACAGAGTGTAACTTCTGTGAGTGGAGTTGACTTGGCCACTGGCGTCTGCCAACAGCCCCTTTCCGTGGCCGGCCCGCTTGTTGCCGCCCTTCAGACCGAATACCAGGCGGCCGTGAAAGCCCTTGGTCCGCAATCGAACAGCGGCTTCGTAGGTAATGATCTGACATTCAACACGCACGGCGTTGGTCCCGTTTTTGCCCCCAACTTCCGTACCGCACGGTCTTACCAGATGAACATTGGCATTCAGCGTCAAGTTACGCGGGGTGGGGTTTTCACTGCGGACTACATACGCAACGTCAGCCTCCACTTCATGGAAGGCGTTGACGTGAATCACGTCGGCGATTCCCGCTACCTCAATCCAGCGGCGGCGCTTAATGCGATTAATGCGACAGCGACAGCGGCACCGGCAGGTTCTACGCCTAAATGTACGGCTGCCGCTACCGCAGCTGGAGCGCCGGCTGTGATTGATTGTTACATCGCCAACAATCCCGGCGCGAGCATCAATGACTTCGCTAGCAACGGCCTCGACTCAGGATTAGCTTTGTCCAGTTCCTTCGGTTCCACCGGAAGCCCGGCGGCGTTTTTTGGAGCAACGCCAGACACCTTCGCCGCTTTCGGAGGTGTTAACCCCAATCTCGGCGTCGGCGAAGTGAATATGCCGATCGGCCGTTCGGTGTACAACGGCTTGCAGACCTCCTACAAGCAACAAGTCGGCAATCCGTTCCGGGGCGTGAACGCCCTAGACCTGACGGTCTCCTACACCCTTTCTCGCTTTAACGGTACGGGTGGAAATGACCAGAATTTCAGCCCCTTGGCGTATGATTTCAGAAATCCAACCGGCTTCAATGGTCCCACCTCGCTCGATCGCACCCATCAGTTTAAGTTTGGCGCAACCTTTGACATTGCCCATCGCGGTCCGCGATTTAGCGTTATCGGCAATTTCGGATCGGCGCCGCCTACAACCTTGGTCGTGGCTTCTCCGGGAGGCACAACCGGCACCGGCGAAATCTTCCGCAGCGACCTAACAGGCGACGGTACGGTGGCCGATCTCTTCCCTGCCAATGGGGGCCAAGTCGGCCAGCCGGGTCAGTTCCAACGCTCGGTAAACGCTTCTAACTTGGGTGCGGCTATCAGCAACTGGAATGCAAACCAAGCCGGTCAGCCGACTCCCGCAGGACAAGCACTGGTGACCGCGGGTCTCTTCCGTCTGGATCAGCTGCAGACGCTCGGCGGCGTCAAGCAGCTGCTGGCAACTCCGCCACCAAATGCTGCGGGAAACAGCATCTACAAGGAAGTTAGTACCGTCCTGAGCTGGCCCATTAAGATCCGGGAGCAGTTCACGATTGAACCCTCCATCAGTGCTTTCAACGTGTTTAATTTCTCCAACTTTGCTCGCCTCACCGGAGGGCTTAACTCAGTTGCTGCCGGGGGTTCGGGCGGCAGCGTGACGGGCACGGCTAACTCACACACCCTCGCCTCCGGCGATCTTAACGCTGTCCGCATCGGCACTGGCTCAGGCGTGTTTGCTGAAGGTGCTTCGCGACAGGTCGAGTTCGGCCTTCGGATCACCTTCTAAACCGGCAACCAAGCAAGACGGGCCACCGATATCCCAATTGGTGGCCCTTTTTTATTTCTTGCTGCTCTACTTTTTGTCGCTCTATTTCTTGCCGCTCTTAGTTAGTTAGGGCGCCAATTCTGCCCGCAAATGCTTCGACAATTTCTCAATGCGCTTGAGGCCTTCCAGTGCGTCCTTCGAAATCTTGCCTTGCGTAATCTGGCCAACCTGTTCCGGAACCGCCTGCGCTAAGCGTGCAAGCTCCTCTGCCTCTTCGCGAAGCTTCTGCGAATCAATTCCCTGGGGCCGTGGCTGCGCGGGGGCCTCCAACACGAGCGGGTGTTTCTGAATCTCGAGCTTGCCCGGACTTTCCCGCTGCTGACCTGCCGAGGAAGTCAGGCAGACAGCCATGGCTACACTGAGGGTGGAAACGAAACGCTTCATGACGTACTACCTCTCTTAGACTCTTACCGGTAAATCTGGCTGCGAAGATGTTTGGATAACTTCTCGATTCGCTTCAACTTCTCCGCTACATCTTTGCTAAGCACTCCCCGGTTAACGTGCTCAATATCAAGTGGGATGGATTGCGCGAGTTGCATGAGTTCGCGGGCCTCCTTTGTCAACTCGGCGGGGTCGAGAGACTCAACACCGGTTCGAGCCTGAGCTCCGATGATCGGCAACTGCACGTCAGGCGGTCGCTCCATTCGAGGAAGCGGCGCTCCTGGGGGAACGGATTGGCCGGGCGCATAAATCCAAAATGTTATGAGTATGGCGGAAAGATAAAGGGAAGAGAATCTCACGGTGGCCTCCTGTGAGAAAATGGCTGGGAGAGATTCTAACTCCGCGTCCGAACTCTGCTTATAAATAATTTCCGTCGAATGCTTCCACGCGCTTTATTGCTGCAAACTGCGGTCCTCATTGCCTGTTCCGTTCCCGTCTTCGCTACCGCTCCTAATATCGTTCTGATAACTGTCGACACGGCCCGCGCCGACCAGATGGGTTTTCTCGGATCAAAGGATGGGCTGACTCCCAATCTGGACGGGCTAGCCCGGCAGAGCATGGTTTTTGCCCATACGTATGCGCAAGTTCCGCTCACGACTCCTTCGCACGCTTCCATCCTTACGGGAACTTATCCGCAATTTAATCACTTGAACGACTTGGGAGCTCCTTTGGCTGCGGACGTTCCTTACCTCCCGGATATCTTGCGGCAACGAGGATACCGAACTGCAGCCATCGTAGGTTCAGAGGTACTCGACCCCAAGAGCGTGGCAGTACCCGGTTTTGACCGAGGGTTTGAAACCTACGATGCTGACTTTCACAGTCGCCAGCCTGGGGAGGATCGCTACCACTCCGTAGAGCGCAGAGCGGATGTAGTGATCGAACATGCCATAGCGTGGATCAAAGCGCGGCCGGCCGGCCCATTCTTTCTATGGGTGCACCTTTACGATCCCCACGATCCTTACGAGCCACCTCCGCCATTTCGAGCGCGGTTCGCAGCGAACCTCTATCAAGGCGAGATTGCCTATTCCGATGCCGCCATAGGCAAGCTCCTGGCCGTCCTTCATGCGCAAGGCCTTTTTGAGAGCACATTGATTGCTATGGCAGCCGATCACGGCGAGGCCTTCGGAGAGCATGGCGAACGCAGCCACGGCTGCTTCCTTTACGACGAAACCGTACAGGTGCCGTTGCTCATCAAACTCCCTCACCGGGCTGCCGCGGGGGCGCGAATTGAATCCCGTGCGCGACTGGTGGATATCGCTCCCACTCTCCTGCTGGCCGCAGGTATTAGACCTCCGTCGGAGATGCAGGGAGAATCTCTCCTGACGCTAATGAAGGAACGGGCGCCATCCACTCAGTCGTTCAATGCATCGGCCGACCGCCCGGCGTATTCGGAGACCGACTATCCCCATCGTGCTTTCGGCTGGAGCGCTTTGTATTCCTGGCGTGCGGGAAAGTATCTCTACATCGATGCCCCTCAAGCGGAACTGTATGACTTGTCCAAGGATCCGAAAGCGGTGCATAACCTTGCCAGCACATTGAAAGCGGTGGCCGAGACCATGGCGGCCCAACTCCAGGAATTTCGCAACAAAACCAGTGGCATCAAGTCTGCGGCAGCGAATCTCAGTTTCGAACAAGTTGAAAAACTACAAGCGCTGGGCTACGTAACCTCCGGATTCGGGCACTCCCCCAATGGCGACCACGATCGAGGGCCGGATCCCAAAAATAAAATACAGATTGCCAATTGGCTGCACGAAGCCCTGCTCGCCATGGAAGACGAACGTTACAAGGACGCAATTCCGAAACTCGAGCAAGTTCTACAGGAAGAGCCATCCATGCCCTTGGCGAACTTGGAATTGGGCCAGGCCTGGAGCGCCCTGGAAGATTACGGCGAAGCCCTGCCTTGGCTGCGGAAGGCCGTTGAACTGGCCCCTGAATCTGGACGTGCGCACGTTGAACTTGGAATGGCCCTGGTTCAGACTGACGATTGGAAAGCTGCGCTGCCGGAATTGGAGGCCGCCGTAAAGCACGCTCCCGATTCTGACCAGTTACATTTCAATCTGGCTACCGCTTACGAGCACGAGGGGCAGCTCGACGACGCGAAGCGGGAATTCCAGCTAGCCTTGCGGCTCAATCCCCAACACTTCAACGCCAATCTCTGGTTCGGTCGCTTCCTCGGTATGCATGGAGATCCAGGCGACGCGCTGCCCTATCTTCAGGCAGCCGTGAGACTGCAGCCGCAGTCAGCAGACGCTCACAAATTTCTGGCCAACGTCTACACCGAACTCGGGCAACCGGAAAACGCGCGCCGTGAGCAGTCTGAAGCTGAACATCTCAAGACTGTGCCGCAGTAAGGGCTCGTGAAGAATCTGGATTTGTTGTTCTTCCAATCGTTGTTCTTCCAATCCCGCATCCATCCGATCGCTGTGATTTTCGTCACACCCAAAGAAACCATCGCCAGTATAATTATGCAAGGCTCCCCGTCTTAATGACAGCCCAGCCTGAATCCGTAGCAAAAAGTAGGTGTATCCCATGCGTCCCGGACGATTGCTTCTTATCCTGTTTGCAACCCTGCCCCTGTTTCTTTTGCCCGTGTCAGGGCAGGCGAAGCCCGGTGCAGACTCAAGGCCTCGCGTGGTGGTGATCGGCGTGAACGGCATGGAACTCGATGTGATTCGGCCGTTGTTGCTGCAAGGCAAAATGCCCAACCTGGCAGGGATAATCAAGAAAGGCGCCTATGGTAAGTTGCGCACCGTTTCTGCGCCGAATTGTCCTCGCGTATATAGCACTATTTTCACCAGCACCAAGCCCGAAGAACACGGCGTGAGCGGCTTTATTGTCGGGGGCATCACGGCCAACACCAACATGCTGAAGGAAGAACCTATCTGGTCCATCTTGTCCAAGAACGGTGTGACAGTCGGCATGGCCAACGTCCCCGCCACCTTTCCCGTGTTGCCGGTGAATGGCTACATGATCAGCGGGATGCTGACTCGTGGGAAAAACTGTGAAGATGGCGTACTCTGTGCGCCGAAGTTGTCAGAAGTGGAAGGCGGCGATGCAGTTTATCCGCCGGCTATGAAGTCCGAACTGATTAAGAACGTGGGCGATTTCCACATCGATTGTGAGCGCATGCCATCCGCCCAGGATCTGAAGGGGCATGAATCGGAAGTGATCGATGCGTGGCTGAGCAAAATACAGCTAATTCGCGATGAGCAAACGCATCTTTTCGACTACTTGTTGGACCACCATCCCGCTCAGTTCACGTGGCTGGCGCAGTCTTGTGAGGACAGAACAGGTCATTGGCTTTATCCCATCGCTCCTTATAACGCTGGGTACAATCCCAAGATCAATGCCGTTCGGACGGACGCATTTCCCGCCCAATACGTAGCCTTTGACAAGGTTCTGGGCGTGGTTTTGAAACATTTGGATGACAATACTTACGTGATCATCCTATCGGATCATGGCATCAAGCCGCTGCGCGAGTTCGAAGAGACTGATCCTCACGCTCATATGGACCATGAGAAGACGACGCCCGTAATTGCCAAGCACGATTTTGCAGACGGAGACGATGTACCGGGTTCTTTCTTCGCCATGGGTCCCGGAATCAAGCATGGCCTTCGTCTGATGGGATTCGAAGCTTCGGTGTATGACATCACGCCGACTATCCTTCACATTTATGGGATTCAGCAGCCCGCACAGATGCACGGGCATGTGCTGGCCGAGATTTTCGAAAATCCCGACAAGGTCATTGCCCAGAAGTAGTCGCAGCTTTTGATTTGGGTTTGGCGCGGCGTAGTTCGCGGGCGCGTTCATCAGCCTGGTGCGCGGCGGCTGTCTTTCCCATCGCCGTGAGCGCCTTAGCGCGCAGTTCGAAAACCTCGGGATTCTGCGAGCGAGAGAGCGCTGTGAGCCGCGCTAGCGCATCGGCGAAGGCGCCTCTCGCGATCTCTGTTTTGGCCAACCCGAATTCCGCTTCTTCGCTCCTCGGTTGCACCAGCATAGCGGCCTCAAACTCATCTGCGGCAGCTCCGTAGTTGCTCAACTCGAGATAAATTTGGCCCAGTAGTAGCCGCGCTGAGACCTGGCCGGGCGCGTGTTTTAGACCCGTCTCCAGTACATCGCGTGCAGCTTCAAGCTTGTGGGCCTTCTGCAGCGCTTCGCCGGCGAGGAGCGCTGCCCGTGCGTCGTCGGGATTCACGTCCAGAGCGGCCTGAAGATGCTCTGCCGCCGCGACATATTCTCCTTCGTGCAACTCCAGTTCGCCCAGTTGCCTGAGGGCAATGGGTGATTTAGGATCGAGCTGTAAGACCTTCTCGAGTGCCTGCCGCGCAGAAATCAGACGATCGTCCTCGGAGGCTACCATCGCAATATGCAGTAAGTTTTGCTGCTCAATCTTGTCTTTAGGATCGGGCAAGAGAGATGATTCGGGAATTTTGGTGGCGCTTCCTGCGTCGGCATCTCCCAGGTAGCCCAGCGCCTCAAGTTCCTCGATAGTTTCCTGGCTCACGGCAGACTTCGATCGATCCGGCGAAGGAGTCTTTGCTCGTAGTTCCGCCAACAGTGCGCGAAAGCTTTGTACACGTTGGTCCCACGGTGCATATTTATTTTCCAACTCCCCTGGATCCAGGCTCAATTCATAGAGCTCTGATCTTGGTGCCTCAATGAATTTGGAGCCGTATGCGCGTACGGAGCGCAGCGGCGCCCATCCGAAGCGCAAGGGATACTCGCTCTCGCCGAAGACGATGCGTTGCGTGCTCTCTGCTCCTGCAAATAAAATCTTCAAGGATTGGCCGTCTACTGCCGGGATGGCGTTCGCCCCAACCAAATCCAATACCGTGGGCAGAATATCGATCGTGCGCACCTGCGCCTCCACCGCTCGCTTGGTTCCACCTTGGCCGACCGGCAGCTTTATAAGCAGCGGAACATGGGTTGTGGAGTCGTACAAGAAAATACCGTGAGTGTCTTCGTTGTGTTCGCCTAAACCTTCCCCGTGATCTCCCACAACAACGATTACCGCGTTCTTGTATAACCCATGCTTCTTCAGATAGCCGATGAACGAGGCAATCGCAGAGTCTGCGTAAGCTATCTCCCCATCGTACAGATGTTTTTTGTAGCGTTGAGAAAAAGGGGCTGGAGGCTCGTAAGGATCATGCGGGTCGTAAAAGTGCATCCACATGAAACGCGGCCCTGTAGGCTGCTTCGCAAGCCACGCTTCGCTGTGCTGAACTACCTCCATAGCGCGGCGCTCCAGCCGGCCCCAACGCGACTTGGTAGCGGCATGCGGTGGAAAGTTGTCGTAGAAATCGAATCCTCGGTCCAGCCCCGGAGCCATGGACCGGCTGTCCAGGATTACCGACCCGATAAACGCAGCGGTTCGGTAACCTTGCGCATGTAGAAGTTGCGCCAGTGTGGAATGTGAAGCTGCAAGCGGCATCCCGAAGTCTGCCACGCCATGGTTGGTCGGCAACAATCCTGTCAGAATGCTGGTGTGAGATGTGTTCGTAATCGGACTTGGTGTGAAGGCATTTGTGAAGCGTATTCCGTCTTCTGCCAGCCCGTCCATTCCCGGAGTCTCGATATCTTTATACCCGTAGCAATGCACGTGGTCGGCACGCAGCGTATCGATGGTGATAAGGAAAACGTCGGGCTTCGTCACCGGCTGAGCGCGAAGTCCGCTCGCGCATAAAGCGAGAGCGAAACAGGCAAATAAAAATGGACGCAAAAGCCTCACGCGCACCCAGACTAGCATAGCTGAGTGGTCACTAGGTCTTCAGAAACAAGGCCAACCTAAAGGCTTCTGTCGTCTAACACTCACTTCTGCAGCCGAGAAAGTATCGTCGGGGCAATTTGTCTCCGACTCCGTCTCCCATTATGTACAATCACGTTATGCCTCCCCGTGCCCAGGGAAATCCAAATGTTGCCAAGCGCGGGCGGACTCCGCCTCCGGAGGAAACCTTCGAGGAAGCCAGCTTTCTCAAAGTCCTGGGGGAAAAGCAAAAGCGCGTTACGGTCAAGCTGATGGATGGGGAATCGGTGACTGGGTGGATCGAATACTACGACAAGCACATGGTGCGTCTTACGCGCGAAGGCGAGCCCAATCTATTTATCTTTAAGCACGAAATTATGTACATTGCCGAAGACGGTGGGACCAAAAGTTAGCTTCGCCTCGAATTTCATTTTCCAAGTGCGTCTGCAGTAAGCATTCTTCACTCCGCTCAAACAGTAATTTATGGCTTCCAATCAGGAGAGCTTTATTCCGGCGATGTCGGCGATTGCGCGCGAAGCCGGCGCGCTTTTGCTCGATTATTTTCATCCGCATCTCAAGATTGAATATAAGGGTGACGCAGATCTGGTGACGGCAGCGGACCGCGCGTCGGAAGCCCTGATCCGTGAACGAATTCGCGCGCAATGGCCCACGCACGACGTTCTCGGCGAAGAGCAGGGACTCAGCAATCTGGGCGGTGAATATCGATGGTATGTTGACCCCCTGGACGGCACCACGAACTTTGCGCACGGCTATCCGGTGTTTTGCGTGTCTCTGGGCTTGGAGCATCAAGCTCCAGAGCAACGTTCATCGGGAGAAAGAGCGAGTCGCATCGCAGCTGTCATTTACGATCCCACTCGCGACGAATTATTTTCGGCTGAGCAAGGGAAGAGTGCCTACCTTAACGGCCGGAAAATTCATGTTTCGCAAACCGCAACGCTAAAAGAAAGCCTGTTAGCCACTGGATTTCCCAGCCACAAGCGTCACAAAAATCCCAATATTCATTTCTATCATCAGATTACGCTGCACTCGCATGGCATCCGCCGTGCCGGTTCAGCAGCCCTCGATTTGTGCAATGTGGCTTCCGGAAGGTACGACGGGTTTTGGGAATTCAATCTGAATTCGTGGGATACGGCGGCCGGAGTGCTGATCGTGCAGGAAGCCGGTGGAATGGTAACCCGCTTCGATGGCTCGCCATTCGAACTTAACAGCAGGGAAACCGTTGCGTCGAACGGCCTGCTGCATCAGGCCTTATTAAATGAGTTTACGGAGATCTTCGCTGGACGAGGTTTGGAGCCGCTCCCCGATCCACGTAACCATGCGCGGGATTGAATTCGCAAGAGCTGAGCAAAAGGCTGGGCATTATTCCAGGCTGGATTCAATGTCTTTTTCTAATCGCGCTAAAACCTTACTCGTCGCTGCGACCGCTCTCTCGTCAATATTTCGGGGAAGTGCTCAGAGCGTTTCTTCGCCGCCCGCGTCCACCTCTCCAGATGCTGCCTATGTTGAATCGTTCGCGAAGTGGAAGGACTCGCAAGTCGAAGATCTAAAGCAGAACTGGCTTCCGCTTGCTGGATTGTTCTGGCTAAAGCCCGGAAGGAACTCGTTTGGCGCTAGCCCGGATAGTGCATTGATCTTTGCGTCAGGTCCGGTCCACGCGGGAGAGTTCGATCTCGTTGACAACGGCACCGCTAAGAATTCAAAGGTAACGCTGAAGCTTCTGCCCGGGATCCAGGCCAGCATTGCCGGGAAGCCGGTGCGGGACGACACAATTCTGGCTCCCGATACGTCCGGACATCCGTCTGTCGTTGAGATGGGAACTCTGCAATTTCATGTGATTGTGCGTGGCAATCGCATCGGTATTCGGCTGAAGGACACAAAGAGCGAAGCGATCAAAGGATTCCACGGACTCGCTTTTTATCCATTGAACTTGAATTATCGTGTGACTGCGGCCTGGGTTCCATCAGGTGGCAAGCAGACAATTGACATTCCGAATGTTGTCGGCGACATCACAGCGATGCCAGTCTCGGGAACCGTATACTTTAAGATTGATGGTCATGAAGTGAAGTTGACGGACCTGGGCGGCGATCCGTCGAAAAGTCTGTTTTTTGTTTTTAATGATACGACTGCGAAGGCCGAGACCTATCCGGGCGGCCGTTTTCTGGAGACCGGGCCTGTCCTCAATGGGACGGTAGTTCTGGATTTTAATCGTGCCTACAATCCGCCGTGTGCCGTAACGCCCTACGCCACGTGTCCTTTGGCCCCGAAAGAAAACCGCCTGCAGGTCTCAATTCCTGCCGGCGAGAAATTCGACAAATTGGCTCACGCGCTTCACTAAATCAACCGGGCAAAGCCCTTTTCCGCGTGAGGCGTTACAATACCGAACGTAGGCATCGGATTCTGCCAGCTCGTGAATCCTCAGTCCTGTGGGCGCAAAAGTGATCAACTCTCTGCTCGAACGCAACATCGACAAACGGCCTGACCAGGTCCGGCTGCAAGGGCGAATTCTTTTTCTCACAGAAGATCCTGATTTGATCAAGCGCCAACTTGCGGGGGAGGACCTTCCATGGGATACGAGTCATGCCGCGAATAACCCCAAACTGCGTGACGACATCTCGACGGACGAGATCACCCCAGCGCATTACTGTTTTTATTTTGACGAGACGCTGGGCGAGATTCCCTATCTCGGGTTGAAGTGCGGGAGCGTCACGCCCGTCGGGCGCAGTGACGTAAAGCGTGGCGGTTTTGTCTGTGCCGTCAGCGGCAAACGACGGGGCAAAGGATCGAGTCGGGAACAGTCGCCTTATGCGGAAATGTGTGCGGGAATCCGCGTCGTGATTGCCGAAAACATCGAGCGTATCTACAAGCAGAATT
>Ga0185299_10006012_pt1 | contig 13177 bp, 7 predicted proteins | sample PaiPotPPA55metaG_FD_128002 | JGI IMG/M metagenome (GOLD analysis project Ga0185299, IMG submission 128002) | Iron sulfur acid spring bacterial and archeal communities from Banff, Canada, to study Microbial Dark Matter (Phase II) - Paint Pots PPA... ...
AACTCCTTGATTTTGAGCTGCGTCCTTATCGCTCAAATGAGTCCATTTGAGCGGGACCGCGCTACGACCGGCATCCTCGGCACAGGACGGCGCGGCAAGCGCGCCGCATTCGAGGCAGGAATTTTGGCGGATAAGCGGGCGGGCGTATAGAGGGCCGGCAAGTCCCGTGCTAGACGCGTGGAACTGGTTGTTTTCGAGGAGGGTCGACTCACAAACCGCGCGCGCGCCGCCGACGCGCCAAACCCATTGCGCCATGCCGGGCGCTTGCACGAATTGATCGCCGGGTTCGACGTCGAAGCCATGACCTTCACCGCCAAACCAAAGGTGGAGGACACCGCCCATTAGTAGCTCGCGCGGGCAGACCTCGATCCCGATGACCCCCCACAGCGCTGGTGGCGGCCGTGAACGGCGCGCTTGCGCCGCAAAGATCGGATCGCGGCCGCAATTGATCGCCAAATATCAGCGTCCGTGCTTCGCAACGCGACGCTTGCGAGGCGCACCATGCGGATTTGATGCGCGCTTATCCGGAAGGGCCGCCGTAGTGAAGGCCGAGCCGGGAACGGTTTCGGCTCCCGCTTACCTTGCTTTGTGGCGCTTACGATCCGGACCCCCCGTTTCTGTGGTCGGCTGTGTCAAGGAAGGAGGGTCGCTCGCCGGAAATGAATCCTCAAGTTCGCGATTGAGCAGTTTCTCCTGCTCTTTATGCGTTTCATTTTTCGTTTTCGCGGCTTTTTTTTTGGTCGTCGATTTACTGGTCTCGGCCATGCTTGTCTCCAATTGGCACTTGAGGAACGGCGATCTGCCTAAGTGTTCTCTCTGTGTGAATGCATCACTTAGCCAAGAACGCGCGCCGTAGTAATCGCCGAGGCGCTGTCCGAAGGCCGGATCCGCGAATGGTTCTTCGCCGACGCCGTAACGAGGCGCATTCTTCAAGCGCTCCCGTCCAGATCGATGACATAGCGCTCGAGCCGACTGGCGATATTTCGGTCGGCATCACATTCCTTCTTACTTTGGCACGCTTTACGACGATCGGGGTGCTTCCGGCGCCGCGCGCGCCTTAGAACAAGGTGTAGCGCTTCGTTACGGTTATTCAAGTCCCAGAGCGGCGCAAAGGCGCATCCTGGCGGCGTCCGAGCCAGCTATCCCAAAGCGCAGCCAGGCCGGCCGCGCCTCGAACCGCCGCACTAGAATCCCGGCTGTCGCCAGCCGTTCGAACCAGCCTCCCGCGTCCTCGTGCCGCACGAGCCGAAATAGCGGGTTGCCGCCGGCGGAGGCGAAACCCGCCGCCGCCAACACCTTGTCGAGCGCTCTTGCGTCGGCGTGCACCCGCGCCCGCGTCGCCGAGAGCCATTCCGCATCCGTCAAGGCCGTGGAGCCCATGGCAATGGCCGCGCCGGAGACCGGCCAGGGACCCAACGCGGCGCGGAGTTTTTCCGCCACCGGTTTTGACGCGATCGCGAACCCGAGGCGAAGCCCCGGCAAGCCATAGGTCTTGCCGAAGGACCGCAACACGACGACGCCGCTTTCGGCGGTGCCCGGGACGGCGCTGGCGCCGGGCTCAAGAAAATCGACGAAGGCTTCGTCGATAATCAGCAGGCCGCCGTGTTTGCCAAGAACCGCCGCCAGCGCGTGCAGATCCGCCGCCGCGACGAGCCTTCCATCCGGATTGTTGGGGTTGACGACGATGGCTATTTCTTCGTCTTCGAGCCCGGAGAGGTCTTCGGCGACGGTCAGTTCCGCGCCGCCGTTGGCCCAGCTCCGCGCGTGCTCGCAATAGGTAAACCCCAAAATTCCAATGCGCCGCGCCGGTAGAAGATGGGGCAGCCAGTTGACGATCGCCTGGGTTCCAGGCGCGGCAATGATTCCAACCTCCGCCGGCACCCGATACGCAAATGCCGCCGCCGCTTCGAGCGCGCGAAGCTCCTCAGGTTGCGGCAGCCGTGTAAAACTTTCCATCGGCGGAGGGGCGAAAGGATAGGCATAAGGGTTGATGGCGGTCGAGAGATCGAGCCAGGGCTCCGGCGCTTGCGGGTAGGCCCGCCGCGCGGCAAAAAGATTGCCGCCATGCTCCACCAGGAGCAACTCCGGCAACTCGGGACAGGAAGCCTCACGCATGGATCTGGCCGCAACCCTGAAGCTCGCGGCGTTCGCCGTCGCCATCGAGGCCTGCCTGGGCTATCCGCAAGGCTTGTTTCGCGCGATCGGTCACCCGGTCACCTGGATCGGGCGTCTGATCGGGCTCGCCGACGGTCGGTTGAATCATGACGATCGATCCTTTGCCACGCGCCGCGCCCTGGGTTTTGCCGCGCTCTTTTTGCTTTTATCGATTGCCGGCGGCGGCGGCTATCTTTTCAGCCTCGGGCTCGCGGGTTTGGAACTTCCGCAACCGGTGAGCTTAGCGCTCACCGCGCTTATCGCATCGAGTCTCATCGCGCAACGCAGCCTCGATACCCACGTCCTTGCCGTCGCGGAGGCTCTTGCCGCCGGAGTGGCGGTGGGGCGGGCGGCGGCGGCAAAAATCGTCGGCCGTGAGGTCGCGAAGCTTGACGAGGCTGGCGTCGCCCGCGCCGCGATCGAGAGCCTCGCCGAGAATTTTTCCGACGCCGTCGTCGCGCCCGCTTTCTGGCTGGCGCTCGGCGGGCTTCCGGGCGGCGCTTGCTACAAAGCGATCAACACCGCCGACAGCATGGTTGGTCACCGCACGCAACGCCATGCGGCTTTCGGCTTCGCCGCGGCGAAACTCGACGATTTTGTCAATTTTTGTCCCGCGCGGTTGTCTGCCTGTCTGGTCGTTATCGCGGCTTGGTTCGCCCCAAAAGCTTCGGCCCGGGCCGCGTGGCGTACCATGCGGCGCGACGCGCGCGGACACCCGTCCCCCAATGCCGGTTGGCCCGAGGCGGCATTCGCGGGAGCGCTCGGCTTGCGGCTCGGCGGCCCGCGCGTCTATGGCGAAGTTAAGATCGACGATGCCTGGATCGGCTCGGGCAAAGAAGCTTCGTCCAACGACATACGGCGCGCGCTCGCGCTCTATCGATTTGCCTGCGGCGTCCATTGGGCGGCTTTGACGTTGCTGGCGCTTGTCATCGCGCAAGCGTAAGAAGCCGGTCGAGGTCGATGTGCGTTTCAAGATGTGAGGCGACCGCGTCGAGCGCCGCGTCGAGGGACTCGTCATAAGAGACGCCCGAACCCTTGCCCCCGAGGCGGGCGAGCAGCGCGTTTCGTTGCGCGGGCTCGGCGAAAAGCCCATGCACATAGCAGCCGCTCACGAGGCCATCGGCCGACGCCGCGCCGTCGCCGCGTCCATCGGCGAAACGCAACACGGGCCGCGCGCAAGCCGGCCCAAAACTCCGGCCAACATGCATTTCATAGCCGGTGAAGGGAACGCCGCTTCGAGCTCCGGTGCCTTGCACCGGCGCAAGCAATTTGTCGCCTTCAAGTTCCGTTTCAATATCGAGCAGGCCTAGCCCCGGCACCTCGCCCGCAGGGCCCTCGATGCCGGCCGGGTCGCGAATAACCTTGCCGAGCATCTGATAGCCGCCGCAAAGGCCGAACACATGGCCGCGGCGGCGGAGATGCGCGAAAAGATCGATATCCCAGCCCTCGCGCCGGAAAGCCGCGAGACCGCCGATCGTCGTTTTCGAGCCGGGCAGAATGACAAGCGCCGCGCCGGCCGGCAAGGTCTCGCCGCTTTTGACCATGACGACACGGACCTCGCCCTCTAAATAAAGAGGATCGAGATCGTCGAAATTGGCGATGCCAGGCAGGATCGGAACCGCGATCGTGATTGGTCCCCCGCCCGGTCTTGGCGTGGAAAGCCCGAGCGAATCCTCTTCCGGCAATCGCGCCGCTTCCGCGCAAAAACGAATAAGCCCAAGGGCCGGCCATCCGGTCAAATCCTCGATCCTTCGCATGCCGCTCGCAAACAGGGCCGGATCGCCGCGAAACTTGTTGACGAGAAATCCCGCGATCATTGTGGCGTCGGCCGGATCGAGCACCGTTTTGGTGCCTACGATCTGGGCGATGACGCCGCCGCGATCGATGTCGCCGGCCAAAATCACCGGAACACCGGCGGCGCGGGCAAAGCCCATATTGGCGATATCGTTTTTGCGCAGGTTGATTTCCGCCGCGCTCCCCGCGCCTTCGACGAAGACAAGATCTGCGTCTTCGCAAAGTGTCGCGAAACTGTCGAGCACGGCGGGCAGAAGCTCTGGTTTCAGGTCCTGGTATTCTCCTGCCGATGCCTGGCCTATTACCCGCCCGCGCAGAACGATCTGCGCGCCATGCTCGCTTTGCGGCTTCAAGAGGACAGGGTTCATGTCGACGCTTGGCGCTACGCCGCAAGCTCTTGCCTGCGTCGCCTGGGCGCGTCCGATTTCTCCGCCATCCGGCGTCACCGCGGCGTTGTTCGACATGTTCTGCGGCTTGAACGGGCGCACTTCGAGCCCGCGATTGCGATAGGCGCGGCACAGCCCCGCGACAATCAGCGACTTGCCAACGCCGGAGCCGGTGCCTTGCAGCATCAAGGTCTTGGCCCGTCGCTTAGAGCAGGTTCCGAAAAAGTTGACAGACTTTTTCGCCAAGGACCTGCTCCAATTTATTGAGTTTGAGCGATTCCCTTTCGATCCCATGGCTCCATGGGATGGGAATCGCTCTGAAGCTCAGAATTCGATTCCCTCTTGTGCCTTCACACCAGCCGCGAAGTGATGCCTCACAAGACTCATCTCGGTCACGAGATCGGCGGCATCCAGCATTTCGGGCTTCGCATTGCGGCCGGTGACCACAACATGGAGATCGGGCCTGCGGGCCCGCAGGGTAGCGACGACCTCGGCTACGACAAGATAATCGTAGCGCAAGGCGATATTCAATTCGTCGAGGATGAGAAGTTTTAGTTCTAGATCGGCGATCAGTTCCCGTGCCTTCGCCCAAGCCGCCGCCGCCGCCGCCATGTCGCGCGCGCGATCCTGCGTCTCCCAAGTAAAGCCCTCGCCCATCGTGTGCCAAGAGAGTAGATCGGAGAAACGGGCGAGCGCCCGGCGTTCGCCGGTGTCCCAGCCGCCCTTGACGAATTGCACGACGCCGCAAGGCCACTCATGGCCGAGCGCGCGCAGCAAAAGCCCGAAAGCCGCCGTCGATTTGCCCTTGCCCTTGCCGGTATGAACGATGAGGAGGCCTTTTTGGGTTATCGTCTTGGAGGCTACCTCGGCGTCCTGCGCGGCCTTGCGCTTTTCCATTTTTTCCCGGTGGCGAAGCGCTTCGGCGCCAGCTTGCAATTTGGTCATCGGAATTTCGATCATGTTAGGGCTACGGTCGCTCCCCGGAGCATCGCCGATGATCATGCCGGCGGCCGCTCGGAACGACCATTGAGTCAAGGGTCATTGCCGTTGGTATTGATTTAGCGTTCATGCTCGAGACCATGATCGCATCCAACTTGTATCGCTCGTGGTCTTTCTCAAATTGTTTTTGTTGATCCCAAAGAGTCTGCAACTTTTGGAATCACGCTTTACCCGCATCAGCTTGCTCGCGCGCGTTGCCACCAGCCGGAGCGTTTTGGGCGGGCCGGATCGACCGCATCCGTCCGCGGGGACTCCGCCAATCGCGACGGAATTTCGTCCCGTCCCGGCGCGGTATCCGCGACCGATGGCGCGGATTGGGGCGCCTCTCGCGCATCGGCTTTCCCACTCGCAGGCAATGCCTCAACATCATCTCTTTGTGGTGCAACCGCCTGCGCTTGAACCTGCCGGTCATCCGTGACGAGAGCCGATGCGGCATTTGGCACGACGGCAGCCTCGCGGCCGCGGCTCGCGCGGGGCGGGCGCGGGGCCCGGCGGCCCCGCCGCGCCCTTCCGGCGCCCTCTTTACCCATACCACCGCCCAAGGTGTCGGGTTCTGGCTTGAATTCGAGCGTCGCGGCATCGGCGGGCCCGGGAGCGAGGTTTCCGGAAGTTTCGCGAGGAGCACGCCCGCCACGGCGGGAACGCCGGCGCCCATCTCGATGACTTGCATCGGTTTCATCGTCGCTGGGGAAAGGCGCCTGTCCGGTTTCGGCTTCGCTTTCGAGGGCCACGCTTCGCCGCAGTCCGCCGATCTGGGCCATGGCTTCCAAGGCATCGTCCGGCGGCTGGGGCGCGTTTGCGGCTATTCCGGAGCCTTCGCGGTCGCCGCCACGGCCACGTCTGCGTCTGCGTCTGCGTCTTTGTCCGCCATCGGCCTCGTTTTCGCTATCGCTGGGTTCGATGCTGCCATCCCGCGGTTCTTCCACCGGACCGGCCTCGGGTAGCCGCTCTTCGGTATCGGCCGGTTCATCGAAGAACCTATCGGCCATCGCCGCTCGAGGTGCCTCTTCCGGCGCGGACGCGGGCGTCTCTTTCGCCCCCGCCGCGGGCTCGCCGCGTTCCAGCGTATAATAATTCGTCCCGGTCAAACTATCGTCGGCCGCGATCGTCAACGACACGCCAAACCGCTTTTCCAAATCGCGCAAATGGGCGCGTTTCTGATTGAGGATATAAAGCGCGACGGCCGTCCATGTTTTGACGATGAGGTCATAACTCGAATTCTTGATCAGGGCATCTTCCAGGACGCGCAGGACATGCAGGGCGATCGACGCCGTCGAACGAATCATCCCAGCGCCCGCGCAATGCGGACAGACCACCGTCGAGCCCTCGATGACCCCGGTGCGCATGCGCTGGCGCGACATCTCCAGAAGACCGAAATGCGACAGCCGGCCGATCTGGATACGGGCCCGGTCGTTTTTGAGGGCATCTTTTAGGCGGCGTTCGACGGCGCGATTGTTGCGATTCTCCTCCATGTCGATGAAATCGATGACGATGAGACCGGCAAGATCGCGCAGACGCAATTGGCGGCTGATCTCGTCGGCAGCTTCGAGATTGGTGCGAAGAGCGGTATCCTCGATATTATGTTCGCGGGTGGAGCGGCCGGAGTTGACGTCGATTGCGACCAAGGCCTCGGTCTGATTGATGACGACATAGCCGCCCGATTTCAAGGTTACCTGGTTCGAGAACATGGCGTCGAGCTGCGTTTCGGCACCGGACTTCGCGAACATCGGCTGCGGATCGCGATAGGGTTGGACCATCTTGGCATGGCTCGGCATCAGCAAGCGCATGAATTCCTTGGCCTCGCGATAGGCGTCTTCCCCCGCGACCACGATCGCATCGATATCCTTATTATAAAGATCGCGGATCGACCGCTTGATCAGCGAACCCTCTTCGTAAACCAGCATCGGGGCGCTCGATTGCAAAGTGGTTTCGCGCACCGTCTCCCACATTCGCAGCAGATATTCGAAATCGCGCTTGACCTCGGCCTTGGTGCGCGCGGCGCCGGCGGTGCGGACAATAACGCCCATGCCTTCCGGAACTTCGAGTTCCTGAGCAATGGTTTTAAGCCGCTGGCGGTCGGTCGAATCGGTGATCTTGCGTGAGATGCCGCCGCCCCGCGCGGTATTCGGCATCAAAACCGAATAGCGCCCGGCAAGCGACAAATAGGTTGTCAGCGCCGCTCCTTTGTTGCCGCGCTCCTCCTTGACGACCTGCACGAGGAGAACTTGGCGGCGTTTGATGACCTCCTGGATTTTATACTGCTTGCGCTGGCGATGCGGGCGAGCGGGCATCTCTTCCATCGCATCGCCGCCGAGCTGTTCGATCTCGGCCGCTTCGTCCTCGCCTTCATCGCCGGTATCGCCTCCAAGCTCGCCCGGCCCCGGCGTGGCCGAGTCCGTTGGCAAGGCACCCTCGCTCGCAAACGCCCTTTCTGAATATTCTGGCTTCGCCGCCGGGCCGGTGTCGTTCCCCGCGAGAACAATTCCGGATTCAGCGGCGGCATCAACGAAGGGCGATTCGCCGGCGCGATCCGGTGGTCCGGATTCCGGGATGGAGTCTGGCTGTGCCATGGCGGGTTGGGCACGCGCGCCGGCGGATTCCTCGGGCGGGGCCAGGGAGCGAGCCCCGGCGGCGCGTTCTCCCTCGAACGGCTCCTGTCCCGCCTCGTCGCTTTCCGTCTCCGGGCGGACACCGTCTGCCGCGTCCCACGACGCTTCGCCGGCGGAGGGCTCGGCGAGTGTTTCAGAGAGTGTTGGGTCCGCGTCGCGCCGTTTCTCGGCCCGGGTGCCATTGCGATCGCCACGCCGGTAGCGGCGGCTCCGGCGCTGCGGCCGGGAAACATCTTCTTCCTCGTCGCGTTGAGCCCTTGCCTCTTCCTCGATCAGGGCCTGACGGTCGGCGACCGGAATCTGATAATAATCAGGGTGGATTTCCGAGAAAGCCAGAAAACCATGCCGGTTGCCGCCGTAGTCGACGAAGGCGGCCTGAAGCGAAGGCTCGACCCGCATGACCTTGGCGAGATAAATATTGCCGCGAAGCTGTTTCTTGCTGGCGGCTTCGAAATCGAATTCCTCGACCCGGCTACCGCGAAGGACGACCACTCTTGTTTCTTCGGGATGAGACGCATCGATAAGCATTTTGTTGGCCATGTGAAACTCGTTCAGGCGCGACGCGCAAAGGGCCAGTGCCGCCAGCCAAGGTCCGCAAACCGGACGTCGGGGCTAAGCGTGGCCGGCGCAAGGCCGCATCACGCAATGGATGGGAGAGTGAGCGAGAAAAAGGAGGGGTGGGGCGGCAAGACGCGCCGCCGCTCGGCGTTCCACCTCGGGACAAACTGGGACGCGCCGCGCGGTTATGGGTAAGACCGGTCCGGCGGCTTCGGTCCGAGCGCATGAACTCGGTAATCACGCCTTTGGAAGCAACAGCCACGGCCGGCCACGCAACCGGGAGGATGCCATAACCCAATCGATCGACGGCCGCTAATAGCCCCATTGCGGGACAGGTCATATCCTCGTTACCTATCGGGAACAGCGCCCCTAAATGGGAACCGTCCAAACATCAGTCCTGGTGGGCGGCGCCTCGGGGAAGCCCTAGTTCCGGGAGCGCCAGAAGCAGCTTTGTTCCAGCTCCGGGCTTTCACATCGCGACGCCACCACCTGAAATACCGTTAATAGGTAGGTACAACGCTGGAAATTCCCGTGACCATGAGTCGCAAATTTCCGGGCCCGGAAAAAAGAATTGTTATTTATATCGGGTTTCTAGACTGTTTGGCAAGTTTTCCTTTGAGCTGTGTCCGCGCGGTGACGGTTTTCGCGGTGGATTTCTGGCATGATCATAACTCGTTAACCTCGTTGATCCTAAACACGGAAAGCCTGGTTCGCGCGTTGCGAAAACGCCGTGGCCGTGGCAATGGAATTTAAGAACAGCGGCCCTCGAGCGCGTCCCGATCAAATCGAACCGATTGATCGAAGGACTCGCTCAAAATCAAAGAGTTGGGGCATGTCGGAATCGAAGAAGTCGAGCAACTTTTTATGGACATGCACTAAGGCGGCTCGAAAGGCAAACCCGGGGCGAATCAATGGCGGAGAGCGCTTTTTTTGCAAAGCCGTTGGCGCGGCAACCGCCAGGGCGCTCGGGGCGAGTATGGCGGTGCTCGCCGCCGGTTGGCTGACGATTCTGCCTCCGGCCGGGCGATACTTTGGCTTGCGCGCGGACGCCGCAACGGTTAAGTCCAAGCTGGGAGAGCGTCCGGCCGCCAATGCGGCGAGGATCGAGCAGAGCGGCGATCGCGCCAAGCTCATATTCGAGTTATCCGCACCCTTGGACGCCACGGCCTTTGTTCTTGCCGATCCTGATCGGGTCATCGTCGATTTGCCGCAAACCGATTTTGCGCTGGACCCGGATGCCGGCAAAGCGGCAGACCCGCCGCACCGGAAAATCGGCCTCATCGCCTCCTTTCGATTCGGGCAGCTCGCGCCGGGAAAGTCGCGTATTGTCGTCGATCTTGGAGCCCCTGCGCTGGTTTTGCGGGCGGCTTGCGATAAACTCGATAGCGGCGGCCACACACGCCTCATCATCGAGCTAGCCAAAACGGATCGCCGGAGTTTCCAGGCCGCCGTGCAAAGCGCGCGGATCCAATTGGCGGCGCTGGCGCATCCCAACAAGGCCCAAAAGCCCGAGCCGGAATCGGCGAAGCCGGTCATCATGATCGATCCTGGCCATGGCGGAATCGACCGAGGCGCCATGGTGAAAGGCCTCATCGAAAAGGAGCTGGTGTTCGATTTCGCCAAGGCGGTCGCGGCCAAACTCGATGCGGACGGCCGTTTCAAGGTCGTCATGACGCGTGACGACGACAGCTTCGTTCCCCTGTCCGAACGCGTGCGGATGGCGCGCGATGGAAATGCGGCCCTATTTGTCTCGATTCACGCCGACACTTTGTCAAGTGCGGCCGATGTTTCCGGCGCGACCGTCTACACGGTATCGGATCGCGCCTCGGATGCCGAAGCCGCGCGCGTGGCCGAAAAAGAGAACCAGTCCGATGCGGCGGCCGGACTAGACAAAACCGAGGACGCCGGCGACGTCTCCGGCATTTTGTTCGATTTGACGCGGCGGGAAACCCGCGCCTATAGCCACTTCTTCGCGCACACTTTGGTGAACTACTGGCGAGTCGCGGGGCGGCTCAACAAAAATCCGCGGCGTTCGGCCGGGTTTCGCGTTCTAAATGCGCCCGACGTTCCGTCCGTCCTTTTGGAACTCGGCTATCTTTCCAACGAAAAGGATGGACTGGCGCTCACTTCGGCGCAATGGCGCGATAAGGCATCGAGCCAAGTCGCGGAGGCAATCAAAGCTTTCTTCTCGGCGCGGGAGAGCGGCGCAACCGTGACCAAGACCAATCCCGAATGGGCGCCGGTCGGAAAAATACCGTCCGCTGGGCCATAAATTCCAAAATATTTTTACTCGAAGAGCAAAATCCGGGATCGAAACCAATGGCGGCTCCTTGCGGCCGTTGATACAGGCGATTCTCCCGCCCTTGACCTGAGCGCATCGTTATTCGAAGCATACGGCGCCGCTTTATTCGACAAATTTTCAACACAAAAGCGCCGCACGGAGAAGACGGCAAAGTCGGCGTTGGGCGATAACAAGTGGCCCATCGCGATTGCAATCCCTGGTATCCGCCGGGCGGGCACGGCGATCAGGCAGAGATATTCGCATATCCAAGCCATCATTTGGCTTCGATTCACGTGGCCTTATAGATAAGCGGCTGCCGTCGAGCGCCGGTATTGTTTTTAGGTCCGCTGTAATTATTGATTTCGCCCGGAAAGAGTTTCCGCAATTCAAAAGGCCAGGTTGCATGCGGCAAATAACCCGTTTCCTCGGTTTCGTTTTCGCGACTAGCGCGATCGTGTTCGTCATTGGGGCTTGCGCGGCGGGGCTTTTGGTTTGGAAATTCGAACGAGGCCTGCCGGATTATACGACGCTCAAGGTTTACGAACCGCCGGTGATGACGCGGGTCCATGCGAGCGACGGATCGCTTATCGCCGAATATGCCCGCGAGCGGCGTCTTTATCTTCCGGGCGCCGCCATCCCGGCCCTCGTCAAGGAGGCGTTTATCTCCGCCGAGGACAAGAATTTCTATTCCCACGCGGGCGTCGATCCGGAAGGCATTGTTCGCGCCCTTATCGTGTTCCTTCAAGGCGACAAGCATGTCCAGGGCGCCTCGACCATCACCCAGCAGGTCGCCAAGAATTTTCTGTTAACGAACGAGCGGTCCTTCGAGCGCAAGATCCGTGAGATGCTTCTCTCGTTTCGGATCGAGGGCGCCTATTCCAAGGAGAAGATTCTCGAGCTCTATCTCAACGAAATCTATCTCGGGCTCGGCAATTACGGTGTCGCCGCCGCGGCGCTGAACTACTACGGCAAGTCCGTGCATGAACTTACGATCGCGCAAGCCGCCTATCTCGCCGCCTTGCCGAAGGCGCCGAACAATTATCATCCTTTCTTGAAGCACGAGCGGGCGATCGAGCGGCGCAATTGGGTCATCGATCGCATGGTCGAGAACGGCTATGTCTCGCGCCAGGACGGCGAGAAAGCCAAGGCCGAGGGGCTCGGCGTCAATCCCAGGGTCCTTTCGCCCAATGCTTTCGCCGCCGGCTTTTTCGCCGAGGAGGTCCGCCGCGAACTCAGCGATCGTTTCGGCGAAAAGAAACTCTATGAAGGCGGTCTTTCGGTTCGCAGCACGCTTGATCCGAAAATGCAGCTGATGGCAAGGCGCGCCCTGGTCGACGGCCTTGTCCGCTACGACGAGGCTCATGGTTTTCGTGGTCCCATGCGCCACATCGACATCAGCCAGGATTGGGGGATTCCGCTTGCCGACGTTCCGGCCTTGGGCGACGTCGCACCTTGGCGGCTCGCCGTCGTTCTCGATGCCCCCGATGCCGGCGCGCGAATTGGCTTGCAACCCCACCGGGAAAAATCCGGCGAGGTCGAGCGCGAGCGCGAATCCGGGACGCTCACGACGGCCGGACTTCATTGGACCCGTGGTACTGGCTCGCGCGCGTCGCTGGGTCCGGGCGATGTGATCTATGTCGAGCCGATCGAGGGAAATCCTCAGCAGTACCGGCTGCGCCAAATCCCAGAAGTCAGCGGCGCGATCGTCGTGATGGACCCCTACACCGGCCGCGTATTCGCCATGGCCGGCGGTTTTTCCTTCGACCAGTCCGAGTTCAATCGCGCAACGCAGGCCATGCGCCAGCCGGGTTCCTCGTTCAAGCCTTTTGTCTATGCCACGGCACTCGACAATGGCTATACGCCATCCTCCATCATTCTCGACGAGCCCATAGAAATCGATCAGGGACCGGGCCTTGGGGTGTGGCGTCCGGAAAACTTCGAGGGCAAGTCGAGCGGTCCCCACACCTTGCGCTATGGGGTCGAACATTCGATCAATCAGATGACCGTGCGGCTCGCCCGCGATGTCGGGATGCCGCTCATCGCCGAATATGCCAAGCGCTTCGGTATCTACGACGATCTGCCGCCCTACCTCGCGATGTCGCTTGGTTCCGGCGAAACGACCTTGATGCGCCTGACCACCGCCTATTCGATGCTCGCCAACGGCGGCAAGAGAATCAAGGAAACCTTAATCGACCGCATTCAGGACCGCTGGGGTCATACGCTCTACCGGCACGACGAGCGAATCTGCGAGGGGTGCGACGCGCCGGCTTGGCAGAATCAAGACGAGCCGAGACTCATCGACAAACGGGAGCAAGTGCTCGATCCCCTCACCGCTTATCAGATCACCTCGATCATGGAAGGCGTCATCCAGCGCGGCACCGGCCAAGCGATCAAGG
>Ga0185299_10006013_pt1 | contig 13176 bp, 13 predicted proteins | sample PaiPotPPA55metaG_FD_128002 | JGI IMG/M metagenome (GOLD analysis project Ga0185299, IMG submission 128002) | Iron sulfur acid spring bacterial and archeal communities from Banff, Canada, to study Microbial Dark Matter (Phase II) - Paint Pots PPA... ...
CGTGGATACGATGGCTGCGACCCTGGAGCTGCACGATCTCGGCGTGGTGGAGGAAACGGTCAAGCAGGATGCCGGCGGCGACGTTGTCGCCGAGCACGGCGCCGAAGTCTTCGATGGGCCGGTTGCTGGTCAAGATGGAGGCGCCGGTTTCGTAACGACGGCTGAAGATCTCGAGCAAGTCTTCGGCCGCAGTAGGAGGTAGCGTGCGCAAGCCGAGGTCCTCGAGGATGAGCAGGTCGACGCCGCTCAGACGCGAGATCATCTCCTTACGAGTGCCGGTGGCGGCGGCCTCGGAAAGATCCTCGGCGAGGTCGAAGGCGGAGCGGTAGAGCACGGTGTAGCCGGCCTCGACAGCGCGAACGCCGATGCTGACACAGATGTGCGACTTACCCAGCCCGGCGGGACCAAGGATCAGGGCGCCGCCGCGCTCACCGATGAAGCGCAGGGTGGCGAGGTCGAGGACAAGCTGCTTGGGCACCCGGGGATTGAAGCTCCAGTCGAAATCGTCGAGCGATTTGGGTTGGGGCAGCCGAGCTTGCTTCATGCGGCGCTGAAAAAGCAGGTCGCGTCGACGGACGAGCTCGTCTTCGACCAGGAGCTCGAGGAACTCGACATAGGCGAGGTGGTTGTTGATGGCTTCCTGGTTGCGCACCGGCAGCGCCTGCACGAAACCGGAGAGACGGATCTGACGCAGCTTGCGCTCGAGCTCGGGGCTCATGACATCACTCCTGCCGCCAGGGCGGCGTAATCGCTGAGCGGACGGATGAGTTCGTGTTGCTGGGTCAGCTGTCGACTGGGAGTTGGTGCGCGTTCGGCCTGCTGCTCGACCAGGCGGCGAAGCGTCTTGTAGCGGAAGGAGCGCGCCCTCAAAGCCAGAGCACAGGCCAGATCGACCCGCTCGGCTGGATGTTTGCGGGTGAGGGCGAGCATGCCCTGGAGCAGACGGTAGCTGCGGACGTCGCGCTCGAGGACGGCGGCCTTGGCCCAGGCCAACGCATTCAGGCCGATGTGTTCGGCGCGGCTGAGCAGGTGAGCTTGATAGGCCTCCTGACGCGCCGGCTTGTGAGCTGGCCGGTCGGCAGCGTTGGTGGACCAGCTGCCAGCTTGCTGCCGCTTGGCGTGAACGCGGACGAGATGGTCCTGGTGATAGACGCGGACCAGCCGCTCGTCCCAACGCACCCGGACCCGCTGGCCGACCAGATGGTGGGGGGCGGTGTAATAGCCGGAGTCGACCTCGATGTAGCCGTCGAGGTGGACGGTCCGAGTCCCAGCCTCGAACATGGCGAAGCGTTCGGTCGGCAGCGGCTGCAGCGCCGGCTTCTCTACCTCTAAGAAGTGGGTAAGGACCTGACGGCGCGTGCTGCCGTGGATGCGCAGTGAGGCGACCTGCCGATTCCAGCGACGTAGGTACTGGTTGTTTTCCTCCACGGTCTCGAAGTGACGTCCCTTAAGCGCGTTGTCGTTGACGTACGCGCCGCTGCGCTCTTGGACGCCTTGCTCTTGGGGATGGCGCGGTCGCGAGGGCAACGGCACAAAACCCCAGTGCTTGGCGAAGGCCTCGTAGATCTCGTTGAGGTCGGGGTCGTAGAGGCAGGCGCGAACGACCGCCGCCTTCAAGTTGTCATGGCGAATCACCCGCGGCACCCCGCCCAGCTCGAGAAACGCATGCTCGTGGGCGCGCAGGAAGCCGAGCTGCTTCTGGTCGAGCAGTGACTCCTCGTAGCCGTGCTTGGAACAGCTCAAGGTCAGCCGGAAGACCCAGGGCCGTCGTCGACGTCCGGTGATCGGGTCACGCACGGTAGCCTTGCTCTTGAAGAAGTCGACCTGGCCTTCCTCGCCCGGCGGGTGTTCCATCCGGTCGGCCACTTCCGGGTGCTGCTTCTTCAACCGGCGCACGTAGCGCTGCACGGTGAGGTAGCCGTGCGGGTAGCCGTCCAGCTCGACCAGGTCCTGCCAGATCCGCTGCGCGCTCAACCCTTTGTCGACGCCGGCCTGGATGGACTCGTGGTGAGGCGCCGCCAGCGAGGCTGGCCCGGCGATCGGGTTTGGCCGGTTTTGAATCTCCTGTTCCCCCGCCTCTTGGGAGCCGGTGATCAGGTTGGCCGGTTTTGGCACCGCCTCCCGGGCGTAGCGGCCCACCGTCTCCCGGTGCACTCCCAGCTCGCGCGCAATGCGGCGCTGAGTCCAACCCAGATCGAGAAGCGTTTTGACCTGTTGCTGCGTCGCCATCTGCAAGTAGTTCCCCATCTGCTCCTCCGTGTTGATTCCACGGAGGGTGATCCTGGGCCCTACCTCAGATGGCCGGTTTTAACCTGATCGATCCTGGCCGGTTTTGGGTGATCGCTAACAGACCAAGTCTGCATCCACCTCGATGATGAACCGGACGATCTGGACCGCGGCGTCTCCAATCCGGATTTCGTGCGATAGCTTCGCTCCATGTTCGCCCGCAATGCGTTTGGCTTCAACTGCGACTTTGGCGAAGTACCGGTTCTTCTTGCGAATGAACTCATCTACTTCGTCCATCAGGGTCGGGACCTTAGGGAGTCCCTCTTCGACAGAAAGCGCTATCAGATCGGCATTGAAACGCTTTGCGATCTCGGCAGCTTCGGCGACCGCCGCGTAGCCACCAGCCGAACCGTCAACTCCCACGACGATGACCCTATGCATGTTCGCCGGCGCCATCGGGAGCTTCGCCACTGATAGGCGTATTCGAGTCTCGCGAGTTGTCGAGTTGCTTGATCTCCGACCAGCACCCTGGACAGACCCGGGGTCCTTCCATAAGCACGACTCCTACTACAAGATTCCGTCGCAGTAGAAGCCGTCATCCGAGAGCTTGCGCTGCCGGCTTAGGCGGGCCTCATCGCCGTTAAAAGAATTCTACGGCCAAGTTTGGCTAATGGCCGCCGGATCCAGACTAGTTCGATGCGAGCTCAGGTATTGCCGCGGTCGGTCACAGACGAATCCCGTCTAAGGCGAGTTCGAAGCCGATTCTCAGCGCGAGCTGCGGATTTACACCGGGCGACGCCGTCTTTCGATGCTGTTCGGTGTCTGACATTCAGCCTGATGCTCCTATCCGAGATAGAAGCCGTCATCTGGCCGAGCGAGCTTAAGCGGGCCTCATCGCCAGCTTTTAGTCTAGGGAGCGAACTTCGACCGCGCCTTCTCCGCCAGCTCCTCCGGCCAGGTGTCCACCATCGCCTGCCAGTGGAGGCGCTCGAAATAAGTGACGTCCGAACGGTAGGGAGACTGCAGGTTGGACCGGCACACCATCCGTAGGTTGAGCATGTAATCCCGATTCGACGGCGGCGCCCCGTAAAGGGCCATGTTGAAGCTCTGGAAGCCCAGGTCCTCGTAAAGGTTGAGAATCGTGGCGATGCCCTGGCCCAGCTCCTCGACGCGATCCTCAGCCAGATCTCCTGGTGAGTTGGCTCCTGGTATCAACGCGCGAACCTCATTGAAACCCATAGGGGCGAAACTGGCCAGCCACTCGATGCTGCCTGTGCTTCCGATGTAGCGCTCGCCTGTCTTCTGTTCGCTGTCCAGATAGGCGCGAAAACGGTCGCCGGGAACCGCAGCCAGCGTCTGCTGGAAGGTCGATGGCAATGGGTCGACACTCGATTGGAGGTGCGGATGGAAAAGGGAGCTGCCCGAAGGGAGCATGTGGTTGGCATTGATCGAGGCCCACACCGCGTTGCCATCGGCCCTCATGACCGCCTTGATGTATTCGACATGGGCGGCCAGGTTGTCGGCGACTAACTGCGGAGTCATGGCTTGCAGCGGCAGGTAGTGCAGGTCCGGTGAGTAAACGGCCACGGCACTGTACTGCGTGTAGGTCAGCAGATTTGGAAAGAGCAACGCCCGCCCGCGTTTGATTCGGCCATTGGCGGAGATGTCGGCCGGCAGCTTTGGAGTCGCGCTCTCAATCCGCTCGCCACAGAAAGGACAATTGGTTTGAGTTTCCTTGGCGAACGCCTCGAGGTCGAAGGCCGGAGGCGCCAAGAGCGAGCTGCTGCCCTGGACCAGCCGGGCGGAGTATCCAGTCAGGGGATCCCATCGGACCTCGACCGGCGTTTCGACCGCCTCGAAATCCCGGGCAGGATGGAGGATTCTGCTGGAAAGTCTCTGGCTCCGGAACTCCAACAAACCGGCTCGACCTAGCCGATCCGCGACTGGTCGACCGGAGTCCACGCCTCCGAGTTTGCCAACCGCGCCCGCTTGCGCATCTGGCAAGAAGCGTGCCACGACTCTTGCGTCATTCTCATGGCTTAATCGTTACCGTTCGCGTGCTCTACGGTGTCACGTTCGAGCCTGACTGGACCTTCACTGGATCACAGCTGGATCACGCATTCCCGGAAACGGACGGTTCCGAGAGGTCACAGAAGGACACGAAGGCCACACCATTTGAGTTCAGGCGGCCCCCAGAGTAGCCGCTAGGACACTCGAGGACACGGCGCCGACACGGTTCGGGACCGTGAGGCCCCGGGGTCAAATCCCCCGACCAAAATCGAGTTCAGAACGCCTCTTCGAGGTATCGCGTGACCGGCTGAAAGGGTTGGAGGTTACAGGAAGGTCACGGATTCTGAGACTTTCCTAAGCGAGAGCGGTCAAATTCAAACGTGAGTCCTCATTCGCCCCAGACGCCCGACCTGCGGTAACCAGCGGCCATTGTGAGGGCGATGACGAACTGGATCATTCCGACTATCGCTGTCAGCACGACGTACCAGGCCGGGCCCTGTTGAGGGATCTTGCCGGCGAGCTCGAGAGCCGCAGCCGGCACCCTCAATATGCCGGCCAGGAAAGCGATCAGGATCAGCCAGAACAGCCATCGCCAGCCGCGCACGATGCCGACGGACAGCAGCATGAGCAGCGCGGTCAACACCAGGACCTCGGCGGCCTCGGCGCCCGCCTGACCTCGGGGCAGCCCCCCGACCTGGTCGAAGACCGGGCGGGCGGCGATCCAGATCACGATTACCGCGACCCAATAAGCTGCAAACAGAGCAAGGACGAGCCCCTTGATCCGGTTGATCATCCGAGGCTCAGCGCGGGCATCAGACCCCTTCGCTGGCAGGCAGCCCGATCGTCCATGGACGCACGCTTCCAATGATCATGACGGTCTCCGCTCATGGATTGCGGGCGAGCCTTTCGCGGATCTCGGCCTCGCACTCGACGCCGCAAACGACGAGCGTCTTCTCACCTTCGACGTCACCGACCGGCCCGCCGATAGGACCAGCCATATCCCGTGGGTTGGGGATGTCGCGCCCGAGTTTACGAGCCTCGGCGCTGGCTACCGGACACCGCCAAGGAGCTGCTTAAACATCACTTTCCGCGCCTTCACTTCCTAGTTGTCGAAGGCACGTCTCGGGCGTTCCGCCCGCTCCCCGAATCGTCGAGACCCCAGCTGATAATCCGTGTGGGATGGATACGGATGAGGGACTCCGGTTGCTCGATCGCTTCCGCATTGCCACGGATCTCGATTCCGCGCGGGCGCCACGGTGGAAGGACTTCATCGATGACGATGGCTGCCTTGTGATTACGCCCGACGTCGCGGAACTTCTTGGTCTGCGCGAGATCGTTACCACCGATCTCGATCACCTGCTCGTTGGCGTCGAGATGCCAGCCGACGGGGGTAACGTGCGGCGTGCCATCGCTACCCACGGTTGCAAGACGAGCTAGTTTCCTCCCCGTCTGAAGGTAGTCGAGTTCGGTTGCTGTGAAGATGCTCTCCGACATTGCGATCTCCTTTGGTAGTTGACTATGGATCCGCACGTGGATGGACGCTGGCGTGCTCATGTTGGCTGCAGACTTCTGGTCAAGCCCAATGAGCGCCATCTGCGAAGGCGTTGCTGGAAGATCGAGCTCTATCTCTCATCTTTCACTTGGCTCCTACCCCTCAACAGCTCGATCCCGGCCCACACCCGGAACACGATGACAAGCAGGATGGCGGTTGCATACCCGAAGAAACCAAGCGGACTGTTGACACCGAGAACGCTCACAATCGCGGCGGCGCCAGCCACCAGACCGATTGCGCCGAGAGCCACGGGCAGTTGACGCCGGTCCACGCTCGCCCACCCTGCCGCTAGAGCCGACAGGCCAAGGAAGAGATTCCCGAAACCCTGGTAGCCGCCGGTCAGCGCCGCGAAGGCGCTCCAGCTGTTCTGGGCGGACGCCAAGTCATGACCAGCGAGGGTTACATATGCGGGGATGCCGGTCCAGAAAGACAGTGCCACCAGGCCGTCCCCAACGTTGCCCACGATTCCGAAGAGAAGAGTGGCCGCGGCTAGCGTCGGCGTCCTTGCTTTCAGCCGGTCGGCGAGGCCGGCCCGGAAGATCAGCGTGACGACTATGCCTGCGGCACCGAATAGCACTGCGGTCCTGACTAGCGCGCCGTGGTCACGCAGGAACGTCATCGCTGTCGCTGGGTCGCTGAAAGAGGTTTGTGAGAAACCGCTCAACGAGAAGAAGAGGAACTCACCGGCTAGGCCGACGCCAGCCAGGATCCCGGCGAGTCCTACCGCACGTGTACTGAGAACCAAACCACCGGAACGACTGCTAATTGCTGGTACTGGCATTCCGAACCTCCATTCGACAATCGACGTTTACCTTCATCACGCGGCGACCAGATCGCCAGACCGGGCCTGCTTGAGAGCTGCTGCCCACCAAATGAGTTCGTCGACCATCCGCTCGACGGCCTTATCGGCGCCCTTCTGGCGGATTGCACCGGACTCGTCGAAAGCCATCCATACAAATGGGATCGCCAGCTGTTCCCGGATCGGCACCATCTGCAGCTCCACTGCAACCGAGCGAAGTTGTTCCGTGGCCCGGCAGCCACCACCGACCGCTCCATAGCTGACGAATGCGACGGGCTTTCGGTTCCACTCCCGGTAGACGTGATCGAGCGCGTTCTTCAAGACGGCCGGATAGCCGTGGTTGTACTCAGGAGTGACGATCAGGTAGCCGTCGCCCGCTCCGACCAGATCCGCCCAGCCCTTCGCCTCGGGAGCGTACTGGCCCGACGCCGGCGGAAGCGGATGGTTGAAGAAGGGCAGCGGGTAGTCGCGCAAATCGATCAACTGGAAGTCCGCGTCGGCCCTTCGCTGCAGCTGATCCATCAGCCACCGACTTACCGACTCACCAGCTCGGCCCTCACGGGTGCTGCCGAGGATTACCGGGATTTTAGGTCGCATTTGTTCTCATCTCGAATACGTGATACTATCACTGATTTGCGTGACTATAGCACATAAATAGGTGACAAGAGCAATGAATTTCAGTAAGATTCAAATCGTGATGGCAACTAGCGACGAGACGGTGCCGCAGGCGCTCGGTCGGCTTCGAGTCGCTCTTGAAGACGCTTTCCTGCGGGCCAGTCGCGACCTTGGGCTGACATCGCAACAGGCCGAACTGCTGTGTGCCGCAATGCAGCCCGCGGCCGTCGGCGACCTCGCGCGCACCCTGCGGTGCGATCGCTCCAACGCCAGCCGCCTAATTGATCGTGCCGCGGCGCGTGGCCTTCTCGTGCGACGTGGCGATGAGCAGGATGGACGGGTGACCCTTGTGGAGCTTACCCCCCGAGGTGAGAGTCTGGCGCGCCGTTTTCTCGCTGCTTTGGGGTCCCAGACCGAGGCTCTGAAGAGCCGATGGTCGGGCCCACGCCGGCAGCTCGCGGTCGGTGTGCTGAACGAACTGTCGGACACACTCGACGCGTCAAAGCAACTGCCTCCGCGACGGAGGCGGTCCGTAACGAGTGCTTAAGTTCAGCGCACCTGACTGTCGGAGCGCAACCCGGGCTCGAGGCATGCTCCAATTTTTGTCAACCAACTTGGTCTATGTGAAGTTGGTAGCGAAGAACGAATGAGCGACTACCGCACTATTCACTACCACCGCGACGGGGATATCGGCACCCTGACCCTGGCCCGACCCGCCAAGCGCAACGCTCAAAACCCGCTGATGTGGGAGGAGCTGGCCCGGCTCGGCGTCGAACTGCTGCCCGATGAGACCCTCCGATGCTTGGTCGTGGGCGGGGAGGGGTCGACCTTCTCGGCTGGGATCGACCTGGTCGAAGGCATGGCTGGCATGATGGCCGGCGTGGCCGAACGGCCCGACGACGAGCGCACCGTCGCCGCGGGCCTGGCCGTGGCGGGGACTTTCAACTGGATCCCCGCCCTTGCCTGCGCCAGCGTTGCCGCTGTGCGGGGCCACGCCTACGGCGCTGGCCTGCAGCTGGCCCTTGCGTGCGATTTCCGGATCTTCGCGGAGGGCACCAAGGTGGGCCTGACGGAGACCCGCTACGGGATCCTGCCCGACATGGGCGCCACCGTCCGGCTGCCGCGAATTGTGGGTGAGGCCCGGGCCCGGGAGCTGATCCTGCTCGGCGAGATCATCGACGCCGCCGAGGCCCTGCGGATCGGGCTGGCCAACCGGGTGGTCGCCGACGGAGATCTCGACGCAACCGTGGCCCAACTTGCCGCTCGCCTAGCCGCCCAGCCGCCACTTGCGGTGCAGGGAGCCAGGCGGGCGATCGACGCGGCGTGGCATCTCGGCCCCGACCAGAGTTTCAGGGTTGCCGTCGAAGAGCAGATCCGCTGCCTCGAGTCCGCGGACTTCAAGGAGGCCCTTCAGGCGATGGTCGAAGGCCGGAGCCCTCAGTGGCGGGGGCGCTAGGCGATGACGAACTCAGGCTCTGAGAACCGGTGTCACCGATTGGATACAGATATGGGTACCGACGACAGGGTCGATTCGCCACCTTCGTTCAAACAGGAGAACCAAATCGCAACGGGCAAGAATGGGCCGGAGTAGCCGCGTGCAGCGACTGGTGTTGTGGTACGTCGCGCAGGCCGGTCGCTCGGAAGCGGCGCCCAGTGCCAACCATGAACCGGGACACTGCCGTCATCCTGTTCGACCGACTGCACAAGGCGCAGAACGAGTACCACGCAATGTGGTTCCGGGGCACCACTCCAGCAGGCTCCTCGCTCCGAACATAACCTGGACCGTCCCCAGTGACTCTCGGTTCGCCGGGATAGTTACGGCCCCTGTGGGTGGAATCGCGAGGGTGTCGCGGCCTCCGCACCTGCACTCGGACGAATAGAAACGATGAGATTGCTCCTCTGACGCACATTCGTGCGATTTCGCCACACGACTTGCAAGCCTTCGCTGCGGCGGGCAGCCCAATGCATGCAGCGGACCAGCTCGCATACCTGACCAGACTCCTCGATCTAGGGGCATGCCACACCGAGTGGTGCTTCCTTGCCGAGACGGACGCAGGCGCCATGGGACGGGTGGCACTCTGGACATTACCCAAGGTCGGCAGGCCGTTGTCTAATCATCCTCCTCGATGCGGCGGACGAGGGCGTCGCGGCTGATCTCCTCAGGCACGCGGCCCACGTGGTGCGCGAAGCCGGCGGCGAAACGCTCGACACAGTCTTGGACGAGCCCGCGCAATCACCCCAGTGGCAATCAGATCCGGAGCGCCGTCAGGGGTGGCTCACCAGTGCTGGCTTCCGGCTACGGCGCGCGACGTCCCGCTGGAGCCGAGCGGCCAATGATCCGCTAGCAGCGCCCCCGGCGCGCCTGAGTTTCCAGACGTTCTCAGAAACAGGCGAAGCAGAGTTCCTCAGCGCAGTCGAGCGCGTTGGCAGTGACGCAAAGGATCGATACGCCGTAGCCGAACGGCACCGACTCGGCTCCGCAGTCGCAGCTCGTGCCCTGTACGACGAGCTTTGCGGGATGGAATGGGAGCTCGAATGGTGGGAGCTGGCGTACGACAGGGCAGGTGATTTTGTGGGCCTGGTTGTGCCGACCGTCGGTCCAAGCATGGGGACGATCGGCTACATCGGAGTGGCGCCCGAGCAACGCGGACTTGGGTATGTGAACGACCTGCTGGCGCGTGGGACGGCGACCCTGATGCAAAGCAATGCGCCTGTCCTGCGGGCGGACACCGATCTCGACAATGCCCCGATGGCTGCTGCTTTCGCTCGTGCTGGTTGGCATGCAGTCGGCACCCGTCGCGAGTTCGAGACAAGGCTGTGACTCCGGGCTAGCGGGCGCGTCGGATGTTCTTGTCGGTGAGTTCGCGGAACCAGTCATCTCGCCGACCGCAGTAGCGATCTGAAGTCGGCGACTGGCCCGAGGTGCGTCAGCTTGTCGGGGTTGACGATCGAGCTGATGCTTGTGATCTGACCGCCGGCAACATCGAGCGCCAACACGCCGATGAGCCGCTGCTGTCCGTCGAGAAAGAGCGCTCCCGGGCCGCCGTTGACCTCGACGCGGCGCAACGAAACGCCCGGAAGGCGGGCCGCCAGGCGGACCCAGCTGATCAGCGCGCGCGCGACACGGTTGCGCCCGCGCAGCGTCCGCGCGAGCGCCGGAACCTTGCCGCCGCCGTCGCCGGTCAGCTCAACGTCGTGAGCGAGCAACGCCTCGAGCCCAGCGTGATCGCCTTGCTCGGCGGCCGCGAAGAACCGTTGTGCCAGCTCGTCGCGCTGCTCGCGCGTCGTTTGGAAGCGGGGCCGGCGTTGCTCGACGTGGCGTCTGGCGCGGGTCGCGAGCTGGCGCACGTTGTCCTCGCTCTTGCCGACGATCTCCGCGATCTCCGGATACCCGTAGTCGAACACGTCGTGAAGCAGCAGCACGGCTCGCTGCTCAGGCGAGAGGCTCTCCAGAAGCACCAGCATCGCCAGCGACAGCGAGTCGGCTGTCTCAGCGTGCCGGGCCGGATCATCGTGGCCGTCGGTGATGATTGGCTCTGGCAGCCACTCGCCGACGTAGCGCTCGCGACGGGCGCGCGCGGAGCGCAGCTCGTTGATCGCCAGCCGGGTGGTCACCGTGGCGACGAACGCGCGCGGCGATGCGATCTGCTTGCCCGCATCAAGCGCCTGATGCACCCGCAGCAGCGCTTCCTGCACCACGTCCTCGGCCTCGGACACGCTGCCGAGCATCCGGTAGGCGATCGCGAGCGCTGCCGGCCGCAGCTCGTCAAGCAGTCGCTCGCGATCGGTCATCCCGCTGCGAACCCCTGCCGCCAGCTCGGGTGCGCCGGGCGCCACGCCAGCTCGCGCTTGGCCTTCGCGTTCGACGCGCCGCGAACTTCGGTCATCATCACCGCGCCGGCCTCGCCGGCGAACAACCGCCCGACAAACCGCGGCACCCGCATCGGCCGCTTGGCGCCGAGCTCCTGAGCCAGCGCCGGCAACCACTCGGCGACCGGGGCAGGGTCGTCGTCGACCACGTTGTATACGCCGCGCGTACCGCGCTCCACCGCCGCCACCGTCGCCTCAGCGGCGTCCGCGACGTGGATGAAAGACCACACGCCGCCGCCGTCGCCGACCAGCGGGAACTTGCGCTTGCGGACGAGCTCGAACTGCTCCGCGCCCGGCGCCAGCGATGTGCCCGGCCCGTAGAAGACGCCGTAGCGCAGCACGATCCCCTCCGTCCACTCCGCCCCAAGGACCGCCTCCTCGAGATGACGGATCGCGACCAGGGTCTCACGCATCTCGCGCGCGGGCGTCGGGTCGAGCGGGTCCTCCTCGCTCTTCACCGGCCCGCCGGTGCGCGCGTACGCGCCATAGCCCGCTACCCCCTGTGTCACGAACCGCCGCACCCCCATCGCCTGTCCGGCGGAGAGCAGGTGGTCGGTCCCCTCGGTCCGCAGACGATTCGTCAGCGCGAAGTCGCGATCGAAATGACGCATGTCAATCGCACGGATCGCGGTCAGCTGATGGACGATCACGTCCGGCCTCGCCCGCGCCACGGCCTCCGCGACCTGATCGGGATCAAGCGCGTCCGCGACCACTGGCACAGCGCCCAGCTCGTGGAGCACCGCCTGCTTTGACTCGCTGCGCGTCATGCCATGAACCTCATGCCCCGCCTCAACTAGACGTGGCACCAGCTGCATTCCAATCGCCCCCGTCGCTCCTGCGACAAACACTCTCATCATCAACTCCTTGATCGAGGATTACCTACACCCCATAAGACAAGACAGGAGCCCCGGCTGTGACACCTGGTACCGGGGTGCTCGGCAGGGTGGGATTTCGAGTTCGTCGTGGCTGTATATCCAGTCGGAGGCACTTCAAGACATCGCCTGCCACCTCCAGCGGTCCGGGTCGACTCCCGGACTAGGTCAAGGCCGGGCGTTGCCGGACTGACGGGCCGCCAAGGGCGCCGGCGTCTTCGGCAGGCGAGGAGACCTAGTCACCTGTTCCTTCTCGGGTCAGCGTCCGGATAACCGCACCTCCTCTACGACCCCCAGGATCGTCTCGGCCACAAGGTCGGGCCGGGAGCGGTGGATGTCATGGCCCGCGCCCGCGACGACAACGTGTGTGCCGCGGGGGGCAGCTCTGGCCACGGCTGCCTGGAGCGTCGTCCATCTCCTCCTCAAGGGCCAAGGGAGTCCTCGCGTTGCGCTGAGGACGATCACCGGCACGTCGGGGAAAGTGGAGGTGGCTCGGCTCTGTCGGATCCTCGGTAGGCTGCTTGCGATCCCGCGCGACTCGGCCAGCTGCCCCCGGCTCACCCCCCCGGTGACCCGTTGGATGGGCTGGCGGAGGTGGGCGTTGACCAGCCTGATGAGTCGGCGGATCCATCCAGGGAGGTTGGTCAGCAGCTCCTCGTGGTAGGGATCGACGAGGACAAGACCGGCGACCAACTCCGGGTGGCGGAACGTCAGCATCTGCGCGAGAAGGCCGCCCCAGCTCTGCCCTACGAGCACGCAACGACCGGCGGCGGAGTGGACGAGCACCACCCCGAGATCGGCGACCTGCGAATCCAGGGATGGAACCGAGGGGCCCGGATCACTGGCCCCCAATCCGGCGCGATCGTAGGCGACGACATGGGTCCGAGCTGCAACCGAGGCGAAGACGGCAGCCCAGGCCAGCGCCGTGTCGCCGGCGCCGGCTTCGAGGACGACGGTGGGATCGCCGCTTCCGGCTTCCACCAACCGCAGCGTGCGCTCGCCGACCCGAACCTCGCCTTTGTTCGAGCGCATGAACTCATTTCTCTCGAACATGCTCTTCACCATAAAAGCACCGCCGTCAGCCGACAACTGGCACGCCAACGTTATTTATTGGTTTGTCTCACACGCGTCGGTGTCAACGGTCACGAGGATCTCCCCAAGGGCGGACAGCTGACCTCCCCATAGACGGACACGAAATCTCCCCACGGACGGACAGCAGAACTCCCGGTCGG
>Ga0185299_10006015_pt1 | contig 13174 bp, 10 predicted proteins | sample PaiPotPPA55metaG_FD_128002 | JGI IMG/M metagenome (GOLD analysis project Ga0185299, IMG submission 128002) | Iron sulfur acid spring bacterial and archeal communities from Banff, Canada, to study Microbial Dark Matter (Phase II) - Paint Pots PPA... ...
CTCGGTCAGGCCCACCGCGGCCACCTCCGGCTCGGTGAACACGACCTGCGGCACGGCGCGCCCGTCGGCCAGGTCGCGGTAGCGGACGCTGTCCATCGGCCCGCCCTCGGCCCGCGCCGCGATGACCGCCCCGCACACCCGCGCCTGGTACTTGCCCATGTGGGTGAGCAGAGCAAGGCCGTTGACGTCGCCGACCGCGTAGAGCCAGTCGCCGGGCACGTCGCGCACGGTCAGCTGCTCGTCCACGCTGAGGTAGCCCTTCTGCTCGGCCACCTTGCCGAGGCCGACCGTCTCCAGACCGACATCGACCGTCCCCGGCACGCGCCCGGCCGCGACGAGCACCTCGTCCGCGACCAGGTCCTCGCCGTCCACGGTCAGCGTGACCGCGCCGCCGTGCACCCGGCCGACGCCCGTGTCCGCCGCCTCCGCGCGCTCGACCCGCTCGAGATGCGCGCCGGTCCGCACCCGAACGCCGGCCTCCTCGAGCCGCTCGGCGACCAGCTCGTGCACGAACGGCTCGTTGCGCGGAAGCAGGTGCGGCGCGGACTGGATGATCGTGACCTCGGAACCCAGCGCGCTCAGCCAGGTGGCCGCCTCGCAGCCGACCACGCCGCCGCCGACGATCGCGACCCGGCGCGGCACCTCGACCAGGTTCGTGGCGTCCCGGGAGATCCATGGCCGCGCCTGCTTGAGGCCGGGGACGGGCGGGATGGCGGCGGTGGTGCCGGTGGCGAGGATGACGGCGTGCCGCGCCTGGATCGTCCGTACGCTGCCGTCCGCAGCGGTGACCTCGACGGTCCTGACGCCCGCGAGCCGCCCCCGCCCGCGCACCACGTCGACGCCCACGCTGTTCGCCCACCCGACCTGCCCTGAGTCGTCCCGGTGGTTGATGATCGCGTCCCGCCGCTCGAGAATGGCGGCGGTGTCCAGCTTCGCGCCGGTCACGCCCGGGAGCGCACGCGCCGCGGAGAGCACCTCGACCGGCCGCAGCAGCGCCTTGCTCGGCATGCACGCCCAATACGAGCATTCGCCGCCGACCAGTTCGTCCTCGATCAGCACCGCTGTCCGGTCGCTGCCCTGGACGGCGTACTGCGCGGCGTTCTCACCGACCGGCCCCGCGCCGACGACCACGACGTCCCAAGTATCCGTTTCCTGTGCCTGAACTGCGGCGTCCATCGACGTTCCCCTTCGATCCGGTGCGGACGGGTCCGCGGCGGGCCCTCGACGGCCTAATCTAACGCGCGCTCAGCCAGGAGTCCCGTCCGGGAGGCCTCTGGGAGGAATCCGGCCAAAGTCGGATGAATCCTCGTCGGCATCATGAGCGTGGTGCCGGGGCCTTTAGAGTGTCCTTAGAATGCCTCGGGCACTGATTAGCCTTGTTTGGAATACCGAGGACCGAGACGAAGGACGAAGCGGCCCGTGACTGGCGACCCATGGCGACCCGACACCGGCTCCGGCGCTGAACCGTGCCCGGAGGAGTACGCCGCCGGCGACGCGTGGAACGCGCAGCAACAGGGGCAGCCCGACCAGGCCTGGGGCGGCGAGCAGCAGCAGGCGCAGGGCTACGGCCAGCAGCCGGGGCAGGACTACGGACAGCAGCAGGCGGCGCCGGTCCCGCCGGACTACAGCGGCGGCTGGCAGGCCCAGCCCACGCAGTACATCCCGCCGCAGCACGCCCAGCAGCCGCAGCCGCAGCCGCAGGAGCCGACGCAGTACCTCGCACCGCAGCAGCCGCAGTACGAGCCCACCCAGTACATCCAGCCCCAGCAGGCAGGCCAGTCTCAGTCTGGCGCTCAGCCGACCCAGTACATCGCGCCCCAGCAGGCAGCCCAGTCGCAGTTCGGCGCTCAGCCGACCCAGTACGTGTCGCCTCAGCATGGAGTCCCGTCTCAGTCCGGCGCCCAGCCGACCCAGTACATCCCGCCCCAGCACGCCCAGCCCACGCAGGCCATACCCGGCGCCCAGCCCACGCAGCTCATCCCGCCGCAGTCCCCGGCGCCCGCCCAGCAGCCGCCGGCCCAGTTCCCGACTCCGCCGCCGATCCCGCAGTCCGCGAACGGCTGGGGCGCACCGGCCGGTTACCCGCCCACCTCGATCATGCCGCCGGTCCCCGCCGACCCGCGCGACGAGTACGGCGTCCCGGCCGCGACCCAGTATCTGCCGCCCGGCCAGCAAAACAACCCTTCGCAGGGCCCGAATGCGCAGAATCCCTACACGTCGCAGGACCCGTACGCCGCCGCGTCCGGACGGCCGCCGCTCCCGCCGCTGCGCCCCGACCGTCCGGCCGATGACGACGAATACGACGGCTACGGCGGCTATGACGACCGCGCGCAGCGTCCGGCGCGCGGCGGCTCGTTCCTGCCGCCGTTCGTGCGCGCGCATCCGGCCGAGCTCGGGCTCGGCGTGGCCGCCGTGGTCGCAGTCGGGCTCGTCGCCGGATTCCTCTCCTTCGGCGGCGGGAGCGGCGGAGCCAGCGCGGCCACCAGCGCCGGCACCACGCCGACGACGCTGAGTTCCGCGGCCGCTGCCGCGTCCGCCTCCGCCGCGTCTGCTGCCGCCGCGGCGTCCGCGAGCTCGAACACCATCGTCCTGCCTTCCGACAGCGCCAGCGCCAGCGCGTCCGCGTCGCCCTCCGCCTCCGCGAGCGTCAGCCCCACGTCCACGCAGACGCTCGGCATGGGCACGGCCGGAGTGGTGACGAACGAGTCCGCAGGGCTCTGTCTCGCCGGCAGCGATCCCTCGTTCACCAACGGCGCGGCCGCCGAGATCGACCAGTGCAACGGCAGCGACCCGACGCAGCAGTGGACGCTCACCAGCGGCGGCGAGATCACCATCAACAACGGCGCCGACTGCCTCGACGACGACGACTTCGGCACCACCGCGGGCACCGAGGTCGACGTCTGGTCGTGCAACAGCGGCACCAACCAGGAGTGGACCGTCCAGTCGAACGGCATGATCGTCGGCAAGTCCTCCGGCCTGTGCGTCGACCTCGACGGCAACGCCACCAGCGCGGGAACCCAGGTCGTGCTGGAGAACTGCGGCAGCGACTCGACCCAGGCCTGGGACTAGCCGACCAACCGGCTAGCCCGACCGTCCTGCGAAAGCGGACACTCCGTAGTTGCTCAGCGGATGAACGTCACGTGCGTCACGCCGCTCGGCGAGGTGGTGGACTCGACGGTGTAGCGCTCCTCGAGTCCCTCCAGGCTGTCCCACGGTCGCACGCCGCGTCCGAGCAGGATCGGCACGATGACGACGTGCAGATGGTCGACCAGGTCGGCGGCGAGGAACTGGCGGACGGTCTCCGGGCCGCCGCCGATGCGCACGTCGAGCCCGTTCGCCGCCTCACGCGCCTGACGCAGCGCCTCCTCGGGCGTGGCGTCGATGAAGTGGAACGTCGTGCCGCCTTCCATCTCGAGCGACGGCCGCGGGTGGTGGGTGAGCACGAAGACCGGCGTCTGGAACGGCGGATTCGCCCCCCACCAGCCCTTCCACTCGTGGTCCTGCCACGGCCCGCGCTGCGGCCCGAACTTGTTGCGCCCCATGATCTCGGCGCCGATGCCCGGACCCCACTGGTTCGCCATCGCGTCGTCGATGCCGGTGCTGCCGCCCTTTTCGCCGTGCATGCTGCGAAAACTGCGCGTGGCGAAGAACCACTCCATCAGCCGTCCGCCCGCGTGGCCGAAGGGGGATTCCAGGCTCTGGTCCGCGCCGGTCGCGAACCCGTCGAGGGATACCGCGAGATTGTGAACTCGTACTCGGGACATCGTCGTCACCCTAGCCTCGTCGCCGTGTGCGGAATGGGAACCGCCGGACCGTGGGGAAGCTTTCAGCCCCGATGATATCGACGCCCGCGGCGCCGCGCTGGATAGGATCCGATCCGTGCCCGGCGCCACGCGGGCTCGCACGAGTCTTGCCCCTCCCGGAAAGGCCCGCAGGTCACCCGATGCTTGAACCGCTCGTCCGCCGCTCGACCGAGCGCGGCGTCACCACCTTGACGCTCGACTCGCCCGCCAACCGCAACGCGCTCTCCACCCGCCTGGTCGCCGAACTCGGCGAAGGCCTCGCGCAGGCCGACGGCGACGAAGGCGTGCGCGCCGTCGTCCTGACGCATACGGGCTCGGTCTTCTGCGCGGGAGCGGACCTGAAAGAGGTGACCGACGGCGACTCGGCCAGCGGCCCGAGGAACCTGATCCATCTCATGCGCGCGATCGTCGAACTAGGCAAGCCGGTCGTCGCCAAGGTCGACGGCCACGTGCGCGCGGGCGGACTAGGCCTGATCGGCGCGTGCGACATCGCGGTGGCCGGCCCCAAGGCCACATTCGCGTTCACCGAGGTCAAGCTGGGCCTAGCCCCCGCAGTCATCTCGCTCCCGCTGCTCCCGCGTCTAGATCCGCGCGCGGCCTCCGCCTGGTACCTGACTGGAGCGACGTTCGACGCGATCGAGGCCGCCCGAATCGGCCTGATCACCCAAGCCACCACGGACGAGGACGGCGTCGAGGCGGCCTGCGACCAGTACCTCGAAAGCCTCCGCGCGGCCTCGCCGCAAGGACTAGCGGAGACGAAGCGCCTAGTGACGGCCGACGTACTCAGGTCCTTCGACGAGCACTGCGACGCGATGGTGGAGACTTCGGCACGCCTGTTCGGCTCGCCTGAGGCGCAGGAGGGCATGCGCGCGTTCCTGGAGCGCCGCCCGCCGTCCTGGGCCGGGCGTTTCGCCTGATTGACGATTAGCGCAGCGCGCCGCCGACTACCGATGTGACCACGCGGCGCGTTGCCGCCTCGTCGGGGGACGCGCCGTCGCTGCCGGCGTAGTCGAGGTGTGATGTGCCGAGGAGCGAGAGGGCGAGCATGTCCACGTCGGCATCGGCGGCCAGGCGGCCCAGTTCGCGCTCGGCCTCCAGGTACGCGGCGATCATCTGCGTCGCCTCGGTGATCACCGGGAAGCCGCGCGGGCGGTGGACGCGGATGCGCGCGCGTAGGTCGTCGCGGGCGATCATCAGGGCGAGGATGTGCACGGCGATCGAGTTGAAGACGTCTGTTACCGCGGCCACGAGGTTGTCGACGACCGTGCCCGTCCCGGCGGACTCGCGCAGCACCTGCGTCTGAGCGCTTATCCGTTGCGCGCGGTCGAGGATCAGTTCGACGAGGAACGCGTCGAAGTCGGCGAAGTGGCGGTGCAGCACGCCTTTCGCGTAGCCCGCCTCGGCGGTCACGGCCCGGCTGGTCAGCGCGTTCGGGCCCTCGCGCAGCAGCACGCGCTCCGCGGCGGCGAACAACTGCTCGCGCGCATCCCGGATGGCCACACCTGTCGGCAACGCGCACCGCTCCTTCCTCGGTCTACACAACCTTCACGGGCTCCGTCGGCAGATCGAATCCCGCGCCCAACCTTATCCCTTGCCTAGTGGGCGAGTGCCCACTTAGAGTGGGCGCATGCCCATTACCGCTGGATCCCCGGCAGATATGCACCGGAACCGCGAGGTCGCCGAGTCGTTCGGCGCTGACGCGGTCCGCTATGACCGGACCCGGCCGACGTATCCGGCGGCCCTCATCGAGCGGATCATCGCTGCCAGCCCTGGCCGCGAGTTCCTGGATGTCGGGATCGGCACCGGCATCGCAGCTCGGCTGTTTCAGGCAGCCGGCTGCTCCGTTCTCGGCGTCGAGGCGGACGCGCGGATGGCCGAGTTCGCGCGGAACGCCGGGGCGGAGGTCGAGGTCTCGACGATCGAGGCCTGGGATCCGGCCGGACGCACCTTCGACGCGTTGGTCTCCGGGCAGGCCTGGCACTGGGTCGAGCCGGTCGCGGGCGCGGCGAAGGCGGCCGAGGCGCTGCGGCCCGGCGGGCTGTTCGCGGCGTTCTGGAACGTGCATCAGCCGCCGCCCGAGGTCTCGGCGGCGTTCACGGAGGTCTATCGGCAGTACGCACCTGAGCTGCCGGTTTCCCGGGCGCCCGCGAATCTCGTGGACGGTTACCTGGGCTTCTGCGAGCGGATCGGGCAGAGCCTGCGGGCGACGGACGGCGCGTTCGGTGAGCCGGAGACGTGGCGGTTCGAGTGGGAGAAGACGTACACGCGCGACGAGTGGCTCGACGTGACTCCGACGCACGGGGGCCATTCGCTGCTGCCGCCCGAGCAGCTCAAGGCGCTGCTCGAAGCGCTCGGTGCGGCGATCGACGAGATCGGGGGCGGCTTCGTCGTGCACTACACGACGGTCGCGGTGACGGCGCTACGGTTCCCCTCGTCCCCTGCACGAGGGGAACCTCACGGTCCGTCAGCACAGACGGTAGCGGGCCGTACCGACAAAAAAGGTGAACACACGCCGGGTTTTCGAGGGGAATCTAGGCCGTCTGAGTGAGTGCGGCCGGTTCGGCACCCGCAGTCGAAGAACCGGGGTGCCGAACCAGGGGAGCTCAGACCAGCTGGGACGCGACCTCGCGGGTGAACAGCTCGATGCCGGACTTGTCGTACGCGGCCTCGGGGAAGTACGTGATCGTGTACGTCATGCCGAGCTTCTTCATGGCGGTCAGCCGCTCCGCGATCTGCTCGGGCGTGCCGAACAGCGGGCTGTTCACGTATGTGCTCAGCGTGCTCTCGACCTTCTCCGCGGGGAGCAGCTTCTCGAGCTTCGAGCGGAACCAGGCCAACCGGTCCTGCACGTCCTTCTCGGTCTCGCCGATGATCACGTTGTAGTTCGCCGAGCGCACGATCGCGTCGTAGTCCGTGCCCACCTCGCGGCAGTGCTCGGCCAGCAGTTCCGACTTGCGGACGAAGCCCTCGGGGGAGCCGTCGAAGTTGGTGTACTGCGCGTACTTGGCCGCGATGCGCAGGGTCTTCTTCTCGCCGCCGCCCGCGATCCACAGCGGGATGCCGCCCTCCTGCAGCGGCAGCGGACGGCAGATCGCGCCGTCCACCTGGTACTGCTTGCCGTCCAGCGTCGCGACGCCCTCGGTCCACAGCTGGCGCATGATCTGCACGCCCTCGTCGAGCTGCTGCAGCCGCTCGCCCGCGCGCGGGAAGCCGTAGCCGTAGGCCTCCCACTCGTGCTCGTACCAGCCGGCGCCGATGCCCATCTCGACCCGGCCGCCGGAGATGATGTCGGTCGTCGCGGCGACCTTGGCCAGGTAGGCCGGGTTGCGGTAGCCCATGCAGGTGCACATCTGGCCGAGCCGGACCCGCGAGGTCGCGGCGCCGAGGCCGGCCATCAGCGTCCAGGCCTCGTGCGTGGCCTCCTCGGTCGGCATCGGGACGGTGTGGAAGTGGTCGAAGACCCAGATCGATTCGTAGGGACCGGACTCGGCGAGCCGGGCGACCTCGAGCATCGTGGCCCAGTGGTCCTTGGGGGCGATGCCGGCCAGGTCGAGCCGCCAGCCTTGGGGAATGAAAAGTCCGAAGCGCATAGGCCCCAGCATATTTCGATCGTCAACCACCTTGGCGACGCCCGATCGACGGGTGGGCGAACGGTGGTCTCTACCAATCGGCCGGATCAGCCCGGATCGGTCCTCGGGCGATCAACCGGTCAGCCCCGCCCCGGACGCCACGTCGCGGGACTCGGGCTCGGACCCTCCTGGCAGCGCGGGCACCAGTACGTCACCCGCTCCTCGCCGAGCGCGCCCTGGTCCGCGGCGCGCACCGGAGTGCCGCAGCGCATGCACACGTCGCGCTTGCGGCCGTAGACCCACAGCGTTCGGCCCGGCCGCGTCTCGCCGGTCGTGATCCGCATCGGACGATCCCGGTTGGCCAGCAGCAGCCGGTGCGCACGGTCGACCAGGCGGGGCAGGTCGGGCACGTCGGCGACCGCGGTCCACGGCGTGACCCCGGTCAGGAAGCAGAGCTCTGACTTGTAGATGTTGCCTATCCCGGCGAGGTTGCGCTGGTCCAGCAGCGCCTCGCCGATCGTCCGCCGGGGTTCCCTCTCGATCCGCCGCACGGCCTCGTCCGCCGACGGGTCGTTCCAGGCCGGATCGAGCAGGTCGGGCCCGAGATGCCCGACGGCCAGCGACTCCTGCGTCGTTCGGAGCAGTTCTAATACCGGCAGCCGGTAGCCGACCGCGATGCGCCGCTTCGTGCCGAGGATCGCGCGGATCTGATGCGTCGGGCCGCCGCGCCAGGATTCGCCGGGCTCGAAGATCTGCCATCTGCCCTCCATCCGCATGTGCGAGTGGAGCGTCCAGCCGTTGGAGAAACGAGTCAGCAGGTGCTTGCCGCGCGGCCGCACCGACTCGACGATCTCGCCCGCCAGATCGACCGTCGCCAGCTTCGGCACACGCAGGTCACAGCGCGTCAGCTCACCGCCGACCAGCGCGTCGCCGAGCCTCGCCGCCGTCTGCCAGACCGAATCTCCCTCGGGCATTTCCCCATCCTCCCACCGCGAGGCTGTGCAGGGGAGACACGGAGAGGGCTGAATTAACCAAGGGCGCATGCTGTCTGTCTCTAGAATTACCTGCATGCAACTGGACCTGAACCTGCTCGCCGCCCTGGACGCGTTGCTGGAGGAGGGGAGCGTCGGCGGCGCGGCCGACCGGCTGCACGTCACCTCGCCCGCGATGAGCCGCACGCTCGGCCGGATCCGGAAGGCGACGGGAGATCAGATCCTCGTGCGCACCGGCCGGACCATGACGCCGACGCCGTACGCGGTATTGGTCCGCGAGCACGTCCACGACCTCGTGCAACAGGCGCAGGCCGTACTCTCGCCCTCGCGCGAACTCGACCTGGCGTCGCTCGAACGCACCTTCATCCTGCGGTGGCAGTACACGCTCGTCGAGTTCGGCGGCCCCGATCTGCTCGCCGCGGTGCGCGCCGAGGCCCCCGGCGTGCGGCTGCGCTTCGTCGCGGAGAACAGTGCGGACACGCCCGACATGCGCCGCGGCGAAGTGGACCTCGAAGCGAACGCGAACGAGCCGACGTCCCCCGAGATCCGGCGCGTCCGCGTCGCCGAGGGACGCCTTGTGCTCGCCGTCCGGACAGGCCATCGGCTTACGCGCGGCAAGCTCACCCCCGAGCGTTTCGCCACCGAGGCCGAACACATCGTCGTCTCCCGGCGCGGTCGGCTGCACGATCGGCTGGACGAGCTGCTCGCCGGCATGGACCTCGAGCGGCGGGTCGTGGTGTCGGCGCCGACCAGCAGTTCCGCGCTCCACTTCGTCCACTCCAGCGACCTCGTCGTCACCCTCCCGGAGATCGCAGTCCGCGCGGTCGGCGTCGGCCACGGCCTCACCGTCCTGCCGCTCCCGATCGACCTGCCGCCGGTCCCGCTCTATCTCTCCTGGCACCAGCGCTACGACAACGACCGCGCCCACATCTGGCTGCGAGGCAAGGCCCACGCCGCGCTGCGGAAGTTGGAGACCTAGCCGCATTTTTCAGCCCTGGGGTGGAATCGGCGGCTCCACCCGCGATTCCGCCCTCGGGTTGAGGACCTGACGATCACTCAGTGTCCACGATGGACCACGTGACGAGTACAGTCTCCAAGGCGACCACGCCCACCACCCCCACCACGCCACCAGGTCGACGCCGGTTCGATGCGGGCCGGCAGCGATCGGCGCTGTTCGCCATCGCCGCGCTCGCCGCCGCGCTCTACGCCTGGAACATCGCGTCCTCCGGGTATCCGCCGTTCTACTCGATGGCGGTCAAGAGCATGTCGGAGAGCTGGAAGGCGCTGGTCTACGGAGCCGTCGACCCGCAGGCGTCGCTGACCATAGACAAACTCGCCGGGTCCTTCGTGCCGCAGGCGATCTCCGTCCGGATCTTCGGCTTCCAGCAGTGGACGCTCGCCCTGCCGCAGGTCGTCGAGGGTGTCGTGGCCACGCTCGTGATCCACAGGGTTGTGCGGCGCTGGACCGGGAGCGTCAACGCGGGGCTGCTCGCCGCAGCCGTGCTCGCGTTCACGCCCGTCATCGCGTCGATGTTCCAGCACTCGATGGAGGACGGCGCGCTCACGATGTGCCTCGTGCTCGCTGCGGACCGGTATCAGTACGCGGTGATGCACGGCAAGCTGCGCTCGCTCGTCTTCTGCGGCGTCTGGATCGGCCTCGCGTTCCAGACGAAGATGCTCGAAGCCTGGCTCGTCCTCCCCGCCATCGCGCTCGGCTACCTGTTCTTCGCGCCGGGGACGAGGAGCCGCAGGGTGCGCGACGTGGCCGTGGCTGGGATCGTCACGCTGCTCGCGTCGCTGTCCTGGGTGCTGCTCTACGTGCTCACGCCGAGCGGCGACCGGCCGTACATCGATGGCACGACGAACAACAACGCGTTCAGCATGGTCTTCGGCTACAACGGCCTGACCCGCCTCGGCATCCACGTTCCCGGCGCGATCGGCGCCGAGAGCGCGCAGAACCTGCGAGCGGCGCTTGCCCAGCTCGGCATTCCGCAGAGCGCGCTGAGCGGGGTGCAGGCGATCGGCGTCGAAGGCTGGGGCAAGCTGTTCGGTACGCAGCTCGGCCCCGAGATCGGCTGGCTCTACCCGCTCGCATTTATCGGACTAGTCGCAGGACTCTGGTGGACGCGTCGGGCACCGCGCACGGACGGGGTGCGCGCGGGCTTCGTGTTCTGGGGCGTCTGGCTCGTGATCGGCCTGGTCGTGTACAGCGCCATGACGATCCCGCACACGGCCTACCTCTCGTTGCTCGCGCCCCCGATCGCGGCGCTGTCGGCGGCCGGAATCGCGCTCTACTGGCGGACGTGGCTGCTGCCGGTGGCGATCGCGGCCGAGGCGGCGTGGACCGTGTACCTCGCGCACGGCTTCGGAAGCTTCCTGCCTTGGCTTACGCCCACTGTCGTTGTGCTTGCGTGTGTGGCGCTAGTCGGATTGATGTTCAAAATGAAAGCCGTGGCAGCGTTCATCGGCGTCGTCGCCATGCTCGCGACCCCCTTCGCCTGGGCCGCATCGACACTCGACTCGCAGTACAGGGGCACCGCGCTCGACGCCACGGCCGGACCGGTCGAGGTAGGCCTGACCGGCGGCGGCAAGGGCCGGCTCGCGCAGCAGGCCAAGCAGCTCTCGACCTACCTCGTGACGGAGGACGGCCAGCTCAACCCGATCAACCGTGCCGTGCTCGCGTATGTGAATGCCACGCAGGGATCTGACATGAAGTACGTCTTCGCGACCGACGACTGGCTGACCGCGCAGCCCTACATCGCCGGCGCCGGGGCACGCGTCCTGCCGATGGGCGGCTTCAGCGGCCAAGCGACGTACCCGACCCTCGCTCAAGTCCAGACGCTCGTGCGCGACGGCCAGCTCAAGTACTTCCTGCTCGACGCGCCCGGCACGTTCAACCTGGGGTTCCTCTTCGGCACCGTCGGCGGCGGAACCACGCTACGCAGCGTGGACGCGTGGGTTCGCACTCACTGCGCCGCCATCCCGTCGACCGCCTACGGAGTGCCGAAGTCCGACGCGGCGCAGAACCTTTACCGCTGCTCGGTGGCCTGACGGAGCCTCACTCGGCTCAGCAGGGCCGCGGCCGCGGGGCTCGGCGGGTCGGCCGTGACGGACACGGTCTCCCAAGCGGGTACGTCCCCGTCGAGGTCGATGAAGCGGACCTGGTCGGTCTTGACCGAGAACGAGCTCGGCACCAGGGCCACGCCGAGCCCGCAGGCCACGAGGTCGAGCAGCGAGTGGACGTCCGTGACCTCCAGGTTGACGCGGCGCTCCACTCCCGCCGCGGTGAGTACCCGGTCAGCCAGGTCACGCGTGCCCCAGGACGGCGGGAAGTCCACGAACTGCTCGTCGATCAGATCCTGCAGCTTGGCCGTGCTCCGGGCCGCCGCCGGGTGCCGGGGCGCGCACGCGAGCACGAGGGCTTCGCTCTCGAGCGCCCTGACCACGACGTTCTCCGGATCACGGGTCGGCCGGGAGACGAATGCGATGTCCAGCCGTCCGGTACGCACCTGTTCCACCAGGTCGTCCGAGCCGCCCTGCCGCAGCTGGATCCCCAGGCCGGGATGCTCGCCGAGGAAGCCGTCGAGCAGCGTCGGCAGGTGCACGGCGTGCAGGCACTGCAGCGAGCCGATCGAGAGCGAGCCCCTGAGCAGGCCCTGGACCGCCGCGACCGCCTCCTTCGCCGCGTTGCTCGCCGACAGTGCGCGCAGGGCCTCGACGAGCAGCGCCTGACCCGCCGCCGTCAGCTGCACCTGGCGGGTGCTGCGCAGGAACAGCGTCGCCCCGAGTTCCTTCTCCAGCGACCTGATCGACGCGGACAGGCCCGACTGGGCGATGTGCAGCCGCTGCGCCGCACGAGTGAAGTGGCACTCCTGCGCCACGGCGACGAAGTGCTCGAGCTGCCTGAGCTCCATGGTTCACGCACCTATCAGCGAGAGTGCTCAGTGGGATCAGTATTTTCTGTTGGACAGACTAATCCCGGACGGCGAGGCTGGGAAATGAAGCAAAAGCGAACCTGGAGGAGCCTCGTCATGCAGACTCGTCGTATCGGAGACCTCGCCGTCGGAGCCATCGGGCTCGGCGGCATGCCGATGTCCATCGAGGGACGGCCGGACGAGGCGCGGTCGGTGGCCACGATCCACGCCGCGCTCGACGCCGGAGTCACCCTGATCGACACCGCCGACTCCTACCACCGGGACGCCAACGAGGTCGGGCACAACGAGAGCCTGATCGCCCGCGCGCTGGCCAGCTACGGCGGCGACACCTCGGACGTGCTCGTCGCGACCAAGGGCGGCCACCTGCGGCCGGGCGACGGCTCGTGGACCCAGAACGGCGCGCCCGACTACGTCAAGCAGGCCTGCGAAGGCTCGCTCAAGCGGCTCGGCGTGGACGCCATCGGCCTCTACCAGTTCCACCGGCCCGACCCGCGGGTGCCCTACGCGGACTCGATCGGCGCGCTGCGCGAACTGCTCGCCGAGGGCAAGATCCTGCGCGCGGGCATCTCCAACGCGAACCCGGCGCAGATCCGCGCGGCCCGCGAGATCCTCGGCCCGAGCCTGGTCAGCGTGCAGAACCAGTTCTCGCCGACCTTCCGTTCGAGCGAGGCCGAGCTCTACCTGTGCAACGAGCTGGGCCTGGCGTTCCTGCCCTGGAGCCCGCTCGGCGGGATCACCAACGCCGCAGGACTCGGCGACCGCTTCGCCGCGTACGCCGAGATCGGCGCGGCGCACGGGGTGAGCCCGCAGCAGGTCTGCCTGGCCTGGATGCTGGCCAAGGCGCCGGTCGTCATCCCGATCCCCGGGTCTACGCG
>Ga0185299_10006016_pt1 | contig 13172 bp, 12 predicted proteins | sample PaiPotPPA55metaG_FD_128002 | JGI IMG/M metagenome (GOLD analysis project Ga0185299, IMG submission 128002) | Iron sulfur acid spring bacterial and archeal communities from Banff, Canada, to study Microbial Dark Matter (Phase II) - Paint Pots PPA... ...
GCCAGATTCAGTGGAGGCAAAGGGAATCGCACTGCAACATCATGGAATCGCACCGCAACATCATGGAATCGCACCGCAACATCTGTGCCGAAGGTAGCCCTTTCAGGGGGAGGTATAGCGTGAGATGTGATAGCAGGGCGGCATGATCGGAGTGGGCATCGTCGGCTGCAATTACGGGGGCAAAGTGCTCCTGCCCGCATTCCGCACGGATGCGCGTTGCGAAGTCGTCGCGCTCGCAGGCACCGATGCGAAGCGCACCGCGGAGCTGGCAGGGCGCCTGAACGTCGCGCGCGGCCTGGGGGATTGGCGCTTGCTGGTCGAGGACAGCGCCGTCACAGCGGTTGCGATCGCGGTCCCTCCCGACCTTCAGCCCGAAATCGCGCGCCATGCGCTTGCGCTGGGCAAGCCGGTCTTCGTGGAAAAACCGCTTGCTGCCGATCTCGCCGGGGCAAAGGCCATGCTGGTCGCGGCGCAACAAAGCGGTCGGCCTACCATCGTCGACTTCAATTTTCCCGAGCTGCGGAGCTGGCAGCGGGCAAAGGCGATCGTTGCCCAGGGCATGCTGGGGCGTTTGCGCCACGCCGTGGCGACCTGGAACGTGGAGAATGCGGCGACGCGTCTGCGCCTGAAGAGCTGGAAGACGCAGCCGCAGGGCGGGGGCGGCGTGCTCGGCAATTTCGTCTCCCACTGCCTGTATTATCTCGAATGGTTATGCGGCCCGATCTCCGGACTGTGCGGGAGAACCTTCGTGTTGCCGGACGGGGAGACGCAGGGGAGCGTCGCGCTCGCGCTGGGCTTCGGTTCGGGCGCCGGCGGCAGCTTGCAGATGAGCTGCGCCTCGTATCTCGGCTCCGGTCACCGCATCGAGCTCTATGGCGAGGACGGCACGCTTGTCCTCGCCAATCCGACCGCGGACTATTTCCGCGGCTTCACGCTGCAACATGCAAGGCGCGGCGATGACCGCTGGCAGGTGGAGACGTTCGCGCACGAGACCGGGGACCCCGCTGCCGATTCCCGCATCGCGCCGGTCTCGCAGCTGGTGCATCGTTTCCTGGATGCGTGCGCGAGCGGAGGGACGCCGTCGCCCGGCTTCGCCGCGGGCTATCGCGTGCAGTCCCTGATCGATGCCGTAGAGCGTTCCCATGTGTCCAGCCGCTGGATCGACATCCCCTTGCCCGGCGGCGAGGCGCAGGCGTGAGCGCGCGCCGCATCCTGGTGACGGGCGGCAGCGGCTTCATCGGCTCGGCGCTCGTCAAGGCGCTGGTCCGGCGCGGCGAGGCGGTGCGCGTCCTCGACGACAATTCGCGCGGGGCCGTGCGCCGCCTGCGCGAGGTCGAACGCGACATCGAGCTGGTCGTGGGCGACATCCGCGATCCCGCCGCGGTCGATGCGGCCATGCGCGGCATCGAGGAGGTGCATCATCTTGCCTTCATCAACGGCACCGCCACGTTCTACAGCGCGCCCGATCTCGTGCTCGACGTGGGCGTCAAAGGGATCGTCAACGTCATCGACGCCTGCCGCCGGCACGGCGCCGGAACGCTGATCCTCGCGTCGAGCTCGGAGGTCTATCAGTCGCCCCCCCGCGTGCCGACCGACGAGAGCGCGCCGCTCGTGATTCCCGATCCGCTCAACCCGCGGCTCTCCTATGGCGCCGGCAAGATCATCAGCGAGATGATGGCCATCAATTTCGGGCGCAAGCATCTCGAGCGGGTGCTGATCTTTCGCCCGCACAACGTCTACGGCCCCGACATGGGCTTCGATCACGTCATTCCGCAGTTTGCGCTGCGCCTCAAGCAAGTCGCCGCCAAGCCTGCGGGCGCGAGAGCCGCGTTTCCGATCCAGGGAACCGGGGAGGAGACACGCAGCTTCTGCTACGTCGATGACCTCGTCGCAGGCGTGATGATCATGCGCGAGCGCGGCGCGCATCTCGGCATCTATCACATCGGCAGCATGGAGGAGGTCGCCATCGCCGAGCTGGCGCGGCGCATGGCGCGGATCGCCGGGCGCGAGATCGCGGTTGAGCCTTCGTCCCTGCTGCCCGGCAGCACGCCGCGGCGCTGTCCCGACATCGCCAAGCTCGCCGCGCTCGGATACACGCCGCGCGTGGCGCTCGATGCGGGATTGCCCCCCACCCTCGACTGGTATTGGAATTGCGCGGATGAGGCGGGTTACAACGAGCTCCGGTGATACTGATGTACAGGTGCAACAAACTCGGTGCGCTCCCTTGCATATGAGCTCAGCGGTGCAGCAAGCTCCGCAATACCTCCCCCTGAAAGGGGGAGGTCGGCGACCCCGACTTGGTCGGGGGAGCCGGGTGGGGGGTCAACTCGCGGCCGCGATCACCGCTGAGAGCGCGCACCGAGGGCCGACCCCCACCCGACCGCATTTGCCCCGGCGCAAGGCCGGGGCAAATGCTGTCGACCTCCCCCTTTCAGGGGGAGGTATGGAGCCTGTCCGTCGTCCTGAGCACAAATCACTGGAGCGTGCTGTAGAAACGGAGATGACGCTTTGCCTGCTGTGAAAGTCGCGCGTGCCGCGGGAACCGGAGCCAGCGTCCCGGTCGAATGCTGTCAGGTCTGCGGGCATGCGCCGCTCGCGAGCGTCCTCTCGCTGGGCTACATGCCCCCGGTCAACCAGATGGTGCCGGTCGGCGCGCCGCCGCGCCAGCAGCCCTGGTTTCCCACCGATCTCCTGCACTGCTCGAGCTGCGACCTGGTCCAGCTCGGGCTTGCGGTCGACCCCGTCATCATCTTTCCGCCCGAGTATCCCTACACCAGCGGCACCACCAAGCTCCTGCGCGACAATTTCGCCGGGCTTTATTCCGAAGCCTCGGCCATGCTGGCGCTCTCTCCCGCCGACCTCGTGATCGATATCGGCTCGAACGACGGCACGCTCCTCTCCAACTTCAAGGCCGGCGGCCACCGCGTGCTCGGCATCGAGCCGACCGACGTGGGCAAGATTGCCGCCGCGCGCGGCATTGCGACGGTGCAGCGCTATTTCACTCCCGCTGTGGCCGCCGAGCTGCGCCGCGAGCACGGCGCCGCGCGCGCGGTCACGGCGGCGAACTGCTTTGCCCATATCGAGGACGTGCACGCGATCATCGAAGGCATTCTCGATCTGCTCGCCCCGGACGGCGTGTTCATTTCCGAGTCGCATTATCTGATCGGGCTGATGCAGCGCCTGCAGTACGACACCGTTTATCACGAGCACCTGCGCTATTATTCCCTCACCAGCCTTGCTCATCTCCTGGCGATGCATGGGCTCGAAGTGTTTCATGCGCGTGCGATCCCCACCCATGGCGGCTCCATCAGGGTCTATGCCGCGAGGCGCGGCATGCGCCCGGTGCGCGACACCGTCGCCGCCATGCGTGCCGCCGAGCCGCGGGGAGAGAGCATGCTGGCGCGGCTCAAGGCGTTTCGCCGCGAGGTGATGCTCTCCAAGCTGCGGCTCCTTTCCATGCTGCGCGAGCTCAAGGAGGCGGGCGCGCGCATCGCCGGCATCAGCGCGCCGTCGCGCGCCAGCACGCTGGTCAATTACGTCGGCCTCGACGAGGCGATCATCGACTATGTCTGCGAGATCTCAGGCTCGCTCAAGATCGGCAAGTGCATGCCGGGCACTGCGATACCGGTGGTCGAGGAGAGCCGGCTTTTCACCGATCAGCCCGACTGTGCGATAATTTTCTCCTGGCACATCGCCGACGAGCTCGCGCCCAAGCTTCGCGCCAAGGGTTATCGGGGCAAGCTGCTGTCGCCGCTGCCGGCCCCGCACGAGCTGTGATCGCAACGGCCGGCCGAGGCAGGAGAAGCAGTGGGGGAGGTGAAGAGTGGAAAGCATGGTAGATTTTCTGATGATCGCCTTCGTGGTCGTGCTCTTGGGCCTCACGCTCCTCGCCGTACGCATGTGGTACACGACCAAGGGGACGGGGGCGTCCGAGGCGGAGCGCAGGCTCTACGGGCGCTTTCTCGTCGGCCTGGCGATATTCTGGGTGGTTGCGCTTGCCGGCTATTTCGGCGGACCGCTCCTTTCCGCGATGCGATGACTGGGGTAAATGACATCTCGACAAGCCTGCCAAAAACGGCAAAATAATTCAGGGATACGGCTCGCGGGCGTAGTTCAATGGCAGAACGGCAGCTTCCCAAACTTTTTATTTGATACTCCGCTGTTCTCCACGGTGCCCGTTTGTATCTGATAACTCTTGCCAATTTCAAATCTCTCATTACGTGGTACGCCACTCTGAGCCACCACAGTACGAGAGATTTTCATGCCAAAACATGCCAACTTCACCGACCTCACAGTGCGAGCTTTGCCAGAGGGTGTTCACTTCGATGCAAAGCTCCCGCGCTTCGGAATGCGTGTCGGAAAGCGACGGCGCACGTGGATCGTTGTAAGAGGCGCACAGAGCGCGAAACACTCTCTTGGGGTCTATCCTACCCTATCGCTTGCTGAAGCTCGCCGTAGGGCATTTCTAGCCCTCGGCAGTCGCTACCAGCCATCGATCGCACCCGACTTTCTCGACGCCGTGAACCTCTATCTCGAACAGACGCACTGGAAGGAAAGCTCCAAATACGAAACGTCTCGTATTCTTCGCAGGCATTTCAAATGGCGAAAGCCCGTAGACAAAATCACCCACCACGAAATCATCGTGGTCGTTGACAGCATCGCCGCCAAGAGCGAAGCGGCGCATGCGCTCAAAGACCTCAAGGCATTCTTTTCCTGGTGTACGCCCAAGTTCATCCCGCACTCGCCATGCGAGGGATTGAGAGCACCGCACAAGTACACACCGCGAAACCGGCTCATCACCCGGGACGAGTTGAAGGCCATCTGGACGGCGTGCGGAGAAATGGGGGCTTATGGCGCTCTCATTCGGCTGTGCTTCACGACCGGCCAGAGGGTAGGGCAGCTCCTAGACCCTTCGGCCTTTACGGTTCGGGACGAGCTCTTGGTATTCCCGCCCCATCTGGTCAAATCCAACCGACAGCACGTCATCCCCTTCGCCGAGCTTACGGCCGAGCTTTTGCCCGAGCTGCGGAAAATCACCAACCAGAGCAAGCAGAAGGGCGCTTTGGATGCCTTGTGCGGCGTACAGGACTGGGTAATTCATGACGCGAGGCGGTTCTTTTCCTCAGCCCATGCCATGCTCAAAACGCCCATAGATATTACGGAATCCCTGCTTTCCCATGTCACCGGCACCCGCTCGCCCAAACGGCAACAGGCGCAAGAGCTAAGCTCCCTGCAGAACAAGGTCGCTGCATTGGCCGACCCGCTGCCGCTCCGCTTCATTCTCGGACAACCAACGTCCACCATAGATTTTCACAGTATCCTTTCACAAGGAAAACGTCTTGTTGTAGACCTTGAGGGACTGGAAGGTGAGCCTGGTGCGATCTTGGGCGCGATCATTATCAACAGCTTCAAACAAGCAGCCGACAAACGAATTGGCGGCAAGGATTACCGATTATTCATTGACGAGTTCAGTCTCTTTGGGACTAACATCATCAGCACCATCTTGAGCGAATCACCACCGTTATTCCGGTCACTCAGTTCCACAATCCTATTCACCGCTCTCGTGACCCCGGATACTACTGCTCGTTCTGCAAAGACGCAGTAATGAAGCGTTTCAAGACCGAGGATGCAGAAGCCGAGAAACGTGCTCTGCAAGACGCTCGTGAGCGAGAGCGCGAGCAAGAGGCGCATCGAAAAGAGGAAGCTCGGCTAGAACTCCTGCAAGCTAAGGAAGCGGTGCATCGCTCTCAGCCTCGAACACCTGGACGGCACTACAGATATTTTCGGTCGGAGCGACCTCGACCAACTTCACGCACTTCGGCACAACCTGGTTTGGAAGCACGGGAACTTCATCCTTCAGCTCGGCTGGCGCTCTTACGCTTGCGGCCGCTTTGACCATCGCAAATGGCGGCACCGGCACGACCACCTGGCAGACGGGCTCAATTCCTTTTTTCAATGGAACCAGATTAACTGAAAATAATGCGAACCTCTTTTGGGATAACACCAACTTCCGGCTTGGCGTCGGAACCTCGACTCCGACTGCGCACTTTCAAGTAACCGCGTCCGGCGCTAACGCAACGACGAGCGCTGAATTTGGCAAAAGCGGACAGACAAGCGGCACGTGCCTCACGTTCTTCGACACCGCCGGCGCCGCCGTCTATGAATACTGGGCGGCTGGCGCAACTAATCCCACATACACAAGCACGAAGCCTGCGGGCTGCCAAAACTAGGTTATAATTTTAATGAAAGGAATATGCCGCAAGATTTGAAACTCACCGAAGAATTAGCAGCCGATATCAAGGCACGGGTCAAAAACCTCGATGTCAAGACGATCGAGAAGCTGCGCAAGGCCAAGGAGGAAAACGGCACATTCGACGTTATCGTTTCGACCGAGGTAGTGGACCGGGCTGGAGAAATAGTCCGTCAAGACGGCTGGGATCTGACAAACTACAAGAACAACCCGATCGTTCTCTGGGGACACGACTATTTCTCGCTCCCGATCGGTATCTGCACAGACACGTACAACACGAGCTATCGCGGTGTCCCCGCTCTCGGAGCCCGTGGCGTATTCCTGTCGGCGGAGATCAATCCTTTCGCCCAGCAAGTGCGCCGGATGTACGAATATGGCGTCAAGAGCGGCTACAACGTGGGTTGCACGACTTCTGTCGGCTTTATCCCGAAGGAATTTGATCCCGAGGACAAGTCGGTCATCACCCGCGCCGAGCTGCTCGAATTTTCATTCGTTCCAATCCCGGCCAATCAGGGCGTCGGTCCGGCTGTAGGCCGAGCGCTCACCTTCGACGAGGCATGCGACCTTGGCCTCGATATGCGCCTGGTTTCCGTAAAGGGGCTCATGTTCTCCGAGACCGTCGGCTATGTGCCGCATAACGCCAGTGAGAAGAAAGCACCCGTTAAAACGGCATGGAGCAAGCCAGCCCTCAAGGACTTCACGGACAAGGAGTGGGACAGCCTCTCCGATGTCGAAAAGAAGCATATTGCTGGCCACTTCGCATGGGCGAAGGGGGCGCTACCGGAGCACTTCGAGGACTTGAAGCTGCCCCATCATCGAGCAAGCGACGGAGCAGCCGTGTGGAGTGGCGTAAAAGCCGCCATGGGCGCTCTTATGGACGAGCGGGGCGGCGTGGACGTGGAAGGCGACCGAAAGGCCGTCTACGACCACTTGGCTGCCCACTACAAGGAATTCGGCAAGGAAGCGCCAGAATTTAAGACATTGAAGGCCGCGCAGGTCGGGGACAACTGCGAAATGGACGACGGAAGCCCCGGCGTTCTCACAACCGACCCCAAGGACCCCGATGGTCCGCTCGTCTGCATGCCATCGGAGCAGGACAAATCGGCTGAGCACTCGCGTTCATCTCAAAAAGCGCTACTGAAGGCTCTAAAGGACGAGCACGAGCGTCATGTCGGCGAGGTTGAAAACTCGTTCGACGAGTTTCGGCAGAAAGCAGTTGTTGAAGACCAGGGCGATCCAGAGGACGCCAACGAGGGAGAAGACGGGAAACCATACAAAAAAGGTAAGAAGCCAAGTTTCGCCGACAATGTACGTGAAGCGATGAAAGACCTACGTGATTCCTTGCGCGACGAGCACGATACCCGCGCTCGGAGATACCATCTATCTTAAGTACAACGGCACTCTCCTTTTCGGAGGAACATGCACGGAAAAGCAAACCGTCGTCACTGGCGGCATTTTGCAGCGCTACAAAATCACCTGCATGGATTGGGGCTTCAAGTTCGATAGCAAGGTAGTTCACAAAACGTACCAGAACATGGACCCGGCCGATATCGTCATTGATATCGTCAATAATTTCACATCGGGTGGCTTTACAATCAACAACGTGACGCGCGGCAATTTCACCATCGCGTCTATTAAATTCAACTACGAACAGGCCACGCGCTGCCTCGAATCACTCGCCAAGCTAATCGGATGGGATTGGTACATCGACCCCAATAAGGACGTACACTTCTTTTTCGCCACGACGAACACCGGATCGAGCGAGGTCAATCCCGCGCCATTTAATATCGACGATACGAGCGGCAAAATAAACTGGCCGACGCTCGATGTGGATATCTCAATCGCAAATTTGAAAAACAGCATCTATGTCATTGGCGGCACGATGTTCCGTAATAGAACATCGGGCAATACCCCCGAGGTGTACACGACGGTCGCCGGCCAGCTCACCTATCCTCTTGGAACGCCCTTCGATACCACAACGCTATCCGGGGGCAGTGCGACGCTGAAAGTGACCCTCGATGGCTCATCGCAGTCGATTGGCATTGACGGACAAGTAGACCCCGGAGGCGTCAATATCCTCTATAGCCCAGGCGCGGGCGGTGGGGCGCAAGGTAGCGGCGCCTATGTAAAGTTCACCAGCGACCCTGGCAGCGGCCACACACTCAAAGTATTCGGCAACGCATCCATCCCCATCGTCGCGCACCTTACGAACCCAAGCTCTATCAATACCTACGGGCGTTACGAAGACACCATTATCGACAAGCAGATTAAAAGCATCGTCGAGGCGCAGGCGCGCGCGGAGGCGGAGCTTCTGCAATTCGACCACCCCGTGTACCACGTACGATTCGACACCCTCACTCAAGGCCTTGCGATCGGCCAAACCATTACGCTGAACAGTACGCTCTTTGGGATCAGCAATTATCAGCTCCTCATTCGCCGCGCCGAAGCCGTCGGCTACTTGCCGTGGGAGATGCACCGATGACCCGCACGATGGAAATCTTACGGGCGCGAAAGCTCCCGCCGAGGCTCATGGTGGAATGTGCAGGCAACTGCACAAACAACTTCCACTTGGAAGACGGTTTCGCGATGCCGGTGTGGTGCCCCGAAGCCGATCGACCGACGATGGCCTTCTTCTGCTCATACGAGCGCTACCTGGTGCTCGTTCCCCCAATCAACTGTTACGGGGGGCGACAATGAAACAGTGCGCTCACTGTGGAGGAAAGTTCGGCCTCGCCCGTTACCGCGTAGGCTTCCGGCTTCAGTTTTGCCGTAAGTCCTGCAAGTACATGTACCTTGCGAAACTCGCGCAGGAGCGGGAAAAGACACGCCGCTGGCTCGCCTTCCTCGCGAGAGGAAGCCCGACCTAGACGGCCGGTCACAAGCTCTTTACAAGAAATACCGCTCCCGTATCGGGGGCGGCTTCTTTAGTGCCAGAAACGTGCCAGAGTGTCGGGGGAACGGTAGTTAAGTAGTTGATTTTGCGGGCGTAGTTCAATGGCAGAACGGCAGCTTCCCAAGCTGCATACGAGGGTTCGATTCCCTTCGCCCGCTCCATTCAAAAGCCCTTATTTCATCGGCATAAGTTGAAAACTGGGCGCCGTTTAAACGGCCTTTGCACGGCATTTTGCACGACAATCGCTGGCTTGCCTTGTGCCGACACCGCGTTCGTGTAGTCGCGGGAGGAGTTTGAGCGGCGGGTGTTTCACTTGCTGAAAACCTAGACCACCACACTGCAAAGGTGAAACGGGCCGGGCTCATGCCCGGCCTTTTTTTATGATGCAGCGCGAGCCACAAGCGGGGCTTGAAGAAAATCAGCCGGCGCGTGGCAAACCAAGCTGTGAAACGGGTCACGAGCTAGCGGGTACGAGAGGCGCGAGAGCGGACTCAAATTAGGTCCGTTGTTCCCTTAATTGCGGCTGTTACGGTGCGTGCTGCTACTTTAGCTCGAATTTGTGGTGACGGGATTTCCCGGAACAGATATACCCCAGGAACTTCGGGTCTTGTGATGCTGCTCCGCCCGCGGCTGCTGGCAGGTTGCGGGTCCTGCGGCGGCATGTCTTCTTGATCAAAACGCAAATACAGGGCCCGCTTGGCTCGGTGGAGCGCGTGCTGGAGGGCGGAGGGGATAAACTGTGCAGGGTTTGCTCAAGCTCAGCCGGGCCATCGATTATGTAAACGACCGGTTCGGCGAGCTCGCGAACTGGCTCGTGCTCTTCGCCTGCCTCATCAGCGCGGGCAATGCTGCGAGCCGCTATCTCTTCAGCGAGAGCTCGAACGCCTGGCTCGAGATCCAATGGTACCTGTTCGCGGGCATGGTGCTGTTCGGCGGCCCCTACACGCTCAAGGTCAACGAGCACGTGCGCGTGGATCTGTTCTTCTCTGCGGTATCGGAACGCACCCGCATCTGGATCGACATCGTCGGAATGCTGCTCTTTCTGCTGCCGATCTGTGTGATCCTCGTCTACTTCACCTGGCCGTGGTTCGTCGACTCCTGGCGCATCGACGAGATGTCGTCGAATGCCGGCGGCCTGGTGCGCTGGCCGGTCAAGCTCATCCTCCCCGTCGGCTTCGCATTGATGACGCTGCAGGGCATTTCCGAGCTCATCAAGCGGATCGAAGCGCTCATCCACCATCACCGGCTGCAATACGAGTACGAAAAGCCGCTGCAATGATTCATTTTATCAGGGAGAACATGGCGCCCCTGATGTTCGGGGGCATGATTCTGTTCATGCTGATCGGCTTTCCGGCCGCGTTTTCGCTGGCGGCTACAGGCCTCTTCTTCGGGTTCATCGGCATCGAGCTCGATCTCATCCGACCGGACTTTCTCGGCAATCTGACCTATCAGCTGTTCGGGATCGTCTCCAACGACCTCCTGCTCGCCATCCCGTTCTTCACCTTGATGGGCGCGATCCTGGAGCGCTGCGGGCTCGCCGAGGACCTGCTCGATTCCATCGGGCAGCTGTTCGGGCCGGTGCCCGGCGGCCTGTCCTATGCGGTGATTTTCGTCGGCGCCATTCTGGGTGCCATCACCGGCACCGTGGCGGCTTCCGTCATCGCCATGGGCGTAATCTCGATGACGCCCATGCTCAAATACGGCTACTCGACCCGGCACACCATGGGGGTCATCGCCGCATCCGGCACCATCACCCAGCTGATCCCGCCTTCGCTCGTCCTGGTCGTGCTTGCGGACCAGCTCGGCCGTTCCGTGGGCGACATGTACGCAGGCGCCATCGGGCCCAGCATCATCCAGGTGGCCCTGTTCTGCATCTGGGTTCTCATCGTCAGCCTGATCTGGCCGAAGGATGTGCCGGCGCTGCCGCTGGAGGCGCGCACCCTCCACGGCTGGGCGCTCTGGAAGAAATGCCTGCGCGGGATCATCCCCTCGCTCGGTCTGATCTTTCTGGTGCTCGGGACCATTTTCATGGGCTTGGCAACGCCGACCGAGGCCGGAGCTTTGGGGGTAGTCGGCGCAATCGCGCTCGCCGCTTTCTACGGCACGCTTACCTGGAAGCTGCTTTACCAGGGGATGTCCACCACCATGCGCATCACCGCCATGGTCGTCTACATCCTGATCGGCGCGCGCACTTTCAGCCTCGTCTTCCAGGGCGTCGGGGGCAAGGTGTGGATCGAGGAATTGCTGACCTCGCTCCCTGGCGGTCAGGTCGGCTTTCTGATCTTCGCCAATGCCTTCATCTTCGTGATTGCCTTCTTTCTCGATTTCTTCGAGATCGCGTTCATCATCATTCCGTTGCTCGCGCCTGCGGCCGATCGGCTCGGTATCGACTTGATCTGGTTTGGCGTGCTCATCTGCGCCAACATTCAGACGAGCTTCATGCACCCGCCCTTCGGGTTTGCGCTGTTTTATCTGCGCGGCATCGCCCCGCGCAGCATCAAGACATCGGAAATCTACTGGGGCGCCATCCCCTGGGTAGTGCTGCAGGTCATCCTGGTCGTGATCGTGATCTTCTGGCCGGGATCGGTGACCTACTGGATCGAACGCGGCACCGGTGTCGATCCGTCCAAGATCAAGATCGAGATTCCGCAGCCTGAGTTGCCGCCGCCCCTTGATTTCGGCGCGCCCGCCGGCGGGCGGTGACAGCCGATGGCGTCTAGAAGCCTGCGCGAGACGTTATCGAACCTTCCGCGCGAGGGCTTCCACCCCGGATCGCCGGCCGCCTATGCCTTTGCTCTCGTCTGTGTCGCCGTCGCGGCTGCGGCGCATTTTGCGTTCGATCGACTCACCCGCGGCATTACGCCATCCATTCTTTATAACCCGGCGGTGTTCGTTGCCGCCCTGTTCGGCGGGGTCCGGGCCGGTCTCGCAGCGGTGGCCGTCAGCGTCGCCCTGCTCTGGTGGGCGTTCGATTGGCGCTCCTTCGAAGCCCAGGCGACGGCATTCAGCCCCGCGATCAACTGCACGCTTTACGTCGCGTCGGCCATGCTCATCATCTGGATCGCCGCACGGTATCGCTCCTTGGGCCAGCTCAGCTGCGAGCGCGGGCAAGAGTCGGACGCGCCCCCTGCGCTCGCGAGCGTTGCGGGCGAGGCCGCAGCCCCACCGCCGGCTCGCGACCGCGGCGGCACATGGAGGGCTCTCGTTGCCCATCCGCTGGCCGGTTATTTCGGGGCTCTCCTGTGCGTCGGGCTTGCCTCGCTCATTCGCGGAAGCTTCGCCTGGCTCGGGGGCGAGATGCTGCCCCTCGTCTCCTATTATCCAGCCGTTCTCCTCTCGGCCCTGATGGGCGGCACGGGGGCGGGCCTGCTCGCCATCAGCCTGAGCCTGTGCGTGGTGTGGTCGGATTTTCCTGGGCCGCTCCTGTCGTTCGAGCTGCCCACGCGCCATGAAAGCATGAATCTGTCGCTCTATGTCTTCGCGTCCTTGCTGACGGTGTGGCTGGCAGAAAAGCGTCGGCTCGGGGCTGCGGTCGCCCGCGTCGGGCAGTCCTCGGTGCTGGAATGGGCCACCTCGATCGTGGTGGCGGCCACCGCCGTTCTCATCACGACATTCGTGCTCCTCGCGATCCATACCTATTTGCCGCCTGAGGATCTGGTCCTCGGTTATTTGTTGCCCACGATCATCATCGCGATGCACTACGGCAGCACCGTTGCCGTCTTCACCTCCTTCATCAGCGGCCTGGCGGCGGCGTACTTTCTGTTCTCGCCCAAATTCAGCTTCTACATTGTCGATCCGCTCAATGTCGCGGAGCTCGGATTTTTCTTTCTGCTCGCGGTGACGGCGAGCAAAGCAGTCGCCCCGCCGGCGGGCGAGCCACGCGGCCGGGAGCCGGAATCTTCGTAGATCCTATGGGTTTGGGTGGCGGGTGGTCAGGAGGTAGGTTTTCCACCATTCGCAACCCTAACCTCGAGGATCGAGATGACGAAGCTCAATCACACTGACACACCCGCCGCCCCCGAATATGCC
>Ga0185299_10006017_pt1 | contig 13172 bp, 9 predicted proteins | sample PaiPotPPA55metaG_FD_128002 | JGI IMG/M metagenome (GOLD analysis project Ga0185299, IMG submission 128002) | Iron sulfur acid spring bacterial and archeal communities from Banff, Canada, to study Microbial Dark Matter (Phase II) - Paint Pots PPA... ...
GAAGCGTTGAATAATGTGGCGCGGCATTCCGCAGCGAAGCAGGCATGGGTGCGTTTGCACTTCCTGCCGGATGCTCTGGAGTTGGAAGTGGAAGATCATGGAATCGGATTCGCGGAGAGTCCGAATAAGCATGGAATTGGCTTGGTAGCAATGCGGGAGCGTTCCGAGTTAATGGGCGGGCAAATTGTTTTTTCGCGTCCACCGCAAGGTGGAACTCTAGTGCATCTGGAAATTCCGAGGGAGAAGGTAGAGTCTTATGGGAAAGAAGATCACAGTATTGCTGGTGGATGACCACAGCCTGGTGCGCCGCGGTTTCCGCCGCATGCTGGAAGACGAATCCGACATGGAAGTTGTGGGCGAAGCCGGAGATGGCAAAGAATCGATTAAGCTGGCGAAAAAACTTCATCCCCAAGTCGTGGTGATGGACTGCGCTCTGCCGGGGTTGAACGGCCTGCAAGCCACTCGGCAAATCATCGAAGATTCCCCAGACACAGCGGTCCTTATGCTCAGCATGCATACCGAGAGTACGTGGGTGCGCCAGGCCATCGAAGCCGGGGCCAGGGGATACGTTCTCAAGAACGCTATGGACCTGGAACTGGGTGCCGCGATTCGCAAGGTGGCCGCCGGAGAAACGGTTTTCGATCCGCAGGTCGAGCAGCAGTCCGCGCTGAAAGGTGAGCGCAGCGCGGCACTCACCCAGCGTGAACTGGAAGTTTTGCAGATGATCGTCGAAGGCAAGTCGAACAAGGAAATTGCGACGGTCCTCAATCTTAGCGCCAACACCGTCGCCGTTCACCGCGCGAACATTATGAACTCTCTGGGAATTCATAAGACTGCGGAGTTGGTGGTCTACGCTATTCGCGCCGGGTTGGTGAACGTTCCGTGAATCGCAGGTCGTTCCTTGGGGGGATGGCGGGACTGGCGTCGTGGTCGCAATTGCCGCGCTTGCAGGCTCTGATGGCGCAGTCGGAAGCCTCGGCTACTTTGGGTTTTCGTTTTACGGATATAACCAGTCAGGCGGGAATTCACTTCCAACACAACAGCGGAGCTTTCGGCGGGAAATTCCTGCCCGAAACCCTCGGTTCCGGATGCGCTTTCCTGGACTACGATCGCGACGGCTGGCAGGACATTCTGCTGATCAACGGCACCGACTGGCCGGGACACAAAAAGCGCCGCACCACGTTGCAGCTCTATCGCAACAACGGCAACGGCACATTTACCGACGTCACGACCCGCGCCGGTCTCGATGTCGAGATGTACGGCATGGGTGTGGCCGTCGGTGATTATAACAACGACGGCTTTCCGGATATTCTGATCACCTGCGTCGGACAGAACCGCCTATTACGCAACACCGGCAAAGGCACGTTCGTCGATGTGACCAACAGCAGCGGGCTGGGGAAGCGCGAGGGATTCAGCACTTCCGCACTATGGTTCGACTACGACCGCGATGGCTTGCTGGATCTTTTCGTATGCAACTACGTAAAGTGGTCGGCCGAGCATGACGTTTTCTGCAGTCTGGATGGCAAGCACAAATCCTACTGCACACCCGAAGCGTATCGCGGAGCCACATGCTGGCTTTTTCACAATCGCGGCGATGGCACGTTCGAAGATGTTACAGCACAGAGTGGGATCTTCGACAGCAGTTCCAAATCGCTCGGAGTGGCTCTGTTCGAAAACAATCCCGATGGCTGGCCTGACCTGCTCGTGGCCAATGACACTCAGCCCAACAAGCTTTATCGCAACCAGCACAACGGCACATTCAAAGACGCCGCTGTGGAAGCCGGGCTCGCGTTCAGCAGCGAAGGAAGAGCCCGCGCAGGCATGGGAGTCGACGTGGCGGATTTCGACAATTCTGGCACCCCTGGTGTGGCGATCACGAATTTCGACAACGAAATGATCGGTCTGTATCGTTTGAGCGGTAAGAGTTTCGAAGACATCGCGCCGCAGTCGGGAGTAGGCATCGCCTCCAGGAACAGCCTCGGCTTTGGCTGCGCTTTTCTCGATGTCAACCTCGATGGTTGGCTCGACTTCGCCGTGGCCAACGGACACATCGACGAGACCGTCAGGAACATTCGCGGCAATGTGGGATATGCGCAGCCTCCACAGTTATTCCTGAATCGCGGCAAGGGAACGTTCCGCGAGGTCGCTTCGGAAGTTGGCGGAAGTTTCGATCAGCCGAAAGTCGGCCGCGGGCTGGCTTACGCCGACTTCGATCGCGACGGCGATCTCGATCTGCTCATTACTACCAACAATGGACCAGCCTACCTCTATCGCAACGATCTACTCAGCGGAAATCGCAGCATCCGTTTTCGTTTAGTCGGAACAAAGTCAAACCGTGATGCCATCGGCGCGAGGGTGCGAATCTTTATGGGCGGCTTGATTCAATCGCGGCTCGTCAAAGGCGGCTCAAGTTATCTATCGCAGTCCGAGCTTCCGGTAACCTTTGGCCTGGAAAAGCGCGACCGCATCGATCGGGCCGTGATCGATTGGCCCAGCGGAAGAACCGAAGAATACAAGAATCTTGCGGCGGGCCGCTGCTATGCGTGCACGGAAGGTAAGGGAGTCGTCACCCAAGATGGTTACTGATCGAGGCCTACTGAGCCGAATTAGCGATTGAGGGTCTCACCACGTTTCCAGCCGCCGTCAAATCAATTTCCACGGAATCGTTGACTTTCAGAAACAACGTACTTGGATTTTTCATTCCCCACTTGGCATACGGCACGGTGAAGTGAACCGTCGCGGTCCAATGGTCCGCAGACATCTCCACTTCAGCCGGTACCGTGATCTCGCGATCCACCCCGTGAATATTAAACATGCCGTGCACTCGAACGGACGACTTCCCCTGATTTGCAACAGCCCCTTCAATCCTGTCGGGATGAAAAGCAATTTCGGGATAGCGGTTGCTCTCCAGAACTTCTTTATTCATCTTGCGGTCGCGCATGCCGCTGCCGCTGTTGCCGCTTCCCGCGTCGACCACGATCTCTCCGGATATTTTTCCTGAAGCCGGTTCCAATTCCAAAGAGCCGCGCTTCAACTGAAACGTTCCCCGCACAGTGTGGAGAACATCGCCCACGGTGAAGTTGACGGACGTTTGCGCGGGATCAAGCTGGAATGCCTTGTCCTGAGCTGCGGCTGAGACGGCAAAGATGACCAGCAGAATCGAAACGGTCGCTCCAGACCTGCGCCAGCGAAAAATGCCGTGAGCTTTACGAGGACAGTTCATGACGTTATGCGGTCAAAAGCCCCCATCCCAAGGTCAGACCATCCACCGCAAGGTGCAGGGGCGACAGAACTCCCACGTGCAACTCGAGCAACCGCCGAAAAATGTCGGGACGTTTCTGGAGCGCCTGTAGAGTACGACGCTGCAGCCATGGACGGCCATCCAGCGTGAGCATCAATCTCGTCATTAGAAACGGCCGCAGCGCAAGGCGGCGATGTTCGCGCTCGTAACGCGCTAAATCGCCGGAGCGCAGGCACTCCGCCAATACCATCGCTTGACTGAATGAGAGGCAAAGCCCTTCGCCAGTGATAGCATCGACGGTGCCGGACGCATCTCCGATCAGCGCAATATTTCCGCGGCTCACGCGCTTCAACTTGCAGGTCGCCGTCAGTGCGCCTTTCTCGACCGAGGAAACATCGGCTCCGTCCAGCCGGGACTTTAACTCTGGAAATCGCTGCAGCGCCTCCGTCAGCCGCAATTTCGGATTGCGGGAAATCAGCGCTACGCACACTTCATCTTTCGCGATCGGCGTGACGTAAATTTGTTCGTGCCGCCCCCAGCAGAGTTCCATGCGGTCGGTCCAGGGCGCGACGCGATAATGTTGACGAAACGCATAGCGGCAATCTCTCTTCTGAAAAGAGTCGAGCTTGGCCCAGCGCCGCACTCGCGAACTGCCGCCGTCGGCTCCAATAATCCATTGGGCTCTCACCGTGCGGTTTCCCAGATGAACTTCATTCTCTGAAATCCCGGTCACCGGCGTCTGCCACAAAAAATCGATCCCCAGAGTAGAGGCGCGCTCTGCGATCAGGCGATGCAACACGGTTCGGCGCAGCCCGATCCCCGAGGTCCGACGGGGGAATGCCGCATCGACTGCAAGTCCGGAGCTGAGAAAACGAATGCCCTGGAACTGATACCCCTTTTCTGCATCGACGGAAATTCCCAGCTTTTCAAGCGCCGCCAGACCATCGGGCATCAGGCCTTCCCCGCAGGGCTTGTCAACGGGCATTTGAGCGCCGTCGGCCACGGTAGCGCGGAATCCCTGCTGCCTCGCCGCAATCGCCACCGCCATTCCCGCGGGACCGCCACCAATCACAAACACATCTGTCGAGTTCACCAACTGCCAGACCTCACCACTTTAGAAGAACAAGTTCGGAACAAAATCCCGGCCCCATGGCCGCCAGCACGCCCAGCGTGCCCGGTTCCGGACGCCGGTTTCTCATGACATCTTCCAGCACCACCAGGACCGACGCGGACGAAAGGTTCCCGACTTTTCTTAAACAATCCCAGGAAGCGTCGAGCTGCCCATCGTGAAGATCGAGCGCGTCCGCGGTCGCCTCCAGCACTTTCGGGCCACCGGTATGCAGCACCCAACTGCCGATGTCGCCGCGCTTGTGCCCGTGGTCGGCGAGGAATGCGTCCACGCCCTGCCCCAGGTGCTCGCGAATCAGCACCGGCACTTCCGGCGAAAGCGTAATGCGGAAGCCCTTCTCGCTTACTTTCCATCCCATCATTTGTTCCGTGTCGCGATAGAAGATGGAACGGGTCGCCAGAATTTCTGGTCCGGTTGCGTCCAGATCGTCGCCCGTAACAATGACCGCTGCCGAGCCGTCGGCAAACAGTCCCGAGGAAATCAAATTGGCTACCGAGAGATCCTCGCGTTGAATGGTCAAAGAACAAAGCTCAACCGAAACCAGCGCGGCCACTTGAGACGGATAGGCGCGAACATAATCCGCCGCGCGCGCAACTCCCGCCGCGCCAGCAACGCACCCCAATCCAAAGATGGGCACACGCCGGATGTTTGCCGGCAGCCCCATGCGGTTGATCAGCAGGGCGTCGATCGACGGACTCGAAATACCGGTGACGGATGTAAAAAAGAGTGCGCCCAATTCGCTCGACTCTCGCCCGGCATGGTGCAAGGCGCGGCATAGCGCCTGCTCTCCCAGTTCCTGAGCCACTTGAATCCAGACGTCATTCGCCTGGCCCCAAGTTGTCATTTCGTTGTACTTCTCGGGCGGCATCGCGAGATGGCGGCCCTCCACGGCGACGTTCCGGTGTAAACGTGCGAGCATCTGCGGATTCTTCAGGCTGTCGCCCCAGAACTCCTGAAGCTTTTCCAACAAAAATTTCTGAGGATAGTAATGCTTAGGGAATGCGCTGGCGGCGCTGGCGATTTTCATCTTTTTCGGATCCTGGTCCCGGCACGGAGTCAGCGCCGTCAACTGCCGGACATCGAGGCTTGCTAACTTAGATGATCGCTCGCTGCCCGCGGTTGCACCCGCGGCCCTGCGTGCCGTTAAGTGTAGAGTCCTAATGATATTAGGCCAAAGTGTCCCCGGTTGCTAAATCATGCTTGTTAAATCAGACTTGTTATATCCTGCCGCGGCTGGAGTTGCCTAGCTGCTAAAAGCACGCCGCGCCAGTCCGAGCGCCTCAGACCAAAAAGCGCCGGGCGAATGCGCGAGCTCGACCACTTCTCGAATTGCCACTACAAAGGCATCGAGTTGCGCAGCGGTCACCACTAGTGGCGGAGCCACCTTCAGAACCATGAAATTGTTTCCGCAAATTTGCGTCAGGAATCCAGAATCGCGAAACAAACGCATCACCACGATCTGGCCGAACATCGCCGGATGTAATGCGCCAAAAGCTTGATAAGGGATGCGCAGGCGAAGCTGGCGGGGAGCTTGAAATTCGATGCCCATTAGCAATCCCACACCGCGGACTTCCTTTACCATTTCAAAATCGCGAAGCGCTTCAGTCAGCCGTGCCCGCAAATAGTTGCCGGCTTCGACCGAACGCCGCCCCAGTTCTTCGTTCTCCAGAACCTCCAGCGTAGCAAGCGCCGCTCGCATCGCAAGACCGTTTTCGCTGAATGTGGACGTATGCACGAAGGACCGCGGCAATGACGAATAAACCGAATCACAAACTGCATCCGACATCAGCACCGCCGCGCAGGGCACCAACCCTCCGCTCATGGCCTTGGCCATGACAACCATGTCGGGCTCAACCGCGTACTGATGCGCGGCTAGGAAAGGCCCGGTGCGGTACATCCCGGTTTGCACTTCATCCAGCACAAGAAGCGTGCCGTGGCGCCGGCACAGCGACTCTGCGATCCGCAGATATTCTCGATCGGGGACGCAGACCCCAGCCTCCGATTGAATGGGCTCAACAATGAAAGCCGCGAAGCGTTTGCTCTTCAGTTCACGTTCCAGCGCCGCGAGATCGCCGAACGGAATCGCGGCAGTATCAGCCAGAAGCGGGCCAAACCCTTCGCTCCAGAATTTGTCGCTCATGAGCGATAGCGCTCCGCAAGTCAGCCCATGGAACGCATGTTCCGCAGAAAGTATGCTCGCGCGCCGCGTGTGCGCCCGCGCGAACTTGATGGCGGCTTCCACGCCCTCGCTTCCCGACGAAGCGAAAAAAGCTTTCGCCAGCCGGCCGCCGGCACGCTGACACAGTTTCTCCGCCAGCTCTCCGGCAAGATCCGCAACGTGCGTCTGAATCATCGCCGGACCGCTCCGCTCCAGTTCACGCTGAAGAGCGGCCACGACTTCGGGATGATTGTGGCCAACATTGTGAACGCAGTATCCCGAAAGGAAGTCGAGAATACGCCTTCCGTCATCGGTGAACAGTTCCACTCCTACGCAACGCTCATAGCGGACATTCATCTGCAGTAGATTGAGGAGGCGCACCCACTCCGGATTCACACGCGCGGCGTAGCGTACCGACGCGTATGCCGCTTGCTCGATTTGTAGGGTTGTACCCATTGCGCTCCTGAATTAGAAACTACGGCGTTACCGCAATCGAAGTCGGCGAACCAGGCAGGGTGTATGTGGCGACCGAAGTGAGCGTTCCGCTGCCGGTGTCCAGACTGAAGGACTGAACCGCGGGGCCCGTTTGGTTTCCAACAAATACATATTTTCCGCCAGAGTCAATGGCAAGCACCGTGGGTTCCACTTTGGTGGCAAATGGAGAATTCGTCAGCAGGTTGAGCGCTCCGTCGGAGCCGATCGAGTATGCCGAAAGATTAGTCGAGCCTTGATTGGCCACGAACATGTATTTCCCGGATTTATCGATCAACATCGCAATCGGCCCCGCGAATTGCTCGCCAATCGGGGAATTGGGAAATTGTTTCAGCGAACCGTCCGCGTTAACGGTGAATTCCGAAACCGAATTGTCCAGCTTATTGGCCGTGTAGAGAAAACCGCCGCTGGAAGAAATCGCTAGTCCGTATGGCCCAGTTCCCGTAACAAACGGCGTGCCCGAAAGCACAGAAGGAACTCCCTGGTTGAGACTAAAAGCTTCGATAAATCCAGCAGGAATCCCTGTGCCGGTCGCATAAAGCACGTTTCCTGACGGCGACACCTTTATGCTGAGAGGAGTCATCCCAATCGAAAAGGGCGATCCGGGGTAGCCGGGAGAGCCGAAAGGGACTGTAACCGGAGTCAGCGTCGGTGGCGTGCTTTTCGCGTTAATAGAAAACACGGAAATGTTCAACGAGCCGGAGTTGCCCACGTATAGGAAACTTCCCGTGGAATCCATGGCAAGCAGGGTGGGCGATGTGCCAACTGGGGTGCGGGGCGTGACTTCGGTCAGTGCGCCCGTCGCCGCAATCGTATACAAAGAAACGTCGCCCTCGCCCGCATTTGCCGTGAACAGGAGCTTACCGGACGGATGCATCACAATGGACTCTACCGCTGAACCCGCGGTAATCGGACTTCCCGCCAGTTGGGTAAGGATTCCGGAGTTGGGATCTTCGCGATAAATAACAATCTGGTTGGTCCCAGGAATAGCCACGTACAAATAACGATTGCTGGTAGAGCCACAACTCATCCATAGGCCCATGCTCGCGCAAACAAGGAACAGAGCCGCAGCTTTCTTTAGCATCCATCACTCCTGGAGGAAGTTGAAAACGAAAAACTGGAAATCACTGGTTGCCGGCAGCAGCCGGAACGAATGTGTTTTTCTCAAGCAGTAATGCCGTGACTCCTATCATACGGGAGAAGCTGTTCCTGGCGCATCAAGCAAGCTGGTTTAGCTGGTGCGATGCCGAACTTCTGCGGCGAGGTTGCACGAGCCTTCCCAGTGTAGACGATTTGTTCCTTCTGCATGAAAGCCTGTCGCGAGCGCGAAACGAGCACGCTCCGACCGGTCTATACGCGAATCTATGCGCTAAAAATCGCTCAATGAGCGGGGCTCGGCCGTGCAGTGCCGTGCGAAGAAGGTTCAGGCCGAACGTTCTCTTCGCCGCCCCGCAAGGCCAATCTCAACCGATCGAGATAAACATAAACGACGGGCGTGGTGAACAGCGTGAGCAGTTGGCTCACAAACAGCCCGCCGACAATGGTGATTCCCAACGGCCGATGCAGCTCCGAACCAGTCCCCCTACCCAGCGCCAGCGGAAGCCCGCCCAGCAGTGCCGCCATGGTGGTCATCATAATCGGCCGGAAACGCAGGATGCAGGCGTCGAAGATCGCCTCTACCGGCTTCTTCCCCTGAGTGCGTTCGACGTCTAACGCCACATCGATCATCATAATGGCGTTCTTCTTTACCAGGCCAATTAGCAGAATGATGCCGATGGTGCCAATTACGTTGAGTTCATTGTGCGTCAAAAGCAGTGCCAGCAGCGCTCCCACGCCCGCCGACGGCAAAGTCGAAAGAATTGTAATGGGATGAATATAGCTTTCGTAAAGCATGCCAAGCACGATGTAAACCGTGATCAAGGCGGTGAGAATCAAAATCGGCTCGCTCGAAAGAGAATCCTGAAAAGCTGCGGCCGTTCCCTGGAAACTGGCCGCAACCGTCGGGGGAAAACCGATGGTGCGCTCGGCCTCCTCAATCGCTTGCGTCGCTTCGCCGAGAGAGACTCCGGGCGCCAGATTGAACGAGATGGTGACCGATGGCACCTGGCCCTGGTGATTCACCGCCAGTGGCGTATTCGATGGCTCATAGTGAGTGAACGCCGCCAGCGGCACGGGCGTTCCGGTCGTCGAGCGCAAATAGATATTCTGCAAGGCCTCGGGAGTTTGCTGGAATTGCGGCGCGACTTCCATCACGACGTGATACTGGTTGAGCGGCCGATACATGGTCGAGACCTGCCGCTGCCCAAATGCGTCGTATAGCGCATTGTCCATGGTCGTAGGATTCACTCCCAGGCGGCTGGCCGTATCGCGGTCGATGATCAACTTGGCCTGCAACCCCTTATCCTGCTGGTCCGAGTTCTGATCGCGCAACTCCGGGAGCGTCCTCATCTTCTGTAGTAAACGCGGGGCCCAGGTATTCAAATCGTCCAGGTTCGCGCTCTGCAGCGTGTACTGATACTGCGCGTTGCCGAAACGCCCGCCGATCGTGAGATCTTGCGCCGACTGTAAAATCAGCGTAGCCCCCGGCACCACCGCCAGCTGGCCGCGCAGCCGGTTGATGACATCATCCGCCGTCACCACCGCACAACGCTGCCAGAAATGCTGGGTATGGCAAACATTCCGTTGTTCCAGCGGCTTCAGCATCATGAAGAACCGGCCCTGGTTCAACGCCGTATTGCCGCCGGCGAACCCTACCACCGAGTCGACCGCGGGATCTTTCATCACAATGTCGACATAGCGCTGCATCTTGTCGCTCATGGACTGAAACGAAATGTCCTGCGCCGCCATCACGCCGCCCATGATGCGTCCGGTATCCTGTTGCGGGAAAAAGCCCTTGGGAACCTTGATGTAGAGAAACACACTGAGGCACGCCACCAGAATAGTGACGACCAGCGTCACCGGCTGATGGTCCAGCACCCACCTCAGCGAGTGACGGTAAGTGAGCAGAAGCTTATCGAAAACCCACTCGCTTCCGCGGTAGAACAAATTCCGCTTTTCGTCCTTACGCGGCGGTCGCAGAAACTTCGCGCACATGGTTGGCGTGGTAGTGAGCGAAACCACCAGGGACACGGCAATCGCAATGCTCAACGTCACCGCGAATTCGCGGAACAGTCGCCCCACGATGCCGCCCATCATTAGTAGCGGAATAAACACTGCCACCAGCGACACGCTCATGGAGATCACAGTGAATCCAATTTCAGACGCTCCCTTGAATGCCGCTTGGACCGCGCTCATGCCGTGCTCCACGTAGCGCGTGATGTTCTCCAGCACGACGATGGCGTCATCCACGACAAAGCCGGTCGAAATCGCCAGCGCCATCAACGACAGATTGTCGAGGCTAAAGTCCAGCAGGTACATGCCGCCGAAAGTACCGACCAACGAAAGCGGCACGGCAATACTCGGAATAATGGTGGCCCGCACTGTCCGCAGAAATGCGAACACCACCAGAATCACGAGAATGACGGAGATGATCAGCGTAGTTTCAATGTCTTTGACGGAGGCGCGCACAGTCACCGTGCGGTCCATGGCAATCGTCAAGTCGATTGCCGGCGAAATCGACGACTGCAGAAATGGCATGAGAGCTCGCACCCGGTCGACCGTGTCAATGATGTTGGCGCCGGGCTGCCGAAACACGATGATGAGCACGCCCGGCTTGCCATTCGCCAGTCCGATATTGCGGCGATCGGAAACCGAATCTTCTACCTCGGCTACGTCTCCCAGCCGTACCGGCGCGCCGTTGTTGTAAGAAACGATCAGCGGTCGGTATTGGTCGGCGGTGAAGAGTTGATCGGTATCGGTGAAGGAGTAGGAAGTCGTGTTGTTGGAAACCTGACCCTTGGGCCGGTTCGCATTCGCGGCATTCAGAGCGTTGCGGACGGTGTCGAGCCCCACTCCTAGCTTGTTTAGTAGAGTTGGGTTCACTTCCGCGCGCACCGCGGGCTGGGCCGCTCCGCCCACGAACACCTGGCCCACGCCGTCCACCTGCGCCAGCTTCTGCGCCAGAATCGAATCCGCGGCATCGTACATCTGCGGCACCGTCATGGTGTCAGAGGTCAACGCGAGAATGAGGATCGGCGCATCCGCCGGGTTCGCCTTACGGTACGACGGATTGCTGGGCAAATTGGCCGGTAGTTGACTTCTTGCCGCATTAATGGAGGCCTGCACATCGCGCGCCGCCGCATCGATGTTCCGGTTTAAATCAAATTGCAACGTAATACTGGTCGTACCCAGCTGACTCGAGGACGTCATCTGGTTCACGCCAGAGATGCGCCCGAACTGCCGTTCCAGAGGGGTTGCGACGGCCGACGCCATGGTCTGCGGATCTGCCCCCGGCAAGCCCGCGCCCACGCCGATCACAGGAAAATCTACTCTGGGCAGCGAAGCCACAGGAAGGAAATTGAAGGCGAGAATCCCTGAGAGCAGTAACGCCGCCGCCAGCAGCGACGTACCAATCGGGCGCCGAATAAATGGAGCCGAAATACTCATCTTGGAATCAATCTAGAAGCCAACTCATAATTGGTTTTTGGGAAGGGCACGGCTTCAGCCGTGCCGCTTGAGTCGCTAACGATGCGGGCTTTTAGCCCCTGAGGAGCTCTTCGGTTCATCATCAGCTGGCCTCTAGTCTGCCGACATCGGCTCCTCTGAAATCTGATTGCCAATCCGGTAGCGCGAGAATCTCTGTGCCAGCCGGTCAAACCACAAATACACCACTGGCGTCGTATACAACGTCAGCAACTGGCTGAGGAGCAATCCGCCGACAATCGTGATGCCGAGAGGCCGCCGCAATTCCGCGCCAGTTCCCGACCCCAGCGCCAGCGGCAGTCCGCCCAGCAGCGCCGCCATGGTCGTCATCATGATGGGCCGGAAACGCAGCAGGCACGCCTGATAAATCGCTTCTTCAGGCGGCTTGTGTTCTTCGCGCTCCGCCTCCAGCGCGAAATCGATCATCATGATCGCGTTCTTCTTCACGATGCCGATCAGAAGAATAATTCCGATCAGCGCCACCACCGTTAAATCATTTCCCGTAATCATCAGCGCGAGAATCGCGCCCACGCCCGCCGACGGCAGAGTAGAAAGAATGGTGACCGGATGAATATAGCTCTCGTACAAAACGCCGAGCACAATATAGACCGTGATTACAGCCGCCAGAATTAGATAAGGTTCGGACGCGAGCGAATTCTGAAACGCCGCTGCCGTCCCCTGAAACGCCGCGTGGATACTGGCCGGCAACTGAATATCTTTCTCGGCCTGCTGTATCGCCTTAGTCGCGTCCCCCAGCGACGCGCCCGGTGCAAGGTTGAACGAGAGCGTCACCACGGGGAACTGCCCCTGATGGTTAACCGCCAGCGAGGCGTTGCTCGACTCCGTATGTGTAAAGGTCGAGATAGGTACCGGAGCTCCGCTGGTCGCCACCGCCGCTCCATTGGCCGTCGGGGCACCAGAGTTTGGCGTCACGGTGCTGGGGCGAATGTAAATGTCTTTCAGATTGTCGGGAGTCTGCGCGAAATTCGGCAGCACCTCGAGGATCACGTGATATTGATTCAACTGCGTGAATATGGTCGAAACCTGCCGCTGTCCGAACGCGTCGTAAAGCGTGTTGTCGATGGCTTGGGGAAAAATCCCCAAGCGCGACGCGGTGTCCCGGTCAATGGTGACGTTCGTCTTGAGCCCATTGTTGAGTTGGTCGGTCGCCACGTCCCGCAACGCAGGCAAGGCTTGCAGCTTGGCCACCAGCTTCGGAGTCCACTGCGCCAGTTCCTGCGCGTCCGCATCTTCGATCGAATACTGGAATTGGGTGCGGCTCACGCGGTCTTCCACCGTCAGATCCTGCACCGGCTGCATGTAGAGAGTGATGCCGTCCACCTTGGCCAGTTCAGGCTGTAGCCGGCGGATAATCGCGGAAGCGTCGTCAGAGCGCTCATCGCGCGGCTTCAAGTTAATCTGAATCCGGCCTTCGTTCGGGGTGGTGTTCGTGCCGTCCACTCCGATGAAAGACGACAGGCTATCCACAGACTTGTCCTGCAAAATGATTTTCGCCAGCTCCTGCTGCCGCTGTGCCAAGGCATCGAAGGAAACAAAGTCGGGCGCTTCCG
>Ga0185299_10006022_pt1 | contig 13163 bp, 6 predicted proteins | sample PaiPotPPA55metaG_FD_128002 | JGI IMG/M metagenome (GOLD analysis project Ga0185299, IMG submission 128002) | Iron sulfur acid spring bacterial and archeal communities from Banff, Canada, to study Microbial Dark Matter (Phase II) - Paint Pots PPA... ...
TGCCTATAACCACGGATGACTATGCGTCAGTTTTGTTGCATTTCGCGAATGACATGCGAGGGGTGATGACAGTTTCGCAGGTCAGTGCGGGACGCAAGGCGAGGCTGTGGTTTGAAATTGACGGGACGGAAGGGTCGCTGGCGTGGAATTCGGAATCGCCGAATGAATTGTGGATCGGGCGGCGGGACGAAGCGAACGGATTGTTGACCAAAGATCCTGCGCTGCTGAGTCCTGAAGCGCGGGGATATGCGGCGTATCCGGGCGGGCATGCGGAAGGATATCCGGATACGTTTGTGCAATTGTTTCGGGAGTTTTATGAATATGTGGAGGCGGGGGATTTTGAAGCGCCGCAGAAGTTTCCGAATTTTTTGACGGGGCATCAAGAATTGACACTTTGCGAAGCTATCGCTAAGAGCGCACAGAAGCGCGCGTGGATGGATGTTTCGCTAGAGTAATCCGGATTCAAAATTATTTTTGTTGGGCACGGGAATAAATCGAAGAGAGATTCCTCGACTGCACAGACCGGCTACTTCGCAGGAGCGAAGTAGAAGGAAAAAGCCGGTCGCTCCGCTCGGAATGACCGGTTTTTTTTGTTTAGTAGATTGCAGCCGGTTATTTTATTCCGAAACGCAAATACTTCAACTGCGAATTTGGGGCGTCCGCGAACCAGGAAGAGAAGGCAACTTCGGGACCCAGATTGACGGGAGGGTTTGGTTGATTCCCTGCCCTTGCGCGATTGTGCGCGGGTACGGTTGCGTCAGTGGACGGGCGCGTATTGATAGCGCAACGATGGTGGTAAACGGTCGGAGCGTTGACGAGTGTTGAATTCCAGCTGGTAGTCGAGATGCGCGGGGTCGGCGGGGTAATCCTGGCCTGCGGGGTACGGATAGGGCAACAGAGTGTGACGCGGAAGCGGCTCGACGGTGAACGCGTGGGCGGCGTAAAAATCCAGATCCTTTTCAAATCCGTCGGCATAAAAGAAATAATCGCGAACCCAGCCGCTCGGCAGGGACGGTAGTTTATGCGGATCGAAGTCGAGCTTGAGGCCTTCTCCGGAACCGAAAACGACGAAGCGATCGTCGGAGGCGTGCAAAAGATCGTGCACATCGCCGTAACGGGTATAGTTGCCGGCGGCCCGCGCATACGGGCCGGTTTTGCTGCGTCGCGTGTAGGAGTAGGTGGTGTCGCTCGCGAGAGTGAGGCGTTTCTCCTGCGGGAAGCCCAGAAAATCGAGCGAAGCATTTGCCAGCGGAACTTCGGATACGCGCACATCGCGCGTGTCTGGCGTTTGATCGATGCGAATGGCGTCCCAGTAAATTTTTAGATTGTTGACGATGCGAATGCTGCGCGTGCCGGGCGGAATTTTTCCTGAGAGATCGGCGACCATGGTGCGCTCCAGACCGGCAGGAAAACCCATGTCGTCGATCACCCGTTTCCAATTTCCTTGCGCGTCGAGAGCTTCGACATAAGGCGCAATCACTTTTATGCCGGCCTGATCGGCAGCGTACATGGAAGTGGCGGTGAAGTAATCGGTGTAGCCATCCATGATGAGGCGCAGCGGCTTTGCGGCGTCCCAGTTACCCAAGTCGAGCTCAAGCCAATGCAGTTTGGCAAAGCCGGTAAAAGGCAGGGAGTCGAAATCAGTAACGTACTTGCGGTCGCGTTTAGCGATCAACGGGAGGACATCATTACCGTGCTCGTCCCAAGCGCCGATTGGCGAATGAGCGCCGCGAGTGGCGATGACACGAAATTCAGGAAATGGCGGCGCGCTAACGAAACGCTCGTTGGGATTTACTTCGTAAGACGCGGGATGATCGATGGCCAAAAGGCGGACCTGGTCGAGATAAACGGTTTCTTCCATGGGCTCCATGAAACGGAAGCTGAGCAAGCCATTTCGAGGATGAACGCTGCGCGCGTTGACCTTGAGATATTCATCGGGATCGGGGACGTCGCGCTGGCCGGGAGCGACCCAATGGCCAACAACGCCGGGGCCAATCATGTCGGCGATGAATTCGTATTCGCGGCCATTCCAGGCGAAGAGGACGGGGCAAGAGCTTCCGCGGCGGTCGAGTTCAGCGAGAGAATGAAATTTTTTCGCAGGGAGATTTATTTCATCCTGCGGAACGCCGGTGGGCCAGAGCAGGCGCACAACTTCGACATTTTTTTCGGCGCCGAGTCCGGCCAGAACGGACGTGGAGTTTTGGCCCAGGTAGCCGGAAGCGCCGGCGATTTCCCATTTTTGATAGAGCGGGCCAGCGTAGACTTCCACTTTTGTGCCGATAGCGGTTTTGTTATCGCTGAGAGATTTCAGGTCGATGTGCATCCAGTTGTGTTCGGCGGCGCCTTCACTGTGAAGGATGACCGGAGGACCGCCGAGCTGGGTTACGACGATGTCGGCGGCACCGTGGCCGCTCGTGTCTGCAATGGCTAAAGCGCGCGGTTGAGTAAGTTTGATGGCGTCGAGATGAGTGTCTTTGGTGACGTCGGCCCAACCCTGATTTCCCAGATTGCGCAGAAGACGAAGTTCGCCGCCGCTGCTGGATTCGCCCGCGGCGATGATGTCGAGCCAGCCGTCGTTATCGTAATCGATGGAAGAAATTCCCCAGCCGCGTTGCCAGGCGAGATCGGGGAGTGGGACGCGTATGAGTTTTTTTCCGTTCACGTTGCGCCACAGGCTGATGCCGGGCGCGCCTGCATGGGTGAAGGCGAGGTCCATCCAACCGTCTTTATCAAAATCAAAAGCGATGACGCCAACGGCGGGGGGAAGATTTTCTTTTTTGAAATCGATGATGGGGAGCGGAGTGAATTTGCCTTCGCGAGGATTTAGATAGATGGAGGCGCCTTCAGCGCCGCCGGCGAAAACAAAATCAATGGCGCGATCGTTGTTGAAGTCGGCGGTGACCAGGCCGGCGCCGGTGGCGGGGATGCCGAGAGCGGTGTCGGCAGAAATGTCGGTGAAGGTATTGTTGGCGTTGTTGCGCCAGAGAGTGTTGTGAGGTGTTGCGCCGCCGTCCACGGCGGAAGTGACGTAGAGATCGAGATCGCCATCGTGGTCGTAGTCCACGAAGGTGACGGCGACGCAACCTTTTTCGCGGCGAATGCCAACTTTTTCGGTTACGTCTTCAAACTTGCCATTGGCCTGGTTATGGAGCAGGTGGACGCCATCAGCCAAGCAGACGGCGAGATCGGTGTGACCATCGTTGTCAAAATCTCCAGCGGCGCAGCCGAGTCCGCTGCCTGAAAGTTTCAGTCCGGTGTGTTCGGTGACGTCTTCAAAGCGGCCGCCACCGATGTTGTGCAGGAGACGACTGGTGCCGCCAGCAGTGGCGCTAACCAGGAACAGATCGGGTTTTCCATCGCCATCGAAATCGAAAAAGCACGCGCCGGTTGCGGGGCCCTGGGTGGGAGAAAGAGCTTGAGAGGACTTGGCGGAATGCTGCAAAAGAGTTTCCAAATTTTGCGCGGTGAAGTGCACGAGAATTGCGGGCGGAACCGCTAGCGACGAATTGGCGGGCAATTCCGCGAGAGAGAGGCGACCCTGGTCGCCATAGCCCGCGCCGAAAGGAGCGCCGAGATGATTGGTGGTGATGTTTTGAAATTTGGCGAGATGCTCGCGCGCGGAGGCAGAATCACCTTTACGCTGATAGGCACGGGCTATGCCGAATTCCGAGGAAGCGTGATACGGAAATAGCGCAAGGCCTTTTTGAAAAGCGGCGATGGCTTTGTCGTATTGCTGGAGTTGAGAGTACAAATAGCCGACAAAATAATAGGCGTCGGCTTCGTCGGGGAGAATTTCAGTGACGTGTTCAAAGGCGGCGACGCCGTGGCTGAAATCGGCCAAATCTTTGTACGCGAGGCCGAGGTTATACCAGGCGTAGGGGTCGCGGGGGAGTTGCTGGGCGGCGGTGAGTAGCTCGTCGCGAGCGGCTTCAACTTTTTGCTGATTGAGTAACGCGATGCCTAGATTGAGGCGGGCAACTTCGAATTTTGGGTCGGCCTCCACGGCTTGCTCAAAAAGTTTCTGGGCATCGGCGGAACGCTGCTGGTTGAGGTAAGCGACACCGAGGGTGTTCAGGCGCAATGGCTTGGTGGAATCGTTAGGCAGGGCGGGCGGTGGCGATGGCGCGGTTGCGGGGACCTGCGAAGTTTTCTGGGCCGAGCGCGAGGGCAAAAGTATGGCGCAAAGCAAAAACAAGCAAGCGAGGACGGGAAGGATTAAACGAAAAACAATACGCATGTAAATGGCTGGTCCTTCCTCCGTGAACGACAAGTTATGTACGTCTTTTTTGTTGAAGATAAGATTCTGTGCGCTAGGTCGAGGACCGTCAACCGTTTTTGTTGATGTGCTCGGATGTTGTTTGACCGGCGGCGGCGCGACGCTTACTCTCGCTTGAGACAAAATGGATTCCATTTATTTCGCGGACATCGCTGAAGTTGTACGCAAAATTCGAACGAAAGAGATTTCTCCTCGCGAAGTTATCGACGCTCATCTTGAGCGCATTGAGAAATTACAGCCGAAGTTAAATGCTTTTGTGCATGTCGATGCAGAGGGGGCGCGGCGACACGCGCGGGCGGCGGAAGCCAGCGTTTTACGAGGAGATGCGGTTGGCGCACTGCACGGCGTCGCGATTTCCATCAAAAGTTGCATTGATGTGGCGGGGTGGCCGTGTCCGGCGGGTTCGCGACTGCGCGCGGATTATGTGGCTTGCGAGGATGCGGTTTTGGTTTCGCGGCTGAAAGCGGCGGGCGCGATTTTGATTGGAAATACCAATGTGCCGGAATTTTTAATGGCGTACGAGACGGACAACTCGTTGTCTGGAAAGACGAGTAATCCATGGGAGCTTTCGCGATCGGCGGGCGGGTCTAGCGGAGGCGAAGCGGCTGCGATTGCGTCGGGTTGTTCGATGGGAGGTGTGGGAAGCGATGGCGGCGGATCGGTGCGCGTTCCGGCGCATTTTTGTGGGATCAGCGGGTTGAAGCCGACGCCGGGGAGGATTCCTTCTACGGGACATTATCCGCGGGGGGCTGGGGCGTTCGCGTGGCTGGGGGTGGTGGGACCGATGGCGCGAACGGTGGCTGATGTGCACGTGTTATTTGATGTGATGAAGGGGCCGGATGCGAACGATGCGCTTTCCGCAGCGATCGAACCGCGATCTTTTGGCGAAGGTGAGCTGACGGGAATGCGCGTGGGGATACTGGAGTCGAACGCGTTGGGAGTTGTTACGAGGGAAACTGACATGGCCGTGCAGAGAGCTGCGAGTTTGCTTGCAGAACAATTCACCGTGGAACCGTTTCCATTGAAAGGACTCGAGCGAGCGATTGAGTTGTGGTGGTTTTTCTTTGGGCCGATGATCGCGCATTTATTTGAACCGATGGTGCAGGGCCGCGAGGCCGAGTTGAGTCCGATGTTTCGAGAATACATGGCGGTGGCGAGCTTGAAAATTGCGCCGACAGTGGACGAGCTTATGGGTGCTTGCGTGAAGCGCGATATTCTGCGCGCAAAAATTATCAAGCAGATGCGAGACGTGCCGATTTTGCTTTCGCCGGTTTGCGCGGCGCCGGCTTTTCGACATGGCGAAGGAAACTGGCAGCCGGTTTGCGGTTATCGCGACACGATGCGGCATGCGCAGTGGTTGAATCTGGCGGGTTTTCCTGGAGTTTCGGTGCCGATGGGATTTTCCGCGGAGGGATTGCCGATTGGCGTGCAAGTGATCGGCAGGCCGAACGAGGATGAGTTGGTATTGGCGGTTGCGGAAATACTGGAGACGGCGCGAGGAAAGTTTAAAGCGCCGGCCGGAGCTTAGCGGAGGGTGGTATGAGGTTGTGAACACCAATAATAGTTGACTTTCATTTGTGGTCAGGCTTAATGTCTCCCCCAACTTGACGTCCAGTGCGCTCGAACATTCCGACCGAGCGTAGGCCAAATGCACGTTTCCAATCGAAATAGTTGATCAAACGGGGGTTTTTGATCATGCGGAAGTATTTGTGTTTCCTTTTGCTAACGATAGTGCTTCACAACTTCTCGGTAAGGAGTGCCGGAGCGCAAGAACGCAAGGCGACCATCAGCGGCCACGCGACAGACTCGAACCAGGATCCATTGATCGGGGCGCGCGTAGAGCTGCAGCCGCTGGGGCAGACCGCGACTACGGACGGCCTGGGACAGTTTACGATTCCCGATGTGTCCCCCGGCAAATACGTACTCACGGTTTCTTATCTAGGATTTGATCCGTTCTCGAAGGATGTGACTGTCGGTTCCGGAGCCGCGGTAAATGTGGATGCTGTGCTGCAGATCGCGACGGTGAGCCAAGAGGTTATCGTTCGGGGTGAACGCGAACGCGGCGAGATCGAAGCGCTCAATCGTGAAGAAACCGCCGACAATATTGTGCAGGTGCTACCTGCGGACGTGATCACCAGCTTGCCGAACACAAATATTGCAGACGCGGTTGGACGCCTGCCCAGCGTATCGCTGGAACGCGATGAGGGAGAAGGCAAGTACGTGCAGATACGCGGCACGGAGCCTCGCCTCACCAACGTGACGGTCGATGGCGTGCACCTGCCGTCGCCTGAAGCTGTGCGCAACGTGAAGCTAGATGCCATTCCGGCGGACCTGGTCGATTCGATAGAGGTCAACAAAACACTTTCTGCTAATCAAGAAGGTGACGCCATCGGCGGTTCCGTGAACCTGGTAACCAAGAAAGCTACGGACCAGCCCTATGTCACCGTGCTTGGCATGGGCGGCTATACTCCCATTGAAGGGGGGCGGTACCTCGATCAGTTCGCTGGGACCGTTGGCAAGCGCTTCGGCAGAGAGAAGCGCTTCGGTGTAATGTTTAGCGGCAGCTATGATTGGAACGGCCGCGGGGTAGACGACGTCGAACCCGCACCGGGAACCACGAGCGTTGCTAACGGCGATTTTGCCGACGGCGTTCCGGTATTTTTCGGCGAGGATATACGGCAATTCTGGTATGACCGCACTCGCTTCGGTTTTGCCGTCAGCACCGATTATAAGCTAGGCACCGGGGCGTTTCTCTACGTCCGCGGAATATTCGCCGAATTCAAAGATGGCGGGCAAAACTGGATTTATACGCCCAACGTCAGCAATTACACCTCGGCTACAACTACTGCGCCCACCAACATGGTATTCAACCATGTATTTCGCAATCCATTTCAGCAGATCTTCAACGTGACCGTGGGAGCGCAGCACACCCTTGGATCCAACATAATCGGGTATGAAGTCTCGGGAGCCCAAGCGCGGTATTCGGGCGGATTTCCAAGAGCGGTTTTTAACTCAACGGGGGGAATCGTTTTTGGGCTCGATACCACCGATCCCTTCACTCCGAAGTTCCACGCCCCGAACGGGGTGAACATCTACGACCCAAGCATGTACACCCTCTCTCAAGTCCAGTACAACAGCAAGCCGACTTCCGAGCAGGACTTCACGGGGAACATCTGGTTGACGCACCAATACAGGATCGGAACACATTTTGGCACGTGGGAGACCGGTTTCAGAGTGCGTGACGCTCAAAAGACACAGAAGGATACGGAGTTGTACTACAACTGCAATAGTTGCGCGACGATGAGCCAGTTCTTGCAGAGCTACGTTAATTCAAACTACTACTTCGGGGCCTATCAGGCCGGGCCTACAACCGATTGGAACAAAATCAACGCTTTTTACCTCGCCAATAGCTCCACACTCTTCACTCCGGACACGAACAGGAGCCACCGAGCTGGGGACTCCAACAACTTCTCCCTCTCAGAACGCGTGTATGCAGGCTACGTGATGAATACGATCAGCATCGGACGGTTCCGCTTGCAGACTGGTCTGCGGTTTGAGGGAACCCAAGGCTCTTTCCTGGGCACACAAGCAAATTTTGATCCCAACGGAAATTTCCTTTTCGATTCTCGAGTGCCTGGCGCGCAATCCTATCTGGACGTCTTGCCGAGCGCTCAACTCCAATACAGCATTAACAGCTCCACGAACATCCGCGCAGCCTATGGCCGCGGTATCGCCCGGCCCAACTTCGGGGACCTTCCTCCGTTCGCAACCCTGGATCAAGGTGGTATAGGGGGAACTACGAGAGTGTTTACGGGAAATCCAAATCTAAAACCGACGCATGCCAACGACTACGATCTTTTGTTTGAGCACTACTTGAAATCCGTGGGAATCATTCAGGTCGGTTGGTTTTACAAGGATTTGACGGATCCTATCTACACTGTGCAGTCGACCCCCACGAGCGGGCCGTTTACGGGATTCCGAGTGACTCAGAAGATCAACGGACCCGGCGGGCACATCACCGGCGTTGAAATGAATTGGCAGCAACACCTGAGATCTCTTCCAGGGCTGCTGGGTGGAATAGGTGTATCGGCAAATTACAGCTATACGACATCGCAAGCCAGCTTTCCCGCCACCTTCGGACGAACGGATCACCCCCATCTTTTGCGGCAGGCTCCAAACACCTGGAACTTTGACGTTACCTATGACATGGGCCCAATCTCGGCGCGCATGGGGCTCTCACACAATGATGCCAATATCTTCGCGTATAACTTTGTGGACGGCGCTCCTGGCGGCATAAGAGGGCCGAATGGGGACGTCTATCTGTATCCGCACACCCAGGTGGACGCTCAAGCGATGTACCGTTTGCCCGGCCGCTACCACGACTTCCACGTGATTGCTGCCTTCCTCAATCTAACCAATGAAGTTTTTGGTTTTTATCAGGGCAGCGAAATTTATCCAATACAGCGCGAATACTATGGAACCACCTATTCCTTTGGCATGCGCTGGACTCCTACATTCGCCAAATGACGCGACTGGCCACAAGACTTTGGGTTAAAGTGTAATTTCGAGTGGCGGGAGGCGCTCCACGACATTGCGTATTTACTTACTGTCCGTTTTCATGGCAATCCCGCTCGCGATAGCAGGAATCCAAGTACGCGCTCGGACGGCCGTGGCCACGGGGAGTGTTGAAAATCCCACCTGCGAGCAAATCGGCCCGAACACGTACAGGATTGAATTTCAGCCACCAGCGCACCCAGGAGCCGTCGAGGTGTTCGCCAGCTCCCGGCCAGATCGCATCGATTCGGACAAGCCGGTAAGCATCCTGCGCAACGCTACTGGGAATATCTCCGTTCCCGAACATGCGGGACGCATCTATTTTCATCTGAAATCGACGAACGGCGCCACGAGAGTCGTTTCCGTCAGGAGGCTTCCGCTGGAGGGCGCGAACAATTTTCGCGACCTCGGAGGATATCGCACGGCAGACGGCCATTATGTTCGCTGGGGCTTGGTGTACAGATCAGGTTATCTCGTCAATCTGACACCTAAGGACTCCTTGTATCTCTATAGTCTCGGAATTCGTCTCGTGTGCGATGTGCGCGCCGAAGGTGAGCGCTTGCGCGCCCAGGATCCTGAGCAGTGGACGGGAAACACACCTGAGGTTCTGTCCATTCCAATAGGACCTAATCGCGATGGAACACTCTCGGCAGAAGACCTTAAAAAACGAGTGGCGAAAATAAACGCTGAAACTAAAGACTCGATTCGAGGATACGATTACGCGATCACCGACGCTCCGCAGTACGGGAAGATTCTCCATCGAATTGCAGCGGGCGATTTACCCGCGGTCGAGCACTGCACTTCTGGCAAGGACCGAACGGGAGTCTTCAGCGCGATTCTGTTGACCGCATTGGGTGTTCCTCGCGAAACGGTCATTCAGGATTACCTTCTGACGACTCAGTACATGCTCGCTCCCGACAGCATTGAGAGAACAACCGCGGACCTGCAGAAGATCTTTGGCCTCTCGGAACCTCCGGACGCGGCCACGGTAAAAGCGATCATGACTACCAGGCCGGAAACACTACAGGCGACCTTCGAGAACATCACCAAGACCTACGGTTCTTTCGACAATTATCTTCGAGACGGTTTAAAAATCTCTGATTCCGATTTGGCCAGCCTTCGCCAGAAGCTCCTCGAACCTTAACGTGAATTGGCAATTAAGCTAAAACGACCTCGTCGAGACTCGTTCTTTGCCTTAAAGGGCTGATCAGCCGCTTAATTCTTCTACGTTAGCGCCGCTTTGTGGGTGAACTACCGGCTATTCCTTTTTGGGGTTGGAGGAGTACAATGCCGCGCATGAACCGACGAACATTTATTGGAAACGCTACTGTGGCTACACTTTTGGCTTCGCGCTCGACATTGGCCACTGAGGTTACTGAGGCTAGTGGGGCAGCCGAGGCTTCACGCAAACTGGATCGCATTGGGGTGCAGCTTTATACCGTGCGGGAGTTGATGAAGACGGATTTCGAGGGCACGCTCGCGAAAGTCGCGGCCATTGGCTATAGCGAAGTGGAATTCGCGGGGTATTTTGATCACCAGCCGAAAGAGATTCGAGCAGCGCTGGACAAGGTGCATCTCACGGCGCCCAGCGAGCATGTTTCGTATGAAGTGGTGCAGAACAAATGGCCGGAGACGCTGGAGGCCGCGCACGTGATTGGCCACAGGTTCGTTGTGTGTCCCTCGATTGATGAAGCAGACCGCAAGAAAACGGCCGGGTATAAGCGCGCCGCGGAAGTTTTTAACCGGGCGGGCGAGGCCAGCAAGAAGGCCGGGATTCAATTTGGGTACCACAATCACTCGTGGGAATTCGTGCCGCTTGAGGATGGCGGCGGAAAATTTGGGTATGACATTTTGCTGAGCGAAACGGATCCGAAGCTGGTGAAGATGGAAATGGATCTTTGCTGGATCACCATTGCGGGGCAAGATCCGCTGACGTATTTCAATCGTTACCCGGGGCGCTTTCCTTTGGTGCACGTGAAGGATTGGACCAAAGGACCGGATGGCAAGATGGGCGAAAAAGACGGGCATATGGCGGACGTGGGCGACGGTGCGATTGATTGGAAGCGCATATTTGCGCAATCGAAGAAAGCGGGCATAGAGCATTACTTCGTGGAGAATGACGAGCCGGTTTCGCCGATCGAAGACCTTCGCAAGAGTTATACGTATCTGCACGACCTGCGCTTTTAGTTCACGCAGCGCGGAGAAAGCGAAGTTCATGAATAAATTTCTTTTGTGCGCTGCTTTGGCGGCGATGGTACTCCTCGCGGCTGGACGTCCTGGACATCTTCAAGAAAAAAGTTCGGCCCAAAACGGGCAGGCCCAAAATGGGCAGGCCCAAGAAAAAAATCCTACCCAGGAAAAGGGCACGGCCCAAGGGCAGGCATTCAAACCGCTATTTAATGGCAAAGATCTAAACGGGTGGAAACATGTCGGGCCCGGTAGCATGACCGTCGAAGATGGATTGATTCGCACGCACGGCGGAATGGGATTGCTGTACTGGACGGGCGGCAAGATGGGGAATTGCCGAATTCGCGTGGTGTACAAAATGCGCGATCACAATGACAATTCCGGCGTGTTCGTACGCATCCCAGTTGAGCCGCGGGAGCCGTGGATGCCGGTGCATTACGGGTACGAAGTGCAGATTGATAACGAGCCGGAAACCTCGAAGGAAGACGAGTATCACGTGACTGGCACGCTTTATTCGCTGACCAAGCCTGCGGCGCGTCCGGGAAAACCGGGGCCGGAGTGGAACACCATGCTCATCACGCTGGACGGTCCGCATACGGTGGTGGTGTTGAACGATGTGAAGGTTACGGATTACACCGAAGGGCAACCTGTGCCGGAGAAGAAGTTTGATTTTGAGCCAGAGCGTGGTCGGCGGCCGAATGAGGGTTACATGGGGCTGCAAAACCACAGCGACAACGACATTGTGTTTTTCAAAGAAGTCAGCGTGCAGCCATTGCATTGATGATTGAAATTTCAAGACTGCTGAAATTTTCGGAGGGTGGACGATGACTAAAGATCTTTCGCGCCGTCAATTTCTGCAAAAGAGCGCGGGAGTGTCGGGCGCATTTGTCGCGACGCGGACATTTTTTCTTGATCCGGAGTCCATTCCCTTCCCCTCCAAGGCTGTGGCGGCGAGCGATCGGGTGCGATTCGGAATTATCGGAGTTGGAATGCAAGGCTCGGGGCTGCTGACCAATGCGATTCAGTTGCCGGGAGTGGAATGTGTAGCCGCGTGCGATTTGTACGATGGGCGGCACACGCTGGCGAAAGAGATTGCCGGTTCGAATGTGACGACGACGCGGCGGTACCAGGAATTGCTGGCGAATAAAGATATCGACTGCATCGTGGCGGCAGTTCCGGACCACTGGCATAAGCAAGTGGTGGTGGATACCGTGAGCGCGGGGAAAGATATTTATTGCGAGAAGCCCATGTCGCACACGGCGGCCGAGGGCGTGGCGATGGTGGCCGCGGCGCAGAAAACCGGAAGAATTGTGCAGATCGGATCGCAGCGAGTCAGCTCGGTGATTTGTGCCAAAGCGAAGGAAATGCTGGCGCAAGGCATGATTGGAAAGCTAAACCTGGTGGAAGGTTCGCTGGGACGCAACGATCCGACGGGAGCCTGGGAGTATCCGCCGCCACCGGATTTGTCGCCGGAAACGCTGGATTGGGATACGTGGCAAGGAACGGTGCCGAAACGGCCTTTTGACGCCAATGTGTTTGCGCGGTGGCGGTGCTGGAAGGAATATGGGACCGGCGTGGCAGGCGATTTGTTGGTACACCTAATCAGCGGAATGCAATACATGCTGGGATGGAATGAGCCGCCGAAGCGAGTGATGTCCATGGGAGGGATATTGCGATTTCCGGACGGGCGGAACATGCCGGATGTGCACGCTACGTTATTTGAGTACGGAGAAGTGCCGGTGTATATGCGGCTGGACTTGGGCTGCGAGACGCCGGAGGTTTACCGGTTTATGGGTTCGAAAGGGATCCTGGAAGTGACGGAGACGGCGATCAACTACATGCCGCAGACGGGCGAGGACACCGCGCCTAGTTACTACGTGTCGGGCTACCCACGGGAATTGCGGGAAGCTTACATCAAGAAGTGGCATGAAGAGCACGACCCGCCTCCGGGTAAGGAGCCGACGATGGAGGGGTTCAGTTATAAGGGCGTATCGTGGGACGAGGAAAAGCCGCATTTGTGGCGGTTTTTCCAGGCGGTAAAGAGCCGCCAGCCAGTGACCGAGGATGCCGTTTTTGGGCACAATGCGGCGCTGGCGTGCCACTTGGCTAACGAATCGTATTTTCGGCGGAGTGCAACCATGTGGGA
>Ga0185299_10006025_pt1 | contig 13155 bp, 10 predicted proteins | sample PaiPotPPA55metaG_FD_128002 | JGI IMG/M metagenome (GOLD analysis project Ga0185299, IMG submission 128002) | Iron sulfur acid spring bacterial and archeal communities from Banff, Canada, to study Microbial Dark Matter (Phase II) - Paint Pots PPA... ...
AATCCCTTCGATGGCGACGTTGGGATAAAGCGACGGGCTGTGCTTGTGCCTTTGCAGTTGCTCGGACTCGCGTAGCTGTACTTCGAATCTTGAGACGAGCATGTGCCAGTCGATCGCGTCAGATTGCAAGAGTTCCTCAGGCTTCCAGCGTCGCAGCGTACTAAGGTGCGTCTTTGCCTGCGCTTGTTGGTGAGCGAAGCCGTCGAGTGTGACGTCGGGATACTCAGCATCATAGTCGTGCACGCCTGCCCACGTTGCCTCAATAGGCTCGTGCTTGAGGACATCATTAATAATGGCGCGTGCGGTTTGGGAGAAGTCGGTCATGAGTCTTCGGGTTTGCGAAGCTTTAACCGAAGTGATTCTGTCCCATTTCCTGGCTACTTGCCATCGAACATATGTTCGATTATACTGACTATCCCACCTACATACACGGGAAGATTTCGATGCCTGTGGCCGCTCTCGAAAACATGCTCGAACGCCGATGGCACGGCGCTGCATTACACGGGCACGTCCTTTCTCTTACTGGCTGGACAACCGGGATTCCAAGCTTGGATCTGGCGCTTGGACCCACAGGCATTCCGCATGGCCGCTTGACCGAGATCTTCGGCGACGCCTCATCTGGGAAAACGACCCTTGCATTTGCATTGCTCGCTGCTTGCACTCGACGCGGCGACATCGGTGCCTATGTCGATCCGGAAAACAGTTTATTCGCTCCGGCGGCTGAGGCTGCCGGCATCGATTTAGACCGTCTCATTGTCGTGCGGTCAAAAGCGGAGCAAGCACTACGGCGAGCAGCGGATGCGATCGTCCGCAGCGGCGCGTGCTCTGTCGTCGTGCTCGATGGAATCAGCGCGAGTGCGTTGCAGACGCATCACTGCGCACGTCTCGTTTCCCAGGCAGAGCGTAACGGCATCACCCTCGTCGCTCTCTCGCGCGGTGAAAGCCAGCCACTTGCATCGTTTGCATCGCTGCGCGTGCGCATGCGCGATCTATCTCCGCTGTGGCAATCTGGCAGCGACGGTGGCGGCCGCTTGTCTGGCTTTAGGATCGTTCTTGAGGTCGCTAAGTCAAAAATGGGGGCGCCGGGACGAAGCGCTGCGTTCGATGCGCACATACCTGGCGTCACGATGAGCTGGCCTGGCGGCGAGCGGCACTCCCGGGAAGAAGAACATGGCGAGCACAGCGCAAGCATCGCGTGAGGAAACGCGTCTCGCAGCGCTCGTCATCCCCGAGTTTCTCATCGACGTCTGCCAGCACGCAAATCCTTTGCTCGCACAACGCCCGCTTGCCGTCGCAGACGGTGTGTCGCGCCGGGAAATCGTCGTTGCCAATCACGCCGCACGCGGCGTACAGGCCGGCATGACGCCGAAGCAGGCGCGCGCGGCGTGCCCAGGGCTGGTCGTCATCGCACGCGACGAACGAGCAGAGCGCGATGCCACGCACGAGATCCTCGAAGCGCTGGAGAGCTGCAGTCCCGTTGTCGAAGCGTTACGACCCGGCGTGTATTTCTTTGATGTCAGAGGACTGCCAGCTGGCGAAACCGGTGCGATTGGCGCTGCTGTAGCGCTTGCATCCATTCGCGGATTTCGTGCGTCTGCAGCCGTCGCTGACGACAAATTCACTGCTTATTGTGCAGCTGTCACCGGCGGAGGTTGCAGCATCGTGAATTCAGGCGGAAGTGCAGCATTTCTCGCGCCGTTGCCCGTGTCGCTCTTGCCGCTCGCGCCTGGGGATGCAGAGCGCTTTGACATGCTCGGTCTCCGGCTGCTCGGTCAGGTCGCCGCGTTGCCCGTCGCTCCGCTGACGGCACGTTTTGGCGAGCGCGCCCGCGAGTATGCATGCCTTGCACGCGGTGAGGATCGCGATCCCCTTCGGCCGCGCCGTTCGCAGACTGTGTATGAAGAGCGATTCGCGTTCGAAAGCGCGGTCGACCGTCTCGAGCCGCTCTTCTTTGCGCTGCGTGGCTGCATTGCCGGTGTGGCCGGACGCCTTTCGGGTGCAGCCCAAGTGTGCGATCGAGTCGATATCGTCCTCGTGCTGGACGTTACAAACGCGCTCGCGCAGGCAGACGCAAACAACTCATCTTCTGTTGCAGGCGTGCGCGTGGCGCTTGCAGAGCCGACTGCCTCGGCTGCCGTGATATTCGATTTGTCACGTGTGGCTCTCGAATCGCGAGAGCACATTGGCGCCGTCGAGGCGATCATTGTCCGCGCTGCATCGTGTGGAGAACCGCCGCCGCAGCTGGAACTTTTTGACGGCTCCGCCGGGTCGCGCAACGCAGCGCTTGCCGCCACCCTCGCGAGGCTGCACGCCACGCTTGCAGATCATGAGGTGGTTACGCTGCAGACGCTGCCTGCACGCTCGCGGCTGCCGGAACGCATGCAACGTTCGGTGCCGATTGCTTCCCCGCGCCAGTTCGTTCAGAAAAAGACAGCTTCAAAATTTATGCCCACCGTGCAACCGTCGTGGGCACCGGCTTTGCGTTTGCTCGATCCACCGAGACCCATGCATCCGCCTGCGCACGACCACACTCGCGCCGGTCCATTCCGCCTCAGCGAGAGCTGGTGGGAGCAGTCTGTTGAGCGCGATTACTATCAGATGACCGATCGCAGCGGCGACCTGGTGCTGGCATTCTTCGATATTCGCAAGTGCAGCTGGTACGTGCAAGGCATTTTTGATTGAGATACGCGGAGCTGCACGCGCATTCAAATTTTACGTTGCTCGACGGAGGCTCGCATCCTGAAGAGTTGATTACCTGCGCCGCCGAGCTTGACTATGCCGGCATCGCAATCACCGACCGCGATGGGCTTTACGGCGCGGTGCGTTTCGCTCAGGCGGGGCGAGAAAACAATGTGGAAGCGATCATCGGCGCCGAGCTGACGATGGACGATGCAAGTCACCTGATTGTTCTCGCAGAGAATGCAACCGGATATGCGAACCTCTCGCGGCTCATCAGCCGTGCGCGTCTCGACCATCCGCGGGGCGAGCCCACGACCGAATACGAACTTCTCGCTCGGCATGCCCGGGGACTCATAGCGCTTTCCGGGTGTCGCCACGGCGCAGTACCGCGACTCCTCGAACACGGCGATTTCCGCGCCGCGTGCGAGATGGCTGCGCGGCTGCGCGACACGTTCGGCTGGGGCAATTTTTGGATCGAGCTGCAGCGTCATCTCGAACCCGATGATGGCCCCCGCATTCGTGCGTTAACCAGCCTCGCGCAGACGCTTAAGTTAGGGATCGTTGCTACGGGTGGTGTGCACTACGCCAGACCAGAGCATCGCGAATTGGCAGATGTGCTTGCCTGCACGCGTCTCAAAACGACGCTGGAAGAGGCAGGAACGCAGCTACGCCCCAATGGAGAATTCTATCTGCGCTCCGCGGATGAGATGGCCCGCTTGTTCTCCGAGCATCCGCGCGCAGTGGCCAACAGCCTGGCGATTGCGCAGCGCTGCGGTTTTCGGCTGCGCAAACTCGAAAATGAATTCCCCGATTTTCCCCTGCCGCCCAACGAGACGTTGTTTTCGTATTTGTACAAGCTCGTGCAGGAAGGCGTGCAACGCCGCTATCGACCGGTGACTCCCGATGTGAGCAAGCAGATCGCACACGAGCTTTCCGTCATTGAACGGCTTGACTTAGCCGGCTATTTTCTCATCGTTAGGGATATGGTGCGCTTTGCGCGCGAACGCAACATTTTAGTCCAAGGCCGCGGCTCGGCTGCCAACTCCGCGGTCTGCTACGCGCTCGGCATTACGAGCGTCGATCCGGTCGGCTTGAAGCTGCTCTTCGAACGCTTCTTGTCCGAGGAGCGCGACGAGCCGCCGGATATCGATCTTGACACGCCGTCGGGCGATCAACGCGAAGCACTGATCCAGTACATCTACGAGCGCTATGGCCGCGAGCACGCCGGCATGGTTGCTGAAATCATCACCTACCGTGCGCGCAGCGCGGTGCGCGACATCGGCAAGGCGCTCGGGCTCTCTCTCGATCAAGTCGATGCGCTGGCGAAATCGCTCGACACCGGCTCTGCGTCACATGTCGGCGACGAAGCAAAACAGATAGACGATCACACCCGCGGTAAATGTAGCAACGGACCTTTAGGTCCGTTACCCCGCCACGAACAGCTGCATGTGACCAAACACGGCGAACACCGGGCCATGACCGCAGCCGAAATTGAAAAAGCAGTCGCGGAACTGCCGCCGGCGTTGCGCGTGGACCTGTGCGGCGACGTAGCGCGGCGTCTGTATGCACTGTGCCGGCGCATCGACGGGTTTCCACGCCATTTGAGCCAGCACGTCGGCGGCATGGTCATCACCCGTTCGCCGCTCATCGAAATCGCGCCGCTCGAACCTGCCGCCATGCCGGACCGCACAATTCTGTGCTGGGATAAAGATGACTGCGCTACGCTGGGTCTCATTAAAATCGACATCTTAGGTTTAGGCATGCTCAATGCTATCGAGCTCGCCCTCGCTGACATCGAACGCAGCCGCGGTGTGCAGATCGACTTCGCCGATCTCCGCGCGTGCAATGATGAGGGCGTCTACGATATGCTCTGCGAATCCGATACCGTCGGCTTGTTCCAAGTGGAATCTCGCGCGCAAATGGCAACCTTGCCCCGGCTGCGGCCGCGCTGCTTTTACGATATCGCCGTGCAGGTTGCCATCATCCGACCGGGACCAATTCAGGGCGACATGGTACATCCGTATATCCGCCGGCGGCGCGGTCTTGAACCCGTAACGTATCCACATCCTAAACTCAAGCCGGTGCTTGAACGCACCCTCGGCGTACCGCTCTTTCAAGAGCAAGGCATGCGTTTAGCCATCGAGGCTGCTGGGTTCACGCCCGGGCAGGCTGATGAACTGCGTCGCGCGATGGGCCACAAACGCTCGCATGAAAAGATGGCGAAACTACACGGCCGGCTGCTCGACGGCATGGAGCGCAATGGCATCGACCGCGATCTCGCCGACCGGCTCTTCCAGATGCTTAGTGCGTTTGCAGACTATGGTTTTCCGGAATCCCACGCCGCATCGTTTGCGCTCATCGTGTATGTCTCGGCATTTCTTAAGCGTTATTACGCGCCGGAGTTTTTTGCGGCGTTGCTCAACGCCCAACCGATGGGATTCTATTCACCATCAACACTCATTGGCGATGCACGCCGCCACAATGTGATGGCCTTGCCTCCCGATGTCAATGCATCGCGCTTTGAGTGCACGGTTGAACCCCTACCACACTTTTCTGATTGTAGCGGTCAACTGTATGTCGACCGGCCATTATCAAACGTTGTCACCCATGCCTGGGAACACCCGGTCGCACTGCGCATTGGCCTTGCGCTCGTGCACGGTATCGGAGAAAAGCACAAGGAGACACTCAACGCCGAGCGCGATCGCGGGCCGTACAAAGATATGCGCGACTTCGTGCTCCGCACGCAACTGCCAAAAGACATTTTGGAATCGCTCGCGTCAGTTGGCGCATTCAGCTGCTTTAGTCTGCAACGCCGCAGTGCGTACTGGGATGTTCAGCGCCTCGGCAATCTCAAGGGAGCAGGCGCGCTTGAGCAAGGCATGACGGTCGACGAAGCTGCAGTCGTCTTCCCTGCCATGCCTGTGAAGGAAGAAGCAGCTGCCGATTATCGCGGCTTGGGACTTTCTACGCGCTATCAGATTATGGAATTCTACCGGCCGCAGCTCAACGCCATAAGGGTGCGGCGTGCCTGCGATTTGCGTGCACTGCCCAATCGTCTCGTTCTCAAAGTGGCTGGTGTTGTGACCACGCGCCAGCGCCCCGGTACCGCCAAAGGTTTCGTTTTTACGACGATGGAGGATGAAACCGGTCTCATCAATGTGATCATCCGCCCTGATATCTATCAGCGGTATCGCGCACTTGCGCGCGACGAGCCGACCGTCGTGGTAGAAGGCGTGCTGCAAAAGCAGGATGGTCATGTTAATGTATTAGCACGCCGCTTTTGGAAGCTGGATAGTCAGGGCCTGGCAGATGGACTCGATTCGCGTGATTTCCATTGATGCGCTCAGGCGCTGACAGCGACGACGAAAGTCTCTGCCCGAAACCTCATAACGAGGGCTTGCCCGCGGCGCTCGTGAACTGCGACACGTTATTTGCCACCCAGCGGGAGCAGCTCTGCGTGAATCCAATTTCCACCAGCGATCAAGGCGTCGATTTTAAGAACGTTCGTGTCGAAACACCCGCTCTGGAAACGGTCAGTGCCGCCTACCGCCGGCTGCATGAGTCCTGGGATGCTGCACGCGACAAGCAGGCGCGGCGTGCCGTGTTTGACGAGTGGGACGCGTTGCGCCGCCGGCTCGCCAGCTGGGAAGCGCTGACGAGATTGCGTTTCGACCAAGAGACGAAAAACGCCGAACGCAAAGCGGCGCGTGAATATCTGGACGAGCTGTCGCCTAAGCTCACAGCGCTCGAAACGCAAATGCAGCGCGCCATCCTCGCAAGCCCGCACCGAAGCGATCTTGAAGACGAGCTGGGCTCGCACTTGTTCGCGTTGTGGGAGGCAGACGTTGCCGCCTTTGCACCGGCAATTGAAGCTGGTCTGACGGAAGAAGCGCGACTTGAAGCCCAATACACCGAGCTCATCGCGGGCGCTGAACTGCAGATCGATGGCAAGCGAGTGAATCTCGCTGGTATTGAGCCGTATGCGCAGAGTACAGATCGCGACATGCGCCATCACGCTCAGCGCATACGCCACGAGTTCTTCGCCTCGCACGGCGCAGATTTGGATCGCATCTATGACGAGCTCGTCCACGTGCGTCATGCGATGGCGCGCAAGCTCGGTTTTGCAGACTTCACCGGCCTCGGCTACAAACGCATGCATCGGGTAGACTTCGATCAGTCCGATGTGGAGCGTTATCGCGATCAAGTAGCGCGTTACATCGTTCCAATCGCAACCGAGATCATGCAACGCCGGGCAAAAGCTCTGGGGATCACCGATCTCGCATATTGGGATGAGCCCTTGACATCGCCCTCGGGGAACCCGACCCCAAAGGGCGATCATGATTGGATCGTCGCGCGAGGTCGCGAGGCGCTTGGACAGGTGCACCCAGAAGTCGGCAACTTCTACGCGATGATGATAGAGCGCGGACTCGTCGACCTAAAAAATCGGGAGGGCAAGGCCGGGGGCGGCTACTGCACCGGCTTCCCAGACTACGGCGTGCCCTTCATTTTTGCGAACTTCAACGGCACGCATGGCGACGTGCACGTACTCGTGCATGAGATGGGCCACGCTTTTCAAGATTGGAAGAGCAGAAAGCTGCCGGCATACGATTATCTCACGCCGACCTACGAATCCGCCGAGATCCATTCGATGAGTATCGAGTATTTGTGTGCGCCATTCCTGGAGCACTTCTTTGGGCCGGATGCTGCGCGCTACCGCCGCCAACAGCTTGAAGAAGCCATGACGTTCTTGCCGTATGGCGTCGCAGTCGATCATTTCCAGCACCTTGTCTATGCTCGGCCGGACGCGAGCGCCGCGGAGCGGCACCATATGTGGAAGCAGATGGAGGCGCGCTACATGCCCTGGCGGCGCTACGGGAATCTCGAGTACTGGGACAAGGGTGCGTTGTGGCAGAGCAAGGAGCACATCTACCACGTGCCGTTCTACTATATCGACTACACCCTCGCGCTGTGCTGCGCGCTCCAGTTTTGGGTCCGCTCTCGCAAGGACTACAACAGTGCTGTTGCAGACTACGTTGCCCTGTGCGCGCGCGGCGGAGAGGCTCCCTTTAAAGACCTTGTGCGCTCGGCAAATCTTGCATCGCCGTTTGATGACGGGGCTCTGGCGGCGGTGGCGGGAGAAGCACAGACTGCGCTTGCCGTTTAATATTAATTTTTTCTTCTAGTTAGTTGACACTTACGTAAGTATCTGCTAATATAACACGCATGGACGCAGTTGTCCGCGCTATTGCTGAACCACGACGTCGGGAGATCCTCACGCTCGTCGCAACCAGAGAACGATCGGCGGGTGAGATCGCTTCGCACTTCGATGTAACTCGGCCGGCAATTTCCCAGCACCTCGGGGTGCTTAAAGATGCCGGCCTTGTGGTTGAGCGGCGCGAAGGAACCCGGCGCCTCTACCTCGCTCGACCCGAAGGTCTTGCCGAGTTGCGCTCGTTTCTCGAAGCGTTCTGGGATATGCGGCTGCGCCGCTTAAAGCATGCCGCTGAAGCAGAAGAGAGGAGTTCACGCCGCCATGCCATCAGTCGACACCACAGTCATCGAGCGCGAAATCAAAATAAACGCAAAGCCTGAAACTGTTTTCTCGTTTCTCACAGATCCGGCGAAGCTGCGCAAGTGGTTTGTCGCAGACGCGAAGACAGATCCGCGGCCGGGCGGCTCGTACGAGCTGATCATGTCGGATCCGGAGTACGTTGCGGCCGGGAAGTACGTTGAGGTCCAGCCGCCGACCCGCCTTGTGTTTACGTGGGGATGGAAAGGGGATGACTCACCGACTCCGGTTGGCGCAACCACCGTCGAGATTACGCTCCGGCCGGACGGTCCCGGCACGTTGCTGAGGTTTGTCCATAGCGGTTTTACAAACGACAAGTCACGCGAAAGTCACGGCGAGGGCTGGACGAAGTATTTTAACCGTCTGGCAATCGCAGCCGCGGGCGGCGATCCTGGCCCAGACGAGCTCTAACAGAAAGCTTGTAGCGGTCGACCGTGTGTCGACCGCTTTGTTATTCGCGCGGTTTTCGTAGTTCGGGATTGTACTGAGCCATGCGGTCGTGCATCTTTTGCTGGTGTTCTTGCGTCGCCGCAAGGTGCACTTTCTCGTCTTCCGATAATTGTTGATTGATGAGACGCTGCGCAGCCTTGTGGGCTCGGCTTGCATTGATCGTACTCAGCGTCAAGACAAGAACAACGTAGACGCCGATCGTTCCCGCAGCGCCGTACCATCCATAGTACCGCCACGCGAAGTAAGCGATGATCGCGAGTATGATAATCCGTACCATGTTGAAGGCCTCCGCATATAATATCGGCAGCCTACGGTACTGACACAGCCCCCGTGAAAAGGTCGAGATCTACGTGGGCGACTCTGCCGCCATGGCGTTGTGCAAGGGAAAAAGCGATCGTTGCGTGTTGGCTCGCTACACCGCCGCCGCTGATGTACTGGGCGCTCCCGTTGCTGGCAAAGAGCAGTGGCGTGGACACGCCGATCGGACCGTCCTCAAGCGTCACGCCCGGAAAGCGACGCTCGACGAGCACGGCGCCGAGTGCCGAGTTTGGGTCGATGCTTGAGGGGCGGCCGCGGTGGCACGTGTACGCGAACGGGTCGCTTGACACAATAATAAGCGACGCTCCTTCGTTTGTGTGCCCGTTTTGGGCTGCGCGCTTGAGCAGCGCGAGATCCTCGGCAAGCACCTGTGCAGCGTCCGAAGGACCGCGCGCGGCGATGTAGCTTCGATATGCCGGCACGACGACCAGACCCGTCAAGACCGTGATGATGGCGATGACCACAAAGAGCTCAACCAATGTGGCACCGCGTTGCCTCACGGCAAGATGCCCGGTGAGCCGATGTTGCCATCCGACCATGAGTCGCTTTGAAATTTGTTGGCAGGCGCGGGCGGCGCGGTTCCGGTCGCGGTTGTCGCTTGAATGCGAAGATCGGTCACATAGGCGCCACCGACCTGGCCGGCCGGATCGCCCGGGCTGTAGACAGACGAGGGTCCCGCGTCGTCGATCACACCAACGATCTCAGAGTATGGCGGAAGGTTGTGAAAGTTGCGCAGCAGCGTCGTCACGGTCCTCACGGCCACGATACCACTACTCGCTCTGATCGTCGCTGTCGCTACAACTTGCAAGGGAGATTCGTCAATTTGCGGATTCTCTTGGAGATTGATGTCTATGTGGTCCACGTGCTTTGTTGGTCCTGGGAGCTGAAGGCCGACAAATACTTCAGCCGTCGTGTCAGAGTCGATCGAGAACTCTGTCTTACTATGTGCCTTGGCGAGGTCGATGAATACAGCGCCGAGGTCACCGTCATGCGCTACGAGCAAGGCGCGCACCCAGGCAGCTCCCGCGTCAGCGGCAGCGAGCGCCTGCGCGGCTCGGGCGTCCTCGTTTGCTCTGCGAAGCCGCGACGTTCCAATATCCACCATAACAGCGAGGATAGCTAGTACAAGGACGATCGCCAGCAGCGACGTGACGAGCGCGATGCCGCGCTGCCCCCCAGGTATCGTCATCCTAACTTTCATGGCGGCATCACCGGCCGGACGGGGACGGACTCGGCCCGCCCGGCGTAGGAACTGGGGGTCCGACCTGCGTGACAACGCGTGCCAACGTGTTGCCGCTTGCGTCCGCAACTTCAATCGTTAAATTGTGCAGGCTCGCGACACCCGCAGGAGTCAAGGATTCACTCACCGTCATGCCGTCGACCGTTGTGATTTTGGATTCGTCTTTGATAGAGAAGCCATACGCGAGGACAGCCTGTTCGTCGGCGAGCGCGTTTGTGGCTACTTGCAGTGCGAGCTCGCGTTGGGCCGCGAGGCGATCGGCGTGCGCCAGCACGAGCAACGTGGGAAACACGGCTGCTACCACGACCGTCGCAAAGACGGCGCTTGCCGCGAGTGCCTCGATGAGCGTAAATCCGGCGGTCGAACGCCGCGCGACAGCTGGCCTGGCGCGAAGTCGCGACTTGCGAGCCAGGACAATGACGCGCGACTCTCCAGGGGCGCTTACACGAATGAAAAGAGCGGAGGATTGCACGAGGGCCGTCCGGTTGTAGAATGCAGCACCCACCCGATATGGCCTGCCCTCAAAGAAGAGTACTCCTTCGGGGGAGACGAAAACGTTGACACCTTCCCGCCGCCATGCCCGTGGGTCGCCCGCGAGGCGTCGTGACACATGCTCTATCAAAGCATCTCGACGTGTCCACGCCACAACGCCAAGCGCGACAATAAGGGCAGCGACCAGAACCGCAAAGAGCGGCCAGGCTGAAGGCGCAGGCGTGGCAGTCACAGGAGCGGGCAGTAGTTGCGTATATTTCTGGGTGCTCACGGCGTGAGCCGACGTTTGCGCGCCGCTTGTTTCCCAATCGACCAGATAATCATCAACGACGAATGATGCAACAGCGACGCCGCTTCGCATGTGCACGATGGATTGAGGCAATCGAACGCCATTCACCGTAACCCACTGGTCGAATGCGAAAGAAGTGTCCGCGCCGGTACGGGTGTCGACCGCCCCGATGACGTCGGTCTGGCCGCCGTTGAGGTAGATGCGCGAACCCATTCCTGTGGTCCACGAAGTGCCGCCGGCGTCGCGAAGGGGGCTTGCCCCAGCAGCGGTTGCGAGCAGCACCGCCCACGTGTTTGCGATGGCGTCAACGTTCAGGGGGTCGTCAAAGACAACCGTCTGCGAACCTGTGCGCATCCACGACTGCCGGTTCGAAGCGAACACGTAAACGCGTGCCGAGCGTTCTTCAAGGGACCACGCATCGGAGTTCACTACGAGCGTGCCCGTGACCGTAGCCGATGCGTCGTCGGCCGGATGGGCGTGGTAACGAAGCTGTCCGTGGAAGGAGACCACGTCTGCGATCGCAACTGGAAGCGGCACGGTATCGGCGCGCGCGCAAACGCCAGCACATACAAAAGTGCCGATCCAAATGACAAAGAGCGCCGGGATGATGTGCCGCATGTCGTCCCCCGCTTAATGCCTGCGTGCTTTGATGAACATGCTACCTCCGCGCGAATGCGGCGTCAACGCGAACAGGCGAACGGCCACAACGCGCATCCAGTGCCATCACGCGGTGCGTCGCCAGAGGCAAGCCGTTTTCGTCTTTTCGTGCCAAGCAAGCGGGTGCGCGGGAGCGCGTCAACGCCCAACCGAAGGCGAAGGGAATCAAGATACGGGGCGAATACAGCCTCCCGCAGATTTGAGCCGGGGAGAGACTTAACATGGACAATTTCAACAAGCTGACCGAAAGAGCGCAATCAGCCATCGTGCGAGCTCAAAGCATAGCTCGCGAACACAGCGCAAGTGAAATTGACGCGGAACATCTACTCTCTGCACTCCTCGAGGATGCCGAAGGCGTCCCCGCTATCGTCCTCAACCAGCTCGGCGTTGACGTCGCATCGCTGCAGCGTCAGCTTGACGACATCTTGGCCAAGCGCACCAAAGTGTATGGCGGGAGCGAGCCAAGTGTCGGCCGCGATCTGCGCGACATCCTCACCCGCGCCGGGCAAGAAGCTGAAAACTTCAAAGACGATTATGTGTCCACCGAGCATCTGCTGCTCGCCATTGCCGAGCCACGGAGCAAGTCGGAAGCTGCAGCGCTCCTCAAAAAAGCGGGTGCAACGCGAGACGCCATCCTTAAAGCGCTTACGGCCGTTCGCGGCAACCAGCGCGTCACCGATCAGAATCCTGAAGGCAAATACCAGGCACTCGAGCGCTACGGCCGCGACCTGACAGAACTTGCGCGCCAAAACAAAGTCGATCCCGTCATCGGCCGGGACGAGGAGATCAGGCGCGTCGTTCAAGTTCTGTCTCGACGGACGAAGAATAATCCCGTCCTCATTGGCGAGCCCGGGGTCGGCAAGACGGCTATCGTTGAGGGTCTTGCTCACCGCATCGTGCGCGGCGACGTGCCCGAAGGGCTGAAAAACCGCCGCGTCATCGCTCTCGACCTTGGCGCACTCATTGCAGGCGCAAAGTACCGCGGTGAATTCGAAGATCGCCTCAAAGCGGTGCTCAAAGAGATCACCCAAAGCCAAGGCGAGATCATTCTCTTTATCGACGAGCTGCACACTGTTGTCGGCGCCGGCGCAGCTGAAGGCGCGATGGACGCCTCGAATCTGCTGAAGCCCATGCTCGCGCGCGGCGAGCTCCACGCAATCGGGGCAACAACTCTCAACGAATATCGCAAGTACATCGAAAAAGATGCGGCACTCGAGCGGCGTTTCCAGCCGATCACGGTCGGCGAGCCAACGGTCGAGGATACCATTTCAATCTTGCGCGGTTTGCGCGAACGGTACGAAGCGCACCATCACGTGCGCATCAAAGATTCCGCTTTCGTTGCCGCAGCGGTTCTCTCCAACCGTTACATAACCGAGCGCTTCTTGCCGGATAAAGCCATCGACCTCGTTGACGAGGCCGCGGCAAAGATCCGGATGGAGATGGATTCACGACCGGTCGAGT
>Ga0185299_10006027_pt1 | contig 13154 bp, 11 predicted proteins | sample PaiPotPPA55metaG_FD_128002 | JGI IMG/M metagenome (GOLD analysis project Ga0185299, IMG submission 128002) | Iron sulfur acid spring bacterial and archeal communities from Banff, Canada, to study Microbial Dark Matter (Phase II) - Paint Pots PPA... ...
GGTCAAACCACCACCACCGAGCAAACTGTTCGCGAAGAAATTGATCTCGGCAAGTTACTTGATCGCGCGCTGGAGCTTTCGGACTATGCCGCGAAGAAGGCGCGATTCGCGCGACAGAACAATACAGGTCCGGTCACAGGTCCGATCAAGCGAGGAATGGGGATCGCGGCCTTTCTGCATGGTGCGGGTTTCACCGGCTCGGGCGAGCGCTATCTGGCTTCGGTAGTCGGGGTCGAGGGCTGTGCTGACGGCACAGTGCGCGTCCTCGTATCGAGCACCGAGTTTGGGCAGGGGACCAACACCGTGCTCTGCCAAATTGCGGCGGAAGCACTGGACTTGCCCTATGACTGTGTCGCTATTGCGCAGGCGGACACGAATGAAGTTCCGAACAGCGGGCCGACGGTTGCTTCGCGCACCGCCATGGTAGTTGGAAATCTGGTGAGGTCGGCCGCGATTGGTGTCAGACAAACATTGACCGGGAGCGGATTTTTGAGCGATTCGTATTCGCCGGAAGAATTTCGTGTAGCGTGCCGCCGCCATATTGCCAAGCATGGGCAGCTACGCTCGTACGCGCGCTACGAAGCTCCAGAAGGCGTTTTCTGGGATGACGAGAAATATCGAGGCGAAGCCTACGCAAGCTTCGCCTGGGCGATTTATGTTGCGGAGGTCGCAGTGGACCTCTCGACCTACAGCGCGAGAGTGGAAGACTTCGTAGCCCTCCAGGAAGTCGGCAAAGTTATTCACCCCATTCTGGCAAAGGGCCAAATCGCCGGCGGCGTTGCCCAAGGGATTGGATTTGCCTTATATGAAAAAGTTGTCTGGCAAAATGGGCGCATGCAGAACGGTCAGATGACAAATTACATCATGCCGACTTCCGCGGACTTGCCGCAGATTCGCGTATTCTTCGAAGAAATGGGCAATGTCCACGGAGCATATGGCGCAAAGGGAATTGGCGAACTTCCAATGGATGGTCCGGCTCCGGCCATTGTCAACGCGATCGAAGATGCGCTTGGAACTCGCTTCGACTCCATTCCACTTCTGCCGGAAGATATCTTCGAAGCAGTCTTTGCTGATGGGGTGGCTGATGGCATGGCTGATGGAAAGACTGATGGAAAAAGATGACCAACACCTCCGAGAACCGCGGCAAATGCGAGCTTGCTCTCACGGTAAATGGCAAGGCGGAAACCGTTCGCGTTTTTCCCATGGAGAGGCTGTTGGATGTCCTGCGCCAGCAACTTGGGTTGACCGGAACGAAGGAAGGTTGCGGAGAAGGCGAATGCGGCTCTTGCTCCGTCTTGATGAATGGCAAGTTGATCAATAGCTGTCTCGTTCCTGTTCTGCAGGCGGCGGGCACAAATCTCACGACCATCGAAGGTCTAGCCGAAGGTCCGCAATTATGCGCGCTGCAGGCGGCTTTTTTGGAATGCGGCGGCGCGCAGTGCGGCATCTGCACTCCGGGAATGATTCTGGCCAGCTGTCATCTGCTGGACAAGAAACCCAAGCCTACCTTGGATGATATTCGCGAAGGACTGTCAGGCAATCTTTGCCGGTGCACTGGTTACATGCAGATTTTCGATGCGGTGATGGAAGCGGCCCGCAGGAGTCCCGCATGAGGTCTGATCCGTCGGATTTTGAGTTGATTGCACCCGGCACCCTGCGCGCAGTCGTCTCGCATCTGGCGGATGAGCCTGGGCAATGGCTCCCTATCGCTGGCGGCACCGACGTGATGGTGCAGTACGCGGCGGGGAAGCTTCCGGCGCGGAAGCTCATCAGCATTTGGAATTTAACCGAGCTGCAAGGCATCGAGACTCTGCCCGGCGAAATCAGAATTGGGGCGGGATGCACTTATACAGAACTGCGTGAGCACGGTGTTATCGCCCAGGAGTTCCCATTGCTCGCGAGCGCGGCTCGCTGGACCGGCGGAATCGCGAACCAGAATCGGGGGACTTTGGGGGGCAATATCGTTAACGCATCGCCCGCTGCGGATTCGCTGCCAGCATTACTGGCCTACGAGGCTGAATTGCTCGTCGTGTCGGTTCGAGGCGAACGCCGGATACCTTACGTCGGCTTCCACACGGGTTACAAGAAGATGAACCTGGCGCCCGATGAGCTGATTCGAGCTATCTCTATCGGACGAAGGTTTTCGGGGTATCTTCATTATGCGCGGAAAGTGGGGGCTCGCGAGGCTCAGGCTATCTCCAAAGTGTGCATTGCCGCGCTGGGCCGCCTTCGCGGCGGCAAGATTGAGGATGTTCGCATAGCCCTGGGCAGCGTGGCGCCGGTGCCACTTCGTTTGACCGAACTGGAGCAGATGTTGAAAGGAAAGGCAGTCGAGCCGGATCTTCTGCGTCTGGCGAGAGAGACGGCCGCGGTTGCGATTGAACCCATTGATGACATTCGATCCACGGCGAAATACCGCGCGGCCGTGGCTGGCAATCTGGTCGCGGAATTCGTTGAACAACTGGGAGCAACTGCGCGACAGCGGGAACACGGCATGAACGATACGCTGGCGCGCTGGAATTTTCTTCCCGCTACGGCAGCTGTGAATGAGATACTGCCGTGCTGTGGCTCACGCGCGTGGGCAGATGGAATCGTGGCACGAAGGCCGTTGCCGGACGAAGAATCTCTTCTGGCTGCGTCGGACGAAATTTTGCGCGGTTTAAGTGAATCGGACTGGCTGGAGGCATTTCGCAGCCATCCGAGAATTGGTGAATCTCGCGTGGCCGAATCGCGGGCACCGGAACCGGCGGCGCTTCAGTCCGCCACATGGTCCGAGCAAGAGCAACGAAGAGTCGCGGATGCCAGCGATTCTGCAAGGATTGCGTTCGCAGAAGGAAATCGCGAATATGAGCGCCGGTTCAACCGGATTTTCATCGTATGCGCGACCGGGAAATCACCGGAGGAGATTCTGAAGACTTTGCGGCGCCGGCTGGAAAATGACGAGCACACCGAACTTCAGGAAGCTGCGGAGGAGCAGCGGCAGATCACGCAGATTCGCCTGAGAAAGTGGCTGCAAGGATGATGCGCATTTCGACGCATGTTCTGGATATCGCTCAAGGGCAACCGGCGAAGGATGTTCCGGTGCGGTTGGAGCGGCAGGAAGCCGCCGGCAGTTGGCGACTTCTGACATCGTCCCGCACCGATCAAGACGGCCGGTGCGCTCAGCTGCTACCCGAGACCGAAGCGCTAACACCCGGGGTTTATCGTCTTGGTTTCGACACCGCGGCCTATTTCGGTGTGCGCAAACTCGACGGCATGTATCCGCTGGTCGAAATTGTATTTCATGTTCGAAATGGGGAAGAGCATTTTCATATCCCGCTGCTGCTGAGCCCAAACGGCTACACGACGTATCGGGGAAGCTAAAGATGATTGCAGTCGCCGAAAATAAATATGGGAAGTCGCGGGTTCGTCTGGTCCAGGTGAAACGCAAGGCCGGCTGGCATGATCTTCGCGAGTGGACCGTGGAGGTATTGCTCCAAGGAGATTTTGATTCGTGCTTTGTGGAAGCGGACAACAGCAAGATTCTTCCGACGGACACGATGAAGAATATGGTTTATTCCCTGGCGCGAAAGTCTGCCGCCGAATGTATGGAGGAGTTCGCTAAGGAATTGATTGAATTTCTTCTCGGCCGCAATCCCCAAGTATCAGCGGCGGAAGTATCCATCGCTGAGAAAGCCTGGGTGCATCTTCAAAGCGCTGGAAAGCCCCAGCCGACGACATTCGTTCAGGCGAGCGGGGAAAGCCAGACGACGAAGGTGACGCGCACTCGGTCGAATGAATTTTCCGTCAATTCTGGATTTGAAAACCTGGTCGTCATGAAGACGTCGGGGTCCGCGTTTGAAGGTTACATTCAGGATTCGCTGACGACGTTGCCGCCGGCAAAAGACCGGCTGCTTGGCACCGCCATTCGCGCCGATTGGAACTATGCTGGGAACTATGCGCGGACCGATGTGGACTACCGTTCTTTGCGCGGGAAAGTTCGCGAAATTCTGCTCGCCGAGTTTGCCGGGCACGATAGCAAGTCCGTGCAGCACACGCTGTATGCCATGGGAAAAGCTGTGTTAGAAAAAGTCGCTGAAGTTGAGGACATTGAGCTGGCGATGCCGAACAAGCATTGCCTGCTGGTAGACCTTTCACGCTTCGGACAGGACAATCCCAACGAAATTTTTGTGCCGGTCGACGAGCCGCATGGCAACATCCAGGCGCGCCTTCGTCGCCAGGGGTAAAGCCGCTTGTCCGGCAGAATCGTGTTCGATGGAAAGGTGTGCGACAGCGAAAGCTTAGCCAGGGAGGTCATGGCGCGTTGTCAGACTCTCGCCCGTTTCAGTGAAGATGCCGGCCGCATCCGCCGCACATTTCTATCCCCGCCCATGCGCGATTGCCACCGGGAACTTACCTTATGGGTCGCGCCACTACATGTCAACTCAAGTGTGGATGCCGTGGGCAATCTGCGCATGGTTTATCCCGCGGCGAAACGCGATGCGCCGCGGTTGCTCATCGGCTCGCACCTAGACACCGTTCCCAACGCTGGAGCTTACGATGGCATTCTCGGAGTAGTTCTTGCCATTGCGCTCCTCAGCGCTATCCACGACCATAAGCTTCCGTTCGCCATCGAGGTTGTCGGCTTCTCAGAAGAGGAGGGCGTTCGCTTCGGCACGCCGTTTATCGGCAGCCGCGCGCTCGTGGGCAACTTGGATGACGAAATTCTCAACCGCCAGGATGCGCAAGGAATTTCGATACGCGAGGCGATTGAAAAGTTTGGTTTGAAGCCAGAAGAAATTGCGCAGGCGGCTGTGCACGAGGATGTCCTCGGCTATATCGAGTTTCACATTGAGCAAGGGCCGATGCTGGAGAGTGCCGGCCGGCCGCTGGGAGCCGTCGAAGCGATTGCCGGCCAAAGTCGCCTGGAGTTTATATTAGTGGGCCGGGCCAATCATGCCGGAACAACGCCGATGAATCTCCGCTTTGATGCCGTCGCCGCCGCTGCTGAGTGGATCGGTACAGTCGAGCGTCACGCGCAAAATACTTCCGGATTGGTGGCGACGGTTGGCGCGATTCAAGCCAAACCGGACGCGACCAACGTCATTGCCGGGGAGACGCGATTGAGTCTCGACGTGCGGCACCGGAGCGACGACGTGCGAAATGCTGCGGTGGACTATTTTGTTCGTCAAGCGGAAGATATTGCCACGCGCCGTGGATTAAGAGCGAGATGGAATGTGCTGATGGACCAGCCGGCCGTACCGATGGATCCTTTTTTAGTAACACAGGTAGAACAAGCCATTCGCCAAGCAGGGTGCGAGCCATACAGCATGGTGAGCGGTGCGGGTCACGACGCCATGATATTGGCGGAAAAAATCCCCTCGGCCATGATTTTTTTGCGCACGCCCGGCGGCATCAGCCACGATCCAGCAGAGTCGGTGGAAGTGGGTGACGTCACTAAGGCAATCGAGTGCGGATTGCACCTTCTCCAGCAGTTGGCATCCTCATCTGAATTTCAGAGAAAGACAAGACATGCATAATCTCGGCAATACACGAAGCTCACAACAGCCGAATCATCTTCTGCTGACATCCGATACATTCGTGCGCGCCACCTTGCCGGGTATGAAGGGTTGCGCGGCGATTGTGCACGCAGGTCCGGCGCTGGGCGCTCGCTTTACGCAGTACACGGCGGAGTTCGAACCCGGCGGCGAACTGGGCGGCACGATCGCGCAGCGCTTCATCTTTATTATGGAAGGCGCTGTCAAACTGGATGTGCACAACCAGCAAAGCGAACTTACTCCTCGGGGTTATGCCTACGTGCCGGCAGGTTTGGGGCACCACATTACGGCAACGCAGAAGAGCCGCATGGCTGTAATTGAAAAGGCGTATGAGGCCCTGGAGACAATCCAACCGCCGCATTTAGTTGTATCGCACGAAGACCGCGTTACCTCGCATCCGCTCGGAGATGATCCCGGCTTGCAGGTCAAATGTCTTTTACCGGACGAGATGAGCTTCGATTTCGCGGTCAATACCATGGTCTACCAACCCGGCGCCGCGCTCAGCATGGTTGAAATGCACGTGATGGAACACGGCCTCGTCATGCTCGAAGGTGGAGGAATCTACCGGCTCGGAGATTCGTGGTATCCGGTCACGGCCGGCGATTTCATCTGGATGGCCCCGTGGTGCCCACAGTGGTTTGGAGCAATCGGAAAAGTCCCCGCCAAATATCTCATCTACAAGAATTGGAACCGGCATCCGTTGGCAGACGCTCGCAAATGAAAATCCAAGTTGACCGGCACCGGCTGATATCGGAGATCGAAGCACTCGCCTCGATTTCCGATGCGGAAGCGCCTGCGGTAACGAGAATTGTTTTTACCCCCACCGATCTGAAAGCTCGCGTATGGCTCAAGGCGCGTTGTGAAGAAGCCGGCCTTGCCGTGCGCCACGATGCGATCGGCAACACCTTCGCGCGCTGGACCGGTTCTGATCCCACGCTGCCGCCAGTCGGCACAGGTTCTCATATCGACGCGATTCCGAACGCGGGGAAATACGATGGGGTGGTCGGAGTTCTTGGAGGTCTCGAGGCGATTCGAGCTTTGCAACAAAGCGGATTCCGTCCCCGGCATTCCATCGAACTGCTGGTGTTCACCTCGGAAGAGCCCACGCGTTTTGGGGTCGGTTGCCTCGGCAGCCGAATGCTTTCGGGAACTCTTTCTGCCAATTCTGCGCGGCAGTTCAAGGACAACGAAGGCGCATCGCTCGATGACGTTCGCGAAAGAGCCGGCATCCGCGGAGAACTTGAAGCCGTCAAGCTGCCCAGCGCTTATTACAATGCTTTTGTTGAGCTGCATATCGAGCAGGGCCCTCGGCTAGAGCGAGAGGGAATCCCGCTCGGAGTGGTGACCAGCATCGCGGCGCCGGCGAGTCTTCGTATTTCCATCGAGGGTTCAGGCGGGCATGCGGGCGGAGTTCTGATGCCAGACCGGCGCGACGCCCTCTGCGCAGCGGCGGAACTGATTCTGGCCATTGAGAACGCCGCGCGAACCAGCGGAGCCATCGACACGGTAGCGACGGTCGGCATCTGCGAGGTTTTTCCCGGCGCCGTCAACAGCATTCCCAGCCGGGTTCGTCTCAGCGCCGATATTCGCGATACCGATCTCCAACGGCGTGACGGCTTGATGCGGAAGATTGAGACTGCAAGTCAGGCGATCTCGGCGAAACGGCAGGTTCCGATTCACACCGAGGTATTAAACGCCGATGCGCCCGCCGATTGCGCGACCGCAGTGGTTGAAGCCCTTTCTGAATCCTGCGAAAAACATAATCTTAGGTTTCTTCCCATGGTGAGTCGCGCATACCATGACTCGCTATTCATGTCACGCATCGCTCCCACCGCCATGCTGTTTATCCCTTGCCGCAACGGATATAGTCATCGCCCGGATGAATATGCCTCCCCGGAAGATATTGCCCGGGGAACGTTGGTGCTCGCGGAAACTCTGGCGGCGCTTTCCCGGTAGCGCCTATCGCTTGGGATAAGTCGGCAAATTGGCGGACTTACGAATTTTGGCATACCCGGGCTTGATGATTGAGTAGATGAAATCGCAGCGCTGCTTATAAGGCAGAAACGCGCTCTTCATCGCATTGATCGTGATCTTCTCGAAGTCATCCATAGACAAACCAAAGGTGTCCGCCGCAGCCTCAAACTCCTGAGTCATGCTGGTGCTGCTCATCAACCGGTTGTCGGTGTTGAGGGTGACGCGAAACTTTTCCTCATAAAGAATCTTGAAAGGATGCTCGGCTAAGCTGGGCGTGGCACCGGTATGGACGTTGCTGATGAGGCAGATCTCCAGCGGAATGCGCTTGTCGAGAACGTATTGCGCCAGATCGCCCAACTTCACGGCCCTGCCGTCGACGACCGCAATGTCGTCGATCAAGCGCGTTCCGTGTCCAATCCGATGCGCCCCACAATACTGAATCGCCTGCCAGATCGATTCCTTGCCATAGCCTTCGCCGGCGTGAATCGTAATATTGAAATTCTCCCGCTGAATGTAGTGAAAAGCGTCGACGTGCTTCTTGGGAGGATAACCGCCTTCTTCCCCGGCAAGATCGAAGCCGACAACTCCGCGCTCACGAAAATCCACAGCGAGTTCCGCCATCTCGAGCGATACATCCATGTTGCGCATGGCGCAGATGATTAAGCCCGAAGCAATTCCAAAATCCTTGCGCCCTCGCTCCAGTCCCTTCAAGACAGCCGAGACGACCTGTTGGTGGGTCAATCCTTTTTTAGTGTGAAAGACGGGCGCAAAGCGGGTTTCAAAGTACACCACTCCATCTCTGCTGAGATCGTCGGCCTGTTCATAGGCGACACGTTCCAGAGCCTCCTCCGTTTGCATCACCGCGATGGTGTGTGCGAAGCCCTCCAGATATTTGGCGAGACTTCCGTGGTTCGCACCTTGATGAAACCATTCCGCCAGCGCTTTGGGATCGGTTGTCGGAAGTTCTCCGTATCCTGCGTCTCTTGCCAACTCAACCACGGTTTGCGGCCGCAGCACGCCATCCAAATGCTCGTGCAAAAGAACTTTGGGAAGACTCCGCAATAGTTGCTTATCAAGTTTCATTGGATGATCCAGGAACGGCGTACACACTGCATTTTGCACACCCACTCTGGCCGTCACTCTTCTCCGATATCCTCATTCCACACCTCGGGGTTTTCGCGGATATATTCGCCCAACAACGAGGCGCACTCCGAAGAATCGAGATCAAGGACTCGTATGCCAAGCGAGCGGAGCCACTCCATGCCTCCCTGAAAATTGCGGCTCTCTCCGACGACCACCGAACCGAAGCCAAACTGCCGGACCAGTCCGCTGCAATACCAGCACGGCGCCAGCGTGGTCACCATGGTTAGGCTTCGATAGCTGCGCTGACGTCCCGCATTGCGGAAGGCATCGGTCTCCCCATGCATGGAAGGGTCGTTGTTCTGCACTCGACGGTTATGACCCAAGCCAACGAGCTTGCCCGAGTCATCAAAGATCGCAGCTCCGATCGGGATGCCTCCTTCAGCCAGCCCTTTGCGGGCTTCCGCCAACGCCACCGCCAACATTGCGGAATGGTCAAGCGCCGGCATGATCTCGATTATATAGGCGGAAATGCGTTAGGCCGTTTGGCCCAAAATCCTAGGAGGAAGAAGCAATTCGCTCCGTTTGAAAGAAATGGTAGGCCCGAATGGACTCGAACCATCGACCTCCTCCGTGTCAGGGAGGCGCTCTAACCAACTGAGCTACGGGCCTATATCGTGCGGTGCGGCTACTGCTACCAACAGTGCCCGCATTCAGCAAATCATCCACCACGCTACCGTGTCAAGGTAGCGCTCTTAGACAACTAAGCTACGCGCCCACACCTATTTCGGAGACACTTGCAACTACTGACGCGTTAGCAGTGGTAACCGGCGTTGATAATGGATTTTATCACGCAGCGGCGCGCTTCATGATGGATGGTAGAGGTGTCCGCCGCGACACCAGCGCGACACGTTTTATGACTTGATAGTATTTTCACTCCGCCACGGATCTACGGTTGGGAGTAAAGCGCCCGCTTGAGGAAGTTTCCCGCGCCAGCGCGCCCCAGGAATTTGTCTGCTTCTACGACCACGCGGCCACGCGACAACACGGCATCGGGCATGCCTGTAACTTGAATCCCCTCGAACATCGAATAATCGACGCGCATGTGGTGAGTCTTCGCGCTGATGGTGTGCTTGCGGTCCGGATCGAAGATCACCAGATCCGCGTCACTGCCCACCGCGATCGTGCCCTTGCGCGGATACAGACCAAAGAGTTTTGCGGGAGTTGTGGAAACCAGTTCCACAAAACGGTTCACGCTGAATCGTCCCTGGGCAACTCCGCCGGAATAGATAAGACTCATGCGGTGCTCGATTCCGGGACCGCCGTTCGGGATCTTCGTGAAATCGTCGCGGCCAAGTTCTTTCTGCTCCTTGAAACAGAAGGGGCAGTGATCGGTCGAAACTACCTGCAAGTGATCGCGCTTTAGGCCGTTCCACAATTTTTCCTGATGCCACTTTTCGCGCAGAGGCGGGGTGAAGACGTATTTCGCGCCTTCGAAGCCGGGCGCGTCGAAGTTATCGAGTGAAAGATACAGATATTGCGGACACGTCTCGGCGTAAACGGGAAGGCCGCGATCACGGGCTTCGCGCACTTTTTCGAGAGCCTCATTGCAACTCAGATGGACAATGTAAACTGGCGCGCCAGCCATTTCGGCAAGAGCAATCGCTCGCGAGACGGCTTCCGCTTCCGCCGTCGTGGGACGCGTCAAAGCGTGATACTTCGGGGCCTTTTTTCCTTCCGCCAGGGCCTGCTGCACGATCACATCAATCGCGCCGCCGTTTTCGGCGTGCATGCAGACGAGTCCGCCGTTCTTTGATGTGGCGCGCAGAGCTTTGAAGATGCTCGCGTCGTCGAGCATGAAAACACCGGGATAGGCCATGAACAACTTGAAGCTGGTGACACCTTCGCGCGTCAGAGCGTTCATCTCCTCGAGTTGCGCGTCCGCGAGATCCGTAATGATGCAATGAAACGCGTAATCGCAAACCGCTTTGCCGGACGCTTTTTGCATCCAGGTATCGAAAGCCGTTCGTAGCGTTTGGCCTTTGTACTGGATCGCGAAATCAATCAGCGTTGTCGTCCCGCCGAAAGCCGCGGCGCGCGTGCCGGTTTCGAAATCATCCGCGCTTGTGGTACCGCCGAAGGGCATGTCGAGGTGGGTATGAACGTCGATTCCGCCGGGAAAAACGTACTTGCCAGCGGCGTCGATAATCTTTCCCGCATTCTCCCGAGGCAGGCTTTGGCCGACTGCGGAGATCTTGCCCTGATTGATCGCGACGTCGCTAGCGTAAGTGTCGGTCGCAGTCGCGACGCGACCGTTCACGATGATGGTGTCAAAGCCCATGGTTCTCTCTTCTCCTCCGGCGGCGAAGTACAGATTTTATGCTAAACTCCCGAAACTACGAGGGGAGATTTTGCTGGTGGAGCGCCGGGCGTCCTCGCCCGGCCACCGCTGTGCTGGACGGGCGAGACGCCCGTCGCTCCATCGTCTAGAGCAGAGGAGATAACATGCAGTTCGGTATCACCATCAAGCCCGACATGCCGGTCGAGCGCATTGTCGCCCTTACGCGGCAGGCGGAAGCGTCTGGCTTTGAATATGGCTGGATCTTCGATTCGCACGTCCTCTGGCTCGAACCTTATCCCATGCTCACGCTCATGGCGACGAACACGAAGAAGATGCGGCTTGGTACCTGTGTTACGAATCCTGCAACTCGCGACATCACGGTAACCTCGAGCCTGTTCGCGACGCTGAATTTGATCTCCGGCGGACGCATGCAACTTGGCATCGGCCGCGGCGACAGTTCGCGACGCGTGCTGGGCAAGAAGCCGGTCACGGTTGCGCAACTGGAAGAGTCGGTAAAGGATTTCCGCGATCTCACGAGCGGCAAAGAGATCGGATACGAAGACGGCAAAGCGCGGCTGACGTGGGCGAGCGGCGGCGTTCCGCCGGTGTGGGTTGCGGGATACGGGCCGAAAGTGCTCGAACTCGCAGGCCGAATCGCCGATGGTGTCATCTTGCAATTCGCCGATCCTGATTTGATCGCGTGGTGCGTTAGCTTCGTCAAGAAGGGCGCTGAAGCTGCGGGACGAGATCCGAAGAAGATCGAGATCATGGCAGCTGCGCCGGTCTGGGTTTCCGACGATCTGAAAATCGGGCGGGAACGAGTGCGCTGGTTTCCTGCTCTGGTTTCGAACCATGTCGTCGATCTGGTTTCGCGCTACAAGCCCGAGGAACTTCCGCCTGCTCTGACTTCTTACATACGCGACCGCGGGCAGTACGATTACCTGCATCATTGCGAAGTCGACAGCAGCAACCGGAACTTCGTGTCGGATGAAGTGACAGACCGCTTTTGCCTGCTTGGTCCGGCTGAAGCCCACATTGAAAAACTTCGCGCGCTCGCTCGCGCGGGAGTTACTCAGTTCAATATTTATCTTATGTGCGGAGATGAGGAAGATACGCTGGAGAAGTATAAGAAGGAAGTTTTGCCTGTTTTCGGGAAAGCTTCCAGCTCTTAGCTGCTGGGACTTACTATTTACTAATTCGTACTGGGGGTACCCCCCTATTAACACGGTATAATGGAATCATCGAGTTAGCGAAAAGTCCCCGCAAAGTCCTCATGGATAAGGAGTTATAGTCAAAGTCTTGATAAATAAAGAGTTAGACGTTTTTCCTGGGAAAGCTCCGAGGAGGCTTCGTTTAGAATCAAAGAGTTAACTCGTCCGACTCCGATGAATTGCCGTCAAAGTCTTGATGTAAAATAACTTAGCGCATAAAACCAGCGTTTTGCAGGCTTCTGCGAGGGCCTCGGGCCCATCAAATCCAAAGCTTGAGTAGCCTCATCAAGTTAGTGATTATTACTTACTAGCACGATTATTCACTTGACAAAAGCCAGCGACTAGAGCATACTTCCTTACATGGAAGCTAATTGCTACTTCTTCTTAGGTTTAGCAGTAGAAGCAGAGGCCCGCAAAGCTCCCCGCAAGTCCCGCTTAATGCTGGCCAGCAACTTCCTAGTCGGTACCTTTTTCAGCGCTTCCCGCTTTGCTTTCGCGTCCATGGAGGTATCCCTGTGACTCTAGTTGACGTTATTAACCTGTTCGACACTGACGAAAAATGTCGCGAGATTATGGTGCGCCTGCGCTGGCCGAACGGCGTTGAATGCGTGCGCTGCAAGATGCCAGCCGTGGAGTTGGAAACCGCAAAGCAACTCTTCTACTGCAAAGACTGCGACTACCAATTTACCGTCACCGCTGGCACGATCTTCAATGATTCCCACTTGCCGCTCCAGAAGTGGTTTCTCGCAACGCTTCTGCTCTGCGAAGCCAAGAAAGGCATGAGTGCGATGCAACTCAAGCGCACAATCTGGGGTCAGCACAAAGGGTCTTATAAAACCGCGTGGTATCTCTGCCATCGCATTCGTGCTGCCATGAAAGAAGTAGATCAGCCGATGTTGGACGGTACTGTCGAAATGGACGAAACCTACGTTGGTGGGAAAAAGATCGGGTGCGGTCAACGGGCGGGGAAGAAAGCTAAAGAGATCGTTGTTGGGATTCGGCAACGGAACG
>Ga0185299_10006028_pt1 | contig 13148 bp, 11 predicted proteins | sample PaiPotPPA55metaG_FD_128002 | JGI IMG/M metagenome (GOLD analysis project Ga0185299, IMG submission 128002) | Iron sulfur acid spring bacterial and archeal communities from Banff, Canada, to study Microbial Dark Matter (Phase II) - Paint Pots PPA... ...
GAGATCTACGCGGAGTGGGAGACCTACCTGGGCACCCGCAACTTCACGCTGCTGCACCAGATCCTGGATCAACTCCGCGAGATCACCGACCCCTACACGCGGTAAACCCGGCGCCGCCCAGCCGCCGCCCCCGATTCCGGCCGGCGCCGACAAGCCTTCGACCCCGGCTTGACATAGTCAGTAAAACTGACCATCATAGTTAATGGTCCTGATGATGCTTTGGTGATGGGCGGCTGGTTGCCGCGGCGCACAGACGAGCCGGACCGTTACCCCTCAGGCCGCCGCCACCGGCAGGGGTCTGAGGGGGTCCGACACGGCAGGGGCAGGAATCGGACCCCTGCCGCTCGGCCGCAACACCAGCACGCCCGTTCACCCTTCGATAGAGAGCGAAGTATCGTGAAGTTTCTTGTGCTTGGAGCAACCGGGCGCACCGGCGTCCTCTTCATCAAAAAGGCACTCGACGAGGGGCACCAGGTCACTGCCCTCGTTCGGCGGGCCGGCGCCAACGTCGACCCTCGCGCTCAAATCGTCAGCGGTGACGTCACCGACGCCACCGTGATCGCGGCGGCAGTTCGAGGCCATGACGCGATCGTCAGCACGCTCGGAGTGAAAAGCGCCCGCGAGACCCCAACGCTGATCACCGACACCGTCCGCGCAGTCATCGCATCCGCGAAGACATCAGGTGTTGACCGCTTCGTCCTCTTGTCTGCGTTCGGAGTCGGCGACTCCCTCGCCAAGGCCTCATTCCTCGTAGGCCCCCTGTTCCGAACCGTGCTTCGGAAGACCTACGCAGACAAGGCCGCATCGGAAGTGCTCTTGAAGGCCAGCGATCTGAAGTGGACCCTCGAATACCCCGGAGCATTGAACAACGGTGGCAGCACCCGCTACAACGCCGTTGCGCTCGAGGACGTCACGAAGTTGTCGATCTTCCCCTCAACCTCTCGCGCAAACGTCGCCGACTTCCTCCTCCGCTCCGCCGTGGAAGACACCTTCATCCGTCAGATCGCCGTAGTCATCGACGCTAAATAGGTCACCGATACAGGCCAGAGAAACACCGATCACCAGCGCCATCGCCGCTCCGGTCTCAAGCAGATCCCGGTCCACGACCCGCACCGCTCAGACACCTCACGCCATACGGTGCCGTTGCGAAAACGCCACAGCACTCCGCTCAACCGCGCCCGAACCCGCCAGGGTGAGGACGATCGTGAACACTCATCCTGGACTACACTGTCGTCATCAGGCCCGAGCCTCCAATCAACGAGCCACTCAAGCCATGCGACTTCGTGTCGTGCCGAGGAAGTCGAGCCCTCCCCCACCGATCTCACGGTGCACGATCCTGGACAAGAGCCAACGGCTGCACGCGCTGGGCGACTGCGGCCGAATCAGCGCCACGATCCGCGACGCCTTCGCGAAAGCACACGAGACTCGCCACGGGCAGACACTCGCAGAAGACCACCGACACGCTGACTGCCCCAACACCAGTCGCGCGACCCATGAGCGTGGGCGTGGGAGAAAACTGGGAGATGATCAAGTAATCCGCACCCGCCAAGACCCATCGATACCAATGCACCCCGAAGCCCTGAACTGCAAAGATCGGTTCCACTGGACGTCCCGGAGATCGAATTACGCCGTTCGGGACGAAGAGGTCGTGGGTTCGAATCCCGCCACCCCGACGGTTGAGCAGCAGGTCAGGGGCCCTGTCCGAGAAATCGGATCAGGGCCTTTTCCCGTCGATACCCGCAAAATGCCCGCAGCTTCGACTGAACCGTGGCGAACGTTGGCGGAAGCTTTACCTTCTGGCGTGCGGGGTTGCGCAGCATCGCCATGGCGCGAATACCGGCCATTTACGACCCAGTCCTCATGCCGGAGGTTCGACTCGCACCCGGCTCCCAGAGCGCTTGACCAGCGCTTCCGCTTAACGGCACCAATGCCCCATGCGAAACAGAGATCTGCCTCGCCTGCCCATGCGTCGTTGGCGCAAGCTCAGCCGGAGCGCGCATGATCTGCATCACGCCATGCCCTGAATTGAGACATGACGGCTCAACTTCACGCACCTCTTCTGGTGGGGTGGCACTAGGCGTTAGTGCGACGGCTCGCTGAGGGATAACCCGCCTTCCGGCGCTCCTTCATCAGGTCGTCGCAGGCGTCGTGCTGCGGCGCCGACCGTTGACGCTGTCCGTTGAAAAGCGATCTCGGCCTGATGCCCGCAGCGCTAATCTCAGCTTCCGTGACCGAGCAAAGCGACGACGGCAAGACCTGCTATCTAGTCCTCCACGACTACGGAATGGGAGGCCTGTGGTGGTGGATACACGCCCGCTCGCCGGAGGAGATCCTCGAGACCTATGCCGAGGTCGAGGTCGTGAGTACCTTGCAGGCCGTGCAGCGAGCTGAGACCTGGTCACTGGACGAGATCGACATCGACGCGCCCGGCCCCAATCCGCTGACCGCGTTCCGCGCTCAGCGACAGGCCCAGCGCACTCAGCCCGGATTCGGCGCACTCGCCGGCCGCGAACGCATACACCTGCGCTGGAACGACGACGAGCCCGAGGACGACTCGCAGTACCTGCTGGAACTCGGACACGACGGCCGCAGACTCCGGCAAGTCGAACAACACCCCGACGGAACCTCCACCAATACCGACCCCGACGACTGGCTCTTCAACCCGCCGATCGACCTCTACGACCCCAAACTCGCCTCCATGGAGATCAGCCCGCAAGAGTTCGAAGACGCCTGGAACCTGGCACCACGCAGAGACGCCTCCGAATGAGGCGATCGCCGGAGCACGACCGGACAAGCGCGCGACCGACAGGCCAGCCGCCCAAAGAACAGCTCCTAGTAGCTCCCCTCCCAGCGCTCTGAAACAGAGCCGGGAGCGTAGTCGTTGACGATGTCGCGCCAGAATCTGTATCCGGTATCCGCCGCTGCCTCCGGATCAGTCCGGCGGAAGTACTGACGGAAGTCATCGAAGCACTGGTCGTACAGCGCCCAGTCCTCGTCCTCATCGCGCTGTGATAGGGGAGACAGGAAGTGCGTCACCACCGCCCAGCGCCAGGCGACATCGACGAAGCGTGCCGTCGACGTGTTGATCGGAAAGTGATCCGAAGGATCGCCGCTGATTCCGACGACGACTCCGCTGTCCAGGACGGCTCCGAGAACATGTCTCCAGTAGGTTCCGAGGCGGTAGGCCTGGATAGCGGGAAGCTTGAGCGCGGGCTCCGGATCTCGCTGGATGTCGCCTTCGAGCTGAATCCTGTCCTCAGGATGGCGATCGGGCATGACGGGCACTCCCCAGCGCGTCAGCGCGGCGATATCGTCGGCCGGCAGTCGCCAGCCAGCGCCCGCTGCGGACAAGACCGAATGGGGCAACAGGCCGACCAGGTCTTCGAGCGGGCAGGTCAGCGATTCCCGGACGCGGGACGCCAGTTGCTCACTGCTTAACTCCTCGGCGCGGTCGATCCACGTGTCCATCATCTGCTTCGCACCTCACCTAGCCGACCCACGTATAGCCCGGAAGCCCGCTCGGCACGCCCGAGTAATTGGCCATCGCGTTGCGGATCTTACTCTTGTTGTCCGAGACGGCCTTTCTGCCGAGCTGATCCGAGCTGAGGCTGAAGGTGATGTTGTCCCGGGCGTTCGGATACCCCGCCACGATCTGGGCGCAGTTGTGCTGGGTCTTGGCGTCCGGATCGGTCACACATGGCACCCGCTCGGAATAGACGGCGGTGACCTTGTCCGGCGATATGCCATTACTGGAGAGGTAGTTGTTGAGCACTTCCTCGGAGTGCAGACCGCCGCCGCCCTCGCTCGCCGCCGCGAGGTAGACGTGGTCGGGCTCGTCGCCGATCCGGTAGACCGCCACGTTGTTTCCGGCGCTGACCCCGTTTTGCATGCGCGCGGCCATCGCGACCTGGGCCATTTCCGAGCTGGGGTCGTTGAGCGGGACTGTGCCGTAGGTGGCCAGGCCTAGCGGGTCCGCGAGGACCAGCGGGTTGGCCGGGTACGCACGGTCGTTGGGGCCCGGCAGCAGACGCAGCGGATCAGGGCTCGCATACTGCGCGGTGGCCGGATCGTAGTAGCGGAAGACGTTGTAGTGCAGCCCGGTCTCAAGGTCGTGGTACTGGCCGGGGAAGCGCACCGGGCAGCTCACCCCCTGGCTGTCTTCGGCCACTGATGCGCCCCACAGGCTGGTGGCGCGGTGCCAGGCGATGCGGCCGTCCTGGTCGACCAGATCGCTCGGAGTGCCCGCGATATCCGTGATCACCGCGTAGAAGGCCTCGTCCAGCTCCGCGCGTTCCGCCGAGCCGAGCTGCTCATGCCGGATCCGGCGAACGGTCTGGGCCACCGGTTCGATGGAGCCGGGTTGCCAATCCCAAGTCGTGACCGTTTCCACCCCGCCCTGGACCACGAGCTGCTCGGCTACGTGGTCCCCGTCCCAGCTGAACAAGACCTCCTCGAGCACCTGCCCGTCGTCGCCGATCCGGCGCTTCGCGGTCCGCCGCCCGTGCGGATCGTAGCTGTACCTCCAGGTACCCGCGTCGGGGGTGACGGCCTCGATGAGCCGATCGGCCGCGTCCCACGCGAAGGTCCACGTGCGCGTCTGCCCGGAGAGGGTGCGGCGAGTCTTGCGGATCAGCCGATTCTGCCGGTCGTATTCATAGCCGGTGCGTCCTGCGCGGCGCAGCAGCGAGCCCTGGTAGCCGAACTCTCCCTGCACGTCGGGATCACCTGGGTACTGGGCGTGCGTCAGGTTGCCCAGCGCGTCGTAGGCGTAGGACTCGCGCCAATTCACCGCAGTCACCGCGGTCGCCCGTCCGGCTGCGTCCAGCACGTAGTCGCGAGGCCCGTCCGTCAGACTCTGCGACTGCTCGGGCAGGCCGTCCTGCCGCAGCGTGTACGTGTACTGCTGGAGCAGGCTCGGCGGTGCGGCCGGCTGCGCCGCGGGGTCCGGGTAGGCCCATACGGCTTGGCCGGTCAGCTGGCCCTCGTCGTCGTAGACCTTCGTGGTCGCGGCGCGCGGGCCGAGGAATCTGGTCGTCTCGCGTCCGGTCGCGTCACGCTCGAATCTGAGCGACCCGGCCGTGGCGCGCAGGCCCGCCGGCAGTCCCTGGTCGTCGAACTCCCACTCAGAGGCGGCTCCGGAGGGTGTGGTCCGGCTTGTTCTGCGGCCGAGAACGTCGTAGGAGTACGTACTGACCCGGCCGTCACAGCTCTCTGTCACGATGCGCCCGAGAGCGTCATACGAGTATTCGAGGACGCTTCCCGGGCCCTGCGCCCGCAGCATCCTGCCCGCGGAGTCGTATTCGTACCGAGTCACCTGCCCCTCGGCGCTGCTCGTCTCGATCCGGCCGTGTTCTGCCCGGGTGTAGGCGATCTCCTGCCCGGCGCCGTTGACCTTCGCCGCGAGCTGTCCGGTCGCGTCATAGCGGTAGGACATGCTCCGTCCGGTGAAGTCGACCTCCCGCACGAGCCTGCCAACCGCGTCGTACTCGTAGCACCACACCCTGCCGCCGGGCTCGGTCACCGAGGTGATCCGGCGTTCCGTGTCGTAGCCGAACTCGTGGCGCATACCGCCCGGATCGATCCGTGCGGTCAACGTGTCGAAGGGGCCGTACTCGTATCGGGTGACCCTGCCGGAGGTGTCGCGATACTCGGTCAGGTTGCCTTCGCCGTCATACGCCCATTCCTCGCGCGGCCCCTGCCCGGACTGGCGCCACAGCGGTTTCCCGTCTACCCGCCAGTCCATCCGCGTGACCAGGCCGCCGACATCGGTGATCTCGACGGGCAGGCCCGCACGGCCGTAGCGCATGCTCAGCACTCCGCCGCCGCCCGGAACCGCGATCTCGACGGGCAGGCCGGCCCGGTCGCACCCGTATCCGGTCGCCACCCCCAGCGCATCCGTGACCGAAGCCAACCCGCCGCGCTCGTCGTAGACAGTGGCCAGCGCGAACCCCTGCGGACCGGTCATCGTGAGCTGATTTCCGCGCTCGTCATAGGTGTAGCGGTACTCGACTCCCCCGGGCCGGACCATGCGTACCGGCAGCCCCTGCTCGCCATACTCGATCTCCACCACCCGCCCACCCGGATGCTCGGCACGCAGTGGGCGACCGTCGTCGGCCAGCACGTAGCGGGTGGTGCGGCCGAGCTGGTCGATGCGCGCGGTCACCCGGTCGTAGCGGTCTCGTTCCGTCACGCTGTACCCGCCGGCCGCGTCAGTGACCTTGACCACCTGCCCGCGCTCGTTCCAGTGGTACGTCGTCTCGTTGCCCAGGGAATCCGTGTGCACTGTGGTGCGCGCGGTCGTGTCATAGGCGAACCTGGCCTCGTAGAAGCCTTCGCTGCCCCCGGCCCGCACCACCCGACCGCTTCCGTCGTACTCGTAGTCGTAGCGGAAGCCGCAGCGATCGATCCACGCGGTGATGCGCTGCCGCGCGTCGTACTCGAAGATCTGCGGCAGATCCGAGCAGTCGATGACCTGGGTCAGGCAACCATGCGCGTCGTAGTCGAAACGGCGCACCAGTGTCCCGGCCCCGCCCTCCGCCGCGTCGAGCAATCGCAACTCCTCCACCCGCCAGCCCGCGCCGGTCAGCACCCCCAGCACGCCCACCCGGTAACCGCCGGAATGCTCCACCAGCGCGGGCAGGCCGTTCTCGTCGTAACGGAACGCTATGCGATTGCCGTTGCGATCCGTGACCGCGCCGAGAGGGCGCACTTCCGCAGCCCCTGGCGCGGGCCGGGCCGGGGCCGGGAAGGCCAGGGCCAGCCCGTCGGCCGGCTTGCGTATCCGGATCGTGTCGCTCCGGCGGTCCCAGCTCAGCGGCCAGCGGGCACCTTCGGCGGCCCGAACCTCCTGCCCCGGCTGCGTGGGCACCGGGTAGTGCAGCACCATCCCGTCCGGCGCGGCGTAGTGGATCCCGTCGTCGTCGATCTCGACACGCTGGTCGAGTGTCGAGGCCCAGGTCGGGCCGAAGAGGCCGCCCTTGCGGTAGGTGGATATGTGGACCCGTTCCAGCGACAGCATCAGCGTGCCCGGCAGGACGAGATCGCATTGCGGCAGGAACATCGCCCCCGTCACCAAGTCCACCGGGTCGCTGCTGCCCGGACGGCATTGCAGCGGCTTCGAATCCTCGACCGGGTCACCGGATCCGAGCGGCTCGGCGTCTGGACCACTCGCCGGGTCCGACGAACGGGAGCCGCCGCTCGCCCCACGCGTGCCCGCCCCGGCCGACCCGCCCCGTCCTGGCGACGGGGCGTCGTCCCCGTAGTTCGCGTTGTAGAGGTCGTTGAACGCCGAGGTCGCAGTGTCCTCAGTGTTCTGCATCCGCCCGGCGTTGTTGTGCCCGCGCAGCCCCATCTCGGAAATGACCCGGCCGCCCTCGGTGAACACCTTGCCCGCGACCCCGGCGAAGTCCGAGGCCGTGGACGCCACCATCCGGCCGACCCCCGAGGTGTCCCCGGACAGATGCTCCTGCAAGGCCTCGTGAACGCTGGTGAGCGTCGTGCCCAGCTTGTTGATCTGCGTGCCGAACTGCTTGACGGTCTGAAAGGCCATCTGCATGTTCTGCACGCCGTAGACGATCGGATCGTCCCCCGCCATCAGTTACTCCCTAGAATCTGCGCGGTCCGGCCCGCCTCTCCTCCGCTACCGGTGATCCCGAGCCCGTCCTGCCCCAGCGGGTTGCTCGCCATCCCGGACAGTTGGCCCGCCGAGGCCGAGTACCCGGCGGAGAACCCGGATTTGCCCGCGGCCTCCAAGACGCTCAGATCCACCCCCTGATCCACCCCGAGCGCGTCCCCGAGCAACTGCTCGCCGAGGTCCACGCCGATCTGCCCCAGCGACTCGATGACCGGCGCCATCAACGCCTGCTTGACCTCGGCCTCGATCTGGTCGACCGCCTGCTGAATGATGTCGTTGACGATCCGCTCCGTCAGCTCCTCCAGCGCGATCTCCGCCCCCGCCGCCATCCCGAACGTCGCGATCGACGCCGCCACCGACGGCCTCGAGCTGCCCTCATGACCGCCCCCGCCATCCGCCCCGACCTGCACCTGCGCGCCCTGGACGTGCCCGCCGCGATCACCCGTGGCCTGACGATCGGCGGCGGCCCGCGCCACGCCCTGTTCACCGAGGCGGCGATCGCGGCGTCCATGCAAGCGCAGGAACACGGCATCGGCCAAGTCCCCCTGGCCTTCCTCGCCCGCTACGTACGCACCGCCGGCGTATCCGCCGCCCTCGACCTGCCCGAGCCGCTCGCCGTCCCCGACCAGGCCGACCTGGTTCGCGACTGGCTGACCGCGGCGCTGACGGCGGGCAGCAGCGTGAGCCACGACCTCGAGCTCGCCTCGTGGCTGGAACGCGTCGCCATCCTCATCGCCATGCGCCGCCGCGACGAGCAGGGCCGGTCGTGATGACAGTGACAACGAGGCGTAGCGCAGGCCGACACGCCCGCCATACATCGGCGACAGCTCTCTGCCTCGCCCTGGCATCCTTGGCAGGCTTGGCAGGCTGCGGCAGCAGCGCAAGCGGCAGCGCGACGACGGCCGCCCCGAGCCAGGTCTTCACACTCGCCAACCAGCTGACGGCGACCGACACGTCCGCCACGCTCCCGGACAAGTCCGTGACCCTCCACGTCGGCCAGGCCTTCGCCGTGGACTACGAGACCTCCGCACTGCAGATGCAGTGGAGCCAGACCAGCACCGGCAGCACCCAACTGCTGTCCGCCAAGCCCTCAAGCGTCGACGCAACCTGTTCCGCGAACACCGCGGGCTGCGGCCAGACCACGCGCGAGACCTACTCCGCCCTCAAGGCGGGCACGGCCACCGTCGTATGGACATACGCGTCAGTCGTCTCATGCCCAACCGGTTCCGACTGCCCTCACACGACCCAGGAGATCAAGGTCACCATCGTCCAGTGATCCACTATTACTCGGAGCGGGCGATACCGGTCTATTCAAAGCGGCTCATCGAGGTTAGCGGTGTTGTGACGCACGATGAAAACCAGGCGGCCTGCGCTGCAGGTGCAGATCTCGCCGTGCTGTGGGAGAAGTTCGATCAGCTCGTGAGGCTGCCGGGGTCGCGGGCAACTGTTGGGCGCTCACGCTGCTAGCGCGGGCACGGACTTGTCGACAGGGACCTGTACGTGCTGAAGGCCTGGTGCCAGGACCCCGAACGGATGGCCGGGGCCGAGTTCGAGCCCGGCCACGCCTTCGCCACCAAGCCGCAACTCGCCCGCGCCCAAGCTGAGCGCGCCGTCGACGCGGGCCTGGATCCGGCATGGGCGGCCGACCGCGAAGGCCGCCACCTGCTGATCCGCCGCTCGCTCATCGCATGGCAGTAAGAAAGATCGCACCCCTTGGCTGCGCAGATCAACCATCCGAACGTGGTCGCGCTCTACGACCGCGGCGTGCACGAGGGCATGTTGTTCCTGGTCATGGAGCTGGTCGACGGAATGCCGTTGAGCACGCTGATCGACACGTCGGGCACACTGGCTCTGCATCGCGCGCTCGGTTTCGCCGAGCAGATCTGTGCCGCTTTGGAGGCCACGCACCGAGCCGGGGTGGTGCACTTCGACATCAAGCCGGACAACGTGATGGTCACCGCCGCGGGAGTGGCGAAGGTGGTCGACTTCGGAATCGCCGGCCTCGTGCGGGCGCAGCAGCTCTCCGTGGTGCACTCGTCGCGTCTGGCCCCGGTGGCGACCCTCGAGTACGCGGCTCCCGAGCAGTTCACGGCCGAGCGCGGGGATTCGCGCTCGGACCTTTACGCTCTCGGCGGGGTGCTGTTCGCCATGCTGGCCGGCCGTGCCCCGTTCACCGGGTACAGCCCGTGGGAGATGGTGGCCGCCAAGACCAGCAGTGACGCTCCGCGCCTGGAGTACGTGCGCCCCGGGCTGCCCTCCCCGCTCAACGATCTGGTCGCCCGTCTGCTCGAGCGCGATCCCGCGCGGCGCCCGCCGAACGCGCGGGTGGTGCGCGAACGGCTCGCGCAGCTTCTCGCCGACCCCGGCCCTGACAGAGATGAACCGCGCGCGGCCGCGACGATGCCCGCTGAAAGCATCGCATATGTAACCGCGCTACCCGAGGTGGCTCTCCCCACCCTGGTCAGCCGGAATGCGGCAAACGTCGGCGGGCCACGGCAGCTGCCGCCGGACACCGGGTTGTTCACCGGTCGCGAGGACGAACTCGAGGCCCTGTTCGCGCTCGCCGAGCAGGCGCACACCAGAGACGCACCGGGGACGGTGGTGATCTCGGCGATCGACGGGATGGGCGGGATGGGCAAGACCGCCTTGGCCATCCGCGCCGCACACCGCCTCGCCCCGCGCTTCCCGGACGGACAGCTGTTCCTCGACCTGTACGGCTTCACCCAGGGCACCGCGCCCCGGGACCCGAGCGATGCTTTGGCCGCGCTGCTCGGCAGTCTCGGCATACCACCCCAGCAGATACCCGCAGACCTTGAGACGCGTGCCGCCTTCTACCGCGACCGTCTCGCCGGCACCCGCACGCTCATCCTGCTGGACAACGCCGCGGACGAAGCCCAGGTGCGCCCGCTGCTGCCCGCCTCCGATACCTGCCTGGTGCTGGTAACCAGCCGCCGACGGCTCAAGGCCCTGGACGACGCCCTGCCTCTGTCGTTGGACGTACTGCCGTTGGCCGAGGCGGTGGCGCTGTCGCGCAAAGCCGCCCGCCTCGGCGAGGACCCACGGAACGAACCGCTGCTGGAGCAGGCCGCCGAACTGTGCGGGCGCCTGCCCCTGGCGCTGGTGATCGCCGGCGCCCTGCTGCGCACCGGCGGCAAAGCCTGGAACCTCAGTATCCTGATCGACCGGCTCGCGGCCCGCCGACCGGGAGACGAGCTGGCCGGGTATGCCGATGAGGCCCGCAGCCTGCAGGCCGTGTTCGACCTGTCCTACCAGCACCTGTCCGAGGATCTGCAACGGCTGTTCCGCCGACTCGGTCTGCTGCCCGGCCCCGAGATCGACGCCTACGCCGCAGCCGCGCTGCTGGACACCGACCCGGATCAGGCCGACCGGTTGCTCCAACGTCTGGCCGACCACAGCCTGCTGACCGGCTCTTCCCCGGGCCGTTACCGCCTCCACGACCTGATCCGCGCCCACGCCCGCACCCTGGCCACGACGTCGGACTCCGAATCCGAGCGCGACGCCACCCTCGACAGGCTGCTGCACTACTACGCTCACACCGCGCAAGGCGCCTCCGTGCTCATCGCCCGCTACCCCAGGACCGCACCAGACGGCCCCGCCCCCGCTTTCGCCCCTGCTTTGCCCGACCCGGATGCCGCCCGCACCTGGCTGCGCATCGAACAGCCCAACCTGGACGCCGCCTTCATCCATGCCGACACCCACGCTCTCGACGTGCACGCGATCGCCTTGGCCGCAGGGTTGGCCGAAATCCTGCTCAGCGACGGCCCCCGGACCCGCTCCCTCGAGATCCACCAGGCCGCCGCCGACAGCGCCGAACGTCAGAGCCACGCCACCGCTCACGCCGACGCCCTGAACGACCTGGGGCGCGTGCGGCAGCTGACCGGGGATACCTCTGAGGCGAGCGATGCGTTGGACAGGGCACTGGAGATCTATCGTGCGCTCGGCAACCACCTCGGCGAGGCCAACACCCTGACTGACCTGGGACAGGTGCGATATAAGATCGGGGAGGTGCCTGAGGCTGACGATACACTGTCCCGGGCACTGGAGATCTACCGCGCGCTCGGCAACCGCCACGGTGAAGCCAACACCCTGGCTTTCCTGGGGCGTGTGCGGCGCCTGACCGGGGATGCCTCCGGGGCGGGCGACGCCCTCTCCCGGGCACTGGAGATCTACCGTACGCTCGGCAACCGCCTCGGCGAGGCCAATGCCCTGATCGATCTGGGGGATCTGCGGCAGCTGACCGGGGATACCGCCGGGGCAGGCGACGCCTTGGCCCGAGCACTGGAGATCTACCGCGCGCTCGGCAACCGCCTCGGCGAGGCCAATACCCTGGTCTATCTGGGGGATCTGCGGCAGCTGACCGGGGATACCGCCGGGGCGAGCGATGCTTCGGTCCGGGCCCTGGCGGTCTTCCGTGCGCTTGGCGAACGTCTCGGCGAGGCCAACGCCCTGTGCAGCCTGGGGCAGGTGCGACAGATGACCGGGGACTTCCCGGGGGCCGAGGATGCCTTGTCTCAGGCCCTGGAGATCTTCCGTGCGCTCGGTATCCGCGGCAATGAAGCCTGGGCGCTCAACCACTACGCCGCCACCTTCGCCGCGGCCGGCCAGCGCCCCCGCGCCTTCGAGCTCTACCAGCAGGCCCTGGCGATGAACCGCGAGTTGAACAAACCCGACGACGAAGCCGTCTCCCTTGAAGGCATCGGTGAGTGCCACCTGGCCACCGGCGATTCCACCCAGGGCGCCGCGAACCTGCACCAAGCGCTGGAGATCTACCAGCGCCTCGGCATCCGCGCGGACATCGAGCGCGTCCAAGCCCGACTCGTTCACGTTTCCGATATCGCCGGTACAGCTGCCGACACATCATCAGAAACCTGATTCACCTCGGTCGCGCCTCCACCCCGTAGATCACAGATCACAAGACCTCTCCGTCAGGACCCGACGGTAGCTGGTCGCGGCCAGGACCGGTCCTGCACTCCCTTTCCCACTCTCATGGCGGACGTCCCGGTGAAGGGAGCATGAGATGTCCGCGATGACGCCGGGAGCCTCAGACAACCAGCTTGATCCGCCGCAGGGTACTGATCGTCGGTGCCGCCGTGCTCGCGCTGATCGCCGGGCTCGCGGCGTGGCTGGGCAGGGTCGGCAGGTCTGGCCCTGCGGCTCCGGTGGCCGCCGTGCGCACGGCACCGTTCGCTGACGCGCTGTCCGTGCTGGCTGCCGAGCCCGAGGTGCGCTATGAGGGCACCGTTCCCGGCTTGGGCACCATAGATGTCAAGGTCACCGCGCACGACGAGCTGGTCGGCACGCTCACCGAGGACGGCACGGCCTACGGCCTGCTGCGTGTGACTGGGCGGCTCTACGTCAAGGCGCCGTCTCGAGCCTGTCGGGTGCGGGCAACACGGCCGAGACCTCGGCGCTGAGCGGTAAATGGCTGACCGGTCAGAGTGTTGACGCGCTGCTCGGCTCCGGCCTGTCTCAGTTCGTTCCACCTGAGCAGTTG
>Ga0185299_10006029_pt1 | contig 13146 bp, 7 predicted proteins | sample PaiPotPPA55metaG_FD_128002 | JGI IMG/M metagenome (GOLD analysis project Ga0185299, IMG submission 128002) | Iron sulfur acid spring bacterial and archeal communities from Banff, Canada, to study Microbial Dark Matter (Phase II) - Paint Pots PPA... ...
TTTGGAGTCGCCGCGAGAACGCCTTCAGGCCGACCGAAGCATCGAAGCGATACCTCAACCTTCGGCCAACTCCTGATAAGCGTTGACGCGTCTTGGACGCGTCACTGGTGCCAGAAACTTGTCCGAACCGATTTGTTGATTCCAAAGAATTTATCAAACAAGTTTCTGGAGAGTCGCGTAATCTTTGCTTTCATTCGGCTGGCCGTCGGACATCTTGGTGGTCTGTTGTGCCCCATCAGCCCATTCGAGCGTAACGTTAAGGTCCCCTATGTGGAGATTCGCGCGTTGAATGAAACTCGCGGGGTCATCAACATTCCAGCTGCCGGCCCCGTATGCGATGAGTTCCGCCAGCGCGGACTTCCCAGAGCCTTTTTGCCCGACAATCGAGACAAGGCTTGGATTTAAGGGAAGAGGCGTCTCATCAAACCAGCCAAAAGTATTCGAAAGTCTCACGGAACGGATGACTCGCGCCTGGTCGTGATAAGTCGGCGGCGTCGGTCCAATATGAACGCGGTCGTCCGGTTCATACAGTATTTGCCAAAGCCCCTCGAAAGTCGTATCGGCCTTGATCCAGCAAAATCGGTCACCGTCGGGTCTGAATAGCTTTTCGAGGGCGTGAGCGTCGGAGCCGTGGACACAAGGCTTCGGTCCGCCCAGGCTCCGGAGGGTTTCACGGTCGAGGTTGGAGCCGATGCCTAACCAGAAATCGCGCTCGCCGGAACGGCCGGAAAAAATTATCTTGCTAAATCTCGTTATTTCGTCGCGATGGGCAGTCCAAGCGCAGTCGCGCCGGAACCCAGACAGACCGTCCTCTCCTGCTGATACTGCAATCAGAGAATTGGCTCGTAGCCAGTGTTCGGGCTGGTACCAGTCACGGAATTCTCCAGGGAGCAACAAGATCCGCGTGCTTTGTTGCGCCACCGTCATCAGTGGGTACGCACACGGACGCGAATACAAAATGCACTGCAGGCGATTGCCTTGGCGAATGGTCTGCGACGAGGCCCCTCCCTGGGGAGCCAGGACGGACAAAGCACCATCGCGTCATTGCCGCTCGCGCCACACACTGCTTATCGGCGGAGTGAGCTGCAGGCGATGTACGTGAACTTCAATACCGAGATCGAGAAACTAAACCAGCGAGTCGAGGAGCAAGCCTGCGGGCGTGCCAGCGCACGGTTGCTGATGACCCACCCAGGAGTGGGGCCAGTTACGGCGTTGGCGTTTGTGCTGACGCTGGGACCGGTGGAGCGCTTTCGTCGCGGGAAACAGGTCGGAAGTTACTTCGGCCTGATCCCAGCGAACACTCCAGCGGTGGGAAGCAGCGGTTGGGCCACATCAGCAAGCAAGGGAGTTCCTTTGTGCGTGGGCTGTTGGTGGAAGCGGCGCAGAGCGCGGTGCGCTATGAACCGCAACTGCGTCGCGAATATCAGCGGCTTTCGCAGCGAAGGTGCCGGGCGTTGGCCAAAGTAGCCATCGCGCGGAAGTTGGCGGTGCGGTTGTACTGGATGCTTCGCGCAGACTTGGACTATGCGCGGCTGATCCAGGATTCGAAGCAGAGCAGCCCGAGTCATTCCGTGGTTGTGGTTTGAGACCGTTGATTTGAGTGGGCACTCTGCCTCCTGAAGAGTCGGGGAGATTGAATGCGTAATCATGGTCGCTGTACGAGACCGAATAGATGGGTGGTGGAATCTTCGAGGTTCTACCGAGTGATTCGAGAACGAGCCTTGGTCGCGAAGAAAAGAGTTCCGGTAAAGAACAAATAGACACTCAGAGCAGAACGCCACATGTGTCTATTGACAGCGCCGACGACTTCATAGACGGGATGACCAACATGCCTTTTTCCTCAGCCAGTCAGCCGCGCCCTGACGACGATGTAGTGCGGACCTAGTTCTGCAACTAAAAGGAGAGTTTGAGCGCGAATTGGATCTGCCGCGCTGGGAAGGCTTGGAGTATCTGCCCAAAGAAAGGATCGGGGGCGAAACAGGCGGCAGCTTGACCAGGTTGAGCGCCGCAATTGTGACTTCCCGCGAAATCGAAGAACACCAGGCCGCCCCTGCTGTAGGGCTGACGAAAATTTGCATTGTTGAACAGGTTGAAGAATTCGGCCTTAAACATCAGATTCGCCCTCTCGCTCTTCGACAAGAAGGTGTTTTTTATGACTGCGAAGTCAAAGTTAACGAGTTTGGGCCCGGTAAACGTATTACGTCCGAGCGCTCCAGGTTGGAGACTGGCTGTCGGCTTGAGGTTAAATGCGCTGCCGGACGTGTTCATAGGAGTGCCATTGTCAATGGCAGCCTGCGGGTTGTCGTCATTGATGCGCACCGGACCGAACAAACTAGGACGCAACGACGTTCCTAATGAGTCAACGTATACACTGAACGGCTGACCCGATTGAACTGTCGTGATTCCCGCCAGTTCCCATCCTGTGCCAATTTTGGGAGCCCAGCGCGGCACGGAGTAAATGTAATCGATGACGGCCCGGTGATGAACGTCAAAATCGGAGCGGGCTCGTTCGCCGGCGAGATTGTTTGACTGCTGTGCCAAGTTGGGGCGCGTAGTGATGATCGGGAGATTTCCCTGCAAGGTCAGGGTAGGACTGATGTTGTTGGCGGTGGCAAAAGAACCCGGATTGTCGAACGTTTGAGACACCACCGCGCTGGCAATCAGAGGTGGAACAAGGAACACCTGCGGCTGTTGGGAGGAACCGTCGTCAATCGACTTCGCGAACTGGTAAAACCCGCGCAGTTGAAGTCGATGGAAAGCTCGCATTTCAAAGAGCACCTGGAGAGAGCTGTAGTTCGAGTTGGCGACGTTTTCCTGGTCCAGGATGCTGGTGAACAAGAACGGGTTGAAGGTTGTAATCACCCCAGCAGAATTCACTGAAAAGCACGCGGCCGAATTGGCTAAGAACGCCGCGATTGGACATTGGCGGATGTCGCCTAGCGCCGCCAGCTTATGAGCTGCCGATCCTACATACGAGACTTGGAAAATGGCGGTGTTACCTAGCTGGCGCTCGACTCCGAGATGGAACTGGTGGACGTAGGGCGTCCTATTGTGCGGATCGATGGCCGCAATCGAGTACGGGAACCTGAACCAATCAGACCCGGAATTTGGATTGGTGGAGGTGGTCAAGCAGCCGCCGGTTCCAGGCGTAAAGAATGGAGCACACGCCGAGAAAGTATCGCTCAGCGCGGCGAACGGCAAGGGAGTAAAAGCGGACAAGTTCTGCTGGACAAAGGGAGGATTGAGGAGTTGGTTGACCGAAGCCTGTAACGGCTGCTGATCGAACATCAGGGCATAGCCACCGCGGACGACCGTCTTTCCATCTTTCCAAGGATCCCATGCGAAGCCGAAGCGCGGGCCCCAACCGTTGTAGTCCGTGTCGTAGCCAGCACGCGGAGCGGCATGGGGCGCCGTGCCGATCACGTTGCCCAATGGATCGTAGATCGTGGCGGAGCCGCCGCGCATTAGCCCGCCGGTGAGCCCGGTGGAGGCTGTAAGCGAGGTCACCAGCGCAGGGTAAAAATTGACAAGTCGGTTGTCACGCTCGACCGGGGCGGTGTTCACTTCGTACCGGATTCCGTAATTCAGAGTGAAGTTGCGAGCGAGTCGCCACTGGTCCTGCACGAATCCGGCGCCAGACCTCGTGGAAAAATTTCTTTCGAAGCCGTTGCCGAACTGGGTGCATTGCCCCCCAAAGACGGAGCTAAACGACGGCAAGCTCTGCGGACATACGCGGGCGATCGACGCCACATCGGAAGCGCCGAATTGGGCGGCAATTGGCACCGAGAACAGACCGATGAGACCGCGACCCAAAGCCTCATTGTTGATGTTCAAACGAACGTCGCGGAATTCGCCACCGAACTTCCAGGTATGGCGACCACGCGTGAGACTGAAATTGTCGGCTACGGAAAACAAATTATCCGCCCGGTTGCTAGGGGCGGCCGCACCAGCGCCGAGCGAACCATCTAAAGCAAGAGTAGCAGGAGCGCCTCCAATGCTGATCGTGGGCAGGCCCGCGATGTTCGGATTCAGATTTTGAAATCCGAGCGCAGCGAGGTCAACGCTCGCGTCCTGAGCGCTTGTCGTCAAGCGAAACCGATTCCACCCGAACCGGAACTCGTTCGCGGTGCGGGGCGTGAATTGCTGGACATAGTTAAAACTGACATTTTGGTTTCGGCCGTTCACTCGGGTTCCGCTGCCGGGGTAGGTCGGGCCGGCGGGTACATTGCCAGCCTGAAGCTGGTTGATCCATTGAATGTTGTGTTTGAAACTTAAGCTGGTCCGTGAACTGACGCGAAAATCGACGCGTTCCAGAAAATTGTCGCTGGCGGTGCGATTGGACGCCTGCCCGATGTTAAACGCCCCATCACCGGTTGTAAAAGATGCCGGATCGGTGAAAGGTGTCCGGGGCACATTCGGCGAGGGATATAGGTTGAAGAGACCGAGCGCGTGGGGATCACACGTTGCGCCGATGGCCGCCTGACAGGCCGAGGCCGAACGAAATACTGTGCCCGGTACCTGCTCAAAGAGCGCCCTGGGGTTCGCCAGGCGGAAGCTTTCCCAGTTAAGGAACCCGAACAGCTTATCCTTGATTAAAAGCGGACCGCCGATATTGCCGCCGAACTGGTTTTGGTTCACAAACGGATTGCGCTGATTGTATAAGCCAGCCAAGGTCGGGTCCGTCAGCGGGTTACCAATGCCTAGGATTTGAAGTTCTCGAGAGAATTGGTGGAAACTGCCCCCACTATAGGCGGAGAAGAAATTTCGGGCGCTTAAAGCGGAGTTCCGGTTGAACTCAAACAGCTCACCGTGGATGGAATTGCTGCCGCTGCGGCTAACGACGTTAATCTGAGCGCCGCCACTGCGGCCGAACTCTGCGTTTTCCGTGGAAGCCTGCACGCGGAATTCCTGCATGGCCTCAACAATCTGAAAAGGCAAGGATTGATTGATGGTGTAATCATTGTTATCAGCGCCGTCCAGCAAGAAATTGTTCATATTGGCGCGCGCGCCGTTGACCACGAGAGAAGCGCCTTCGAGTTCCGATCCTTGCTCCACAGGGTAGGTGCCGGGAACCAATAGAGCCAAATCGATGAAGTCGCGGTTGACCAGAGGGAGGTTGTGAACCCACCGGCTGTCCACTACGCCGCTTTGCGTGGTGCTCAGGAGATCCAGCGAAACCGACGGCGCTTTCGAGGACTTCCTGTTAGCCGGTATTGAGACCTGCGCCGCAGCCTGCGAAGGAACTTGAGTTGGAGTTTGCGCCGCCTCCGGAGAGTTTGCCGGGGCCGCCGCTTCGAGGAGGAAAGGTGGTAGCAGAAGCTTTTCTTCATCTACCTGTAAAACAATATCCGTAAGAACTGCCGGGGAGAAGCCGCTGTGCTCAACGGAAATCACATAGTTCTCCGCGGGGGGAACGCTGATAAAAGTGTAGGTGCCGTCGGAGCCGGTGATCTGCGTTTGAGAAAAGCCGATGCCTGCATTGATCAGGTGAACGGTGGCTCCGGCGAGCAGCGCCCCTGACGAACGGACATACACCGAACCCGTGACGGTGGCGTTCTGGGTCCCAGCCCGGGCGTTAAGGCCGAACACACACATAGCCAGAGCAAGAATGAAGGGATGGCGATACGGCCTCATCGGTTTGGCTCCTAGTCCAAGCCTGAACTCCTGCTTGGCAGCTGGAAGGTTACGCGGGCTGGATTGCTGGTTGCTGGATGCTACTCAAGCAACTGTTTACTTGTCAATTTCATTTTGTCACTCGCGCCAATTATTGCTGGCGCCGGCTGACCGCTTGAGAATACAGAGATAAGATTTTCGGCGAGACATACTGTTTCGGTGGCTTAAATTGCGCGGAGTCCTTTTGCAAGGCACTAAAGTCCGCCATCGCGAGTTCCTTTTCGCGGGTGTCCTGCTCGCCCGAAAGGAAGTAGCGCGAGGCATGGGCAGCCCCGCGGAAGAAATAGGCGAGAGCAACTTTCGTTCCGTGAATCCCCACGTATGCGCCTAATTGCTGCTCCGCCTCTTCGTATTTGCCGGCAAAGTAGGCTGCGAGCCCGAGACGCAGCGGCTGTTCGTCAAGCATCTCCTGCGCAGTCTTCAGCATAGGGGGAGCCTCGTGATTTGCTGGATCAAGCATTTCGGCGGTCCTCAGTTTGTCGACCGCTGCGCCGTACTGCCCGTTACCCATGGCGGTGCGAGCTTCCCCCACAATTTGCTGGGCTACCTGCACCGGGTCCTTTCCGGACGCGACGATGGATTTTTTGGTCTTCTCGCGGGCGGCGGTTTCTTCCCGCACCGCAACATCAATCCGCTGCAGATACGACTGAGCCTCGGCGGCGTGCGCGCTGCCCTTTTGAATCAAGGATTGGAAGCGAGCTTTCGCATCGGGATAGCGCTTGTCGTTGAAAGACTTTGCGGCCTCGTCAAAGGCCTGCTGATCGCTCTCGAGAGTCTTTTTGCTGGCAGCAACCTCTCGGCGGTCCTTGATGCGCTCCAGATAAGAACTGGCATCGTGAGCCCTGGCGCCTTTAGCCTGTTCGATTTGGCTGAATTGAGCGGCGGCCTCGTTGTCCCGCCCCTCGTTGAAGGTCTGCACTGCCTGCTGGAAAAGACTTTCCTCGCGCATGCGAGTGTCGATTTGCTTCAGGTAGTCGTCGATTTCGGTTCGATACTTGGCGTGTCTTAGGACCAGGTTGCGGCCCTGCGTGAACTTTTGTTTGGCCTCTTCGAAATGCTGCTGGTCAAACAGGTCAACTCCCTGTTTGTACAGCCTCTCTTCTTGCTGATAGGTGCGTTTGGCGGAATCACACGACGGGGTAAGGTACGTGTGAACATTTTTGTAACCTGGGCTCTCCTTCTCGATCTGCTGGAAGACCTCGCAAGCGTCCTCCATTTTTGCTTCGTTGAAGGATTGGATGGCCTTTTGATAGCGCTCCTCGACCGTCTGTTGGGCAGCTGCGGTGGAGGGGTAGAGAGACACGGCCAGAACTAAGCCGAAGAGGAGCCGTCGAAGCAGCTCAATACGCTGACAGCACTCGTTGCACCAGGTCGTCAATCTTAACCTCAGGAAAAGCGCAACTATACGCTGAAACCGTACCGCGCTCCACGGCTGCTTCCACTTTGCAGCTCGAGTTGCCGTTCTTCACTTCGATGACGTAGTGGCCCGGAGGAAGCGCTACCTGAAGAGGTGTCTCGCCGGTGATGGGCACACGATCACCGTTCGCATTGCTCACGCTGGCCACTTGGCCCCAGGGCGCGGCGGTAAGTTGGACATAACCCGAAGCATTGCGGCCCCTCACGTACCAAGTGCCAACACTGGCTAAAACGACGGCCGCCGCCGCGAGTGCGAGCGCAATCCGCGGCTTTTTCGCTGGTGCCGGCGTCGGTGCCTGTATTGGCATGGCCACCGGCGTGGGCCCGCTCTCAATTAGACCGCGAGATTCGCGACGTTTTGCCGGAACGGGGACCAATTGCGGCACGGTCTGTTCGCGTTCGCGTCGCTGCGCTTCTTCCAGCAGCGCGTTCGCCTGCAAAGCCAATTCCGTCAAGTCGGGCGAGTCCCACTTCACCGAGGTCAGCAATTCCGCTGCGCGTTTATATTCCATGCGCCCGACCGCTATCTGCGCTTCGTCGAACAGCCTGACTCGCTCCTCGCGTCCGATCCGAAATTCCTCTTCTCGCAACCGCTTCTGCAAGGCGAGAAGCGTCGGATCATCCGAGTATTGCTTCAACGCTTGCTCAAGCACCGATTCGGCGGCGCTGATGTCCTCTTCGGCCAGGCATTTCTTGAACTGTTCCACGGCCAACTGCACAAATTTGGCGCGATCCAAGTTCTGCCTGCACTGCAAATACACGCGCTGGAAATTCTCGTTTTTGAAATAGGCTTTCGGAGCTCCCTCGAAAAGCTTGACGCCTTCAACCGCGTCGCCGGATTGCAGCGCCTGCAACGCGCGAGCGATGATCTCTTCGCGACGACGCTCAAAGGCTTCGCGTCGCTCCATCGCCGTTATCAGGAGCGCACCAATACTCGCTGGGCTCTTCAGTTCGTCGCGAGCTCTCGTGAGAACCTGCACCGCTTCGTCATACTGCTCGCTTCGAAGATAGTTCTCCGCTCGCGAAAGCGCCTGCTGTTCACGCTCGCGTCGGTGGGCCTCTTCCAAGAGCGACTTAGCCTGAGCGGCCAGGTCCGGCAGGCCACCGGATGCCCACGATACCGCGCCGAGCAGTTCGGCGGCTCGCCCGTATTCCATCCGGCCCAGGGCCACATGAGCTTCTTCGAGGACCTTAACCCGTTGCTCGCGTCGCAGCCGAAGCTCATCTTCGCGCATGCGTTTCTGCAAGGCGAGCAGCGTCGGTTCTTGCGGGTAAGACTCGAGCGCCTGTTTGAGCAGAGATTCCGCGGAGCTGGTATCTTCCTCGGCCAGGTATTCTTCAATCTGTTTCGCGGAAGTACGAACGAAAATGGCCCGGTCGAGGCTCTGACGGCATTGTGAATACGCGCGTTGGAAGTTTTCACTCTTGAAGTAGACCTTTGGAGCGGCCTCGAAGAGTGCGACAGCCTTGGTGACCTCGCCGGTCTCGAGCAATTTGAGAGCGCTCGCGACAATTTCTTCACGTCGGCCCTCGAATGCCTGCTGCTGATCCCGCGCGGTCGCCAGCAACCCATCGATCTCGCCGGACTTTAGCTCCTTTTGAGCGCGCAACAGCCCTTGCATCGCCTCCTCATACTGCTCCTCGCGAAGACAATTCTGCGCCCGCAGCAGCACGCTCCGGATTTGTTCTTGCCGCTGTTGCTCTGCGAGGGCTTCGCGAGCGAATTGGAGCAGGTCCGCGAGTTCCGCGGACTGTCCGGAACGCGCCAGGCCGTTTTCTAAAGTTTCGATCGCGGCAGCGAAGTTCTGTGTACGAATCTGTTCATTCGCCTCGCGAATGGCATCGCGTCGCGCGGCTTCCAACGCTGCATGCCCCTGGGCCTCCAGCACGGTTTTGAGGAACGAGGCCAAGCGAGCATCGTCTGGGACGGCTTGGCTCGCCCCTTGCAACACCGCCAAGGCGGCGGAGTATTGGTTCTTCAGCAGGAACCCCCGAGCCGCTTGCAGCTGTTCGTCTACATAGCTCCGCTTCTTGTGGACCTCCGTCCGATGCAGCACCTGGACGTGCAGGCGGATCACCTGGGGATCGTCGGGGAACTCGCGGAGCGCCTGCTCGGCCGACGCCACCGCTAGGTCGAGCTTGTTCCTACTGAGGTTTTCCTCGATTTCCGCGATGCGTTTCACCAGCAATTTGCGGCGGTCTTCCCTTTCCTCGCCGCTGCGGACCATCCGGGTCACTGCCTCAACCTCAATGTTGTTCGGATCGAGCGCGCGTGCCTTGTCGAGCAGTTCGGTCGCTCTCGCGAAGTTCTTCTCCGCCAAATGCGTGCGAGCTCCCTCCAGGTATTGCCGGATCTGACGGAGACGATCCTGCTCGGTGAGTTCCCTGGCGACCCAGTCCATCATCGTCTTTGCGGAAACGTTTCCATTGTCGATGGCCAGTACGCCATCGAGCTCCGTCTTCGCCCGCTGAAAGTCGGCCTCAGCGGCGAACTTTTCCGCACGTTCCAGGTAGCGGCGAATTTTCTCGGCGCGGTCCCGTTGCTGCACCGCGAGCTGCTTGTATTTCTGAACCTCTTCATGGGCGGGGTCGAGGCGCAGTGCTTCATCGAGCAAAGCAATGGCGTCTTCGTGCTGCTCGGTCTGTATCGCTTCCTTGGCTTGTTGCAGGTTTTCTTCAACCTTCTGAGCGCGCTTACGAGACTGGATGCTTTCCCGGACTTCGGCGAGCAAACTTTTGGCCAACTGGTGACTGCTGTCGATCTCTAAGACCTTTTGCAAGGAATCCTTGGCCAGGGAAAAGTCTCCCTCCTGGAGCGACCTCTGTCCCTGTTGCAGGTAAACATTTACGGTATCGCGCTTTAGGGCGTCGGCAATGCGCTGAAGGTCGAAAGCCAAATCCTCGGCGGTCTGATAGCGCTGCTCACGGTCCTTCTCCAGCGACCGCTGGACGATCTGTTCCACCTGTGGCGGAAATTGCGAAATATATTTGCTGATGGGTTCGGCGGGCTCGTTCAATATTTTGATTAGAATCGAGGGAACATCGTCGCCTGGGAAGGGGGTGCGATGCGTAAGCAATTCATAAAGAACCACACCAAGGGAGAACACGTCGGAGCGGGAATCAACCGCCTGGCCTTGCACCTGCTCCGGTGACATATACATTACCGTACCCAGCACCACGCCGGTCTTCGTCATCGAGGAAACGCCGACTCTCGCGATACCGAAATCGACGATCTTCACGTGACCGTTGTTCAAGACCACGATGTTGCTCGGTTTAACGTCGCGGTGCACGACGCCGTGTTGATGCGCGTAGTCGAGACCCTTGCAAGCGTCGATGATGATCTGGAGTTTCCTGAGTATGGGGAGTTCTTTGCGGTCGGAGATAATCTTTTGCAGATTCTCGCCTTCGAGAAACTCCATGGCGATAAAGGGAACGCCATTGGCCTCATCAATCTCATAAATGGTTACGATATTGGAATGGGCGAGCTTGGCAGCGGCTTGCGCTTCGCGGTAGAACCGCTTCAGAAGGTCCGGATTTCCCGCTACATCTGCGTTCGTTGTTTTCAGCGCCACGGACCGGCCCAGGCGCGGATCCTCGGCCCGATACACGACGCCCATGGCGCCGCTGCCGAGTTCGCCCGTAATTTCATATTTGCCGAGTTTGGTTAGCATACCGTGGTGGGACGCTGGACTCAGGCAAAGAGCCTAGTTCCTGCAGCCATCATCTGGGATGCCGCGTATCTTATCATCGTGTGAAATCCGGCTCAATCGCGGGGACGCGCGCATGGCGCCATAACGATGCGGAGTAAATGTTTCCCGATCATTAGGGTATCTCCGTCACGAGCCAGAACGCGCTTGCGGATGCGGGCGAAGGTCCCATTTGTGCTTCCCAGGTCCTCCAGGAAGTATTGACCGCCTTGAAGTTTGACCTGGGCATGGGTGGACGACAGGTACGGATCGTCGGGGAAGGGATAAGTTCCCTTCGAACGTCCGAAAGAAGTTTCCAAGGCACGCAGCTCGTACCGATCGGTTTCCTCGCCTTTCGAGTTCAACCGGGCCAGCGAGGCCAGCCGTCTTGTACTCGTCGCGCTCCAATCAAGCACCGCGGTGCGGTCTGGAGAAGCGGCCATGGGTATCGCAATTTCAGCGGCGTGCAGAGTAAATTGCAAAGTTTGGCGGCCAATTTGAATCGTATCGCCATCCTTTAGCCGATGTGGTTCGCGCAGCCGAAGGAAGACCCCCAGAGGACTACCCAAGTCCTCAACGTAAACTCCCTCGCCAAGCTGCGTAAATCTCGCATGCTGCGGAGCCACCTGCGCGTCATCATCGAGCGTGATCTCGCCCTTCTGCCCTGCAATCATTCCGGGATGATCGAGCGGATAGTCCTCTCCGAGACTGCCATCGGCGCGCACACGCGCTACCGCAAAGCGCACGCCCAACTTGGGTGACTGCTCGACCGGAAGGCTGCCAAGAACCGCGGTTTTGGTATCGAATGATCTTGGGGACGGTACTTCCGATTTGCCATTGGAAGGGCCGGCGATACTCTGTTGGGCTATCTCTGCCAGACCCGTATGCAAACCTGTCGCGATGGAAAGTTGTTCTTTCGAAGGCCGTGGCGGAGCAGGCCCCGACGCCTGGTTCGGCCTCCACCCGACGCTATACAAATCCAGTTTTTCTAACTTGCCTCTCAGTTCGACTCCGGACGCCTTTTGGCTAACCGGGATATCGTGAAGGTGCCGGATTTTCTCGTAGACCGAGGGCGAGATGGCAATCTCGTCTGCATCGGTGGCGCTCTCGATCCGGGCAGCCACGTTCACCACATCGCCGAAAACATCGTTGCCCTTGAGAAGGGCGAGGCCAACGTTGATCGCAACGCGAACGTGGATTTCATCGGCCGGTGCCCTTCCGCGATTATGTTCGACCAGATGGCGCTGCATATCGATCCCAGACCGAACCGCATCCTCCACGTTGCGAAAACGCGCGAGGATCGCATCGCCGATCGTCTTAATGACGATGCCACCATGCGTCTCCACCACGGGGATCAACAAATCCAGGCACTTCTGCACCATCACCAAGCCGGCAACGTCTCCCCGTTCGTCGTAAAAACGGGTAGACCCAACGATATCCACGAACAGTACGGTCACCAGCTCTTTGCAGCGCTCCAACTCGACATCCAGACGTGCGCGCTCGCGAATTAGCTCTTCCAGCCTTTTTGAGGGTGACTGCTCCATCAGCAAACTCCGTTCGGCGGGACTTGAGGCACATAATATACCGACGGTCAACGTGGTGCTACGCCCGATTCGCGACGGCTTGATGAATCGCAAGGCAGGAGACGTGGGCAAGCCAAAGGAGTACCGCGGCTGGGACCAGAGGCGTGCTTCGGAGAAATGGCCTACGGTAATCCACGAATCGCCACGCTGGCAGGCGTAACGCTTCTGGGCCGCGACGAAGCAAGGATGGGAGGGCGGCCGCAAATGCTGCGGTCGCCCTCGATGTTTTGAAACACTAGTCGGTCCGTCTTTAGGACGCGGACCTATTACCAATTCTTTCAGTTTATTGACGCCGCCAATTCTTGTAAGCCGTCACAGTTGCTTCAGGAATGCGATAAGCGCCTGCTGGTCCCTCAGACTCAAAGCTCTGAATCGCCGGATGACTTCCCGTGCGTCGGACCGATTGGTCTTGGAGTACTTTCATACGGCGGGCAGATCACGTCGGCTGGCGATGGTCCGTAAGACACGTTGGTTGGGCAGGGGCACCGGGCACCCACCACCTACCTTCTCTGAGGTTGCGTCATCGTCGGGAGCCGGCAGATCATGCAACTCGATCGCGGCGCGGATCGCGTCGTCCACAGTGCGCAAGACGAGCGGGGCGTTGGTCACCAAGCTGTTTGTAGCAACCGTGCCGGCGGGCGTCTTGTCCACGGTGAGCTCGCTCAGGTACACGCGGGCATCGTGGAGGAACGGCGGTCCCATCCTCCCCAGACCCATGAGCGGCGCCGTGCGGAACTCGCGGCCATCCGCGGAAGCTTTCAAATTTGAGAACGAATCATCGGCCAGAT
>Ga0185299_10006030_pt1 | contig 13139 bp, 9 predicted proteins | sample PaiPotPPA55metaG_FD_128002 | JGI IMG/M metagenome (GOLD analysis project Ga0185299, IMG submission 128002) | Iron sulfur acid spring bacterial and archeal communities from Banff, Canada, to study Microbial Dark Matter (Phase II) - Paint Pots PPA... ...
GTCCTAAAACTCTCGCGTCAGCATCCGTTGCCAAGCTGAATAAGCACCAAGCGCCCTCCCCGGAAGTAGAAGTTCTCGAACTGTCCGCAGCTCGCGTGCGTGGCAAGGCTGGTCGCGGGCGGCCAGGTGGTGTACGCCAAAAGGTGCATTCGGGGGTGCGTACGCAGCGGTGTAAACCGCGCGCGGCCGTAGACGCTCATAACATGCGACGGAGACATGCCCAGACGAACGCCACGCACTGTGCGCAGTGCCGAGAGGTCGCGACGGATCACAGGTTTGGGCGGCGGCGGCACGTTTGCCGCCGCGACAAGGTCAAACCACGAGCAGCAGCCTTGTCCGTAAAACGCAATCCGGTGGGCTGGGTCGTAGACGACGTATCCCTTCGGCGGTCCCGCGTTACCGTATACAAAAAACGTGCCGTCTCTTGGCGCTTCGCCGAACCGGCCGTCCAGCCCGAGAGCGCGACCTTCATAGGCGAAACCGTCACGCCGGTGGATGAATGCTGCATGTCCTTCGAGCCACGGATTATTGCTATCGCTGTATGACGGCAGCCATGCGCCGATCGCCGGAGACCAACCGGCGCGTTTGTGCGCCGCACTCGCCGGATACGCGACCGCCAAGACCAACGCTGCAACGACACCTATCCTTCGCATACGTTCTTACGCCGGCTTTGGGGCGCCCTCCAGATCCTCGATGTGCTTTTCGTGCGTCCAAATTCGCGATATGACCAATACTAGCAACCCCGCGGACACGACGAAGACCACGGTGCACGCAATTCCCGCCACTAAATTGCCGTACAGATACGCTCCGGCCCCGAACAGGGCGGAATAAATCGAGAGCAATCCTAGCACCCAGCCTGCGAGCGCGAGCGGCAAACTGTCCGGCGAACCACCTGCTGTGGCGTGAACGCGCACGGGCGCCCATCCGGGGCCGGCGGGTCGAATTTTATCGTAGAACGCGACGAGGGTCGCCATATCGACCGGTTTGGTGAGAAACGTCACGATGAGCCACGTCGCCGTGGTTATTCCGACCGTCCAAAGTAAGACGACGTCCGGATCGATCGTGTTTCCGGCCTTGCCAAGTCCAAAGAAAACGAGAGACACAACGAACGAGGCAGCCATCGCGCTCACTTCAGTCCACGCGTTAATGCGCCACCAGAACCACCGCAGCAGATAAACAAGTCCGGTGCCGGCGCCGATCGAGAGCAATACGTTGAACGTCTCGTGCGCGGTTGTCAGAATGAACGTCAGTCCGATCGCCACGAGCATAATGAGCACGGTGACGACGCGGCCCGCCAGGACGTAATGACGCTCCGGTCGATCGGGCGCTAAAAACCGCCGGTAGAGATCGTGGATGAGATAGGACGTCCCCCAATTCAGATGAGTTTCGAGCGTGGAGCGATACGCCGCGAACAAGCCGGCGACGAGGAAACCCGCAAAACCAGCGGGCAAAAAGACGAGCATCGCCGGATAGGCGATATCGTCACCCAGCAAATGCGGCTGTACGTACGGGAAGCGATGCTGGATGTCGCTCATCGTTGGAAACACGATCATCGATGCAAGAGCGACGATGATCCACGGCCATGGGCGCAGCGCATAGTGCGCGGCCTGAAAAAGCAACGTGCCGAACACCGAATCACGCTCCGTCTTTGCAGACAGCATGCGCTGCGCAACGTAGCTTCCGCCGCCCGGCTCGGCACCCGGATACCACACGGACCACCATTGCACCGTAAGCGGAATGATAAAAATCGCCGCGGCTGTTTTGGGATCGTGGAAGTTTGGTAAGACGCTCAGCCATTGCGGATTGGCCGAGAAGTGGTGCCAGAGACCGGAGAGTCCGCCGACTTGCGGCAATTTTACCGCGTAGTAAGCCGCCGCGAACGTGCTCGTGATAGTGATACAGAACTGGATCATGTCCGTTACCATCACGCCCCACAGCCCGGACATCGAAGCAAAGATAACGGGAAAGACCGCCGCGATCGCAAGCGTTTCCCATTCAGGGATGCCGAAAAGTACGTTGGCGATCTTCGCCGCGGCCAAATTGACGCTCGCGATGATGAAGCAGTTGAAAAACAGCCCGAGATAAACGGCCCGAAATCCGCGCACGAAAGAGGCCGCCTTGCCGGAATACCGGTGCTCGTAAAACTCGAGATCGGTCAGAACGCCGCTGCGGCGCCACAAGCGCGCATAGAAGAAAACGGTGGCCATGCCGGTCAACAAAAACGCCCACCATATCCAGTTTCCGGCCACACCGCCTTCGCGCACGATGTTCGTCACCAGATTCGGCGTGTCGGTGCTAAAGGTCGTCGCTACCAGAGAGACGCCGATCAACCACCATGGCGCTTGTCTGCCGGCTGCAAAGAACTCGGCTGTATTCTTCCCCGCGCGACGCGCGAGAAGGATTGCAGGCACGAACATAATGCCTACGGAGACCACGATGATGACCCAGTCCAAGGTGGTCAAATGCATGACGCTACCTCCGCTTCACGTGCGCATCTTTTAACGATTTCCGGCACCTTCAGGCAACGACCGCAGTGTACGAATACCGGAAGCGGTTTTGCAGCAGTCCGATCGTAGCGACGGCCGACGGCACGACCAGTACGCCGGGAACGATGTGCGAGAGCAGATCGCGCAACACGGCGGCAGGCGTCATCCCTTGTGCTGCGCCGTTCTCGGCAAGCATGCGCGCGTGCTCTGCTGCGCCCGCGTGGCAGAGCAGAAACACCACGCCGCGCCGCTGCAGCGTTTCCAGCGTCGGATCCTGGTACATACCTTTCGGATCGTTCGGATCGGCGTTTGGGTTGGGCTCGGTTCGGGCGTGCGCGAAAATGTTCGTCGCAATTGAGTTGCCTGAACGATCCTTCACGCCGAAGCTATCGCCGAAGTTGTATTTCTGCCAAGCCGCATTGTCGTACGCGATGATGTTGCCCACGCTATGCAGGCACGCGACCATTGCGATGCGATTGGGCTTGATGCCGTATCCGAATTGGTAGCCGTTGAGGGCATTTTTAATCTCGCTGAGCGCCGCGGGCGGATTAGCCGCCACGTCCCAGAGCTGGTGGACGTCGGCCGGTTTATCAACGAGTTTCTTGAGCGCGCCGTAATCAAACTCCGATGCGGGTTCTACGATCTCCAATTCGCTTGCAGCACCCGTGGCGCACGCGCTCGCGCCGAGGGCCGCGATTGTAGCGCTCGCCGCTAAAAACGTCTTGCGTTGCATCACCGATCTTCCAAAGAACGTAGTAATGACGCTTGCGCGTCGTCTTCGCCGAACACCCAGAACATCGCTCCACGCAGATGCCGGCTGCGAACGAACGCTGCCTTTATCGACATCGATCTCGCGTCGTCATAGCTGAAAAAAACGTGCGTGCGCGTGTTGTAAATCCAGGGTGCCTGCGCAGTGTCGCTCCAATGCTTTTGCCAGGCGCTATCCGTGAGAAATTGAGACTTGACGACCTTCCAGGGCGTTTCCGCGTAGCCGCCCGAATATTTGGAATACAGGCCTGCGTTTTTGGCGCCGACGCCGCTGAAACCGCGTCCGTAGAATGCCATGCCCAGCACGATCTTGCTCGCAGGAACCCCGTGCTCCTCGTAATATTGAACGGCCGCCGTTACGTTGTCCCAACGGCGCTGCAGCGACGGCGTCGGATCGTTCGGATCGGCGTGCATCGGTGCGTTGAAGCTGCTGACGGGGCTAAAGATGTTGTTCATGTCGTACGTCATGACGTTGAGCCAGTCGACAATGCCGGCAACTGCGCGCAGATCGTAGCTGTCGCTCGGGTCGTACGCGCCGCCATACTGCCACCGCCCGGTCGGCGCCGCAATCGTCAGGTAGTAGTGCCGGTGATTCGCTAGTCCCAGCGTGTCCAGCCTCTTGCGAAGCTCGACGAGCAGCGCGGTGACGTTCGCCCGATCCGCAGGCCGGTGCGTGGATTGCGGAACCCCGCCATGCACGGGAAACTCCCAATCGACGTCGATGCCGTCGAACCCCTCACGCAAGATGTACTGCTCGATGCATGTTTGCGCGAACATAGCCCGAGAGCGCCGCGTTAGCGCAGCGTCAGAATACTGTGGGGCTTCTCCCCATCCCCCAATCGAGAGCAGCAGCCGCAGACCGGCGTGGTGTGCTCGCAAAGATCGAAGCTGCGCGAACGTGGTGGTCTGCGCCTTGGCGGGCGCGTGGCAGATGTTTCCCGCCCCCGGCTCGCCGAAGGCATAGATTACATCGGTCAAGTGGTCCGCCGGAAGACTGGAAACCGGAACGTCGCCCGTGTAATATGCGGCGAGAACTCGCGAGGGGCTCGAACCGGCCGCTGCGGCGCCTGCGAGCAGCATACCGGCTAATGCTAAGAAGAACACTGATGCGTTTTTCATGCTGCAAGTCTCATAGCATGCAACGCGGTCTCGTGAAAAGCCCCAAGCCGAAAAAAAATTTCGCGGGGACTAGCAAGAAATGTTTTAAGGGTGTAAAATACCCCCAAAGCCAGTAGGGTCGGATGACCCGGACTGGCTTTCGTTTTTTCAGGAGCTCAACTCGTTGTGAAGTTGCGGAGGACGTATGCTAGAACGCTTGCGGCAGCATCGCTATTCCCTCGCGCCCGCGCTGGTGCTCATCTGTATGCTCGTAATACAGTCGATGAGTCCGGCATTTGCCAGTACGGTTGCGACGATCTCAGGAACCGTCACGGATGATTCCGGCATTCCTATTTCGGGCGTTTCGGTAACGGCCTCGTCGCCTTCCGGGCACTATCAAGCCCGGTCCGATGCGCACGGATTCTTTAGCATCACGGGCGTTGCGCCCGACACGTATACAGTCTCGTTTCAGCGAGACGGATACCAGCCACAGGCTGAAAACGGCATTACGGCGTTCGCCGATCAGGTCGCGACCGTCAATGCACGTCTGGTGAAATCTTTCAAGACGATCGCCAGCGTGACGTCGCGTTCGAGCACGGGCGCTTTCCAGCCGGGACAGACTGCGGATACATATTCGATCAACGCCACGCAGATTAACGCGATTCAGGGCAATCCCCTCAACATCAGCGAGAAGAATCTGATTCACGCGATGCCCGGAGTAAGTTATACGAACGGGCAGGCTCCGTCCATCCGCGGAGGACGCTCGAACAACGTCGACTACGAAGTTGACGGCGTGCCGTACATCAACCCGTACACCAACGCCAACGTCAACCAATACACGATGCCCAGCTTCGGATACCAATCGCTGCAAGTCTCACCGGGCAGCGAAGATTCTTCGTTTGGGAACTCGGGCGTCGGCACAATCAACGCGGTGCTGACTCGCGGCAGCTATCCCGGCCGCTTGGACGTCATCGGCGGCATCGGCGGACCCGGATTCCTGCACGGCCTTGGACTCGGTTGGGGCACTGCTGCACCGAACGGCAAGTGGAGCAACTACATGAGCTACACGGCAGAGAACACCGCGCCGCGCTACGGCGGAAATCTCGAGCCGAATTCTACGCTCAACGGTTCATTCGGCACCGTGCAGCTCATCCAAAACCGCGACTTCACGAATAACTTCGTGTACAACTTCGGCCGGGACAACCGGTTCGACGTCCAGTACTTCACCGACATCGGTTGGAACCGGCGCTCGGGCGGATACGGTCAGAACACTGCGCTGTATAACGCCAATCTGCACAACGCCGCAGGCTTCGGCGTTTTTGGCCCAATGTGTTATGCGAGCTGCGGCCCCGAGTGGATTAGCTACTTCACGAACTATCGCAACTCCGCTCCGACGAGTTGCTCGCCGGCGTGTTTGTCGACGAGTTCGGCTTTCTACTGGTTCTGGGGTCAAACCGGTACGCCGGCTTCGCCTCAGGGTGCCAACGCATGCTATCAGGGCGACTGGGACGGCATAACCCTGCAGCAATTTCAAAACATGGCGCCACTCTATCCAGGCCAGACGCAAGTCAACGAAACCCTCGCCCAAGCCGGGCGTCCGGACTACCAAGAGTTCGACCTAAACAGCACGCAAAAAGTGGCCTTGGACTTCCGGCCCGATTCGCAGACGATCGCGTCGCTCTCGTATTACAATACGTCGGCGAACAACATCGGCGACAGCATCTCGATCTATCCGTTCGACAGCGGTGACGTCTGGATTTCCGAAGGCGGACACCAGCACGCATTGAAACTCGACATCACACGCCAGCTCAACGAACAAAACCTCGTGAAATTCGGCGTCGAGGATCGCTATCAGAACCCGTACCTTCAGAGCATCTCGCCGATGACTGCGTGGTTCAACCCGCTGTTCAACGGAAACAACGAACAGTTCGATTTCATTAACCCCAACTCGACCGCACTTGGCATGAACGGCTGCGGCGTCGGTCAGAAGATCGGAACATTTAACGCGACGAGCTTAATCACGGCCACCAACCCGACCGGGGCTTTTAGCGCGCCGTATGCGATACCGGGTATGATCTTCTTCCCGAACACGGATATCATCAACTCTCAACAGCAAGCGCTCTACCCGGGCATCCCGACGAGCCAGCAGGGCACATATAGCGGACCGCAGGTGCCGGCAGACACGCCGTCGTGCGGTTGGCTCTACCAGTTCTTCCCCGGTGTTTCACAGTTGATGCTGCCGGCTGCCGAAAACGGCAATACCCTTCACCCGACCGGCGGCGCAATCTACCTCAGCGACTCGTTCACGCCGAACGCTCGATTCAAGGCCGACGTCGGCATCCGCCTCGAAACACAGCACAACCATTACCCGACGCCGCAAGTCTACGGCGATTGTACAACGCAGTATTTGCCGCTGAGCTGGGGCGTGTACGCAACGAATGTCCTCGATAAAAACGGCAACATAGTTCATGCGCAAAACTTCGATCCGACCACCGGCCTGTTCAACGGCAAACCGATGGGCCCCGGCAACTGCCCGGTCGCGACGTTTCTCCCGCTGACGTCGTACGAAGCCAATCCGATCGTTCCCGAACCACGGATCGCTCTTTCGTACTTGGTCACAAAAAACGACGCTGTGCGTTTTTCATGGGGCCGCACGTCGCGCTTTCCGGACTACGTCTTCACGGACTCGGCCGAAAACCCGGCTCCCTACGCGCAGTATTACCGGCTGCCTTCGCACTTGAACACCAACTTCATCCAACCGTTCTGGTGGTCTCTAACGGGCGCTTTCGCTCCATACAACGTCACCACTAACAACAACTATTACAGCAACAACAGCATCGCCACGACGTGCGGCATGACCGATTTCGGTCTGGCCGTACCGTGCACGAGCTACGGAGAACAGCTCTACTGGACCGGCTTTAACGGCGATTTCGGCAAGCCGCTCTTCCCGCTCGCACCGATTACCTATAGCAATTTCGACTTCTCGTGGGAGCACCAGTTTGGTGACGGCTGGTCGTTCAAGGCAACACCATGGAGCCGACGCGCATACGATCTGGACATCAGCACGCAAATCGAAAACACGAGTCTGGCACCGTTCAAGAACGCCGATGGAACCCCGGGGTATCATCAGTACGGTCTCATATCGAACAACGGCATCGAGATCGCGCACGGCGCGGAGTTTTACCTCACGAAGGCTACGCCGTGGCATGGGCTGACCGGCACGATATCAGCGTCGTTCCAGCATGTCGTGCAAAATACCGATCCGAATAACGCTCCTAAAGGACTTACAGCGGATCTCAGCGGCAGCGCCAACAACGAAACGACGGGCGCGCAGTCCCAAGCCTCGGGATTCTTCAACAAACTCTTCAACGTCAATTACGTTACGCCGTTCTCGTCATCGCTTACACTGCAATACGCTCAGCCCAAAGGCGGCTGGCGCGTGCAAACGCAGTGGTTCTACGATGCCGGTTATCCATACGGGCAAGGCTATAACGTCATCCAGCTCTTCGGAGGTACGCCGCACATCCTGAAATCGTCGAACGATTGCACGGGCGGTTCGGTGGCCTTCTCAGACCCGACCAATCCCGGCAGTTGTTTCTCGCCGAACATCGTCGCAACGCGCGGCACCAACGAAGGCGACTTTGCGAATCAAGTGTATTCGCATCCAAACCTCGTCGCCGAGATTACGCTCGAGAAAACCATCGGCCAAGGCAAGATTGGGTTCACCATCAACAACCTGTTCAACGAGATCTACACTGGCCCGACGCTCCCGTACGGTCAGGACTTCGGCCAAACCGGACCGCGCCTTAGCACCGCGGCGCTGAACGACCAGGGCCAGAACTTCGGTTCGAACGGCGCGTACCCGGTATCGGGGATGATCCTGAATCCAGTCTATCAGCCGGTAGCGACCGGCGTGGCGGGTCCGCTAACGGGGCAAGGATTGTTCGGTAATACGGACGCGCGCATAGCGAGTCTCCTGTGCGCAACGTGCGCCTACATCCACCTGCCGAACGGTCAAGGCCGCAGCTATTACGTCTACTATCAATTCAGACTGGGAGGCTCGCACTAAATGAAACTCATGAAGAGACTCCTTGTTCTGGGAGCCATTCTAGAACTAGCCGCGTGCAGTTCGCTTACGAACGGTACGTCGATCCTGCCCTCGCAGTCACAAGTACCGCTAGCCTCGCTGGGAAAGCTCACGTTTGCGGTTGGAACCGCGAGGCTGCAGGACGGTACGACCGGACTGAACGTCGTCGCGTACGTTCGTCAAAAGAATGGATCGACCGCATTTCTCGTGGACACCCCGTCGATAACCGGACCGGCCGGATTTACCGTGCCAAGCAATGCGGCCACCGCCGGCAATACCGACGCCGGCACCAGTTCGATAACCGGTACACCCCAAGGAGGTTCGACGTCGACGACGTTCGGAACGTCGGGGGGCGTCTTCGGCGGCGGGATTGGGCCGTTTAATGCAACCCAAACCTCGAGTAATTTCTATCCCGGCAACCCGCCCCCGTATGCAACGCCTTTTTATAGCACGAGCACGGGGGCCACAGGTCCGGTATCATTGCTCATCGGTCCGCCCGCGGTCCCACAGTTCACGAACATCAATTTCCCGCCCGGATTTGCCGGCTATCTTCCCGGGTTCACGGCATTTGCGGCAACGCCGGTCGCGGGCGGCTACGCCATGAACGTTACGGTAGCAGCGATTAACGCTGCCGGCACTACCCTTACGGGATCGGCAACGTTGAGCTCGACAACGCCGCTCGGCGCCGTGCCGGCTCCGGTCTTTACGAAAGATGGCGCCGGCGGCGGGACGGTGACCTTTACCGCGCCGGCGGGCGCGACAGAGTCGCTCGCGTTCGTCGTCGATACCAGCAAAGGCGTGTACTACACTGTCGGACCTATGGCGGGCTCGGGCGCGCAAAGCGGAACGCTGACCGATAGCCTCGGCCCTTGCGGCTCCCCGCCATGCGGCACGACGTCGATTCCCGCCGGGGACAATTACTCGGTAACGGTGGTCTCGTTCGATTATCCCGACTTCGAGGCAACACAGCCGGGGAACACCTCGCAAACTCCGACTGTGGTTGGAGCTGCGGGACAGGCCGACATTTCGATCTCGCCCGGAACGAGCGGTACTTACTAGATCTTCGTCATCCATGCGCAGCAAGGGACACACCCATCCGTCTCCGGATGGATGGGCGTCTTCCCCCACGCTTTCAAACGGAGCCACGTAAGCACAACATGCAACTGGAAGTGGTGGTCACAGATGCTTCCGAAGCGGTAGAGGCGCAACGCGCGGGCGCATCGCGGGTTGAACTCGTCGCCGATTTCGAGCGCGGCGGACTTACGCCCGACACGCAGCTCGTCGAATCGGTAGTAGGTGCGTTGTCCATTCCGGTCCACGTGATGCTGCGTCCGCACGACAACGGTTTTTCGTATAGCGAAAAGGACCGGGACGCCATCGTGCGCGACGCGTCACGCCTGCGTGAGCTCGGCGCCTCCGCGCTTGTCTTCGGCGCACTTGACAAGCGCGCGCACGTTGCCATCGATTTCGTGCGGGAGGTTCTCGACGCCGGACGTCTTCCGCTTACGTTTCATCGCGCCTTCGATGCGACGCCGAGCCTAAGCGGTGCGTATGCGACGCTCGCCGGTATCGCCGGGGTGGAACGCGTGCTGACCGCGGGCGGAGCACCCACGGCCTGGGAAGGCCGCACGTGGCTGCGCGAACTCTGCTACGGCAATACACTTCCCACGGTGCTCGGAGCGGGGAGCATCGACGCAGGAAACCTTCAGGATCTCGTGCACTTCACGCGGCTACGCGAGGTGCATGTCGGCCAGGGCGCTCGAACCGACGGAAAAATCGACCCGCGAAAAATCGAGCGCATGGTGGCGCTCCTAAACGGAGGTCCCCCCGGGTGAGCGCACAAGTACCCGATACAATAATGCTCGGGGTTAATTTCGAGCGGGAGATTGCCGAACAGCCCGACGTCTGGCGCCGCATCGCCGAGTCGGACAAAGCCGAAACGCTGGCCGGCGCAATCCGCGATCGCAGCGTGGTCCTCATCGGTACGGGCAGCTCGCTATTCATGGCGCAGCTCGGCGCGCTTGCATTGCGCAGGCGCGACATCAACGCGCATGCCCTTTCGGCGACCGAGAGCGTCCTCGACAACGTTGCGTACCGGCGCGCCGCGGTGATCGCATGCTCGCAGAGCGGCGAGTCTGCCGACTTGCTGCATGCACTCGACATTATCGAACCCAAGCAGTTGATCGTGCTCACGAACGCGCCCGATTCCACGCTCGCGCAGCGCGCGACCCTGTGCATCGACGTGGGCGCAGGTCCCGAGATCGCTATTCCGGCCAGCAAGAGCGTCACCGCAACCGCGGCGATTCTGCTGTGGGCTGCCGGTCTGATGGCCGGCAAGCACAGTCGCAGCGCGCAATCGCTTGTGGACACTGCGGAGGACGTGCGCTCCTGGCTCGACAGCTCGGGTATCGATGACGTTCGCGAGGCAGCCCGCCGCATCGCCCGCCGCCGAAGCGTCATCATCGCCGCCACCGGATATGGGCTGCCTGTCGCCCACGAATTCGCGCTCAAACTCAAAGAGGCAAGTTACATCCATGCTGAGGGCTTTTCCGCCGGAGAGCTGCGGCACGGGAGCGCCGCTATGCTGGACGCGGGCTGTGCGATTATCGGCATCGCCGACGAGTCGTCACGCAACATCGTCAACAAGCCGCTGGTCGAGGCGGAGGAAGCCGAATGTCTTCGCTATATCGTCGGATCGCGTCTTAGCAGCATTCCTCTGCTCGGCCCGGTCGTCGGCGAAGCCTTCAATACCCTTGCGTGGCTCGTCGCGGCGCAGACGATCGCGCTGTACGTTGGACGCGCTCGACATGTTGAAAGCGACGCGCCGCGCGGGCTCGTGAAAGCTCTGATCTGAACCGTCAGGCTTTTCTTTCGCTTTCTGCGGGCGCACTAGCGCTTTTGCGTGCCGGACCCGCCTCGGCTTGCGCGCGCCGGCGCGTACGGTTCGGGGTGAACTACGTACCGACGCAGGACTGGTGGTACAGCTGGGGCGATTGGCATCGCGATTCCGTTCGCCGTGACTTGCACGACATCGCCGCCCTCGAGGCGGATCACATTCGCATACAGCTTTTGTGGCCGCAGTTTCAGCCCAACGCCGCGGCAGTCAACGACGAGGCGATCTCCCGTTTACAACAGCTGCTGGACGACGCTCATGCGCTGAGCCTCGACGTTGAAGTAACGGTGCTCGACGGACAGCTCAGCGGTTTTCTTTTCGTGCCGGCGTTTCTCATAGACAATCAGGACGGACGTGCGCGCAACGTTATTGTCGACCCCTCGATCGTTGCAGCAGAAAAGCGTCTGTTTTCGGCGCTCGCGCAACACATTGCGCGGCACCCGGCCTTCATGGGCTTCGACATCGCGAACGAGATATATTGGTTTACGCAGCCGCTCAAGATGCAATTCACTCCCGCGCAAGGCGATGCATGGATGGAAGAGCTTCTGGCATATTGCGAGCAGATCGCGCCCGGACGCTTTCACGTAAACGGCGTCGACAAATGGCCGTACGAGGCGGGGGACCCGAACGGTTTTACTCGCAAGGCCCTGGCGCGGGCGGGCTCCGCGAGCTGCGTTCATCCCTGGGCCGGCTTTGGGCCCATTTATCCGAAGTACGGGCCGCTCAGCGCTTCCGCGACGCACTACTCGGAATTTTTGGTTCAATACATGCAAGCGTTTTCCGGTGACGGCAAGCGAACGATTTGGATCGAAGAAGACGGCTGTTCGAAGCGATGGGTGCGCGAGGATCTCATTCCGCGATGGGCCGAGGCTTCAGTACGGCATGCTGCCGGCTGCGACCATCTCTTCGGTATCACCTGGTGGTGTTCGCACGACGTCAATCCACGCTATACGGGATTCAATAAACTCGAGTACGATCTGGGACTGTACACCAACGATCGCAAGCTCAAGCCCCTCGGCCGCACCCTGCGCGATCTGATTCGCGAATTCGACAAGTACCCGCCGCCGGTGCAGCCGCGCCGCGCTGCAATCGCCATTCCGGACGGCATGGGATCCGACGACCTTCTTCAGCCTTATATGCGGCACATCGAAAACGGCGTAGGCCCACAGGTGGTGCTCGCGAGCCGTACGCACGATCGCGCCTATTTGGCCTCGCGCGGAATTACGCAGCTCCTTTCACTTTAGGGTCCCACTATTGCGATCGGGAAACTGCCGGTAGCAATCGATGTCGTGCGTTTGCCTGCTGCTACATCAATGACGTCGCATGCGTTATCACCGGACGAGGCGACAAACGCGTAACGGCCATCGACACTGAACGCCACATCGAACGGGCCGTTGCCCACTAAGATTGGACGACGCGCGGTATTCGTGTGGAGATCGATGGGCGTGACTTGCATAGCGGCTGAGTCCGTCACATACAGCAGCGTGCCGTCCGGCGAAATTGCCAGGCCTTGCGGTGTTTTTCCAACGGGGATCGTGGCTGCAACCTTAAGGGTCGCCGCATCTACCACGCTGACGTCATCCGATGCAGCGTTCGTCACGTAAACCGCGCTGCCGTTTGGGGCAATCGTAACGCCGAGGGGGTGACGTCCTACCGGTATCGCCGCGAGCAGCCTTCGTGCTCCGGTATCCACGACGGCGAGCTCACTCGTTCCCTGATCGGCGACGTAAACGCGCGAGCCATCCGGCGAGATCGCCAGGTCTTCGGGATGCGAACCTACGCCGATAGTTTTACCAGCCTTCAACGT
>Ga0185299_10006032_pt1 | contig 13135 bp, 13 predicted proteins | sample PaiPotPPA55metaG_FD_128002 | JGI IMG/M metagenome (GOLD analysis project Ga0185299, IMG submission 128002) | Iron sulfur acid spring bacterial and archeal communities from Banff, Canada, to study Microbial Dark Matter (Phase II) - Paint Pots PPA... ...
AAGACGTTGCTCATACCGACGAAGGCTACTGCCTTTCGTCGGAATCAACGTCCCCGAGCCTCATTCTCGTTGGCCGGTTTTCAAGTGACCCTCATTGGCCGGTTTTGGGTGATCGCTGAGGATGAATCCTTTGCGAGCTTCTCTGCCTTCTTCTGATCAATGCGTGCGTATGCATAAGCCGCACGCCATAAAACGAATGCACGCATACTGGCTTCTATGCCTGGTGCTTCGGACTCCGCTTGTTTCAGCAGGCGCAGCCCGCGTTCTTGGTCTGCCGTGAGCTTGGCAGCGGGTGTTTTTTTCGGCAGCGAATCAGACTTGGTGGGTACTTTCAGTCCTGCTGATGACTCGGTCTGGGAAGCACAGGGGACCGCCGACACGATGACGTTTGAAACCGCAACACAAACAACCAACAAGAGCCATCGCATGACAACTCCAGTGAACGCATACCCTGGTCGAAATTATAGATGCGGAGCTGCGTAATTGTTGTAACCAGGCGATGTCACAAGCTTGCGCCGTCTGTTCGCCCGTCAGCTGGGGTTTTAAGCGTAATCGCATTTAACACCAATCGAGGTTGAGGGCGTACACTATCGTCCCAAACCCAGAAAACTGGAATTGGAAAAAAGGTTGTGGCGCTGATTCTGGCTAACTCTTGCAATCAACCAGATAGACAATGGCCGCCTTTTCTGCGTCACAACAGTGAGGCGGCCCAAACTTTCTTGGGATACTCTTCAGGCGGCTTTGTGTGCCGCGATCTTCTGGCCAATATACGTTTCCACGTTAAACGTCCGGACTAACGGTTCGCCTTCGAGCAGGTGTCGAACCGAATCTTGGACCTGCGGGAAATGCTCGCGATGATATAGCTCCGCGTCTTCTCTGGTATTCCAGAAACTGATGCCCAGGACGCGATCAGTCTCCTTGTCCGAGACCAGGACGATCTCGTCTACAAAACCATGCTGTTTTTTCAGGATCGGGAGCACTTTCTCGTTAACGGTGTTTGTCAGTTCTTTGGATTTTCCTGATTTGCTCTTAAGTTCAACTACGCGTGTGAACATGTGGTTGCTCCTTTGTTTGGTTGGAGGGTGAAAGGAACCCGCCCGCCGTGTAATGAAGCACAGCGCGAGCGTTATCCAGTAACACTGAAACGGGCTCCGTTTTTGAGACGAGAGCGGAAATACCCTCAGAGCGAGCTTCGCGCTCCGAGAACAGGTCGCAGTACTCGCTGAATACGATTATGGGTGTCTCAGGCATGAGCCGCTTCAAAGCTTGTGCCGCTTCAATCCCATTCATCACTGGCATCGAAAGGTCCAGCACGATCAGGTCGGGACGCAGCACTTGAGCTATCTCTACCGCCTCTTGACCATTCTCTGCATCCCCGCATACTTCGAAGTCTTCCTGCGAGGCAAACAATGAACAAAGCGCGTGACGGGTAAGCGCGTGGTCCTCCGCTATCAATACCGATTTCACCATGGCGTAACACCTCCATAGCAACGGTCTCGGACTGGACGATGTGGCCGTTATCTCTGCCTGGCTGGCAGAGCTCGTACACAAAAACGGCAACGGGAAAATGGGACGCGGAGGGCGGGAAAAGCGCAACAGGCAAGTAGCGATATATCTCCCGGATTCCCGCGCCCTGATAATTTCAGGTGATACCCAATCTCAGACTCGATCAATCAGGTAAAGCATGTAGGACGCGTAAGCCAGAGGCCTTCAGGTATTTGCTGTCAATATATTTGCTGTCAATCCCGCCAGATAGCAAATCTCAGGAAAGTTACTTGTGAAATCGGGATTTTTCGCCAACTATCCCGCGCAACGGTCGCAAATCCGGTCAGAACCTTTGCGGATGAATGAGTCCACCTCGTCACAGCCCTCGGGAGCCCCGTGCTTGCGTGTATGATCGTCGCGGCTTTCCTGTTGGCCTAATTGTTAATCCTGGCAAGGCGAATGGGGACGAAGGAACGCGCTCCTGGTGTGAGGCAGGTTCCCAGATCATCCTCTATCGCAAGGAAGGAAGCGATGGGTTTTTTCAGCGGTTCCACCCGTGTGTGCATCGGCAAGATTCTTCTGCCGACCCTGGCGGCTTTTTTGTGCAGTGGGTTGTCGGCTGCGCAGACCCATCCGCCCAAATACGACCCCGCGACTGAAACCAAGATGAAAGGCATAGTGGAAGAACTAAGGCTTCCTCCGAAGGGCCAAGAAAAAGACGCCGTTCATCTGCTAATCAAGAACGGCGACGACGTGATTGACATCTACTTATGCCCGAAATCTTTCATGGACGATATGGGAGTCGCGTTCAGCAAGAGCGATGCCATCGCCGTCACCGGATCAAAGGTCAAACAAGACGGAGCGGACCTGATTCTGGCGCGCGAAGTAGTGAAAGGCCAAGACACCCTGGTTCTGCGGGATGATAAAGGAAACCCGGTGTGGAACTGGGGCCGCCACTAGCTTCAGGTCGTCGACCAAAATCTCAGGCGGATCCAGAAAGCATTGCTTCCCTACGGTCCGAGGCAGCCGTTGTTGGGGTAATCGCGATGTTTCGTCAACTGACGGTCGCAACCAGCGAAAAACGTGTCCAGTGCAGCGCGCTTGGCTAGACGGTATTCGCCTGTTTCTCCGCCATGTCGCCGATAACCGGCAGCTTAAACGTCTGCCCCTGGTAAGCCTTCAGCACCAGGATGACCCAAATAATCAGCCCTGCCAGACTGACCAGCGGCCACAACAGGATCGTCGCCCATCCCAGGATGGGAATTTGTACGATGATCCTGAGGGCGATCCAGAGCACCGTCCAGGCCACTGCGAAGAAGAGGCATTGAAAGGAGTGGAAGCGGATGAAGCGTTTCTTGCTGTAGGGTTCCAGCACCAGAAATACGATCGCCGGAATAATTGTCACGTACGCCAGAGCACCTGCCATGTTGTCGGTTAGCCCACCTCCGGCGGTCGCGGTGCTGCCGCTCGGAGCAGCGCCCGCACATTTCGGACAGACTGCGCCCTCGGCGATTTGGGTTCCACAGGTCGGACAAAATGCCATGAGAAGCCTCCTGAAAACGACGGATTCCGCACTCTCCTGACACAGCCGTGAGACCGGTTTCTACCGCCCGTTGGTCACGCGGCACCGCTGAAGTACGGATCCACAGTGATGCACCATTCCTGAAGTAGCCATTCCGGGACATAGCATCGATTAACGTTTTGCTCGCACCAAGAGCGAAGCGCAGCTGACGAAGTATACGAGTCTGCCGTTAGCCGCAGTTGCCTCACCTTCAGTTCGAATTCAGTGGCAACTGCCAGAGGGGGCGGAACGGGCCGCCCCCAATTGGGATTTCCCCGTCTGCGAGTCATAGCTGGGCGACAAGTATCGCCATAGGGCCCGATCATACGCCGCCTTGGCTGTCGTCGCAGCAGAAAATCATCGCGCGAATGGCTCGCAGGTCGCGGAAGCTGAGCGGAAGCTGAAAGGTGCGAAGACATTCGGCGATTTGGCGGTAACCGCCGTCTTACACTCAGGTGCCGGTCAATGCTATTGATTTATCGACGGCTACACTAATTGCAGGGTGGACGAGAGGCAAGGTGGGGTGCATACCGTCGCGAGCCCGTATATTCCATAGGTTCCATTTTCAACCTAATCACCAGTTGTATTCGTTTTTCCTCCGATAACTTTGTGGAACGGTAAAGAACGTCGTCGATTTCGATGTCGTGCGACATTATCTTCACGCGAAAAACAGTGACCTTGCTATACGGCTCACACCCCATTGGGAAGATGATGTCATCGCTCTCGAACGCGCGCAACGATATGAATAGTTGCTTCCCTTGTTGGAAGAATCGTCCGCGATAAGTAATGGAACCGCCGTCAGATGCCGAATACACCTTCCTGCCCTTCACGATTTCCAACGGCACTTTGTCTAGAAGCGCTTCATTGTTGTTGATGAACAGATTGTTTTCGTGGAACCACTTTTTTCCCGGTTCATAATTCTTGATCTCCTCATTCCAACAAACCCGCCATTCACCGCCGTCATACCTGATTGCCGCTGGGAATCTGCAGTGCCAGTCTGTTCGAACAAATAGCCGTGAAGCGAAATCCAGACAATCGCGAGAGTAGCGACGAGTTTCATGCCAAGGAGATTACGCGTGGTGGCGAGCTTTTTCCAAGATCACTGTACGGGTGTTAGCCGCTTAGAACCATGTCAATGCGTGATATCGGGATTTTTCGTCAACTAAGGAAAGGCTTTATGCGAGAGGATTCTTAAGCAAAGTGCTGCTGCCGACATTGTCAAAAGCATAGTGGCAGGTCCAATACTCTTGGCATCGCCTACGCGCAGGTGCGATACAACCGCTCCCACAAAGTAGATTACCAGTCCAATACTCGCGGCTATTCCCAGAAAGGGTAACAAGATTCCAAGAACCAAGCCAGTCGAACCAGCAAGTTCGCAGGCTGCCAATGCCGGAAAGTATTTCATCGGTACGCCTACGGTCTCGTGAATTACTTTGACAATATGCGGATCGTTGCGAAGCTTCCCTATCCCGGAGAACACCACAATCGCTGCCAGCACTATTGTGACAACTAGAGATGCGATGCCCATCAAATCCCCTCCCGCTTTGTCCTGGATATGGTACGGCAGGTTGCCTTCTCCCAGATCGGGGTTTTGAGTGTAATCGGGATGTTACAACAACCGATGCGAACTCGGGCAATTGATCGCGGGCTGAGTAATCAGGGGTAATCAGGTATCCTGTGTATCGCGCGCTCCCGAGGGCGATGCTACACTTCCTCCCGTTTGTGAGGACGAAGGTGCTTTCTCCCCAGTTGCAGTCGTGGCTTCTATCCAGCGCCGTCGTGGCGCTTGCTGCAATCGGCTTCAGTCTGCTTCGAAGTGAGCTACGAAATCCAGGAATGCCTTTGTTCCATAAGAAGAAAAAGGGCAGACTTTTGAAATTCCTCAGTCGCAAGAAGCGATTTCGAAAGGCCAGCTGACCCTCGTTTCTCGGAAAGTTGGTGAACTTGACGTCAATGAGTGAGATCGGGATTTTTCAACGACTAGGGGCCTGCTCGCCTGTATTTGGTCGTTCCCGAGGTACTCGGTGCGACGGCAGCCGATATTTCCGGGGAAAAGTCCGGGAAGTCAACTTCAGACTTTATGCTCAGGGTTTTGGCGTCTGAGGAAAGCTGCCATTTCTCCTTGGTGTGCATGCGCACTGGGGGAGAAGTCTGCTGCGGTCGAGTCGCGACGACGGACTCAACGATGAGGTACTTCGGCTTAAGTTGTGCCTTGCATTTGCCGGAAACTCCGCTCGGGCTCGTATAGTCGCCTTCTAAACCATTGAGTGTACATCGGCTTATCGTTTTCTTCCCCAGTTCCAATCTTGTGATCTCGATCCTGTCATCGTTCTGAACAATCTCCAGAGTTGAGTCGGATTCACCTCCGAGTGTGTTCTTCGCTGGTTCGACGATGTATTTGCCTGAAAAGTTTAACTTGTCGCTCGCAAGCGCAAGGTTGGCTAAGCATGTCAGTAGCATTGCTGCGCATGCAGGCAAAGCCCCACTAAAATACTTTCGCTTCATCACGATCTCCCTACTCGTTTTCAGGAAATAATACGCTGATTTTTCCGGGCCACAACTTCAAGTGGTGAAAGCAAGTGGTGAAAACAGGCGATTTCACGTTTGCCGAGTCGGCCCGGGGAATTGCACCCCGAGCCGCTCACAGATTCCGGACGTGAACCTCTCGATTCATCCGGCTCGTACCACCCAGAGAACGCTGCCGCCTTCCGTCAAACGCAGGAGTTCCTCCGGTGTCCCGTTGACTCCGGCACGACGTGGGTGACCTGCCTCCTTCGCTCCACGAGAGTTACCTCGCTTCCACGCTACTACGAAGCAGTGCGCCCCTAGCCGGCGCTTCGGTACTTTCGGCCTCGTGGGGCTTCCACTTGTGCCTTTTCCCTTCCCATCGCCAGCCCGGTTCTCAAGTTCCGTACGAAAGCCCACATACGAGTCATGCCTCCTATACGCCGGACCCCGCATAGCCAGGAAGTAGGTATCCGCCATGCTGCTCCCGGGATACGGTCAAGACCCCGGTTTTAGTGTCGTCCTTGACCTTTCGACGCTTCCCAGAGGTTCGTTTGCACTCATCTCTCGTATGCACACATGACGTGATCGAACGCCACGCCTTTTAACCCTAACGTTCACCACCGCAGCCTTTAGGACCGAAGCAGCTTAGGGCAGTTTGAAGCCTCCTCCTACAAGGCGGCTCCGAAGGGTCTTCCTTCATCTTTCGTACAGCATGACGAACTGACAAAGTTCGTCTTCTTGACACAATGACCGCTGGTCATTGAGCGCTATGGGGATTTATGTGCGCCGGGATAAACCGGCATGAAGTAGAGGATGGGAGAGCCTTACGGGAAAGGACTAGCGATCCGCTCGGCCTCGAGTCTTGCGCGGGGTATCGCGAGGTACTCAGCGAAGCGTAGACAGAGGATAGGCGGGGTGGTTATTCAGCTCCGTAAACTGTCAATCCGGACGCCGACGCCCTTGTAATGTGCGGAAGGCAATATGAGCAGGCGCGATACCGCGAGCACCTGCTCAGTCCGGCGTAGTCGAAGACCCCAGACACGCCTAGAAACTTCATGCACGAGAACCGGGAGACCTCGGAGATGCCTGCGGAGAACGTCCGCCGCAGGACGGCGGGAGAAGGCTCACGCCATACGGCCCGCGTGTCCGTCTCCGAGGAGTCACACCGCGGCACAGTACCGATGAATCATTCGAACAGAGACAGGGCATCGTCGGCGGAGAGTGAGGAGGGAAGGCCGAGGATCAAGGAGAACACTCTCCCATCTGACACGTACCCGACTCCGAGCGGGACTGCGCGTGTCCCATGGGTGGGGGAGTGTGCGGAGGAGCGTTATGCTCGGCCGCTATTTATCCGAGATAAGAACCGGATGCGCTAATCAGCGCCCGTCCGGGTCTGTGCGGAGGGCACCGGGCAGACTGGTGTCCCTACCGCGATCTCACGACCCGCCCGCGTGCGCCCCGCGCTAGCCCGCCCCACGATAGTCTCAGAACATGTTCAGTTCGTGCGCGATCTGTCGCGTGACTGTGTATTCCCGGTCATCGGCTACGACGAATTTGTCGGCGCGGAGGGCCCTCAGCACAGGATCATCTATGCCTGGCTGCAGGGCCAGAAGAGCGTGGACAAACCTTTCTCGGGCAGACTCGGACACATGTTTGCCAGCTACATACACGTAATCGAGATAGGGCTTCGAGGTATAGAAAACACGAACTTTGGAGGCATCTAGTTGTCCGCCCCTTATCAGGAAGTCAAAAACCGTTTCGTCTATAGCCCCAGCATCCACCGTTCCATTGGCCACCATCGCTGCGGTCGCAGGATGGCTCCCGCTGTAGAGCGACTTGAGATCGGTTTCCGGATCAATTCCCGCCTGCTTGAGTTCGCGATACGCCATCAAATGAGCGCTGGTGGAGTCGATGTCACCAAATGCGAACTTCTTTCCCTTCAAGTCGCCGAGCGAATGAATTGAGGAGTCAGTGCCCGTAATGAAGACCGAGTGATAATGCAGGTCAGAGGCACGTTGGACGAGCGGCATGACTCCATACTTGGCATGAGCCCGGATATACACCAGCGCCCCCAAGCACGCGAAATCGTAAGAGCCATCTGCAAGTCCGACAACGGTCTCTCTAAAGGTGCCGGGAGCCTCGACATGTACCGACTGGCCTATCGCCTTCGTGAGATACGCCTGTAGAGGCGCTCTGTCTTCCTTATTCGATCCATCGATGACAATGGCGAGGGTGATAGACCCGTCTGCACCGTAGAGCGATGAGCCAGCAAGAATACACATTGCCACCAACGCCGCAATAGGCCTCGCTCGCAAAACCATGCTTTGTCGTCCCCCAATACTGCCTCGATGTTACGCGCTCAAGACCCCGGTCAGTGCATTACGAAAGAGCGCCCCGCTTCGGAGGGTCGGAGCTGGATGGTAGGGCCGCCTCCGCTGCCGCTTCGATTCCGCTGGGTGGAGCAAACCGGTTCCCGGGCGGGAGTTGCACCCGCTGAAGTCCAGCGCTTTTCATGGCGCACTATTTCAACAGTTACGGGCGCGAGAATCCGCAAATCAGCATAAAATGCACTGCGCATGTTTGATCGGTATACAGACGATGCACGGCAGGCTGTCGCTATAGCCAAGGAAGAGGCTGCTAAGCTCAGGTCACCACATATCGAAGCTGAGCATCTGCTGCTCGGAATATCGCGTTCAAGCGAGCCTGCGCTTAAAGAACTTTTGAGGCTCAAAGAGGTTGAGGACTCCCTTCGTGCTGACCTAGGGGCAACCGCGCAATTGGACTCAAGTAAGAAGCCAGCCGATCTGCCGCTATCAAATCCGAGTAAGAGGATTTTGGCCTATGCTGCAGAAGAAGCTGTTCGGCTCAACTCGCGGGGGATTGCCTCTGGGCATTTGCTACTGGGAGTTCTGCGTGAATCCGAGAGTATCGCCTCGCGTTTCTTGGTTGCCCATAACGTTGATCTGCAAACGGCGCGCCAGATCGTGGCAACCTCGCGGACACACGATGTTACCGAACAATCCGCCAGCTCGATTGGATAGGCAAGCACGATAAAACGAAGGTTTTGGATCGGAATCGCGGTGCAACTGGCGCTGGTCGTTCTGCTCGGTGTGGCAATGGCGAAAAGCACGGTCACCGGACGGAACTTGCTCGTGATAGCTGCAATTTGGTTCGTGGCCGCTATCGCTTGGAACCAACTGGGACCATCCTCTTTCTTCCTGAGCTTGGGCAAGCGGAATCGCGCTAAGATCGCCGTTGTCTACGCATGGTCGCTCTATCAGCTATTTATGTTCGGATGGCTGTTCCCGCTTGGCGTCGGGATATATCGGGTCACTGTGCGGTAGGTCACATGGCGAAATCAGGCGTCACTCATCGACTCGTTCTGAGTGTAATGGCGATCTTACAACGGCAATCGTTCTGAGATGCCGCCAATTCCACGGCTTTCATTGACTTGCCCTTGCCTCCGTCCTAAGATTGCCCGACCTCATGATTGGCGAGAGCATTTCCCACTACCGCATCGTCGAGCAGATCGGCGGCGGCGGGATGGGCTTGGTTTTCAAGGCCGAGGACGTCACGCTCGACCGTTTTGTCGCTCTGAAGTTCCTGCCCGATGAGGTCGCCAAAGACCCGAAAGCACTCACCCGTTTTCGCATCGAAGCCAAGGCGGCCTCGGCGCTGAATCATCCGAACATCTGCACCATCTACGAAATCGACGACCAGCACCGTACAGCGTTCATCGCCATGGAGTTTCTCGAGGGCCTGACGCTGAAGAATCGTATTGCGGGAAAGCCGACCGAGACGGATTTTCTGATCGGTGTGGCGATTGAGATCGCTGATGCACTCGACGCCGCTCACTCTAAGGGGATCGTCCATCGCGACATCAAACCGGCCAACATTTTTCTCACGAAACGCGGTCACGCAAAAATTCTGGACTTCGGGCTTGCCAAGATCGCTACCCCAACTGGTTCGGCGAGTGAGATTGCGTCGGCGAATACAGTGACTGCAACGACCGAAGAACGTCGCTTGACCAGCGCCGGCACGACTCTTGGTACGGTCGCCTACATGTCGCCGGAGCAGGTGCGCGCGAAAGAATTGGATGGGCGGAGCGATTTGTTTTCGTTTGGGGCCGTACTCTATGAGATGGCCACGGGGCAGTTGCCGTTTCGTGGCGAGAGTTCGGCGGTCATCTTCAACTCGATCCTCGAACGCGCCCCTGTTCCTGCAGTGCGGCTGAATCCCGATGTGCCCGCTGAACTGGAACGGATCATCAACAAGGCCCTGGAGAAGGACCGCGATCTCCGGTACCAGCATGCGGCCGATATGCGAACGGATTTGCAGCGGCTGAAGCGTGATTCCGATAGCGGACACCTTTCTGCGGCAAGATCCAGCACCCAGCCCGTGGCAGAAGTTCCTGCGGCTCGGTCTGCGAAGCTCTGGAAGGTTGCGATTCCCGTCCTAACAGTTGCCTTGTTCGTGGCGGGCGGGCTTTACTATCGTTCGCGTCAAAGCAATCGCCTGACCGACAAGGACAGCATTGTGCTGTCCGATTTCGACAACAAGACCACGGACAGCGTATTCGATGGCACACTGAAGCAAGGACTCTCGGTGCAGCTTGAGCAATCGCCTTTTCTCGAACTCATTTCCGAGGACAAGATAAATGAGACTCTCAAACTGATGGGACGTCCCATCGGCGAAAAGTTAACGACGGAGATCACACGCGAGATCTGCCAGCGCGTAGGCAGTAAAGCGATGCTGACCGGCTCGGTTGCCGAGCTGGGTAGCCAATACGTGATTGGCCTGAAAGCAGTAAATTGCAACTCGGGAGATGTGCTGGCGGAAGCTCAAGAGCAAGCGGCGGGGAAGGAATTGGTACTTAAGGCACTGGACAATGCGGCAGTCAGCTTGCGCGGCAAGCTGGGCGAATCGCTCAGCTCCGTGCAGAAATACGCAACTCCTTTGGACGAAGCGACTACGCCTTCGCTTGAGGCGTTGCAAGCATACACGCTTGCAGTAAAGGCTCTGGCGGAACGAGATGACAATCCCGCGACTGTGTCCTGGGCTCAGCGGGCCGTCCATCTCGACCCGAATTTCGCCATTGCCTACAGCTTGCTGGGAGTGGGCTTACACAATCTCGGGGAATTGAACTTAGCAGCGGAGAACACGCGGAAGGCTTACGAGCTGCGTGAACGCGTGAGCGAGCGGGAGAAGTTCAATATTGAGGCTGGGTACTATAATTTCGCCACTGGCGATCTGGAAAAGACGCGCCAATCCTGTGAACTCTGGGCACAAACCTATCCCCGGGATGACGTACCCCACGTCATCCTAAGTGGCCTGTATTTCGTCATTGGCCAATATGACAAAGGCCTGGTGGAGGCCCGCGAGGCGCTTCGCCTCAACCCATCAAGCGGAAATAATCATGAGAACCTTGGTTTTTCCTATTTCTTTCTGGATCGTCTGGACGAAGCTCAACACACTATCGAAGAGGCATGGGCAAAAAAACTCGATACCCCCTTCCTACACCTGCTTGAATACAACCTTGCCTTCTTGAAGAACGACGCCCCAGGCATGGCGCAACAGATCGCTTGGGCCACGGGCAAGCGTGGAATGGAAGACGTGTTCTTGTCCACCCAAGCCGACACCGCCGCTTATTCCGGGCAGCTAGGGAGGGCTGAAGAGCTTTCGCGCCACGCCATTGCCTCCGCTCAAAATGCAGGGGAAAGAGAAACAGCAGAGGCCTACGAAACGGCAGCCGCACTGCGGGAAGCGCTCTTCGGCTATCCAGCCGACGCCCGTAAGCGGGCCACTGCTGCGCTCCAACTTTCGAAAGGCCTCGATGTGGAATACCAAGCGGCTTTGGCGCTGGCCTTGATAGGTGACACGGCACGGGTGCAGGCGTTAGCTACTGATTTGAGCAAGCAGTATCCGGAGGATACGATCGTCCAGTTCAAAAAGATGCCGACTCTGAACGCGCAGCTAGCGTTGAACCGGAAAGAACCTCTGAAGGCCATCGAGGCTCTGCAGTCGGCTACCCCCTACGAACTGGGAATCATGGGGACGGGTACCGGACTGTATCCCATCTATGTGCGCGGCGAAGCCTGTCTGGCTGCACGTGAAGGCAGCAAAGCCGGAGGCGAGTTCCAGAAAATCATTGACCATCGCAGCATTGCATTGAATCCCCTCGGTGCTCTCGCCCGTCTTGGCCTCGCCCGCGCTTATGCCTTAGAGGGCGACACCGTCAAAGCGAAAGCTGCATACCAAGATTTCCTCACCCTCTGGAAAGACGCCGACCCTGACATTCCCATTCTGAAGGCAGCCAAGGCGGAGTACGCAAAGCTGTAGTAGCGAAAGACGGTACAAATCCTGCTAATCACGCACTGTTAACGGGCGCCTTTTATATTGCGTGTAATTGACCAGCGGTCAAAACGTGAACGCCTGTTTACTACAGTCACGGTTCAGATTCCGAATTCTCATCTCGGAAGAAGCATTTATCATTGCGAATACCGTGACAGAGCGGACTCGGTTTCAAACCATGCCCCAAAGTGTCGCTCGACTGGAACTGTTCGAGAAAGAGTCCAATTGATCACGTGCCAATATCCGGCTAGGGGAGATACGTGACCAGCCAGGAACGCGTCCGGCAGAGCCTTTTCCATGCAGGCCTTCATGTCCACTTTGGGGGCCGAGCTCACAGCAGTGGTTCAAGGCGGTGTGGAAATTCGACTGCCATTTTCGCCAAATCTTACGCAACAGAACGGGTACCTGCACGCGGGTGCTATCACTGCGGTGCTGGATTCTGCTTGCGGTTATGCCGCCTTAACCGTGGCAGCAGACGATAAGGAGGTCCTCACGGTGGAGTTCAAGGTGAACTTCCTGGCACCCGCTGCCGGCGAGGTCTTCGCGGCCAGAGCGCAAGTGAAGAAAGCGGACGGACGCTGACAGTTTGTACAGCGGATGCCCTTGCCATCAGGGACGGCAGAGAGAAGGTGGTTGCAACCATGCTATCCACAATCATGGCGGTGCCGATAACGCCCGCGAAAAAGCAAACATCGGCCCATTCTCTCGCGTTGCCGTGTGTCCCCACCTGACCCTGACTGGGTCCGCCGTTCCATCCGACCACCAGCCCGCGGGAACCATGAATACATCGATTGGTTCCGGAGCTCCACGGAACTGTGGATTCAGCATGACGGGAGAGTTGGACAGATCTGCACCCCAAACGGCGCCGTCCATGAGTGGCGTGTAAAACATCAGGTGAGCCATCCAGTTGTGGTGGTCGTCATCGGTAAGGTACTGTTCTTTCGACATCATGTAGGACATGGCCCCAGGCTCCAGGGGCGGCAGCTCTTGCTTTATGAATGTCTTGATGCCGTCGATGATCTGAGCCTTAGATTGACCAGCCAGTACCATCTCCGTTCTTTTGTACGTCATAGGCAGGATAGAGCGGGCAGCCGGCGGATTGAAGCAGACCGGGCCTCGAATTTTAGGGTTCCAAAAATTAACAGCACCATCACCGTCGAATGGGGACATCCACCCTCGCTCCACGACACACACGAAACCGTTCTTGCCTTTGACTGCGGTTTCGTAGCC
>Ga0185299_10006035_pt1 | contig 13129 bp, 15 predicted proteins | sample PaiPotPPA55metaG_FD_128002 | JGI IMG/M metagenome (GOLD analysis project Ga0185299, IMG submission 128002) | Iron sulfur acid spring bacterial and archeal communities from Banff, Canada, to study Microbial Dark Matter (Phase II) - Paint Pots PPA... ...
TCGAGGGCGAGACTGCGCGTCATCCCAACCATGCCGGCTTTTGCCGCGCTGTAGGCAGTCTCGCGAGGGTTGCTGACGACAGGGCCGGTGACAGAAGAAACGTTCACGATGCGCCCATAATTCGCTGCCAGCATGAAGGGCAGAACGGCCTTCGTGATGTTGAAAGCCGTTTTGAGATTGAGGGCGATGCTGTAATCCCACTGCCTTTCGGAGAGTTCCGCCAGGGGTAACGAGGTGGTCTCGGTTGGGGCGCCAATCTGAGTCATTCCGGCATTGTTAACGAGAATATCGAGGCGTCCATAGCGGGCCAGAACCTCACGAACCAGTTCCTGAGTGCGCGCGTGATCCCGCAGGTCGGCTGGGAAAGCAAAGACCTCGGCTTCGTCTGCGGCGAGTTCGCGGGCGCGCGCCTCAATTCTTTCCGTCGTGGAGGTGATTGCGATTTTCGATCCCTGTTGTGCGAGCAGACGAGCAGTTGCAAAACCTATTCCTTGCGGACTGCCCGCGCCCGTAATGAGAGCCACTCTTCCGGAAAAGTTCATCGATGCGATTTCATTCGCGGTCGGACGGCACTAAAGGTTTCAGGCAGATTCGATTGGTTACGGGTATTTTCATCGCGGCAGCAAAACCGGCTCCTGCTGCGCCGGAGGCGTCCCATCCTGGCTTTGGAGAGAAGGCCTGAAAATTCCCAGCTTCCGCATCTTGTGGATGAGCGTGGTACGCTTCAGACCAAGTTTCGCAGCCGCACCGTTCGCGCCGCCAATCACCCAACCGACCGATTCAAGCATGCGCAGAATCAGAATGCGCTCGGAACCCTTTAGAGTGGTTGCGGCCGGCGAAGGTGTGATAGCCAACGGTCCCGCCGCCGGTAAGGTGTTGGGAAGCACGCCATCATTGGACAGGATCACACCACGTTCGATCAGGTTCTGCAATTCGCGGATGTTACCCGGCCACTGGTACGACGTGAACGCAGACATCGTTGTCGCAGGAATGTGCTCGATCTGGCGACTCATCCGGCGGCCGTAAATATCGACAAAGTGGGCCACGAGGGCCGGAATGTCTTCGCGACGTTCGCGCAAAGGGGGCAACCGGACGGGAAAGACGTTCAGGCGGTAGTAGAGATCGTTGCGAAACTCACCCCGGTTCGCCATCTCCATCAGATTACGATTTGTGGCAGCCACCAGCCGAACGTCAACCTGATGAGTGCGAGTACTGCCCAAGCGCTCGAACTCCTGTTCCTGCAGAACGCGCAGCAACTTCGGCTGCAATGCCGGCGGAATATCCCCTACTTCATCCAGAAAAAGCGTGCCATTGTCGGCTAGTTCGAAACGGCCAATCTTTTGCGCAATAGCTCCAGTGAAGGCGCCCTTTTCGTGGCCAAAGAGTTCGCTCTCTAGCAGATCCAGCGGAATGGCAGCGCAATTCAGCCTTACGAAGGGTCGTCCGCACCGCGGACTTAAGTTATGAATCGCGTGCGCGATCAGCTCCTTGCCAGTACCTGTTTCTCCCTGGATAAGAACGGTGGAATCCGTAGGCGCGACCCGTTCGACTTGTTCGAGCACCGACTCCAGAGCACGACTATTGCCTATGACCTGCTCGAATCTACGCTCATAAGGAGGTTGATCACCACTAACGAATCTTTGGACAGCTCCCACAGAGAACCTCCTCGCGCGCGCACGCTCTTTATCGGGCTCAATTCTCTAAAGCCGCTCGAACGCTCTCGAGCAGGACCTCATCATCAAACGGTTTGGCCAGGAACTCGACCGCGCCTGCTCTTAGCGCCTGCATACGCATTTTTGTGTCGCCGTGTGCCGTAATGAAGATGGTTGGAATTCTGCAGTGTTCAGCGTTCAGTTTGGCCTGCAGTTCCAGACCGGACATTCCTGGCATGCGAATATCCGCAATCAGACACGCGGTCTGGTGCTGCTCGCCGGACCTCAGGAATTCTTCCGCTGATGCAAACGCTTGTGAGGGTAATCCGACGGATTTCAGCATGCCCTGCAATGCACTGCGCATCAGCTCGTCGTCATCGACGATCGCCACCACTTTCGCCTTCGTCTGAACGGCCATAATCGCAAAATATCGTTCTGCCGACGACGGCGCAATCATACTTTGGTATGAGGTCGATCATAGGGCCTGAACACAGTGGAGGCCGCTGCGAATGTCATTCATGGATCTCGACGTTGGTAGGAAGGGCGAGGCGGTTACAACCTCACAGCGAGCTCATTCAGAATTCAGTCCATCTCGAACGCCAAATATTGCAAGGTTCCGCTGCGTTCGATTTGAAGCACGACCGGATCACCTGATTGGACGTCGCGGACGATTGCCTGAAATTGTGAGACCGACTGCAGCGGTGTCCGATCGATGGCGCGAATGATGTCGCCCGTCTCCAGTCCGGCATCTGCATTAGGCCCGGCGGTCTGGGCCGCGACCAGGATTCCGGAGTCACTGCGATTGCTTGACAGTAGAGGCTTCACCCTGTCGTCGAGATCCGTGACAAAAATGCTCAGTTTCCGGATCAAGGTCCTCTTCAGACCGGGAACATCGGCCACTGCGTCTATCTTCTCGTGGTACACCTTAACCGCAACGTTGAAAGACATTTGGCTCGTGCCTCGAAGCGCATCAATTTTCAAGACTTGGTCAACGGGATGTAGGTAGAGGGCCCTCGTGAAGTCCGGAAGGCTAAGGATTGGCCGATCGTCGATGGCGAGGACAATGTCTCCTACCTTCAGACCTGCTGCTTCCGCGGCTCCTTCGGGAAGGGTATCGGAAATAATCGCACCCCAACTTCTCGCCAGCCCCAGGCCTGCCGCCAGCTTGGGCGTGATGTTCTGGGCTTCCGCGCCGATCGCGACTCTTTGGACGTGGCCGTACTTACGAAGGTTCTGATAGTCGAAATTGACGAGTGCCGCGGGGATGGCGAAGCCCAGGCCCTCGCTGCCGCTTTCGCTCAACTTCAGGGTATTAATGCCCACTACATTGCCATCAATGTCTACCAGCGGGCCGCCGCTGTTCCCTGGATTCAGCGCGGCATCGGTCTGGACGTAGACCATGGGATCGTCCGAATCGAGTTGACGGGCGACAGAACTGACCACGCCCATACTGACGGAATTGCGCAGTCCCTCGGGGCTGCCCATGGCGAACACTAACTCGCCCTGGTGGACCCGCAGGTCGCTGCGCAGGGACACAGTAGGCAAATGCGTCGCCTCTACCTTGAGCAACGCCAGGTCGGATTGCTTGTGTGTACCCAAGAGATTGGCTTCCAGGATCTGCCCGGCATGGATGGGCTGTAGTCCCGGCGCTGAGTCCGCAAGAGGAGGCGGCAGAATTACCCGGATGCGCTGGGCACCTTCTACCACGTGCGCGTTGGTCATGATGTAGCCGTCAGGATCGACAATGATCCCGGCGCCAATGGCATGCTGCCGGACGATTCGCGCCGTAGTGTGCCCGTGCTCTTCAGAAGGGCCATAGCCTGCGACCACGATCTGGACCACCGCGGGAGAAACTCTGGCGACGACGGTCTCCAGAGAATCGTCCAGCGCTCTCAGTAACTCTGATGTTCTAGGAGATTTTGACTTGACGGCGACCACGTCCGCGTCCACGGGCGCTGCCGTCGACTGAGCGCATGCATAGGTCGCTACTAACAGATAAGCAATTCCGAATTTAATGCCTTGCAATTTCGTCATGGTGTGCACATCTTCTAAATCCAGGCTTTGGCCCCCAACGCCAAATCTACGGTCATGGCATAAGTGCAATACATCAGCCAAATAGCCGTAATGAATTGAAACAGGCCCACGACACGACCCCCTCGACTCCATGAAAGCAAGCGTGTGGGAATTTCGGTCGCATAGATCAACGTCAAGCCGACAAAGATGAGCATGACGGGGATGTCTCCGGCACGCCGAAAAACATCAACGCCAAGAATGCTGAGAAATAGAAAGGCAATGGCCATCCAGCCATCTGGCTGTGCGCTGGAATCGATATATCTCCGGTACGCCATGGCGAACCAGTGGATGCCGTAGGCGGTGAACGCGAGACTCGCCATATAAAGGGGAGCCGCCTTGCCGAAGACGTTGAACCATGTCAGTCCGGTTAAGAGATAGATGCCCGTAAGGAACTGCATGAACCCCGGCATCCAGAAGCCCCATAAACCCAGAGTCCGGTTGACTTCAGGACTGTTTTTGGGAAAACCAAACAAAGCTTGACCACCCCAGATAAAGTAACCCGTGCCCAAGCCAAAGAAACCGATCGCGACCGGCACGAAGGGAGAACTAGCAAACGTGAATGCCTGTATTTCCATTTCGATCCACTCTCCGAAATGGCGAGTGCACGTCTTGTTCCAGTCAGGAAGCGGGAGTGAGAAAGAGTTAACCGCTCAGTATCCGCCTACTTAGAGACTGATGTCCTTTGAGGCTCTGCTCGATTCCGGCGGGATGTCGGCTTTGAAACAGTCGGCATACCGACACCGCTATCAGTCCGCCGACACTGCGCTAGGTTGTTTCTGTCCGTCGCTAACCAAACATCCTTAGAAAGCCTTGGCTTACGGTCAAGGCGACCTTTGGTTTGCGGCATGCATATATCCGGCATGACGTAGTTGCCGAAACTCGCACGCTGGAGTGGATTCCCTCAAATCTCCCTCCGACCGATGCAGTGACGGCGCTACGTCGAGTGTTGCAGTATTTCAACTGATCGGAGAAAGCGACGGACGAAAGTAATGGCGAATCAAAAGATGGCCGTAATGGCGAATCCAAGGAAAAGAATGTGCGCACACATACCATGCTTTTGCGTGGTGCCCGATGGAGAAGAGTACTGCGGGGAATCGTGTCGTGACGCGGGAAGCGAAGACGTGGAAATCGCGTGTCAATGCGATCACGCGGCTTGTCCACTTACGATCCGGCCATTTCCAACCCAGAGTAGTGACTTGCGCGGCGTATAAGAGTTTCAACTCACTCTGACTGGGTTGGTCACACGCGCGTCAATGGCTCCGGGATGGGTGTTAAGAGCAGGATTGGAATGAATGAACTGTTAATGACGGGTCAAAGAGAATGCAAAGGCATCCTACTCCTAGGTGCGCAGATAATCGTCGCAGCTTCCGGCTTGGCACAGACGGTTTCGGTGCCGGAGCCTCCGCAAGTGCGAGCAGAGAATCACGTTGTATCCCTCACGCTGGAGGCAGTGAATGAGGACGGCCGCGATGCCTTCGCGTTCGAGGGAAAGACGGTAGCTCCGGTCATCCGCGTTTCTCCCGGTGACGCGCTCAGAATCACGTACGTCAACAACCTGCCTGCGAAATCCGCGGAGACCTGCGGGGTGAATCCTTGCATGAATATGACGAACTTGCATTTTCATGGGCTCATCGTTTCGCCGAACGCTCCGCAGGACGATGTTCTCGGAATGATGGCGATGCCCGGCCACGCATTGCACTACTCGGTTGAGATTCCGCGCGGTCATCCGCCGGGTCTATTCTGGTACCACACGCATCCTCACGGCGAGAGTCATCGGCAAGTGTTGGACGGAATGTCGGGAGCCATCGTCATCGAGGGAATGGAGCGTTATGTCCCGGAAGTAGGCCATCTTCGCGAGCGGGTGATCGTGGTGCGCGGCCGCTCCATTGAGCATGATCCAAATGCAGAGGAACTCAGGAATCATGTTGAAATCCCGTCTGAGGGATGTGGGGGAGAAGCCGAGGCTCCAGAAGAAGTCTTTACCGTAAACGGGTCACTTCGCCCGCAAATCGAGATCGCGCCTGGAGAGCGGCAATTCTGGCGCGTCGTGAATGCGTCGGCGGACCGCTATTTGGACCTGCAACTTGACGGAGAGCCATTTGAAATCGTGGCGCTCGACGGAATGCCGCTTGCGTATCACGATCCTAACCATCCCACGAGGACTACCGATCACGTGCTACTTGCGCCGGCGGGGCGGATCGAAGCGATCGTCACCGGGCCAGTGGCGGGCGCACATGGTGCTCTGCGTACGCTTTGCGTAAATACGGGTCCGGCTGGGGACCCCAATCCAGAGATGGTGCTCGCGGATTTGGTTCAACCGAGTCTAGATCGAGCCAGTTCATCTCGGCGCAATTCAGACGCACGGCCTGAGGCAGAACATGCCAACCAAGGCTGGCCACCCCTCTACAAGCCAATCAATCTGGAGCCGCTGAAGAAGCGCGCGCCGACGTTTACTGTCATCTTCACCGAGGACAAGAACGGCTTCTACATCAATGGCAGAAAATTTGCGATGGATGCGGGGCCAATGACGAGCGCGCGCGTCGGCACCTATCAGCATTGGCGCATTGTGAATCGAACCGCCGAACTACATCCTTTCCACATACACCAGGTCCATTTCCTGGCCTACGCCGAAAACGATGTTCCGCTCGCACATCCGGCGTGGCTGGATACCGTGAATGTTCCTGTCGGCGGTGCCTTGGACGTCATCTTGGACTTCACCGACCCCGTTATCAAGGGTATGGCGGTATTTCATTGTCATCTGCTGAATCACGAAGACAAGGGGATGATGGCTAAGATTCTGTTCAAGTAGTAGTCGCAGCCGGGTGGCGTCGATTGCAGGCCAATGTTGCGTTGAAATGGGACAAACATGAAAAACATATCCCGTAGATCGCTAATATCTCGTGCCGCAGCGGGCTTAACGACACTCGGCTTGTTCAACGCCGCGCCCCACGCAGCGGAGGCCCAGCTTGTATGGAAAACTTCAGAATGGAAAGTCGCTGAGTTCCAGAAACTCGTGAACAATCCGGCCCGGATCAAACAGGTGTTCGACATCGTGCAGATCGGCGACGGAAAATTCCTGAACAATATCAAGAATTCTTTCAATGGCCTGCGTTTCGGTTTCGGCATCCGAGAACAGCAAATCAAGATCGTAGCCGCGTTGCACGGTCCCGCCAACCTGCTCAATTATGACGACTACATCTGGGAGAAGTACCAGGTCGGCGAGTGGCTGAAGGTGACCGACCCGGCAACCGGAAAGCCCGCGGTGAAGAACCTCTACTACGCTAGCAGAATTGGCCTGAAGCAAGAGTCTGCCGCCAAGAATCCGGACGATCGGGATTCCATCTATCAGGACACGAGCATGCAAGCCTTGCAATCGAGGGGCGCGCAGTTTCTGAGTTGCCATACCGCCCTGGAAGAGCAGGTGCGGGTCCTCATCGGTCGCAACAAGCTGTCGCAATCGCCGGAAGACATCGTGAAGGACATGCTTGCGCACACCGTGCCAGGCGTCATGATAGTAGCGTCGATGGTCGCCGCCATTGCACTTCTTCAGGCCGAAGGCCATTACACGTACATCACGGTGTAGTCGAGACTTCGCGAGGTCGCGACGGTGTGGATGTCCGTTTATTGACACTGCCATGCAACTGACGAAAATCGCCCTGTCAGTTTTCAACGCCTGCCGTTGGCAGCCCGATTGCAGTCAACAATGAAGAGGTAGTTGCGGCATGTTGCTCAAAGTGCGACTGAGAATCCCAAGCTGAACAGGAGGAAACGGAGATGGACAGCGACTACATATTTCTTTGCGGAGTGATGTGGTGCAGGTTCGGGCACCAAGAGGCCGGTAAGGAACTGCTAAGCGCTGCGACTTCTGTAGATCCGAATATGAGAGCGTTGGCGTGGGCCATGTTAGCGAAGGGTACGCGTCGCTTGAAGGATTTGGAAAAAGCGGCACAACCCGGTTCTCGCGCGAGCCTGGCGGAAAACTCGTGTTGATGAGATGACGCGCTATTGGTAAAACCTTCTTGCACAAGGTCCGATTGTGCGACCCCATGCGCTGTCGATCCGGATGGATTTGGTAGAGCCAGTGAAGCTGATGTACCTGCGTGGCAATGCACCAGTGCGGTCGAATTCACAGTAATACAGTAAATAAGGATAGAGGCGATGAGCGACGAAAAGAAGGATAAGGGACTCCAGGACGCGTTTTCACGAAGGAGTGTTCTGGGAATGGGCTCAGCGGCATTGGCTGCGGCGGCTCTCGCCGCGCTCAGCGCTCAGGCGCAAACTCGAGAAGGCACGCATCAAGCAGAAGGCGACCATTCATCAAGCAACCCTGGGCAAGAGAACAAGCCTCTCCTGGCTGAGAATCCCAACTCAAGTACTCCGCCGGCGACGGATCAAGGAGACGTCGGACCGATTTGGTATTCCTTTGACCTGACGCACAAACGAATTCAGGAGGGCGGCTGGACCCACCAGGTAACACAGCGCGAGCTGCCGTCTTCAACAGAGATCGCCGGCGTCAACATGCGCTTGACCGCCGGCAGCTTTCGCGAATTGCATTGGCATACCGCGGATGAGTGGGCCATCATGCTCTATGGAAATGCCCGCGTTACCTTGCTCAATCCAGATGGGACGATCTTTATCGACGATGTGAGCAAGGGCGATCTGTGGTATTTCCCGGCCGGGTTTCCTCATTCGATCCAGGGCCTTGGCCCAGACGGGTGCGAGTTTCTGCTGGTCTTCAATCAGGGTTTATTTTCAGAAGACAATACATTCCTTCTCTCCGAGTGGGTGGCGCATACGCCCCCTGAAGTGTTGTCGAAGAACTTTGGACTGACGACGGAAGCTCTCAGTCGCCTGCCCAGCAGTTCGCTTTACATTTTTCCTGCGGACCTCCCGAAGTCACTCGAGGAGGACAAGGCAGCAGTTGGCGGGGCGAAAGTGCAGTCTCCCATCCAATACACCTTCAAGATGGAAGCGATGGCTCCGACCAAGCGAACCAGTGGGGGCGAAATACGCATCGTGGACTCGCATAACTTTCCTGCCGCAAAGAATATTGCCGCCGCTTTGAACATTATCAAGCCCGGAGGCATGCGCGAGCTCCATTGGCATCCGAACGCCTCGGAGTGGCTGTTCTTTATTGCGGGCAAGGCGCGGGTGACGGTGTTTATGCCCGTCGGAGTGGCGCGCACCATGGACTTCAATCCAAACGATGTCGGCTTCGTTCCAGCGATGGCCGGCCATTACATCGAAAATACCGGCGATACTGATCTGGTGACTCTCGAGATGTTTAAGGCCAAAGAAGTGTTGGACTTCTCTCTCAACAACTGGCTCCGGCATCTTCCACCAGAAATGGTTACTTCGCACCTGGGGCTTGATAAAACCGCGATCCAGACCATTCCAGCAGAAAAGCTGGAGGAACTGCCGCGATAGCGCTTGACAGAAAATCGCCGGAGATTCTTACTGCCATAGGCAGCGGACTCCTAAACTTATGAGGGATTCATGTTTGAAGGACTTTTTCAGCCCATGCACTTGTTGTTGATCTTTGGAATTGCTTTGCTCGTGTTTGGACCCAAGAATCTCCCCGAGCTTGGAAAAGGAATCGGCGAGAGTATCAAAGTCTTCAAATCGGCAATGAAAGAGCGTGAGGAGCCCTCCGACAAAATCACGAATCCGCCGTGTGATTCGGACCCTCGATAACAACAGAAAAGTCTGAGACGAGGTTAGAGTGTTTGGCTGAGTACCAAAGATGCTGCTTTGGGTTCACTCTGGCGACATCGTCGCATCGATCGACCTGGGTCAGCAAATCGGGAACCGATTCTGCGAAACCGCCCCGAGCAGGATCCCAAATCAGAATCATCTGGACCCAGTTGCGTAGCGAGAGATCTGGCGGCCCCGGGGTAGCTTTCAAGTCGGTCAAACTGCAAAGGCCCGCCCGGGTTGCCGTGTGCAGTCACTCCGTAAGGGACGCGACCGCCAGCTGGACCCTAATCGTAAACGCATACCCGCGACGGACGATTCGCCAGATGAAGTAGCCGGTACCCAAACCAAAAAAAAACCGATGGCGACCGGCACGAAAGGCGGACTTGCAAATGTGAATACCTGTGCTTCCATTTTGGCCTCACTCTCTCACATGGCGAATGCACCTTGTATTCCAGTCAAGAGTAAGGATGATCGAGAACCAACAAGGCACGGATGCGTCACTTAAAGGCCTGGGATCCTCGGATTAGTGGATCTTTCACTTCGGAAAAGACGGCCGCTCGGGACCGTCCAAATACCGACACACGATCAGCCGGCCGACACTCGAGACTAGGTTGAGGTTTACTGCCAAGCGCAAACCCCTTGCAAAGCCGAGTGCTAGCGGCGAGGTGGGTTTGGAGATCCGAATGCAATCGGTGGAGATAACTTGGGCACCGAAAACTGACCTACAAGAGTGAGTCTCATCACACTTACTTAGGCTGGTCGAGCGAACGGAGCTACGTCAAGGATCGCAGTGCTGCAGGGGTCAGAGAGTGACCCGGAAAGGACCGAAGCGAAATGGCGAGTCAAAACCCCAAAAAGTGCGCGCACATACCGTGCCTGTGCGATGTATCAGATGGAGAAGAATATTGCGGAGAAGCTTGTCGTGACGCGGGAAGCAAAGACGTAGAAATCGCGTGTCAATGCGACCATCCGGCGTGTCCACTCACATTTCGGCAGTTCGCGCCTCGAAGTGCCGCTGACTTGGCTGACTGCTAACAGCGCGACGGGTGGGACCATAAGCCGTCCGTGATGCGGCCCGCCTCAGGAGAATTGATTGTGAACTTTCTAAAACAGAGTTTATCGCTTTTGCTTTCTTGTTGCCTTGTGCTAGTCACCGCGCCGAGAGGGTTCGCCTTGCAGACGTCCGCCGCAGCGCCGCCGACTCAGGCCCCGCAGCAGTCGCCGGTTCAGCCCGCGCAACAGACACCACAACAGCTGCAGCAACTCGTAGCGCCGATCGCGTTGTATCCGGATGCGCTAGCGGCACAGATCCTCGCGGCGGCTACCTATCCCGACCAGGTTGTAGAAGCAGATCGATGGCTGCAGCAGCATACCGATCTCAAGGGCGAGCAACTCGGCAAAGAAGTCGATAAGCAGCCTTGGGATCCCAGTGTGAAGGCTCTCGTCGAGTTCCCTTCGGTGCTCGCCAACATGGACAAGAATCTCGCCTGGACCTCGTCGCTTGGCGATGTTTACGTCAACCAACAACAGCAAGTAATGGATGCCGTTCAGGTAATGCGTGATCGCGCGGAAAAGGCAGGGAACCTAAAGAGCACAGCGCAGGAAAAAGTAAACAAGCAGGGGCAAACTATTGTGATCGAGCCCGCGGACCCTCAGGTTGTTTACGTGCCTGAGTATGATCCTTGGCTCGTTTATGGAGAACCTATCGGGGTCTGGCCCGGCTGGTATTCGTATCCGGGATTGTTTCTTGCCGGTCCGGGAATCGCGTTTGGTTTTGGCTTTGGAATCGGCTTCTTTGGCGGTTTTGGCTGGGGATGGGGACACTGGGGATATGATTGGCACAACCACGGCATTCTTTTCAACCGCCACGCCTACGTATCCCACAGCAGAGTCTTTACCAATCGCAACAACTTCAATCGGGCCGGTGGATTCCATGGCGGCAGTCCTGCTTTCCACGGCTCTGCGGCTCCCCATTCCCAGTCCGGCACCCACTCGGGCGCGTTCAGTGGATTTAATCATGGAGGAGCCGCCCGGAGCTTTTCCTCACGCGGGCAGTCCAGCTTCGGTGGAGGTTTTCACGGCGGTGGGGGCTTTCACGGCGGCGGTGGCGGCCGCCGGTAATTCGGTTCAACGTAACTGATCATATGGAGAAAGAAGTCATGCACACGAACAAAATGAAGCTTGAAGCACTTGAAACTTTTACGGTTAGACTTGCCTGCGGGTTTGCATCCACCGTGCTTCTTGTGTTGCTGTTGGGCTTGTTGCTTGTGGTGGGCTTTGCCGGCTCGAGCTTTGCCCAGGACGCACAGCCAAGAACGTTCGCGTCGCCTGGCGAAGCCACTGACGCTCTCTTTGAAGCGGCGCAAGCAGAAGATGAGCCGGCTCTGGAAGCGATCCTGGGCGCAGGAAAGGAAGTGACTTCTTCGAGCGACGAAGTCGAGGACAAGCTGGAACGCGAGCAGTTCAGCAAGAAATATCGGGAGTTGCACCGTCTGGTGCAAGAAGCCGACGGAAGCACAGTACTGTACATCGGCGCCGAAAACTGGCCCTTTCCCATTCCGCTAGTGGCAAAGAACGGCGCGTGGTACTTCGATTCCAAGACTGGTGCGCAAGAAATCAAGTTCCGGAGAATCGGAGAGAATGAGGCCACCGCAATTCAGGTGTGTGAGGAATTCGCAATGGCACACAATGCAACCGATGCCAAGGCAGCTAGCGAAGACCCAATCACCAAATTCGCCGAGAACCTTGCCTCTCCCGCCGCGGCGAATGCCGACAACAAAAGGTCCAATCTTTTCCACGGGTACTACTTTCGATTCGTGGCACGGAATTCCGCATCGGACGTGAGTGGCGGTGGAAATAGGACGAGCGGTTTGACCTTGATCGCGTATCCCGCGGAGTATCAATCATCAGGCGTCAAGACCTTCGTAGTCACCCAGAAGGGGATGGTATTCGAAAAAGACCTCGGACCTGAGACAACGACAGTCGCCCCACGGATGAAAACCCCCACCGGTTCGAGTTGGCATCCGCCGGCGTGAAGGTAATCACACAATCATGACCACAGGCGATCACCCTTGTGGGTTGATTTTTTTTCCCCTTGCTTGGGCGTCCACAATTCTGGGGAGCGTATTTTCTTCGAGAACCATTGGCACAGTTGAGTTCGACTCGCGGCGCCCTGCCCGAATTGGACGCGCCACGCCGGCTGGCACTTTGGAAGAAGAAATGCATTCACCAGCTTGCGATTCGGCTTCTGTGCGGTCAACCCATTGCGGTTATCGAAATGGGAGTGGATCACGGACAGCTGAAGCAATTGTCATCCGAGAGGTGCGTATGCAGTTCATGAGATACAGCACAGTCAAGTCGGGCACCGATGTGATCTCCGGCATCTTGAATTGTGTGTGCCCGGAGTGCGGCGGAAGAATGGGAGAACGTGGCAAGGAGTTCAAGTGTCAGGGTGAATGTCTGACGGATTGGCGTCAGGCTTGGGAGCGAGCCTCGGCCGAACTCGACACGCGATCAAAGAGGGCGAGCAGACGGATCTCGTGACCGACGACCGACCTCGTGGCTAGTTCGCAGTCCATATCTTGACGGAAGTGTCAGTATGCAGTCACTACTCGCAGGACCGCGAGACGCACACTTCTTACTCCCGCCAGACCAACCCGTAGCGCACACTGGGATGCGCTCACTCCATGCGCGACTGGACCCTGACT
>Ga0185299_10006041_pt1 | contig 13118 bp, 7 predicted proteins | sample PaiPotPPA55metaG_FD_128002 | JGI IMG/M metagenome (GOLD analysis project Ga0185299, IMG submission 128002) | Iron sulfur acid spring bacterial and archeal communities from Banff, Canada, to study Microbial Dark Matter (Phase II) - Paint Pots PPA... ...
CAACAAAGAATGGTTGGAGTTCATGGATGGATTGCTGAAACCACCGTTCGAAACGGAATGATGGCCAAGAGCTAAGGCTGACGCACATTAAGACTGACGAACATAAGGATTATCGCGTTTTTTTTTGCGATTGTCGCGTCACTTTTGGCTGCGGTTCTGCACTCTCTACTCTCAAAGAGCATTGTCCTATCCCCGGGTGCGCCAGAATCGACGGCAATGAGGGCGCAGTTCTGATTTGCCTTTGCTTCCTGGCCCAATAATTGTTATTGTGGGCAGCCGCGGGGAAACAGCTTGGGGCACTCCCAACCTAGCCTACTCAGCGATCGTCCGGCAATTCTATGAAGCAACTGCAACCTGTCATCTGGACCAAGGGAACCTTCCTCACTCCCCAGCATTTGCAGACCCAGGACAGATTTATCGAAGACACTCTGAATTTTCGCTTGCAGGCGCTGAAGTTCTGCGCTTGGGGTTTCAACGAACTGGTCATCAACCAGGAGTTGCTTAGCGAGGGTGAGCTTGTGATTTCTCGTGCGGCCGGCATTTTCCCGGATGGTCTACTGTTCGACTTCCCGGACGCTGATCCTGCGCCGCCCTCCAAGGCTTTAGCGGAATGGTTCGATCCGGCGACGAAGAATCTGGATATTTACCTCGCGATTCCGGGCTACCGCCAACGCGGATTGAACGTTTCCGGCACTCAACGGGACGGCAGCACACGTTATTTGGCGGAAGTTACTTCATTCCGCGATGAAAACACCGGAACTACCGAGAAGCCGGTTCAAGTTGCCAGGAAGAATTTGCGTCTGCTGGTTGAGGGCGAAACCCGGGAAGGCTGCTCTGCCCTGCGTATCGCCAACGTCGAGCGGACCAAAGCGGGGACGTTCGTGTTGAACCACCGCTTCGTTCCTCCCCTGATCGATATAAATGCGAGTGAATATCTGGCAGGTTTGCTGCGCGGCTTGATCGAGATACTTTCTGCCCGCAGTACTCAGCTCTCCGGCAGTCGCAGGCAGAAAAACCAGAGCCTGGCGGATTTCACCGCGTCCGATATTGCCAACTTCTGGCTGCTCTATACGGTGAATTCTCACTTCCCGGTTTTCAGTCATTTGTTTGAAAGCAAGCGGGCACATCCGGAGGAACTGTATTCGGCGATGGTTTCGCTGGCCGGCTCGCTGACCACGTTTTCGCCCAAACTCCGTCCCCGCGATCTGCCTTTGTACGCGCACGATAGTTTAGGTCCGGTCTTCGCCGAACTGGATGAGAAATTGCGTTCTCTGCTCGAGACCGTGGTACCCACGAACCTCGTATCCTTGCCCTTAAAGCAAGTGAAGGGTTCGATCTATGCCACCGCGATCGATAACGAAAAGTACTTGGCGAATACGCGGATGTATCTTGCCGTAAACGCTGAAACCAGTGAGGATGTGGTCATTCAGAAAGTCCCGCAACTCGTGAAAGTCTGCTCCGCCACCCACATTGAACATCTGATCAAGCAGGCGCTGCCCGGAGTGCAACTCAAGCACCTGCCCAACCCCCCCAGCGCAATTCCTGTAAAGCTGAAATATCAGTATTTCAGCCTGAACCAGTCCGGAGCCGCGTGGGAGGCGGTTACTCGCGCCCGCAATCTTGCGGCTTACGTGCCTGGAGACTTTCCCAATCCGACCATGGAATTATTGATTCTGCTGCCGCAGGTAGGCTGATTCCGTCCGCGCCTCGTCAATGTTTTATCGCGAAATAAACAATCAGCAGCACGGCGGCGATTAAGGACACGTTCAGGATGATGATCATCGGCAAGTAAGAGGCCTTTGGCTTCGGAGCCAACGCTCCCACCGGCGGTAGTTTGGGAGGGGCAGGAGCCGCAGGTAATTTCGGCGCCTGCGGCGCCGCCATCTTTGGTGTCGCAGGCGCCGGCATCTTGAAAGCTGGAAGGCCGCCTGCCGCTGCGGTCGGACCTTCTTCTGCGACCGGCCGCTGTTCTGATGAGATCAGCCCCGCCATTCCCCCCGAGATGATACGAGTGTATTCGCTTGGTCCACTTGGCGGCGGAGCTAAGCTGGGGGCAGAGTGCCCGCCGGGAACGGAAAACAGTTGAGTCGCGCCACCCTGAATTGACGGTCTGCGCTCGGGCGGCGTTACTTTCGGAGCAATCGGCGACGGATCGGGCGCGGCCTCGGCCGGGGAAGGAACTGGCTGCGTCCACTTCGGCTCGGGGAATACCGGTGGTTTCTGGCTTGCATTTCCCTTCGATTCGCCGATGGACACAGGTTCAACGGAAGAGGAAAGATTATCCGCGTCGGCAAACGAGCGGGTGAATGATGCAGATTCACTTCGACCACGTACCTCTTCGACTGGACTTGTCGAAGAAGACATCGCGGCGAACGGGCTGTCTTTACCCGAGCCGAATATTTGCGTAAATTCGCCAGCAACCTTGCCGCGCGGGGGGCTCGAGATGTTAGGCAAGACATCCGGAATTTCGGCCGGCCGCTCGCCGTCGAACGGTCCCTGAAAAAAATTTGTGAAGTCGCTCGCCTTACCGGTGTCGATGTTGCGGGCAGCATCGACTCTGTTAGGGCTGTCATTTACTTCGGGAGTATCTGGTCTGATGCTCGGCCGAAATAGAGCAGTGAATCCGCCCAGATCCGGTAACGCGCCATCCACCGGACTGAATGAAGGACCTAGGTTGCCAGCCTTCGGCGCTGCTGAGTCCGCAGCTCCGGGTCCCATATCGCGCGGGAGAACGCTGCTTGCAGCAGGTTCGAGTGGTGCCGCTGCTTTGAGTGGAACCTGACTTGCCGGCGGTTGTGCCGGTAATGATCCTACGAAAAATTGCTTCGTGAACTCCCCCGGTTCGCTTCGCGGGGCGTCCTGTCGGGGGCCGAAGTTGATCCCACCAATTTCCCTCGGACCAGTTTCCGAGGATGTCCCCCCCAACTTGACGGATTCCCTCGAGGGACTCGAATCCCTTTCCGTCGGTAGACCTAATCCAAAAAAGCTTGTCGGTGGGTTAGCCGGCGGACTGACGGAAGCAGTCCTGCTTTTTTCGCCATCGTTTACTGGTGAGAGGGTGTTCGCCGCTGGAACCTCGGGCGCAATCGCTTCCTGCGGCACCGGGATTTCGCGCGTCTCTGCAGTGGACGATTCATAAGCCCGCTTCCATTGCTGTAAAGCGACATCGTCTGGAACCTGGGTAACCAGATAAGCGTAACTTGTGGCGCCATATCTGCCGGTTGCGATCACCAGTCCAGGCGGTTCCGGAGCCAAAGCGCGAAACGATTCAAGCACCCACAGGACTGTCGGCTGGTCGGCTTTCTTTATGGGTGCGTCGAAAATGTGGACCAGTACGCGCTCACCTCGGGCCACATCTTCACCCATGAATGTTTCCAGCCGTCCAGTGGTGACGGCTTCAAAAAGCTCGTACTTCTCTGCGAACTTCATGGGTTGATCTGAAGAGTCACGAAGGCGCCCAAAACACGTCCACTATATTACGAAATGTAAGGTCATGTACTACAAAAACGCTCGCTCCGAAACGCTGCAGCGGCTTATCTGCAACGAATACCTGACCACCAGCAATCGTAGATACTGGCTCGGGCGCCCTTCACATTACACTCCATCGTCTTGACAGTAAAGAGGTAAACACCTAGCATCGCTGGCCAGGCGTCGTTTCATTTTTTGCCGTCTGATTCTTCTTCCGCGGCGAGCTCGGGTAGCAATCCGCACAGCCGTTCCCAGGTGAGTGAGCATGAAGTCTCTTTCCAGAATCGTATGGGCCGAAGGAATGTACCTCGGCCCGCATCATTTCCAGGCACAGAATCGCTATTTCGAGGAGTCGGTGCACTTCGCTATGGCGAGTCTCTGGAAAAATGCCTACGGTTTTTCTGCTTGCCAGCTCGATGCCGACGCCCTACGCAACGGAACAGTGGCGCTGGTTCACGCTCGCGGGATTTTCGAAGATGGTCTGTCCTTTGATATGCCTGGATGTGACTCGCTGCCTGAATCGCGCAATATTACCGGAGTTTTCCCTCCTACCGCCGATCACCTCACCGTCTCATTGTCCATACCTCGATGGCTGCAGGATGGGCAAAACTGCGATCTGCAATCTGCCCCGGGCACGAATGCTCGCTACACCGGGGTAATCGAAATGATGCATGACGAAAACACTGGGCGCGACGAGAAACCTGTTCAACTGGGCCACAAGAACATTCGGTTGATTCTCGAATTCGAACCTCAGGAAGAGGTGCTGACTCTTCCACTTGCTCGTTTGATGCGCGATGGCTCGGGCCATTTTGTTTTCGATCCCACATTTGTGCCGCCTTCCGTACGCTTGAGCGCGAGCGAGCATTTAACCGGCATGCTGCAGCGCCTGGTTGAAATTCTCGAAGATAAAAGCGCTGTGGTCTCCCGCGAGCAACAGCAGTCGGCAGGGAAGTTTCAGGCCGGCATGTCGGCCCGGCACGTATCGCAGTTTTGGTTTCTGCACGCGATCAATTCCAGCCTTACCCCGCTTCGCCATTTCCTGCTTTCCAAGCACGGCCATCCCGAAGAGCTCTTCGGCGAGATGGCGCGACTGGCGGGCGCTCTCTGCACGTTTGGCTTGGAGGTCCATCCCCGGTCATTGCCTCACTATGACCATCGCGATCCGGGTCCGGGCCTTGATGCGCTGGATGAGCACATACGCCGCCACCTCGAAATCGTGGCGCCGTCACAAGCGATTCAGATTCCCCTGAAAGCTGTTGAGCGTTATTTCTATGAAGGTGAGGTCAGGGACCAGCGCTGTTTCGAACGTTCCCGCTGGATTCTTGGGGTTCACTCGCCCGTGGGCGAGGCTGATCTGATTGCCAAAGTTCCGCAACTGGTCAAGATGTGTTCCTACAAATTTGTTCCCGAACTAGTAAAGCGCGCCCTTCCCGGCTTGACGTTGACACATTTGGAAGTGCCTCCTTCGGCCGTGGCCGCCAAAGTCGAAAGCCAATACTTTACGGTTAGCCGCAGTGGGCCGTGCTGGGAGCACATCATGCAGACGCGCACCGTGGGAGTGTACGTTCCCGGCGAGCTGCCGGCGCCGGAAATGGAATTGGTCGTAATCCTGGAGAGTTGAACCATGTCTTCGACGCACGTATCTCCGCTTGGAAGCTACCGGGGTTCAAGTCCGGCGCTCGACCGGCGTGGCTGGAATCTCGCTCTCGGTTTCCAGGAAGTGTTTACCGCCATCGTACGCCTGCGCTACAACCGGCAAGCTGTCTCCGACGCGGAATCGTTTCGCGCACAGATGAAACAGGCTTTGCGAGTCGCCGAACAAGAAGCTCGAAGCCGTGGCTGCAATGCGGAAGACGTCAAGCACGTGATTTTTGCCGTGGTTGCTTTCCTCGACGAGTCCGTGCTCGGTTGCAGAAATCCGGTTTTTGCCGATTGGCCGCGGCTTCCGTTGCAGGCCGAATTCTACGGTCACCAAGTTGCCGGAGAGATTTTTTTCCAAGAATTGCAGAAGGCGATGAATCGTCCTGACTCCGTGGAAACTGCGGATTTGTTGGAGGTCTATTACCTCTGCCTGCTGCTGGGCTTCAAGGGACGCTACGCCGCCGGCGGTGACTTGCGCTCCATCATGTCAGCTGTCCAGGAAAAAATTCGGCGCGTGCGCGGTCCTCTGGGTGCGCTTTCTCCTCGCGGCGCGATTCCCGCCGACGCAGTGCGCCTGGCGCAGACCGACCCATGGGTTCGCAGGCTCGCCATTGTTACCCTGGTCACTTCTTTGCTGGCACTCTCTCTGTTTCTGATTTTCAAGTTTCTCTTAGTTTCAGGCGCGTCTGAACTCTCCGCTTTTGCGGCACCGCTGATGAAATTGAAATAACGAGGCGAAATGGTTTACTTGGCAACCGGCGTTATCTTGCTGGCTTACCTGGTTTTGGTCTGGTTCCTGGGCGGATGGCTCCGCCTCCATGGTTCCGATATCTGGATATTGCGCGGTGGGCTTGCCTTCGTCGGCCTGATCGCGGCAGGTTCTTTTCTGTGGTTCTATCGCAAATCCAAAGCGGACGAAGCCGGCACCGAGACCCAGTCCGCGCAGGTTCCCGGGACCGATGACATCGACCTGGTTGTGCGCGAAGCGGTTCGCCGGCTGAAAAGTTCTACTTTGGGCCGTGGCGCGAACCTGGGAAATCTGCCGCTGGTGTTTGTCTTAGGAGACTCGGGCGCAACCAAAACTACCACCGTCATTCATTCGGCTCTTGATCCCGAACTGCTTGCGGGGCACGTCTATCAAGATACAACGGTGTTGCCCACGCGCCTGCTGAACATATGGTACACACGCCAGGCCATCTTCGTGGACCCGGCAGGGGAGTTGTTAACGCAGCCGCCCCGCTGGAAACGGCTGGTCAGGCTGGTCCAGCCCGGACGAGTCTCAACCGCAATGGGGAAGGGCTTGCAAGCACCGCGCGCTGCCATCGTGTGTTATGACACGGAAAGTTTTCTAAAGCCCGGAGCCAGTGAAACCACTCTTTCCGCGGCGCGCAAATTGGCCGTTCGACTACAAGAGATTTCTCAACTCCTGGGCGTCAGCTTTCCGGTCTATGTGCTATTCACCAAACTGGACCGGGTTTCATTCTTTCCTGAGTTCGTTCGCGGCCTCAACAAAGAAGAAGCTTCCGAAGTGCTGGGTACCACTCTGCCTGTTCGCTCCCTGGCGACCGGCGTATATGCGGAAGAAGAAACCCGGCGCCTGGGCAAGGCCTTCGACGAGCTGTTTTATTCCCTGGCCGAACGTAGACTCGATCTGCTCGCTCGCGAAAACGATGGCAGCCAGCTGCCGGCCATTTACGAGTTCCCACGCGAACTGAGGAAGCTGCGCACGCTGTTGGTCCAGTTTCTCGTCGATCTCACACGACCGAGCCAGCTGAGCGTAAATCCATTTCTGCGCGGTTTTTATTTCTCCGGCGTTAGACCCGTGATGGTCGACGACGTGGCCGTCGCTGCTCCGCAAGTGCAATCTGCGGACCTGTCCTCCAGCGCCGACGCCACCCGCATCTTCAGTAGTACGGGATTCAGCTCCACGCCTTCCGCGCCTCCTTCGCGAGCATCTGGTTCTCGGAAGGTGCCGCAGTGGGTTTTCCTGAGCCAGTTTTTCAACGACATCATCGTCAAAGATCGTGTTGCTCTGGCAGCCAGTGGTTTCAGTTCCCGGGTAAGTCTGCTCCGCCGTGTGGCTTTAACCGCGGTTTCTTTGATTGCCATGGTCTGCGCGATTGGCTTCTTGGTCTCATTCGTGGGCAACCACCAGCTGCAGAGTGATGTCCGTGGCGCAATTAATGAGCTGCGAACCACGCAGGGAGGAGTGAACGAGGTGCCTAGTTTGGCCAGCTTGCAAAAACTCGAGCGGCTGCGCCAACACGTTTCTACTCTCGCTCAATACGAAACGGATGGCGTGCCGCTGCGCCTGCGCTGGGGACTCTACATCGGTGATCGCTTGTATCCCGATGCGAGGAGCGCTTACTTCGAGCGCTTTCGTCAGCTTCTGTTCGCTTACACACAGGGCAAGTTGCTAGACGGTCTCCGCGCCGTTCCTGATACGCCTGGTCCCAACGACAGCTATGAGAAAACTTACAACGAACTGAAGGCCTACCTCATCACCACCAGCAACAACGATAAGAGCACTAAAGAGTTCCTCTCTCCCGTGCTTACCAGTCACTGGACCGCCGGAAGGGACATCGACGCTGATCGAATCGCGCTCGCCAAAACTCAGTTTGATTTCTACAGCACAGAACTGGCGGCGGCGAACCCATTCTCTACAACGAATGACGGCAGAGCCATAGCCCGGTCGCGCATTTATCTTTCCCAGTTCGCGGGCATCGACCGCTTTTATTTGCCGCTGCTGGCGAAAGCGACGCCGAAAAATCCCGATGTCAGCTTCAACGAGCAGTTCCGCGATTCGCAAGGAGTGATCGTCAGCAATCACAAAGTCAGAGGCGCGTTCACCCGGAATGGCTTCGTTTATGTGCAGGATGCGATCCGAAATCCGTCTTTCATGAGCGTTGAAGAGTGGGTGCTGGGTAAAACCACGGCATCGGAATTGGATCCAGCGACGTTGCAACAGAAACTGACTGAACGGTATTACGACGACTTTACGAAGGAATGGCGTACCGTTCTCCAAACTTCGTCTGTGATCCGGTACCAGGATTCTAACGACGCGGAGAAGAAGTTGGAAAAGCTGACGGGAGCTACGTCGCCGCTCCTGGAATTGTTCTGGTTCATCTCCAACAATACCGCGGTCAGTGCTCCAGACTTGGCCGCACCGTTTTTACCTGTGCAAGCTCTGGAGCCGCCGGGCTCACCCGACAAGCTGCCTGATCAATACATCCTTCCTTCGAACAAAGACTACATACTTGCGCTTAGTAAGCTGCAAGCTGACATCGCCCCGCTGGTCAACAATCCCACGGATCCCGCTCTGGCCTCGCAGGTTTCAACCTCGGAAGGAGCGGCCAAGGTCTCGGTCACGCAGGTGATGGGAACCCGCGTTGATCAAAAATTCCATAACGAGAATCTGGTGCGAGCGCTTCTTGAGCAACCCATCACCAACATAGACGATATCGTGAAAGGGATTCCGGCAAAAGGCGTAAACCAGGCCGGACAAAAATTCTGTGACCATTTTTCGGCGATCGCCACTAAGTATCCCTTCAACCCCAAATCCGATCAGGACCTGACGGTCGATCAACTGAATGACGTTCTGGCCCCAAAAAACGGCGCGCTCTGGACTTTCTACGACGATAAGCTCAAGCAGCTATTGGTTAAACAAGGGTCGCATTACGAAGTTGCGTCAGCGAGCACCGTGAAGCCAACTCCAGCCTTTGTTGCGTTTTTCAACCGTGCCGCCGCCCTGAGCGATGCCCTGTATCCCGGCGGCTCGTCTGCGCCAAAATTTTCCTACACCCTCAAAACGATGCCGAGCAATCTCGAAGGTGTGGAACTGCGGATCGGCAATGAGACTTTAACCGAGAACGGACAGCAGAAGACCTTTACATGGACAGGCACCCCGGAAGAGGTCCAGGCGACAGCCAAGGGGGGATTGATTCTCGGAAATCCATACAAAGGCCCTTGGGCTATTTTCAGATTTGTCTCCGAGGCCCATTTCCAGGGGTCGGGTGCAGTCACCAACCTGGAATGGATTATTCAGTCCAACGGCAAAAATATTACGCTTCCTAACGGCAAGCCAGAATCCTACAGCTATCAACTACGCGTGGATGGAATTAATCCGTTCCAGGCCGGGGAACTGTCGGGACTGCGCTGTATTTCGACGGTGGCACACTAAGCCTTTCAGGTCGAGCTCTGCTGCGAATTATTTCCGCGTCCCGGAGTCAGGCGCTCGATCAGGCGTTCGCCCCAGGATTGTTCTGTCGCGCGCAGCAGCAAGCATGTGATGTTATCGTCACTACCCCCGCTCTTTGCCGCCTCAATCAAGGCGTCGCAGGCTTCGCTAAGCGAGCCCTCGCTGCTGAGCACTGCCAGCATTTTTTCTTCCTTGACGTAGCGCGACATCCCGTCGCTGCACAGAAGCAGCACATCTCCCGACGCAAATTCGTGGTCTGCCAAGTCGGGTTCGACGCTATCCTCCGAACCCAGAGCCCGCACAATTACGTTCTGCATTTCGGACTGCTCTGCTTCTTCGACCGTCATCAGGCCACGACGCACCTGCTCCATCACCAGAGAATGGTCGCTCGTCATTTGCTGAATGCCTCCGCCCCGCACCAGGTAGATTCTGCTGTCTCCGACGTTTGCGATGGAAAAAAAATTTCCCTTCAGACAGACTGCCACGATAGTCGACCCCATTCCCGAACGATTGGGATTCTGGGCAGCAGCTTCCTGAATGGCTTGGTTCGCCAGTTGGATCGCATTTGCCAATCCGGCAGCTTGTTCCGAGACCCCTTCAAATCTTCGTCCCAGCAGCGGTAATTCCGCTCGGCCCGGGTCGTTGCGGAAATTTGCCAGAACCGTATCGACCGCGATTTTGCTCGCCACTTCACCGGCGGCTGCGCCTCCCATGCCGTCGCATACCACGAAGATTCCGCGCCTCAGGTCGAAGCCAAAATTGTCTTCATTGTTGGTTCGAACCACGCCAATGTCGGTCTTTCCCGCGGCTTGGAACACCAGATTCATCGCATACCTTCACAAGTGAGCATTTTAGGTAGAGCGCAAGCGACAGCACTAGTCTTCCGGTATGGCGCGAGTCGAGCCGGTGCGGGTTCTGCGGATGCCGATCCGCGCCAGCATCCGGGCGCGCAAAGCCTCTTTCAGGAGCCGTTGCCGTTCACCCTGCAGTTCAAGTCTCGCATGAGCGGTGACCGCCGAGACCGATCGGATTACATCCACAGCCCCGCGCGGATCACCTCCGGTCAACGCCGCGCGGGCGCGCCCCAGAGCGGAAGAGAGTGCTTCATCAGCCGTGACTCTCATTCTCTTCTCAAAAGTTCCCCGGACCCGGTTTAACAACGGTGATGCCGGATTCGATTGCAAACCTGCCTCCAAAGCTGCCCAGCCTCCGCTGAGGTCAAGGTTATCAAGGGCGCCATACGCTGTCCCCACCAGTTGCAATAATTTCGCCTCGCTGTCCCGCATCGCGCGCAGTTTCCGAACCTCTTCCTGCACGGGGGCAGCCTGTAGGACCAACTCCAGCTGCGACTCAAGGAAGGTTACTGCTTCCTCGAAGAGTTCGCCTTCGACCAACTCCTGAGCGCCACTCAAGACGGCCCCAATTTTTTGCTGCAAGGCTTGCTCCTGACTGCGAGCTTTATCCAGCAGCGCTCGCATCGAAACGTCGTTGGTTTGCTGGACCACCGGTTCGAGAAAACGAATCGCCGCTGCATATGCACCCTGGGCAAGCAGTCCCTGAGCCTCGGCGAAACTTGCTTCCACCAGCGATTCTCGCTGTTGCTGTTCAGCTTCATGCCGGGCAAACTCAAGCAGGTCGGCAATCTCACCGGAAAAAATCCCATCTGCCTGGCAAGTTTCGAGAAGCCTCACAGCTTGCCGATATTGGCGCTGATTGATCGCATCATGAGCCTGCGCCAAAAAGTGCGCGCGGGATTCCTGCAACTTGCTGTTTTCGATTTGTTCTTCGATGCTGGATTGAAGAACCAGAAGCCGCTCGTTGCCGGGAAACTCCCGCAGCTTGTCCCGCACCAGTTGCAGAGCATCTTGGGGAGCAGTTTCGAGCAACGCCCGGCAACGCTGAACCGTATCATCCACATCACGTCGCGCCTCCGACTCCCGAAGTTGCCGGTACAATTGCCCCTTGAACTTCAGTAGTGACGGTTCATTCGGCATTCTTTCCAAAGCGATGTTCACGCGGGCCGCAGTTGTGGTGAGCTGTTCGTGGGTGGTGGCCGCCGAGATTTCGTTCTGAAGTTGTTCCACCACTCGCCGCCGCTGCTCTTGCTCCTGTCCGGATTTTGCCTGCTTGAGCAGAGAAATCACTTCGGGATTGGAAGGATCGATCTGCTCCACATCGCTTAACAGTTTCATGGCCGCGGTAAAACGCCGGCCGCCCATTTCGCTGCGTGCGGACTCGAGTAACTGCCTGGTCTTCGCGAGACGGGCCGACTGTTCCGCCTGCTGGATAATGGCCGCATAGGCGGCACGCACACGGGAATCTTCCTTATCCAGATCAAGCGCTTTGCCAATAATCGCCTGTGCAGCCTCCATGTCTCCGCGGCTGCGGGCGCCATCAGCCTGCCGCAAATATCCTTCAATCCTTTCCCTGGCCTGTTTTTTCCGGCGCACGGATTCCAGCATTTCTGCCAATTCCGAACTCGAAGGGTCGAGCCGAAGAGCTTCCTCGATATGGCCGATGGCCACGTCGTATTGCCTCTCATGAAGCGCAGCCTCGGCTTGAAACTTTAATTCCCGGATCTGCCCCGCCCGCTGGCGCAATGCCAGATTCTGCTGCACCAACACCAGCAACTGCCGAGCCTTGGTATGCTGCGCATCCAGCTTGGTGACTTGCAGCAGAAGCTCCCGCGCCTTGATATATTCCTCATCCTTCACCAGCGATTCGGCCTGCTGAAAGATTTCCAGCACTTGGCTTTTTTTAACTTCGTCCGCGACCGCATAGATCTCTGCAGCCATTTCGTCGGCGGAGCCGTAGCGGTTATCGGGGTCCTTGGCCAGCGAGCGATCCAGGATCGCATCGAGCGCCGCCGGATAGTCGTGCAGATAGTTGCTGAGCGGCGGATGTTGTTCGTTCAATAATTTCTGTACCACGCTAAAATCTTCGCCGCTGAAAGGGAGTTGCCCAGTCAGTAATTGGTACAGCATGACGCCCGCGGAAAAAATATCGGAGCGGCCGTCGAAGGCGCGGTCTCGCAACCGTTCGGGAGCCATGTAATGGATGGTTCCAATTACGTTTCCGGTACGAGTCAGCCCGCGCTCCTGCTTTTCCTGGCGGGCGATCCCAAAATCCAGCAGCTTGGCCACACCGTCCGGTTGGACGATGACGTTCGCGGGTTTTACATCACGATGAATGACATCGTTGCGATGGGCATAGGCAAGCGCGGAGCACACCTGCTCGATAATCTTCAACCGGGAAACTAGAGGGAGAGGGCGGGCAGATTGGATGATGCGGTCAAGCGCTTCTCCGGCTACGTACTCCATCACAATATAAGGAAAGCCTTCCTGCTCTCCCAAATCGTAGACCGTGACGATATTGGAATGCTTCAGCATGCCGGTCTTGGCCGCCTCGCGATAGAAGCGCTCCAGCATTTCCGGATCTCCGGCGAAGCCTTCCGTGATGGTTTTGATCGCGACTTCGCGGCCCAGATGTTTATCGAAGGCGCGATAGACCAGACCCATGCCGCCCCGACCGAGGAGGCCGGTGACCTCGTACTTGCCGATCCGCGTCAGAGGTTGGGTGCTCAAGTTCTCCTGCCAAGCTGTGGTTGTCTCACCAGAAATAATTCTTAAGAGGCTGAGCTGGTCACCCAGCGTATGTTGAAATTCTCCTGCAGGAATTTTCTGCCTTCGCCGCGTTCTTTCGTATCGGCTTCCGGAGTAGCATTCAGATACAGAATGTAAGCCTCCGCTGCTCCGTCAAGATCGCCATCCTGCACCCGCTTGTGGGCCTGCTCCAGAATTCTGCCGGGCAG
>Ga0185299_10006045_pt1 | contig 13103 bp, 10 predicted proteins | sample PaiPotPPA55metaG_FD_128002 | JGI IMG/M metagenome (GOLD analysis project Ga0185299, IMG submission 128002) | Iron sulfur acid spring bacterial and archeal communities from Banff, Canada, to study Microbial Dark Matter (Phase II) - Paint Pots PPA... ...
GGCGTGGGGCTGCCTTGCGCGGCCATCGGCGAGTTCTGGAAAAACGACGTGGTGCGCGAATAGACACCATACATGATATTGGCGTTGGTCCACTCGAAATCGAAAGCGAGACCCATTGCCTGCCTGATCTTTACATCCTTGAACTTGTCACGCCTGACGTTCAAGAACCAGCCCTGTGTCCCCATCGGCGATTCATCGGGCAGTGTCGCGCGTTTGATGCGCCCATCCTTGACGGCGGCGAAATCGTAGCCGGTGGCCCACACGGCCGAGGTGAATTCCTCGCGAAAGGTGAACACGCCCGCTTTAAAAGCCTCGAAAGCGACTTTGCGGTCGCCGAAATATTCGAACCGGACGCGATCGAAATTCGCCTGGCCTGTATTGACCGCAAGGTCCTTGCCCCAATAATCCGGGACGCGATCGAAAGCGATGAAATGCCCGGCATCGAAGGGGCCGACCTTATAGGCGCTTGACCCGAGCGGCGGCTCGAGCGTCGTCTCGTCGAACGGGTGGCCCGCGTAATAGGCCGCGGAAAAGACCGGTTGCCCGGCGACGATCAGTGCCGCTTCCCGGCTGTGCCTCGGCTTCAGGCGCACCATGACAACGTCGTCGGCCTCGGCCTCGGCGGCTTCGAGATCGCGCAGCGATTGGCGGATCGACGGGTGACCCTTGGTTTTCAGAATATTTAAGGAAAACGCGACATCATGCGCGGTCAAGGGCGAGCCATCGTGGAACCTTGCCTCCTTGCGCAGAAGAAAACGGTAGGTTGTCTTGTCGGCCGAAATCCGTACGGCGCGCGCGACAAGCCCATAGAGCGAATCCGGCTCGTCGCCGCTTCCGCTCATCAGCGAATCGAAAATGAGCCCCATTCCGGCGGCGCCATCGCCCTTCAAGATATAGGTATTCAGCGTATTGAAGGTCGTGAAATTCTGGTTTCCGGAGGTCGAGCTCACCTGAAGCACGATCTCGCCGCCCTTCGGGGCATCGGGATTCACATATGCAAAATGGCTGAAGCCCGCCGGCTGGGCGAGATCGCCGAAGATGGAGAGGCCGTGGGTCTCGGCCTCTTGCGCGGCCGCCTGCGCGCGGGGCGCAAAAAATCGCGGCAAGATGACGCCGGCCAAGCCGAGACGCAAAGCCGAGCGGCGGGTGAGCGCATAGGAAGCTCGCGGAAGGAAATTAGCGATCAAGGTCGCCCTCCAGGCGAAGTGCCGGGTCGGAACAAACGCAACCGCTTCCGAGCGTTTCAGGCGGCACGGACGCGGGCGGCGGCAACCGCGGCTAAGTTCATGCGCCATATAAGCATGAAAAAGCCGGGCAGGAACCCGGCTCTTGCAATACCGCGTTTCAAAACTCTCATGGTGCCCCCGTCGTCGTTGTAATAACAGTCGTCCCCGCCGTAGAAACCGCTCCTCCCAACACACGGCCATGAACAGCGGCCTCCGTGATGGGAACGCTCTGTATGGCTGCTGCCGTACCGGCCGCCGTCGTCGTCACGAGACTGACGAAGGTAAGGAATTTCGCGGTATCGACGGATTGAGCATTCGCCACGAAGATGATGTCGTCGTTGCGCATCTGCAGCCTTGTGGCCAGGAAATAACCGCCGGGATCGCGGAAGCTGATGGAGAAAATAACCGGAACGAGCGGCCCATTGAGCCGCGACATGTCGGCGCCGAGAAGCTGGGCCACTTCGCGGGGCTCCTGACGGTACAGGAACACCGCGCCTGGATCGGCTTGAATGTCGCCCAATCCCCCGGCCTTCGCCACGGCTTCGGCGAGGTTGATCCGCCAAGCGCCGAAGGGGAACTCGCCTTGCCCAAGGCCGGCGCCGCCGCCGGTTGCCCCAAAGGCAATAAATTTCTGCGGCTCTGCATAGACATAGATCCGGTCGCCGGGCAGTATATAGATGTTATTTTTTGAATTCATTACGAGATTTTCGAAGGGCACGGTGGCGCGGCGTCCGCCCCGCTCGAGCATGACCCAGGTGTCATAACCGGGTCCGGCGATGCCGCCCGCGCGGGTGATGGCGTCGAGAACGCGGTCTCCGGCGCCCGAGGCCGGAACGGCGAAGCGAATCGGCGCAGTCACCGCGCCGACCACGCTAATCAGCGACGTCCGCTGTTGGGCTAAGGTCACGACAGCTTGAGGCTCGATCGCCCGGTTCTTGATTTTGTTGACGATATCATCTTGGACCTGAACGCTAGTGCGGCCGGCGGTCTTGATCAATCCGGCGAACGGGACAGTGATATTACCGTTGCTGTCGACCATTTGGTCCGGAAGAGTCACGAAATTGCCCGGCCGCACGCCTGCTTCGAGCGGTATGAATAAACCGCCGGCCGCCGCTTCGAAAATCGTGACCGACACAACATCGCCGATGCCGAAGGTGATGTTGGCCGATGGACGCCGATCCGTGAACGCACCCGCGAGTCCTTTGGGTTCATAGGCCGCGAGAACGTCGATGGTCTCGGGGGTAAGCTTGATCAATGCGTAGGGAACGGTCGGAGACGTGCCGCTCACAATATCCGCTTTTGTCGGCCCATTTACAGGAAAGAACGAGCACCCGCCGGTCCCCAGCAGGGCGAGGGTGAACAAGGAGATCAAGCCGCATCGCAAACTCAACATGGAAGTTTCCCGGCAAAATTTTCCTTCGCAACTAGCTGAAAACAGCCGCCGAAGCTAGCAAAGCGGAGCCGTTTTCCTGTGCGACGGCACAGTATCCTGGCGACCGTTGCAATTCTAACACAGCCTGACCGGCGCCCAGCTAACCCAGGGGCACTTTAAGGGTGGCTTCGAAACCGAACGCACCCGTTGTTGTTTTTACTATCGTTTTGCGGCTGTGGACAAGAAGTCAAAGACCGCACCGGCACGAAAATAAAGATCCGGTTCGTGGCCTAGAGAAGTGCTTCCGGAACTTTCGCCACTCGAACACATTGTCCCAACTTGGAGGATGTCCCGAAAAAGTTGCGCGACGTTCGGCACATCTCGAACTTTTTAATTTTGAGCGCCATATCGTTCAAATGGTTCCTTTTGATGGCGGTGTGTTCTGGCGAGGCCCGCAAATAGCGTCGCGGCGAACCTTTGTCGCCAATCAAGGTAAGGAGTTTCCATGCGTATCGCGCTCGTCGCGCCGCTGGCGGAAGCCGTGCCACCCAAGCTCTACGGCGGAACGGAGCGGGTCGTGTCCTGGCTGGCCGAGGAGCTTGTTAGACAAGGGCACCGGGTTACCTTATTCGCGAGCGCCGAGTCGGAGACGGCGGCCGAGCTTGTCGTGTGCGCCGCGCAGAGTCTGCGGCTCGCGGGAATTCGCGACCATCTCGGCAGTACATTAGCCATGCTGCGCGAGGTTCGTCGCCGCGCCGATGATTTCGACATCATTCATTTTCATGTCGACCTGTTGCCGCAAGCGCTTTTCCATGAACTTGCCCACAAATGTCTGGTGACATTGCACGGGCGGCTCGATTTGCCCGATGCCCTGCCGCTCTACAAAGCCTATCCGGAGATGCCGCTCGTTTCGCTTTCAAACGCGCAGCGGCGGCCGATGCCGCCGAATGTTAATTGGCTCGCCACTATTCCGCATGGGCTTGCTTCGCACGTCTGTCCGTTCAACCCGGAAGGCGGGGGCTATTTGGCGTTTCTCGGACGCGTCTGTCCCGAGAAACGTCCGGACCGGGCGATAGAAATCGCCGAGCGAGCCGGTATCCGCTTGAAGCTGGCGGCTAAGGTGGACGCCGTCGATCTTGACTATTTCGAGACCGAGATCGCGCCGCTTCTCGACCATCCCCTCATCGAATTCGTAGGGGAAATCAACGAAACCCAAAAATGCGAATTTCTCGGCAACGCACGCGCGCTGTTGTTTCCGATCGATTGGCCGGAGCCTTTCGGACTCGTCATGATTGAAGCGATGTCGGCAGGAACGCCGGTAATTGCTTGGCCAAATGGATCGGTGCCGGAAGTCGTCACCGAGGGCGTCAGCGGCAGGATGGTCAACTCGATCGAGTTGGCGGTGGAGGCTGTGCAACAGGCCGCTTACATGGACCGCCGCAAGGTTCGCGCGGAATTTGAAAAGCGGTTCACCGCGACGCGGATGGCGCGAGCATATGTCGCGGCCTATCGTGCGCTCCTGACACATGGTCGGGCAACCGCGCGACTGCCGGAGGTTGCCATGCCGGCCGTGGCCGCGCGCGAAGTCTCGCCGCTGGCTTGGGAACGAATTGCGTAAGCAAGGCGGCGGGTCTTGAACCCCGCGGGCTGAGGCGATAAACCGCCGACGGCATATCCGGGCCGTCAGCGTCGGGCTGGGTGGCGGCAAAACGCAGCTTGCGCGGAGAATGGACATCGGCGACGAGACTCATGAGGGGGCGCGAGGTATAGATAGCATCGCGGACGCGACGATAGAGCTGCCCCGGCATTATATCGAAATCGAGGGCTCGCTCGTCCAGCGGGCGCTGCGAACCCTGAAAGATGGCGATGCTTTCGCAGTCTTCGACAATTATGGCGACATTGGCGTCATCGGCACCGGACCCGAAGGGCTCTATTTCAACGACACACGCTTTTTGTCCTGGTACGAACTCCGGTTCGGGGGCCAACGGCCGTTATTGTTGAGTTCGGTGGTTCAGGACGACAATGCTGCTCTTTCGGTTAATCTTGCCAATCCGGACGTCCATGTTGACGGCGTCATTTCGCTGCCGCGCGGCACAATTGCGATCGAGCGCACCAAGTTCCTTTGGCAGGCGGTATGCTATGAGAGGATCAGTTTTCGCAATTACGCCGACAGCACCAGACATTTTCGCCTCGACATTGGGTTCGGCGCCGATTTTCGCGATCTGTTCGAAATTCGCGGAACCTCACGCGAGCGGCGCGGCACGTCCACGTCGTTGGTCACCGAAGACGGCGCCGGGTTTCATTACGAGGGGCTCGACAATGTAACGCGCAAGACGGAATTGCGCTTCTGGCCGCCGCCCTCTCGCCTTGAGACAAAGCGCGCGACGTTTGAATTCGAGCTTGCGCCCAATGCCAAGATGTCACTCTTTATCTCGATTCTTTGCAAGGACAAGAACGAGCCACGAATCAGTCCCTTCGGACGTGCGTTCCGGGCGCGGCGGCGTGCGATCCGGGGCAAGGCGACCGGCATCGCGACGATCGAGAGCTCGAATGAACTTTTCAATGAAATCTGCCGGCAGGCCACCGCCGACCTCTACATGCTGATGACGCGGACGAGCCATGGGCTTTATCCTTACGCGGGCATTCCGTGGTACAGCACGACTTTCGGACGCGACGGGATCATCACGGCCATGCTTCTCCTATGGCTCGACCCGTCCGTCGCCAAAGGCGTTCTGCATTTTCTCGCCGCGACCCAAGCGAAAACCTTCGATCCCATCGCCGACGCGCAGCCAGGCAAGATCCTGCATGAAACCCGGAACGGGGAAATGGCGAGTCTGGGCGAAGTGCCGTTCCGGCTCTATTACGGCACCGTCGATGCCACCCCGCTTTATGTCATGCTGGCTGGCATGTATTTCGACCGGACCGGCGACATCGAAACGATTGCCGCGATCTGGCCGAATATCGTGATGGCTCTGCAATGGATCGACACCTTCGGCGACGCGGACGGAGATGGTTTTGTCGAATATGCGGGGCCGAGCGGGGCCAGCCTTATCAATCAAGGCTGGAAGGATTCTTATGATTCGATCTTTCACGCCGATGGCGCGTTGGCCGAAGGGCCTATCGCGCTTTGCGAAGTGCAGGGGTATGTGTTCGGGGCCAAGACGCATGCCGCGAAACTCGCGCATCGCGTGGGCGAATATGATCTCGAAACCAGATTGCGCGGCGAGGCGCAATCGCTGCAACAGAAATTCGAGACGGCTTTTTGGTGCGAGGATCTTGGCACCTATGCCTTGGCGCTCGATGGAGAGAAGAGTCCATGCCGGGTCCGGACATCGAATGCGGGCCATGCGCTATTCACGGGGATCGCCGCGCCGGAGCGGGCGGCGCGCGTCGTTGCGACATTGCTTGGCCGGGATTCGTTCGGCGGGTGGGGAATCAGAACGGTCGCGAGCGGCGAGGCGCGATTCAATCCGATTTCCTATCACAATGGCTCGGTCTGGCCGCACGACAATGCGATGATCGCGCTTGGTCTTGCCCGTTATGGCTTCCCCTGGCACGCGGCCAAAATCTTCTCCGCGATGTTCGAGGCGGCGGCGTACCAGGAGTTGCGCCGCCTGCCTGAGTTGTTCTGCGGCTTCATCCGCAAACCGCGCCGCGGGCCGACGGCCTATCCCGTCGCGTGCGCGCCGCAAGCCTGGGCGTCGGCAGCGCCTTTTGCCTTTCTTGGGGCCTGTCTCGGCATGGAGCTCCGTCATGAAGCCAATTCGGTGTCATTCCGCGATCCCGTCATGCCCGCCTTTCTGGATTATGTGACCTTGAACCAGTTGAGTCTCGGCAAATCGCGCCTCGACCTCAGGCTGCATCGGCACGGGCGGGATGTGACGCTCAATTTATTGCGCAGGCAAGGCGACGCGAAGGTCATGCTGGTCAAATGAGGCGCGCGGAAATTAAATCGCCGCAACGCCACGGCTGCGAATGATCCAAATTCACTATAATTTCGACCGGGCGCGGCGCCGTCTTGGTCATGCAATACATGCAAAAACAATAGCTTACGTTGGCGTGTTTTTTGCCCCATCGAATAGCTGCCGGGGCGCCGGCCCGAAAAACGAAAGCCCGAAAGTCCCGTTTAAATCGGGCTCGTCCACATGCTACACTCACCGCATGAGCAGCGGCATCGCATCTGGAGCCGAGACGGACCGCGCGCGCAACCGGCGCGTGGCTTCGCTCGTGGCGGCGCTCGGGCGGCGCTCGATTGTTCTCATCGGGCTCATGGGATCGGGCAAGACCGCGACCGGCCGGCGTCTCGCGCTGGAGCTTGGCCTCGAATTCGTCGATGCCGATGAGGAGATCGAAGCCGCGGCGCGCCTGTCGATCACAGAAATTTTCGCCCGGCACGGCGAGGACTCTTTCCGCGACGGAGAGCGCCGCGTCATGGCGCGTCTGTTGCGCGACGGCCCGCGCGTGCTTGCGAGTGGCGGCGGCGCTTTCATGAACGAGGAGACAAGGGCCAGGATCGCCTTGGCTGGAATATCGATTTGGCTTAAAGCGGATCACGACGTGCTCTGGCGCCGCGTGCGCAAACGCTCGCATCGTCCGCTTCTGCAAGGCGGCGACCCCGAGCAAACCCTGCGGACGCTTTTGGAACAGCGTTATCCGGTCTACGCCCTGGCCGACGTCACGGTCGTTTCGCGGGACGGGCCGCATGAACTCGCGGTCGAGGAGGCTATTACGGGCATCGAGCGTTTTTTGCGATCTTCGCCCGACTCGGCTCCGCTAGCAGTAAGGCCAAAAGGCATTGCCGTTCCGCATCAGCAACAGGGCGCCGGCACGCAACCTTTTGCGAACCAGGCGCAAGTCAGCATGGAGCTCGGCGCGCGGAGCTATCCGATCTTGATTGGCGCGGGGCTGATCGCGGAAGCCGGCAACCATATTCGCCGGCTAGCACCTCGGGCGGCTTGCGCGATCGTCACCGACGAAAATGTCGCCAAACTGCATTTGCCTGCCTTCGAAAGAGCCCTCGACCTGGCTTTTATCCGCCATTCAAGGGTGATTGTAGCTCCCGGCGAAGGTTCGAAAAGCTTCGATGTCTATGCCCAGGTATGTAATGCGCTAATCGGCGCGAGACTCGAACGCGGCGATGTGATCGTCGCGCTTGGCGGCGGCGTCATCGGCGATCTTGCGGGTTTTGCCGCGGCGACGGTCCGGCGCGGAATGCGCCTCATTCAGGTGCCGACAACGCTTTTGGCCGAGGTCGATTCGTCGGTAGGCGGTAAGACCGGGATCAACTCCCCGCATGGCAAGAATTTGATCGGCGCCTTCCACCAGCCTTCGCTCGTCATCGCGGACACCGACACGCTTGAAACATTGCCGCCGCGCGAATTTCGCGCTGGCTACGCCGAAGTTGTCAAATATGGCCTCCTTGGCGACGCCGGATTCTACGCCTGGCTGGAAGCCAATTGGCGCGCGGTCTTCGCGGGGGGAGCCGTGCGCGTTCATGCGATTGCAACATGCTGCAAGGCCAAGGCGGCGATTGTTGCCCGCGACGAGTACGAGGCGGGCGAACGGGCGCTGCTCAATCTCGGTCATACCTTTGGCCATGCGCTCGAGCGCCTCACCTCCTATGACGGAGCAAGGCTTGTGCATGGCGAGGCGGTCGCGATTGGCATGGCTTGCGCGTTCCGCTTCTCGGCCCGCCGCGGACTTTGCGGCCCGCACGACCAAGCAAGGGTCGAAGCGCATCTGCAAGAGGTTGGCCTGCCCGTACGCATGGCCGGCATCCCTGGCTGGAACGTAGGCCCCGACGCGATCCTCGAAGCCATGTACCAAGACAAAAAGGTCGAGCATGGCGGCCTCACCTTCATCCTAGCTCGGGCGATCGGCGATTGCTTCATAGACAAGACGGTCGAAGTCACGGAGGTCCGCGGCTTTCTTCAAGATGAACTGAATACTGGACATTAACGTCATGAACGGCGCGAGTGTCGACGTTTTACCGGTCGATGTTTGGCTCGCGATCGCAACCATCTTTTTATGCGTAGCGCTATCCGCGTTTTTCTCGGCTTCGGAAACAGCGCTTACCGCCGCCTCCCGCGCGCGCATGCATGCCTTGGAGAAAAATGGCGATCGGCGCGCGGCTCTGGTCAACCGGCTGCTTGCGAGCCGGGAACGGCTGATTGGCACGGTGCTTCTCGGCAACACGCTGGTCAATATAGGCGCATCGGCGCTTATGACCAGCATCCTCGTCGCACTCGTCGGCGCGCGCGGCGCTCTCTACGCGACCGGCCTCATGACCGTACTTCTGCTCGTTTTCGCCGAAGTGCTGCCGAAAACCGTGGCGATCAATTACCCAGACCGCACATCGCTTCTCGTCGTTCGCGTGATTTCGTTTTTCGTAGCCATCTTCGGGCCTGTCCTCATCGGCGTTGAAGTGCTGGTGCGCGGATTCTTGAAAATGGTTGGCATCGATACGAGCAGGCGGCAATCGATTCTGTCCGGGCATGAGGAACTTAAGAGCGCGGTAGATCTTCTGCATCGGGAGGGCGGCGTCGGACGTTCCGACCGTGACATGTTCGGTGGCCTGCTCGATCTTCGCGATCTCGAAGTGTCGGACGTTATGGTTCATCGCACCAAAATGCTCGCCCTCAACGCCGATTTGCCCTCCCAAGATTTAATTGGCGAGGTGGTCGCCGCGCCTTATTCGCGTCTGCCGCTCTGGCGCGGCCAGCCGGAAAATATCGTCGGCGTGCTGCACGCCAAGGATCTCTTGCGGGCGCTCGACGCGGCCGACGGCGAGGTCAAGAATTTCAAACTCGAAAAAATTGCGCTCGATCCCTGGTTCGTGCCGCAAACTACTCCGGTTCAGGACCAGCTCCAGGCGTTCTTGAAGCGCAAAACCCATTTTGCCCTCGTGGTCGATGAATATGGCGTGGTCATGGGTCTTGTCACGTTAGAGGACATTCTCGAGGAAATCGTCGGCGACATCGCGGACGAGCACGATCTTATCGTTCAAGGCGTGCGCTTGATGTCCGACGGCTCCGTGATCGTTGAAGGTTCCGTGCCGATCCGCGATCTCAACCGAGCCATGGCCTGGGATCTGCCGGACGAGGAAGCCACCACGATTGCCGGTCTCGTCATCAATGAAGCGCGCGCTATCCCGGAGTCGGGGCAGGTGTTCCGATTCCATAATTTTCGCTTCGAAGTGTTGCGCAAGACGCGCAACCGGATCACCTCGTTGAAAATCATGCCGGCGGAGCCGGGCGCAAGCGCGCGGAGCGATTAGCCTAGCTCGGCGCGGCCTTGCCAAACCCGGCGGCTTCCATCGTCTGATGAATCTTGCATTGAAATGCTTCGTCCTCGCCCTTGACCAAAAGCCCGGCATGGGCCGCAATCCCATTGCACAAAGCCTCGACCCAAGGGATCTCCGCCTTGGCGAAATCGCTCAGCACATAATCGTGCACCAACGCCTTGTCGCCGGGATGGCCGATGCCGATCCGCACGCGGCGGTACTCGTTGCCGAGATGTTCGGTCAGGGATCTGAGGCCGTTATGGCCGGCGTTGCCGCCGCCGGTCTTGACCCTCACCTTGCCCGCGGGCAGATCGAGTTCGTCGTGGAAGACGACGATGTGAGACGGATCGATTTGATAATACCGCGCCGCCTCGCCGGCGGAGCGGCCGGATTCATTCATGTAGGTTTGCGGCTTGAGCAGAATCACCCGTTCGCCGGCGAGCATGATCTCGCTGACGAGGCCCTGAAATCGCCAGCGAAACGCCGGCGCATGACAATCGCGCGCGATCGTATCGAGAGCCATGAAGCCGGCATTGTGGCGATGGCCGGCAAAGGCCTTTCCCATATTGCCGAGGCCGGCGAAGAGAAGCATGACGCCCGATCGGAAGCTTTCTAATTTCGCGCAAAAATCCGGGCACAAACGCGTGACGTTATTTCTTGCCCTTTGGCGGGGCTTTGGCCGGGGCGGCAACCGGAGCGGCGGCAGGCGGCTCGGCGGCCTTCCCTTTCGCGTCCGGCGCCGGCGCGGCGGCCGGGACCGCCGCTGCCGCTGGGGCCGCGGCTGCTGGCTCTTCCGCGGCAACAAGTGGGGGCGCGATCGTCGCGATCGTGAAATCGCGTTCGCGCTGGGTCAGCTTGCAACCTTCCGGCAGGGGAATCGCGTCAATGTGCACGGAGTCGTTGATTTGCAAAGACGCGAGATCGGCAACGACGGCCTCGGGAATGGCATCCGCCGGAACCCGCATTGCGATCGCGTGCCGCACGATGTTCAAGCTGCCGCCCTTCTTGAGGCCCGGGCAGATATCCTGATTGATGAAATGCACCGGAACCTCGACACGTAGGCTCGCCCCCGGCTTGAGGCGCAGAAAATCAAGATGAAGCGGCCGATCCTTGATGGGATCGAGCTGGTAATCGCGCGGAATGACCCGTTGCTTGGCGCCGCCCACGTCGAGCTCGAAGATCGTGGTCAGGAAATGCCCGGCGTAGATCAACTTGTTCAATTCGCGGTCATCGAGCGATATCGGTGCGGCGGCATCGCCGCCCCCGTAGATCACGCCTGGAATACGGCCTTTACGGCGCATGCTCCTGGCGGCCCCCTTGCCTGTCGACTCGCGCGCCGTGGCCGTGAGAGATTTCGTTCCAGCCATTCGGGTGTCCTTGAGATTGCGATGCTTACGTATCGTGCGCCCATGCCTCCGGCGGTGCCGGAAGGGACGCCACGGGCGCTTATAACGGCGCGCCCGCGCGCACGCAATGCTTACGCACATCCGCCTGTTTGCGCCCGCATTCCCGCATAATGCACGCTCTCGTCCGGCGCGACGAAGCGGGGTTCATCGGTCTCGCGGCTGCGGCCGGAATCACTAAGGTGCTGACGTCGCCGGTTTGCTGATCGTTGGTTACTCAGCAGCTTGCCGGGATCGCGCGCTAAATACTCTGCCCTTCGACCTCGCGCGTGAGCTTTTCAACGAGCTTCTGAATATCCGGCGCGAGCGGATAAATCCCGAGCGCCTTTTTGAAAATCTCCAAGGCGCTTTTGTCGAGACCGGCCCCTTGCAAAATCATGCCCATGCCGGCGAGAGCGCCAAAATGGCGCGGTTCCAGTTTCATGACTTGGTTGATGTCGGCCATCGCGCCATCCGTGTCCCCGGCGAGAAACCTCGTGGTCGCCCGCTGATTCCAGGCTTCGGCCCAATCGGGCTCCAACGCGACAAGCTTGTCGAAAAGCGAAAGCGCCAGCTGATATTGACGCGCCTGCATGGAAACCGTTGCCCGTTGCATGAGCAGATCGGCGGTGTCCGAATCCGATTGGAGCCAGACGCGCTCAATGGATGCCGCGATACGTTGCGCATCCCTTGGGTCACCGGCATTGCGCAGGCGAACAAACAGTGCCTCGAGCATTTGCTTGCGCATGGCCTCCGGCGCGGGCTTCGGCGCGAGGGCTTGCTTTAGCGCTTCGGCCCTTGCAACCCCGGACTTTGGTGCCGCCGCGGGTGCGGGCGCGTGCACGCCAGGAGTTCTTGCCGGGCCGGCGGGCTTGCCTCCCGCTCCTTCTCCAGGCGCCGCCCAAGGCCTATCGAGATCGAAACCGGAGAAGGGCGCCGGCGCCGGGTTTGGCGAGGCGCCCGCCTGGCCCGGCGGAGGGTCGTGGCCTTTCCCGGGAACTTGGGCCAGGGAAAAATCGCCTGACGCCATCGCGGCAGCCAAGCTAGCAGCACAGAGGAGATATGGACGCATAAACTTCGACCTGGAAAAGCGGGACGCGCGGCCGCCACCGGCATCAGCCCTGGCGTGCCTTATAACGTTTTTGTGTCCTGTTGATGATGTAGACTCTGCCCTTGCGTCGCACCAACTGGTTGGCGCGGTGGCGCTTGCGCAGAGATTTCAACGAGTTGCGGACTTTCATCGGAGGGGTCCCAAAAAACAACCGGCCCTCGGAGCCGGTTGGAAACGAAGCTGCGACCTATGCCCTATTCGCAGGCGGCGATCAACCTTAAAAACAAATGTCCGGCGCGCGGACAACGAATTTTGGAAAGGGCTCTCATTTATCCGGCCCCTTCCCCTGGCAAGGATCATGCTTTAGGACGGAGAAACGGGACCGCGCTGCAACTGCTTGCCGCTGCGGGCCGGGCGGCCCCGAGATAGCCAAAGACGGTAAGCGCAGCAGCTTTGACGTCGATGAAACGAACGTTGATTCCCGCCGCGATGGCGATCTCCGTCTTGGGCGGTTCGGTTGCCGCGGTGCGCGCGGATTTTCGTCTCTGCAACAATTCTGCCAGCCGGGTGAGTGTTTCGCTTGCCTATACTGATGGCGAGACATGGGTCAGCGAAGGCTGGTGGAATTTAAAACCAAGCGGTTGCGAGACATTGGTGCGGGGCGCCCTGGCGGCCGAGTACTACTATGTCTATGCGATGGACGAGCATGGCGGCGAATGGAAGGGCAAGGCTTTCATGTGCACCCGCGACCGCGAATTCCGCATCATTGGGCGGGAAGATTGCTTCGTGC
>Ga0185299_10006048_pt1 | contig 13101 bp, 8 predicted proteins | sample PaiPotPPA55metaG_FD_128002 | JGI IMG/M metagenome (GOLD analysis project Ga0185299, IMG submission 128002) | Iron sulfur acid spring bacterial and archeal communities from Banff, Canada, to study Microbial Dark Matter (Phase II) - Paint Pots PPA... ...
ACCCGCTCTCGGAGGCCCTCATCCAAGGCGGAATCCAGAGACCAGCGACGCTGCAAATTTACGTCGCGGGAGAAGCTTTGGCCTTCCGTCCTGTGGGCGAGGCAACCCCGGTTATCCACTAGCGAATCTGACACAACGCACGGGAGACCTCGACCAGGTCGGGGTTAACGCACGACCGGCCCACACCGGGTCCGGCGGGAGAATAACAAATTGTGTTTTGGGGGCGCGGCCTTGACGACCTCAATGGCCGCTTATAGGAGAGTCTGTTTGCCGTTTGGAGTTTTGGCGTTTCGGGTCACCTGGATCGCGGCGTTTTTTTTGTTTCTCGCGTCCAGCTCACCAGCAGCAACGCAAAAAAATCTCCTCGCGGGTCCGTCTGCATCCGCGGACACGCCACTGTTGTCCCCACGCTTTGATTCCGATTCTCCAATAACTGGCTCCGTTACAACAGCCGAGCCGGCAGCTACCCAGCAAGGTGCACCGCAAGCCGCTAACAGCCCGGCGCAAGGCGTCATCGAACGCATCGAATTCTATGGCAATCGCAGGATCCGCAGCGACACGCTGAAAGCGCGAATTTTCAGCCGCGAAGGCGATCCCTACAATGAAGAGACGCTGCGCCGCGATTTCCAGGCCCTCTGGAACACGCAGTTCTTCGAGGATGTAAAGCTTCGCGTGGAAGATTCACCGGACCGCGCCGATGGCAAGATCGTCATTTTCGATGTGAAAGAGCGCCCGCAAATCCGGCGCATCCGCTACGACGGCAATCATTCCATAACGGAATCGGATATTCTCGACCGCTTTAAAGAGCGCAAAGTTGGCCTCTCCGTGGAAAGCCCGTTCGACCCCACGAAAATTAAGAAGGCCGAAGTGGTGCTGAAGGAATTGGAGGGAGAGCACGGCCGCCAATTTGCCAAAGTGACTCCGCAATACGAACGCATCGCTTCGAGCAACGCCGTTATCCTCGTCTTCAAAATTGATGAGGGCCCCAAAGTTAAAGTCGGCACGATCAAGTTTGTGGGCAACCACGCATTCAGCGACCGCAAGCTGATCCGATCCATGAAACACGACAAACCCTACGGAATTCCGCTGTACTACTGGGACATCCCCGTTTTGAGCAAGACCTACGACCGCGAAAAACTCAACGAGGACCTGGAAGTCGGCGTCCGCGGCTTGTACCAGGACAACGGGTACTTCCGTGTCGTGGTGGCTCCTAACGGCCCGGTTTTGCAGAATATTGATGTCTCCCATAAGGGTGTTCCGCTACTACCCGGACTAAAGCCACACATCGGAAAAGCCGTCAACATCACCATCAAAATCGAAGAGGGCGAGCGCTACCACATGGGAACGCTCAAGATCGTCAGTTCCGACCCCGACAAAGCGTTGTCGCTTAAAGTAGAACCCCTGAAGGCGCTTTTCCCAATGAAGGAAGGCGACATCCTGAATGTCGACAAGCTCCGCAAAGCTCTCAAGAACTACACCGATGCTTACGGACAATACGGCTTCATCGATTTCACCGCTGAGCCGGATTTTGACATCGACGACGCCGCAAAAAAGATCAATCTCACGCTGCACTTCGACGAACAAAAGCAATACTACGTCCGCCGCATCAATTTCCTCGGCAACACCACCACGCGCGACAAAGTCATCCGCCGCGAACTGCTGATCGACGAAGGCCAGCTCTTCAACAAACGCTATTGGGACATCAGCATTCTGCGCCTCAACCAGCTCAATTATTTCGACAAAATCGAAGCCGACAAGGCTGTCGAACTCCAGAAGAACACCAAAGACGGCACCGTCGACATTAACCTCAAGCTTAAAGAGAAGGGCAAACAATCCATCGGTTTGCAAGGCGGCGTCAGCGGCTTGGCGGGCGGATTCATCGGCCTCACCTATCAAACCAACAACTTCCTGGGCTTGGGTGAAACGCTCACGCTATCAGCGCAATTTGGCGCCTACGAGCGCGTCTTGCAATTTGGTTTCACGGAGCCTTACCTCTTCGACCGGCCCATCTCCACCGGATTCACGGTCTTCTCCAGTAAGTACAACTTCAACCAAGCCCAGCAGGAAGCGGCGTTCACCGGCCAGCAGGTCAGCATCAACCCGCAATTCATCCAGGATTACGATCAGAACAGCACAGGCTTTACGGCTTTCGCGAGCTACCCGGTCAAGCGATTTTCTTTTGCCCGGTTCGCTCTGACCTATGGGCTGACTCGCACCAATATCACTGCCTTCAATGCGGCCTCCAGTTTGCTATTCGAGCAATTGCAATTCCAGAGCATTACTGGGCCGAGCGCGCTCAACGGTATCGTCTCCAGCACGATTTCGCCGTCGATCAGTTACAACACCATCGACAATCCGATCAACGCAACGAAAGGCAAGAGCATCTACTATTCGTTTTCATTTCAGGGCGGCCCATTGGGCGGCAATGTAAACACCGTCACCAATGTCTTCGACATTAAGTATTTCCACCCGATCAACAAGCGCCGCAACGCCATCGGCCTGCACTTCACCACCGGCTTTATCACCGGATATGGTGGTAAGGAAATTCCCCCGTTTAGCCGCTTTTACATGGGCGGCGAAAACGACATTCGTGGCTTTGATATTCGCTCCATCTCGCCCGTGGTATTCATTCCCACGGTGACCGCGCAAACTCTTTCCTATCACGATCCCCTTTCTGGCGGGCTGCTGAGATCGTTCAGCCTTCCTGTTCTGGTGTACACCGCCACTTTGCCCGGCGGCGACCTTCAGGCTTCCGGCAACATCGAATACCGTATCCCCATCGCGGGTCCTGTTAGTATGTCTCTCTTTGTCGACGCCGGAACGGATGGAATTCTTCGCAAGAATGCCTTGCAACTGGATCCCACGGGCCAAGCCAACATTAATGCTACATTTCCGACCGCGCCGCTTACGAAGAATCTCGGTATTTTCCCCGGAACCAATTTCAAATTAAGAGACTCCGCGGGCATCGAGTTTGGCGTCAACCTTCCGATCGTCCAGGCGCCTTTCCGGATTTATTACGCTTATAATTTGAATAGATTATATTCTCAGATCGCTTCCCCAAATCCTTTCGTCAACCCGAACACGCTGGCTAACTGGAAGAACACCTTGGATGGCATAGCTCCAAATCTCTGGGAGAACGAAATAGTGCCGCAATTGAACTTCTTGAGCAATCCGGGACGGCTGAACTATTTCGAGCCAAAAACGACTTTTCGCTTCACGGTAGGAAAGACTTTCTAGCCGCAAGGAGTGACGGAGAAATTGGAATCGTCAGAGAAAAATTATATCGGCGCGGCCGCATCCTTTGCGGCGCACGTGAACTTCGGGAGGCAAGGGAAATGAAGTTGTGGAAGATTTCGAGCTATCTGACGCTGGCAGTCCTGGCGCCCTGCTTGCTCCTTAGCGGATGCGGGCGAGGTACCAACGCCGCCATCGTGACCTCCGTATTGCTTAACTCGTCCGTCCCCGGCGGCGTACTCATTTTGGGCCAGTCGACTACTCTCACCGCCTCGGTTACCGGGCAGACCAATATGAACGTCACCTGGGTGGGTTGCACCTATACCACCACCACCACCAATTCTTCCGGCACACCGACAACATCCGCCCCCGTTAAGTGCCCCGCGGACAACTCCTTCGGTACGCTTTCCAATACACAGCCCACCGGGACCGCGACCTTCACCGCCCCGTCGGTTCTCCCTGATCCCACTAAGTTTCCCGGGCTCACCATCATCATCACCGTGCAATCCGTTGTGGACTCAAGCTCGCACGGTACCGGAATAGCCAAGCTCTTCATCGATTCCGGCATCGTGGTCCGTCTCTTACCGGTCACTGCGGCTGTGCCCACGAATGAAAAGCAGCCCTTCTTCGCTATCCTGACCAATGACCTCAAAACCCAAGGCGTGACCTGGTCCCTCACGCAGACTACTCCCACAAGCACCACCACCACGACCCCTAACATATACGCCGGGCTTCCCACCTGCACCGTAAGCGGCAATGCCACGGGATGCGGCTCGATTGATGCGAATGGCGTGTACAGTGCTCCTACCGCTGTTCCTACTGCCAGCGTGCCTGCCAAAGCCAGCACCACGCCTTCAAGCGTCACAATTGTCGCGACCTCTGTCGAGGACCCCACACGTTTCGCCATCGGCACCATTACCATCACCGCTGGCGGGCCAATCACCTTTAATGGAATCAGTCCAACCATCGCACCGCAGGGCGCCGCGTTTTGGGACATTTATTTGAACGCGCCAGGCTTATCTTCGGCTTCCACGATCACGCTGACGGACGCGCACAACGGTATAACGACACTCAACTCCGCGGGCGGCCAGGTCAAAGTGCTGATTCCGATTCCAACCGGGACAGTCACAAATCCGCCTTCGACGGGTGCCCGTGTGCGCCTTTTCTCCAATAATCTGGCTGTGGCCGGCCCGGTCACCGTCTCTGTCACCGACCCCGGCGAACCGGTTACGACAACTGCCGGAGGGGTCTTCACGTACAACATCTTGCCTGTGCGCCCCACGACTTTGGCTTCGTCTCCGAATGACATAGTCCAGGGGGCTGTGTCTTCTGGCACTATCCCTGTGACCATTGACGGAGGTTACTTCGGACCAGGCGGCCAGCTAGCAAGCGTATTTTTTGACAACACCATTCCCGCCACCACCAACGGACAGGGGCAGCCTCTCTCCAATGCTCGGCAATTGCAGGTACAGCTGCCCGTCGGTCCAATTAACTCTGGGCTCCCCGGACTCTATTCTCTCTCCGTCGAGAGTGACACTGTGCCAGCTCCGTTTGCGGTTAATCCCGCTGTCACGGATTTGGCCGTCTTCCCGAACTATTCGGCGACTCCGCCCATCTTGGCAGGCACTCTTATGGGTGTCGGAACAAATCCGAGCGCGATTGATATTGATTCCACGCTCGGTGTGGTCGTCGTTGCCGAAACGGGTTCAAATGCAGTGCAGTTTTATAGTATCGGGACAGGCAGCCTGACGCCCATCGGCGGTCCTGTATCCGTGGGCAAGGTTCCCACGGGTCTCTCGGTGAATCGCACTAACCACACGGTCGCGGTGGTCAACTACCAGGATCAAAGCGTGACCGTTCTCCCCATTCCCGGAGCGCCCGTTCAGGCTCCTGGCACTCCGTTCACTCTCGACATTTCCGGCGTGCTGCAGGGGCAGGTTTCCCCGGCGCCGCTGCCATACGCGATTGGCGTGGATCCCGACACGAATATGGCGGTCGTGGCTTATTCCTCTACTTCGGCTTCTTCGGCAGCGAACCTCGGCTTCCTCATTAATTTGAACACCGGCAGCGCGCCGCCATTTGGATGCATTAACGATACGACTTCCAATAAGAATCCTGGCCCCTGCGTCTCTGCTCAGGTCACTCTAAACACGGGCGCTTTTCCACAGGTCGCTATGGCGCCTCACGGCCACCTCGCATTTATAACCCCCGGGGGTTCGGGTGTTTTGCAAGGCGTGGATGTCACTAAATCTTCCACTTCTGCCCAAATTCAAACGCTTACTCTCGCTGCCGGAATCGTGACGGTGACAACCACCAAATCGAATGGTTTAGTGCCGGGGAATTCCGGCACAGTCCTGATCGCAGGTGTGCCGGGACCCGGGATGAAGGGCAATAGCACCACCGCGAACTTCAACGGCGTCTACACCGTCGCGGCCGTCAGTGACACCAGCTTTACTTATTTCGTGACCTCCAATGCCAGCGGCACCGTGACCCTCACTCCTGACGCCAGCGGGAATACCGGAGCCGAGGTTTTCTATAGCGGCCCGAATCTGATTTTTGGCGGCCTTTCGCCGTTCACCCAAGGCATCGCCATCAATCCCGTGACTAACACTGCCGCTCTTGCCGATGCCAATGCCACCGGTTCAAATGGTCCGCAGATCAATTTGATCAATAACCTGGATCAGACCATCAGTTCAATATCCTTTTTTGCCACTTGCACATTTTATACAACCACCCTCCCGTGCGCCAATTCCGCTGAGCTGCTAGGCACAGCGGGCATAGCTTGGCAGCCGTACTCCAATGCCATCGTTTCTTATAACCCCCGGCTCAACCAGGTCTCTATTTCCGATCCCGTCAGCGCAAGGCGCTATGCATTCGTTTGCGAGACGAACAGTCCAACTAACATGAAAACAACTGCGCCGCCGCCCTGTGTGGTCAATCCGCAAAATGCAACCGACCAAGCAATATTTAATAGCCAGACCACATTGGTAGGAACCGGGCAGGCTACGTTGACGGTCACGAATGGCACGACTAACTCTCTGCCACTTTTTGGTGGCCTTGCCGTCGATCCAGCCACCAACCAGGCCTTCGTCGTTATGTCCGGCAGCAGCCAGATCGACATCATCAACCTCGGCCCGTCTCCCACGAATCAGCTAAAGGCCGTACAAATAACCGAGATTTTAGTCCCCAGCCCTAATCCTGGGCCTGGCGTTATTGGGGGTATTCCCAATGCGACTGTTCCGCAGGGAACGCTCACCTCGGCCACCGACTTGGCCGGCGTGCAAATCTTTGGTTCGGGTTTTGATGCTTCGACCCAGGTCCGGTTGGATGGCACTGCTATCCCCGCCGCCGGCGTTAAATTAGTTAGCAGTAGGCAGCTCACGGTTACAATTCCTGCTTCGAATCTATCCTTCCCGCATCGCTATGCGCTCGACGCGGTCACTCCAGATACGGTCAGCGGGAGCTCGCAATCCAACGCCACTGACTTTTTCGTGATTCAAGCCGTCGACTTGACCTCTGTCTGCACTCCGGCCATTCCAAACACTCAACACCCCAGCTCCGTGGCCATCGCCGACCAACTCGTCAACGGACCGTTCTCCCCCATCGCCGTGGTCACCAACAGCGGTTGCAACAACATCTCCGTGATCGATATTAATCCCACGGTGACGGCAAACGGGTCAACAACGCAAAACCCCAACTTCGGCAAGATTCTTAATACCATCGCCGTTGGGGCTACTCCACAAGGAATAGCGGTGAGCCAGCCCTTTGGCCTCGCTGTCGTGGCAAACAATGGCGATGGCACGGCCTCCATCGTCAATCTGCTGACAAATTCGCTCGCCGTTCCTTCTGTTGCCACCGGGTCTAGCCCGGCAGGCGTGGCCATTAACGATGCCACTGGCGCTGCCATTGTCGCCAACACTGGCTCCAACACCATTTCTGAAATCAACCTGGGCTTGCTCTTTGGAACCACTCCCGCGACAACGCTTACCCCGGTTAGCATCGGCGGCTTCCAACAACCGACGGCGGTAGCCATCGACCCGGACCGCGGCACGAATAATCAGGGCATCGCCGTGGTCACTTCGTTGCAACTCGTCAGCGGGCAGCCTAGCCAAGGGGCTTTGCAAGTCGTGGACATCGGCTTGACCATTCCCATTCTTAGCACGACTGCCTCGACCGGCAGTGTAACTGCTCCCACGACTGGTATCGTCTTCGACCCCACTGTGTTCACCGGGAGCGCCAACAACGGCCTGTTCTATGCCAGTTCCAGCGGCGGCAACGTGATCTCGTCCTTCAACCCGGACAGCGGCCAGATCAGCAGCGTAAACGTCGGCATTAATCCGACATCTCTGGCCCTGAATCCAGAGACCGGCGCTATCTTGACCACAAACCTTGCGGGCAAGACGACATCACTCGTCGATACCACCTCGAGTCCCTTGAAAACAGTTAAAACGATTGGCCTTCCGGGCTCCGGTCAGTTCGGCGTGGCCATTGACCAATTTACGAATCTCGCCGTCATCGTGGATCAAGCCAACAACCGGCTGCTCATTTTCCCGATGCCGAACTAGGGTTAGCCTCCGTTGCGGAGGGGACGAGAACAACGAGCGCAGTGAAGTGGTGGACGCTTTCTGATTGCAGCGGGATGAGCGGCTCAGCTATACTTCGGGGTTTGTGTGGTGCCCGCAGAGTGCGTAGGCTGGCGGAAAAAGTTTGAAGCCAATCTTTGAAGCGAATCAAAGATTGGTTCCGGTTGGTCTCGATTTCATCGTGACCACCCAAAAACAAGGAGAATAAAGTGAATTTGAGAATTGTTTTGAGATCCGCTGCGCTGTCCGCAGCATGCCTCATCGGCACGTTAGCAGCCTGGGCCCAAGCGGCCCCCGCGGCTGGCGCCGCCGTACCAGCCAAGTCGGTCGGCATTATCAATCTGCGCGGCGCGATTGGAAGCACAGCCGAGGGCAAGCAGGCGTCCGCGGAATTGCAATCGCAGTTTGCACCGCGGTCTACCGAAATCGACGCTATGACGAAGCAGATCAATGATCTGCAGCAAAAGCTTCAAGCGGGTCAGGGAAAGCTGAGCCAGGAGGAAGAAACGCGCCTCACGGCCGAGGGCCAACGTCTCACCCAGCGCCTTGATCGCCGCCGCAATGATTTTCAGGAAGACGCGACCGCTGCGCAGCAAGAAGTGTTGGAGCGTATCGGCCGCAAAATGGTAGACGTTCTGGACCGCTACGCCCGAGAGAACGGGTTTAGCGTGGTTCTGGACACCTCCGGCCAGAATTCGCCGATCCTCTATGCTTCCAATCAGATCGACGTCACGCAGGACATCATCCGCCTCTATGATCAGCAGTACCCCGTTAAAACGGGCGCGGCTCCGGCTGCCAAGCCCGCGACGCCTAAACCAGCCACTCCGCCGCCGGCAACCAAGCCACCCCAGCAGTGATTCGCTGCAAGGCAAGGCCACAACACTCTGTATTCTCAAAACGCCCCCGGCAACTCGGGGGCGTTTTTCTGTCCAAACGCACAGAGCCGCGCAGCAGCCTGGCGCCGGCGCCTTGCTGCGAGCGCGAGAGAAACGAGCGTCACATTTGGCCGGAATTCGGTATAGTAGGCGAAACAGAGCAAGGAGGATTTATGCCGCAAGCAAAATCGCGATTGGATCGAATGCCTCGCCCGCCGGTTTTTGCCACGCCCGCCGAAGAGCGGCGCCACCGGAAAGAAAGGCTCGCGGGAGCGTTCCGTCTGTTTTCGAAATGCGGGTTCGACGAAGGCGTCGCGGGCCACATCACGGCGCGCGATCCCGAGCGGCTGGACCATTTCTGGGTGAATCCCTTTGGAATTCATTTCAGCCAAATTCGCGTCTCGGATCTTTTGCTCGTCAACGATCAGGGCGAAGTTGTTGAAGGCGACCGGGAAGTAAACGCCGCGGCGTTTGCGATCCATTCGCGAATTCATAAAGCGCGTCCCGATGTGATTGCGGCGGCGCATGCGCATTCGCTGAACGGCAAGACCTGGTCTTCGCTGGGGCGGCTGCTCGATCCCCTGACGCAGGACGCCTGCGCGTTTTATGAAGATCACGTCGTGTTTGACGATTTCACTGGCGTGGTCTACGAAACCGACGAAGGTGACCGCATCGCCAAGACGCTGGGCGACAAAAAAGCTGCCATTTTGAGCAATCACGGCCTGCTGACTGTCGGCAAAACTGTCGATGAAGCGGCGTGGTGGTTCATCACCATGGACCGCTCCTGCCAGGCGCAATTGCTGGCCGAAGCCGCGGGAGAGCCGCGAAAAATTCCTCGCGAAACGGCCAAGCTGACGCACTCGCAGGTGGGCATGCCCATGGTGGGCTGGTTCCAATTCCAGCCGCTGTGGGACCGCATCACGCGCGAGCAGCCGGATCTGCTTGACTGACATAAAAATCGGAAACAAAGAAGTAAGGAAGTAACGAGATAAAGATAGAGGCGATCCCGGCACTCGTGTGCGTTGACGGGCCCGTAGGCCCCCCATCCCCCCCGGCCTTTTTTCGTAAGTGCGGATTCTAAAGGACTTAAAGTCCTGTGTTTTGGAAGTGCGGATTCTAAAAGGGTTAGGGGCGGGTTTTTCGTAAGTGCGGATTCTAAAGCAGATAGCGATCGGCGACGAGATAGGCGCTGGGAACAAGCGGGCAGGGAGGGCGCCACCCCCGGTGTTTTGCAATAGAGTGCGGAAGCCCCTGATTGCAAGCGATTTATTGGACGACTCTTTTTTGAAGAGTGCGGAAGAGTGTGAAAACAGGGGAGTTAACTCTTGGCGTTTTCTGCAAAAGAGCGAAAGAGTGGAAGAGGGAAGAAATCGAAAGGCGAATGCGGACCTGTCGGCGCGGGTGGGTTGCGGAGGCATGGACGTTCCTCTTTTCTCCTCCGCGACTAAGAACACGCCAAGTATAACATATTCGTACTAGTTGTCAAGTATAAACTTGTAAACCATTTGTATGCTTGAAGATAGAAATGGAGAAACGGGAGTGACGCGAGACGAGGCTTGGAAGTTGGCGAACCATTGGGTGGCGGCTTGGAACGCTCATGATCTGGACTTGATCCTGACGCACTATGAGGATGCCGTGGAGCTGACTTCGCCGGTGGCGGCGCAGCTCTTGGGGACTACGGATGGCAAGGTGGCCGGAAAGGCAAACTTGAGGGCTTACTTTCAGCGAGGGCTCACAGCCTACCCGGAACTGCACTTTCACCTGGAGGACGTGCTCTGGGGCGTAAACAGCGTGGTGCTCTGCTACATCAATCAAAAGGGGACGCGCGCGGGAGAATTCATGGAGCTGTCCGCGACTGGAAAAGTGGCACGCGTTGTGGCGAACTACAGCACGTAGCGGGCAGGCACTCCTCTGCGCCACACGCCAATGATTCAATTCGGAAGAGTCGAGAAGCCGGGCGGCGGACTAGAGCAGTAGCCCGACATGAAGCGCGCAGTCACGGCTCTAAGATCTTTGTCGAGGATCGACATAGCCCGGTCGGCGATGGGCGCTGGCACGCCATAATGCGCCTGGGCAATTCCGCCTGTAATGCAGGCCAGCGTGTCGCTGTCTCCTCCCAGCGATGTCGCGTTTCGGATGGCATCTTCGAAATCCGTTGATTCGAGGAAGCACACGATGGCCTGAGGAACGGTCTCTTGGCATGACTCGTTAAACTCGTATGCTGGTCTAATCTCGTCCACGCTTCGGGACAAGTCATAGTGGAAGGTTGACGTGGTGTATTGCCTGATGTCGGCCTTTGTGCTGCCTGTCCGGGCGAGAAAGATTGCGGCCGCAGTTGCTTGCGCGCCCTTGATGCCCTCGGTGTGATTGTGCGTCACGGCTGTGTATTCAGCCGCGCGGAGCAGCACTTCGTCCAGCGTGTTGAACGCGAACCCAACTGAACTGATGCGCATAGCAGCGCCATTGCCCCAGCTATTGTATGGCTGGCATTCGTCGGCTTGCGCCCATCGGTGAAAAAAGCCTCCGTATCCTGCGTCTGGATAACGGCGATAGTAGGCCTTCATCAGGGAAACATAGTCGGCGCCGGTCAAGATCGATTCGGCCAGGGCAACGGTGAGGACGGTATCGTCGGTGAAGGAGCAATCTGGACTGAACAGTTCGAATTGCTTGGTCTTGATGTTGTTCCACTCGTAGACCGACCCGATAATGTCACCCGCTATTGCACCTATCATTTGGATCTTCCTCGAAGGCGACCGCGCAACGTTGAAACGCTTTAGAGTGCTTGGGCATTATGCTCGAAGAGATCTCGCATCGCCATCTCCCTGCAAGCACCCAAGGGATGAGTGAAGTGGTTGCAACCGGCGGCTTTGAAAGCGGCAACGGTTGCGGCATCCTCCGGCCTCTCCGCCACCCGCCCATATGGGCCCGCCTAGCATCAGCCGTGAACGCCTGTGCCACCAGCGCTAAGTAACTATTAGTCCCACAGGAGGTTATGTTAGATTTTGGCCGTTAACTGTTGCGAGAATATGGAGGTATCTTGTCATTAGAAAAGCAAATCGAAGCGGCAAGAAAAGAGATTGCGTCTGATGGGTATGAAATGTCGGTCGGCGAAATCATTAACCTCTATCGTGATGATGAACTCATAATTCACCCAGCGTATCAGAGGCTCTTTCGATGGGATAGCTCAAAGAAGACAAGATTTATCGAATCCCTGCTCTTAGGCATACCGATACCGCCTGTATTTGTGTTTCAAACCGAAAAGGGCCTGTGGGAGCTGATAGACGGGCTTCAGCGACTGTCGACGATTTTCGAATTTGTTGGAATCCTCAAATCGCGTGGTGAAGACGGCATTAAGATTGAACCCGCGGCGCTGGAACGGACGAAGTATCTTCCAGACCTTGCAGACAGAACGTGGAAAACAGGACACGGTAATGTGGGAATCGGTAGCGCTGCCCAGCTCTTTATAAAAAGATCCCGAATTCGTGTCGAAATACTCAAGAAAGAGAGTGATCCTTCAGCGAAGTATGAGCTTGAGGTTGTCCCCTTGAGTGAGACACGCAGTTAAGAGGTGGTTTGCTGTTCGCTGCTTTTTGATTGTACTGCCCAAAGCGTTTCCCGCACTATGCGCGACGGCTGGTGAAGCGGCGGCGGGCTCTGCGGGAGCGCAACCCGCCAAGGAATAGTCAGCCGGAAACTCATCGTACCGATGAGGCTGGGGGCGGTCGTGTGCAGGCCGCTCCCGCTTTTGCATCGGGCGATAGATTTCCCCATGCCTCAGAAAACTCATTCCGCTACTCCTGCGATGGCCGCGACGATCGGCAACGCGCTTCGCTTGCTCTCCGGGGCCGTCCGCGTACCCTCGAACTCCGCTGGCGGTCGGTAACCTAGCGCCGAGTGCAGCCGCTTTTCGTTGTACACCTGTTCCAGGAACCGCTCGATCGAAGCGTAGGCTTCGATCACGTCGCGATACTCTTCGCGGTAGACTTCCTCGTACTTCAGCGTTTTCATGAACGATTCGGCGATGGCGTTGTCATAGGGATTTCCTTTGCGGGACATGCTGATCACCACGCCGTGAGCCTTCAGCAGTGCGGTGTAGTCGTGCGAAGCATACTGCACGCCGCGGTCGGAATGATGCACCAGTCCCGGCGACGGCTGCCGCCGTTGCAGCGCCAGACGCAGCGCGCGCAAGGTAAGCTCGTCCTCCAACCGCTGCCCCAGCGCCCAGCCGATCACCCGCCTGGAAAAGGCGTCCAGAATCACCGCCAGATAAACGAACTCCGTCAGCAGCCGGATATAGGTGATATCCGCCACCCATAGCCGGTCGCGCCCGCTCGGAGTCATGGTGCGCGCCAGATTCGGATATACCGGCAGCGGGTGCGCCGAGTGCGTGGTCGCCACAAATTTCCGCC
>Ga0185299_10006049_pt1 | contig 13098 bp, 12 predicted proteins | sample PaiPotPPA55metaG_FD_128002 | JGI IMG/M metagenome (GOLD analysis project Ga0185299, IMG submission 128002) | Iron sulfur acid spring bacterial and archeal communities from Banff, Canada, to study Microbial Dark Matter (Phase II) - Paint Pots PPA... ...
GCAGCAGCGCTCCCGCGAAGGCGTTGGCCTTCTACGTTGCCAAGAAAGGCACCAAGCTCGAGGATCTCTCGGTTCCGGCCAAATAAGAATCGCGACTGGCGGGTAGCAGACCAGCTCGTTCTAAGGGATATGTGTACCCATTCCGACGAGTCAGCAGGGTCAAGCCGTTCTCCATCTTTGTTGGCGATAAATCGCGATATCGCTCATTGACCTTGGGTCGAGCGCTAATACACCCACTGTGATTGTCGCAATCATCCCCGGCATTGAGGGTGCGGAAGGGTAGTAAAGAGACGGATCCGGTTTTCCACATCCGATTGACACGCCAAATCGACGGTCTTGACTAACCCTTTGAAATGCGAGACGCTTGCGCGCACTGGGTTTAGAAGCGCAATGAGGATGTGCCGTGGATCCTACGATCGCGGGGCTTATTGGCGCTGCTGAACAAGGTGGCGTCGCCGCCGCCGACTTGCTCTTCAGCGCTCTCTACGCGGAACTACACAGGCTGGCCCAACGCGAACTCGCGCGGCCAGGGGCGGCTGTGAGTCTCGGCGCCACGACCCTGCTGCACGAAGCGTACCTGGATATGGCGGCGCGCTGCGGACCGTCGTTTCCCGACCGGGCGCGATTTATGGGATATGCGGCTCGGGTGATGCGCGGGTTGATCATTGACCATGCCCGGGAACGGCACGCGCAGAAGCGCGGAGGCCTGTTCGAGATCACGGCGCTCGACACCGATGCCATGGAGAACGCCGTGGACCATCGCGAACTTGCGCAAATCAGCGTAGTGTTGGACGACCTTGGCAAGGTGGAACCTACTCTCGCCGAGGTCGTGGACTTGAAGTTCTTCTGCGGCTTCTCGTTCGCCGAAATCGCCACCATGAAGGATGTATCGGAACGCACGGTGCAGAGAGACTGGGAGAAGGCGCGCATTTATCTGCATCGGAAAATTCGCGCGGATTTGTCGCTTTGAGAAATCCATGTCCACACTTAGCCCAGAGCAGTGGCAGCAGTTAAGTCCGTATCTCGATCAGGCGCTGGCTATGGCTGACGGTGAGCGCGCCGCGTGGCTGGGCTCGCTCGGCGAACAGAATCCTGAGCTGGCGGCGGAGTTGATGGCACTCCTTAACGAACATCGCGAGCTGGCGCAGGAAGGTTTTCTGGAAAACGGCCGCTTCGGGCTGCCGAACGCTCCCGGACTGGCGGGCCAAGCCATTGGCCCGTACACGCTGCTCTCGCAAATTGGGCAGGGCGGGATGGGAAGCGTGTGGCTGGCGGAACGTAGCGACGGGCGCTTCGAGCGGCGAGTAGCGGTGAAGTTCCTCAACCTTGCGTTGATGGGGAAAGGCGGGGAGGAGCGCTTCAAACGCGAGGGCAGCATTCTGGGGCGGCTTGCGCATGAGCACATCGCGGAGCTGGTGGATGCAGGTGTCTCAGCAGCCGGGCAACCGTATCTCGTCCTGGAATATGTCGAGGGCGACCATATTGATCGCTACTGTGACCAACGCAGGCTCGATGTGGAAGGCCGAATCCGCCTTTTCCTGAATGTGCTTGAGGCAGTCGCCCATGCGCACGCCAACCTGATCGTGCACCGCGACCTCAAGCCGTCGAATGTACTGGTGAGCAAAGACGGACAGGTGAAGCTGCTCGATTTCGGCATCGCCAAACTGCTCGAAGGAGAGGGGCAGGAAGGGGCGGCGACGCTGCTCACGGTCGAAGGCGGGCGCGCGATGACGCCCGAGTACGCGGCTCCAGAGCAAGTGACGGGGGCGCCGGTGACAACCGCCACCGATGTCTATGCTCTTGGTGTGTTGCTGTATGTGTTGCTGACTGGGCAGCATCCTGCTGGATCTGGCCTGCACACGCCCGCAGACCTGGTGAAAGCGATCGTCGATACCGAACCGCGGCGCCTCTCCGACGTCGTGACCCCCACGAAGGCGAACGCCGAGGAATCCACGACCAATGCGGCCAGACGCACCACTACGCCCGACAAACTTAGCCGGTTGTTGCGCGGAGACCTCGACACGATCGTCGCCAAAGCGCTAAAGAAAGATCCGCAGGAGCGCTATGTCTCGGTCACCGCGCTGGCCGACGATCTGCGCCGCTATCTGAGGCACGAACCGATCAGCGCGCGCCCGGACACATTCGCCTATCGCGCCGGCAAGTTCGTACGCCGGAATCGCACAGTGGTCGCACTGGCTGCTTTCGCCGGCGTGGCCATCATCGCTGGGATTGTGGGCACTTTGATGCAAGCTCGCACCGCGCGTGCGCAGCGTGATTTCGCGTTCCGCCAGCTCACCCGCGCGGAAGCGATCAACGACCTCGACAACTTCCTGCTGACCGACGCGGCGCCCTCAGGCAAACCATTCACGGTCGACGAATTGCTCGGGCGCGCCGAGCGCGTGGTCCGGCGCCAGCACGATCTGAACGACGTCAATCACATCCAACTCCTCATTTCGATTGGCCAAAAATACATGGGACGAGAGCAGGACGCCAGCGCCCGCCGAGTCCTCGAAGAGGCTTACCAGCTTTCGCGGCGGATTACCGAACGATCCACCCGCGCCCAAGCCTCATGCGCCCTGGCCGCTACGATTTCCAATGCGGGTGATCCCAAGCGCGCGGAAACGTTCATCCAGGAGGGCCTCCGCGACCTTCCGGACCAACCTCAGTTTGTTCTTGATCGGGTCTTCTGCTTTGAACGCGGCAGCGAGGTCGCTCGCGATGGGGGTCAATCCTCGGAAGCGGTCGCGCGAGCTTGGGCGGCACAACAGCTGGTTGAAAAGTCGCCGCTTCGGTCGGACGCGTTGGAGTCGCACACTCTGATGGACTTGGCCGAATCGTATCGTGTTGCCGGGCAGCTGCGAGAGGCAAGCGCTACATTCGAACGGGCGTCAACGCAACTGGCAGCGCTCGGGCGCAACGACACCGAACAGGCCGGCACGCTCTTCAATAACTGGGCTTTGACCCTGTACCAGTCTGGGCGAATGCTGGAGGCGGAAAAAATTTACCGTCGTGCGATCGACATCAGCCGGGCAGACAGCTCGGTGGAGGCCGTTCAGCCTACCGAGCTCAACAACTATGCCGCTGTGCTGCGCGAGCTGTCGCGCCTGCCGGAAGCCGCGGACTACGCGGAACGAGCGTACGCGAAAGCCGAGGCGGCAGGAGACATGGTATCGATCAATCAATGCCTGTTGCTGCGAGCGAGGATCTACCGCGATCAGCACGATCTCGCACGTTCCGATGCCATGCTGGCACAGGTCGAACCGAGGCTGCGACGCAGTCTTCCCGCCGGGCACTATGCGTTCGCGTCTCTCGCTTCGGATCGATCTCTCAACGCCCTCGCTAAGGGTGATGTTCCGGCGGCTGTGCGGCTGGCGGATCAAGCGGTGGCGATCGCTGAAGCCGCAATCAAAACCGGAGGGGAAGGTGCGGTTCTGCTCCGAATGTTGCTGACCCGCCGGTCCGCCATCGAGCTTGCCGCCCATCGCCCCGGCGATTCGGCCGCTGACGCTGCGCGCGCTTTGAGCCTGCTGCAGGCCGCTGCCGAGCCCGGAACATTCTCGAGCACAATGGGGCATGCCTATCTCGCGCTGGCGAGCGCGCTCGAGGCCCAGGGCAAGGGCGACGAAGCGCGCGCCGCCGCCCGTTCGGCCGCGGAACAGCTCCAAAACGCGCTCGGGCCCGATCATCCGGACACCCGGAGCGCCCAGCACCTCGCAGAATTAGAAACCCAGCCGCGATAGCCTGCCAACCGTCCGTGTTTTTCCTCCCAGTTGTCGTCTTTTCCCTTCGGTTTCCGATATCCCAAGTAGAGGCCCCTCCGATGGGGCTGGGGACCCGGAAAGCAACCAGCCCTATTAACCAAAGACCAAATTGGAGAGCCGCCAAAAGGAGAAATGACATGAAAACCAACACAAAATACGTATCCATGATCGGCGCCTGTCTTGCCCTCGCGTTGAGCTTCGTCGCAACTCCAGCAACAGCACAGAGCGACGCGGTACGCGCAATCTATATGTCGGCCGGCAACGTGCCCACCAACATCGCGACAGTTCACACCTATGCCGATCCGCCCAAAGGCTTCAACCCGTTGACGGCCAGCGACGTTGAGCTAGCCACCTACGGTTTCCCGCAGCGGCCTGACAGGCAGGCCGACCCCGACCACTACGCCTTGTGGGAGAGGGCCATGAAGGCTGCCAAGATTCGCTGGAACGGGGAGCTGAAACCTCTGCATGCCGGAGTGGGGATGATTCCGGCAAGCGCATCGCCGTTGCAATCGACCGCCGAGGCCTTTACGCCACTGCAGAGATCAAACATCAGCGGAAGCGGCGTAATGCTCAACAACGGCCGTACGACCTGGAGCAACAGCTATTCGTTCAACGACATTTGGACGGTAATCAGCGTGCCGGTTGCCACCCAGCCGTTCGACAACACCACTGGGTGCACCGCAAGCGATTATGTATCGGTGAGCCTCACCGGGATTGACGGCAAGATCATTTTTCCCAACGGCACGCCTGTTTTCCTTCCCGAGGAGAACGTCGGTGTATATGAAGACTTTAGTTGCGTCTACGGAGTGGCGTCTTACACCGCATACGTCGGATGGGAGAACACTCTCAACGGGGTGTTCTCACTCAACCCTGGGGACCTCTTCTACACAGAAGTGCACGCTTTCGGTGGGTGCAACAACGGCTCGGCGTTCGTGGAGGACCTCAGGACCCTAACCTACGGCTCCTATACCATAACAAATCCCTGTTTTGTGGGTCCGCAGATAGGGCGTTACGCAAACTGGATGGTGTGGCGACCCTGTTGCAACGGCCCCAACCCTTACGGGGCGTGGCCATTAGCCAACACGATCGGCATCTCCTTCGATGGGGCGACAGCCCTGAATGGCCTTGGCAAGCAGTTCTACCCAGGATCGCAAGCCAGCTCGACCCAGATCCTGACCATGACAGATGATGGCGCTACCCAGGCTATCGAGGTTGTGAATCAGGGCAGTACCGGCTATCAGGGCCAGCATTCGCTTTTCTTTGAGACTACGGGATGCGCGTACACAGGGGGCTGTACCCCGTGACAAAAAAACAAAGCCGGACGGGCAACTCGAACCTGAGAGCCCGTCCGCGGTCGCTATCTGATGTACCTCATACCCTAGCCGCTTGCTGCGGGATCACCGTTCCGCACGGGCGTCCCTCGATAATTGCGAAGGTTCTGTCAAGTGCACTGTACTCCTCGGCGGTGCGTGAGCGCCGCCGGATTTGTCAGGCTGGGGAACCAAGACTCTGGAGTCCCGTGCTGGCTCGCTCAGAATTTCAGGCTGGCCGACATGGCGAATCGAGAGAGGATGAGGGAGTTTCGTTTCCCGGTCGTTTACTGTGGAGGACGCGGCGATCATTTTCAGTTGGCGCTCCCCATTCGATTTCTATGGTCATTTCCATTTGCGTCCCGGTACCCCGCCGTTGAGCGACTGATTCAAGGTATTTGTGCGGGATTCTCGCTGAGATGCACCCGGGCCGACTTCCGTCCTCCCTTGGTCGGGTCGCCGGCAAACCGGAAGCTATCCCAGCGCCTCGCGTTGAAATTTGAACCAGCCGGTAGTTGGCGATAAATCCCGATTACACGCATTGAGACCAGCCGCTGCTCCTGCCCTGGAACGAAAGGTTCTCACTGTCCGACCAAAACCCAGTTTTCATTTTCTGAAGTCTCGCATCAATTGCATGATGTTGAGGAACGGGTTCATTGGTAGACGGGGCGCACCTGCAATCGGCATTGTTCGCTGTCCGGGTAGCGGCTCGCCCATCTTTGGAGGAGGAGGCAGAGGGCGCAGCGGCTTGATCGGCTTCGGCTGTTGCCGATACGTTGGCAAGAAGTTTGTGAAGCCCATAGCTACTCCTCCACTTCGTTCTGTCGGTTGTCCAGAGCTGGCAGTTCGTCGTCTTCTGGCCAGCGGTCGTGCGCCAGGTGAAAGCGCAATTCGTCGTCCGACTTCTGCCACAGCTCTTTTGTCACGTCGGCGATTTGAATGTGCTGGCTCGCGCGGCCTTCGAGACGGTCGAAGATGACTTCGACAACCGCGGGGCGGTGCTGGCCGCGCAAAGCTTCGTGGAGGAGCACATCAACGAGTTGCTGCTCGATTGACCTACCGTCGGGCCCGACCTCGGACACTTTGGCGTGAAGAGCGCTGACCAGCCCTCGCGTGCGCGCTCTGCCGCTCGGATTTCGAGAGCGGCCGGGCAGAAAACCACGACCCGTGACGCCGCCAAGCTGTTTGTGCTGCTCGCGTTGTTCAACGTTCTTTTCCACGTTGCTCACCTCCCACAAAGACGGCCTTTTTCATCTCCGCTCGCCTAGAGTGTACGATCCTGTGCGCGATCCGTTTGCGATCCGTTTGTTTGTTTAACGCTGCTTTTCATAGCCTTGGGTGCCACTCGCGGATTCGATTCCTTCCGCGCTCACCATCTCCACTCAATCAGCAGCCGCACGCAGCGCCGACATTATGCGCATTTGGTTTTCGTTTTAGCGCGCTCCGGCGGCCCGTGCAACCGTCGCCGCAAGCCGTGGAGCCAGCGGAAGAAGACTGCTCAGCAGTTGCTGGTCCAATCAGTCGGACCGCTGTCCAAAATCCCGGGCATACGTGTGATCCCATTGACGCCACCACCACTGCCCGGCGGTGGAAGTTTCCCGGTTGAGTTCGTTATTACTTCGGCCATGGAGCCCAGGCAGCTCGATGCATTCGCTAAACAGCTTGTGGGCAAGGCGTTCGCAAGCGGCTTATTCATTTTCGCCGATTCCGACTTGAAGTTTGACCAGCCGCAAACTGAAGTTGTCTTCGACCGCGACAAGGTACGTTCCCAGGGAGTTGATCTGACCCAAGCCGGCCAGGATCTTGCCACGATGCTCGGTGGGGACTATGTCAACCGTTTCAGCATCCAGGGCCGGAGCTACAAAGTTATTCCGCAGCTCAAGCGCGCGCAGCGTTTGACGCCCGATCAGCTCGAACAAATCTATGTCACGGGATCGAATAACAAACTCGTCCCACTGTCGACCTTCGCTTCTCTGAAAACCACAACCGAGCCGCGGCAGCTGAACAAATTCCAGCAGCTCAACGCGGTGACAATTCAGGCAGTGATTCCGCCAAATGTGCCGCTGGATAAAGCGCTCACTTTCCTGGAAGACCAAGCCAAGCAGATCCTGCCGCAGGGCTTCACCGTCGACTACGCGGGCGAGTCACGTCAGCTGCGAGTCGAGGGCAGCAAGTTCCTCGGTACATTCTTACTGTCAGCGATCCTGATCTACCTGGTGCTAGCGGCGCAGTTTGAGAGCTTCCGCGATCCGTTCATCATTCTGGTGGGCTCAGTTCCGCTGGCTCTTTCCGGGGCGCTGATGTTCTCCTTCCTGGGACTGACGACGCTCAACATCTACAGCCAGGTAGGATTGATCACACTGGTCGGTCTGGTGTCGAAAAATGGCATCCTGATCGTGGAGTTTGCCAACCACCTCCAGGAAACCGGAAGGGAAAAGCTTGCAGCCATCATCGAGGCGGCGACCACGCGGCTGCGCCCCATCCTGATGACCACCGCAGCCACCGTCGTCGGCCACTTCCCGCTAGTTCTGGCGAAAGGCCCTGGAGCAGGCGCGCGCAACAGCATCGGCATCATGCTGGTAAGCGGCATGATTATTGGAACGGCATTCACGCTGTTTGTCGTGCCGTCGATCTACATGCTTGTGGCGCGCAAGCATGTGGCTGAATCGGCTGAGGAGGCCGGCCGTAACGTTGCCCTGCCTGAGCCGGCAGAAGCCGTAGTTTAGGAGGTGGCAGATCGTCTGGAATTGGCAGCAGGCGATAGCTCAGCGACCGGCAGTCCAGCATGAGTGCCTTCCCAGCATGGCCGCAGCAGGAAATAAACTGGTCCATGATGCCGACGCGCGCCGACGAATTCGTTCTCGGCCCGGCGGCACAGTTTGGCGAGTTCAACGCGATCAACCGGCAATCCCGAGTTTTTCGGGTTACAATCCCAGTGCATCCCTACGAAATCGTTTCCGCGCGCGTGGAATTTGCCCACTCTCACTCATCTCAACCCTGATTTTTATAATGCGAGATGCCCGCACGTTTTCGCCGCTGACCAGGGATCCATTTAGCATAAGGATGTGAAGCCTCACAAACGAATTGGCCTGGCGCGAGCGCTTTCGAAGATCGGCTATTGCTCGCGGTCTCAGGCGGCTGTGTTGATTCGTGCAGGACGCGTCACTCTCAATGAGCGAATCGCGCGGGATCCGGAAAAGCCCGTGCGAACGCCTCAGGATCGGATTGAGGTCGACGGGTCGCCGCTCGACAAACGGCCGGCGGTCTACCTCATCATGAATAAACCGCGCGGCGTGGTGACGACCGCGTCCGATGAGAAAGGGCGCGAGACGGTTTACGATCTGCTGTCGCCGGGGTGGCCGTGGGTTGGTCCCGTAGGGCGGTTGGATAAGGCGAGCGAGGGGCTGCTGCTATTGACCAATGATTCGGGGTGGGCGGCGATGGTCACTGAGCCGGCCAGTCATTTAGATAAGAAATATCACGTGCAAGTGGACTGCATTGCGGATGACGATCTGCTGGCGAGAATCAGTCGAGGTTGCGAGGCTGCGGACAATTCTCTTGAGCGCAAACCAGACGAGCATTTACGCGCCAAGGGAGCGCGCCTTCTGCGGCACGGCGATAAAAATAGCTGGCTGGAGATTACTCTCGACGAAGGCAAGAACCGGCAGATTCGGCGTCTGCTCGAAGCGCAGAGGGTTGGAGTCTTGCGTCTGGTGCGAGTGTCGATCGGGCCGCTCGAACTAGGCGATCTAAAGAAAGGCTCAGTCCGGCCGTTGACGGCGGAGGAGAAGAAGACCATCGATTGCGCTCTGGGAGCGGCTGTCGTTAAGTTTGCTTCGCTCAAGCGAGGCCGTGTGTTTTAAGGTAGTCCTCCGCCTGGCGAAGCACCTTGCGCTCGTTGCTGTAGGCAAGCTGGCTGGTCGCGTCGCCCAGAGGCACCCAGAGAGCTCGCTTGACTTCGATCCGCATCTCGGCGTTGAGGTTGTCGATTTCTCCGGAGAGATAGCGCATCAGATAGAAGCTCACGATTTTAAAAACGCGTTTGCCATCGCCCCAGGTCCGGACGTAGACATACTTGTTATCTGAGAGTTTGCTGACCGGTTCGGCCACGACGCCGGTCTCTTCCAATACTTCGCGTACGGCGGCAGCCTGCGGTTTTTCTCCCGCGTCCACCAGGCCCTTGGGGAGGGTTAATATGGCACGGCTGCGCTTCCGCGGCGTCTTTGCAGATGCAGGTTTGGGACTCTCTTTTTGCGGCTCGTCCTGCGGCTCGTCTTTTCGCGGCTCAATCAGGGCGACATGCCAGACTCCTGAAATCTGCTGAAGCACGACGCCACCTGCTGAGATTTCTCGTTCCATCACACTTTCCTCAAGCCCCAATCCAGCGCCTGAAGGCGCCTTTACGACGCCGCGCTTGCGGCATGCCTGAAGGCATGCCCTGATACGAACCGTACTCGCACCACGGTCCTAGCGGACACAGCATCAGGAATTCCCAAGCTTCCCAGTCTCTTCCTGGATGCGCTGCCAGGCACGTTCTACATGGCGAGTCTGAGTGTTGGTTTGGCCGACGCAGAATCGAAGCGTGAACTTTCCATCGAGCTTGGTATGAGTCAGGTAGAGGTCGCCGCTGCCATTCAGCCGCTCCATCAGGAGTTGATTGGCGCGATCCTGGTTCGCACGATCTTGCTCCGCACGATCTGCCGCGCGCAGCCGGAAGCAGATGAGGTTGAGCTGCGCGGGCGCGGCGAGTTCGAAGCGCGAATCGTCGCGCACCCAACCGGCGAATTGCTGGGCCAGGCGTACGTGCTCGCGAATGTGATGCTGCAGGCCTTCGATCCCGTAATGCCGGATGACAAACCAAAGCTTGAGCGAGCGAAAACGGCGCCCAAGCTGGATGTGCCAGTCGCGATAATCAATGACGGCGCCGGATTCCGTTGCCTGGTTGCGCAGGTACTCCGGCAGGACGGAAAGGGTTTGGATCAGGTGCTTCCGGTCGGCGACGTAGAAGACGTTGCAATCGAAGTTGGTGAACATCCATTTGTGTGGGTTAAAGCAATAGCTGTCGGCGAACTCCACGCCATCGTGAATGAAACGGAATTCCGGGCAGAGCGCGGCAGTGCCGCTCATGGCAGCATCCACGTGCAGCCAGAGTTTCCGGTCGCGGCAGATGCGGGCAATTGCGCGGACGGGATCGATCGCGTTAGAAGACGTCGTCCCCACGGTGGCGCAGACGAAGCAGGGTATCAGGCCGGATTTGATGTCGGACTCGATCTGGCGCGCCAATGCTTCGGGGCGCATGGCGAAGTTCTTGTCCACTTCGATCTGGCGCAGGTTGTCCGCGCCCATGCCGGCGATCTTCATCGCTTTTTCGATGGAGGAATGCGTTTGGGTGGAGCAATAGGCGGTCAGGCGCCCATCGCAGCCTTGGCGATTGCTGCCGAAATTTGTTGCACGCTCGCGCGCAGCCAGCAGGGCGCACAGCGATGCGCTCGACGCCGTATCTTGAATTACCCCGCCTCCGCTGCTGGATGATAGAAATTTTTCCGGCAGGCCCAGCATGGGGACCAGCCAATCGAGCACGTGCGTTTCAAGCTCCGTGCACGCCGGACTGGTGGACCAGAGCATGCCTTGCACGCCCAGTCCGGAGGAAAGCAGATCGCCGAGAATGGCCGGTCCAGAGGCGTTCGCCGGAAAGTAGGCGTAGAAGTTGGGCGACTGCCAGTGCGTGATGCCCGGAAGGATGACGCGCTCGATGTCGCCGAGAATCTGGTCGAAGGCTTCGCCCTGCTCCGGCGCGTTTGGCGGCAGCTTCGAGCGAATTTCTCCCGGCCGCGCGCGCGAAAGAACCGGGAAGCTTTCGATTCGGGAATGGTAGTCGGCGATCCAGTCCACGACGGCGTGGCCCTGGCGGCGGAACTCCTCGGGAGACATGTGGAATGACTTGGGTTCAGACATGGGGATGTGTAATTTGTAATTTGTAATTTGTGATTTGTAATTGGCAATTTGAAACCCAATGCCCTTAAATTACAAATTACAAATTGCAAATTGCAAATTACAAATGTCCGTGGAACACACGCGTCTTGTATTCGAACTCAACCGTGTCATCTTTAGCATGGGCGCGAAAGATCCGCTGGAGTTCCTGCATCATGGGCTCGTAGCTGGTATGGCCCTCGAGCGGCGCGTACGAAGAGGACCAGAGTCGTCCGGCGAGTCCTTCGTAGTCAAACTGCTGGCGCAGACTGTAGACGCGCTCCTCGGACAGCGCCGGCGCAAAAAACTCATGGATCATGGCGGTCGTGCGCTCGTGGCGCACCTCTTTATAGTCTGTGCCGTAAGTCAGCAGGAGTTGCTCGTAGTCACGCAGGAAAGGTGTGGTCATGGTCTCGCGCTCATTCCAGATCAAGACACACCACCCTCCGGGCCTCAAAATGCGGACGAATTCCGCGCGGGCACGAGGCAGATCGAACCAGTGCGCTGCCTGGGCGGCGGTGACGAAGTCGACGGAAGCGGATCGCAGCGTCGTCTCCTCGGCCGTTCCGGCGACGGACACCAGACGATTGGATCCGAGGGATTCGAGCTGCTGGATGCCCATTTCGCGCATTGCCGCATTGGGTTCGACGGCAAAAACGGAATTGCCATTTTCCAAAAGGAGGCGGGTAAACACGCCGGTGCCGGAAGCGATGTCCGCGACGACGTGACTCGGCCGCAATCCGCATTCGGCGCGAAGAAGGTCCAGAACTTCAGGCGGATATCCCGGGCGATAGCGAACGTAGTTCTCCACCCGATCAGAAAAACGGGCTGTTGACGACTTACTCATCGCTCTTTAGTGTAACGCGTTCAACTGGCGGCTCCCTCCGCACGGTACAATCTTGGTTTTGCCGGATTGTCCGAAGGCTTACGGCGGATCTTATGTCAGAAGACCGTGTACGCGGGGTTCTCGAGAACGGAATGCCGGGCGTCGGGGATGCGGCGCCGGACTTCGAGCTGCCGGCGCTGATTGCGGGTGTGAGGAAGCCATTGCGTCTGAGCGCGTATCGCGGAGAGAAAAGTGTGGTGCTGGCGTTCTATCCGTTTAACTGGCAGGAAATCAGCGCGACCCAGTTAGTCAGCTACCAGGCGCAGCGTCCGCAAGTGCTGGCGAGTAACGCCGAAATTGTGACCATTACCGTGGATTCGGTGATGAACACTACGGCCTGGGAACGCGTGATCGGCCCCTTCGACTTTCCGATGTGCAGCGATTTCTGGCCGCACGGGGAAGTCTGCGAGCACTACGGTGTTTTGCGGAAGTCGGGAGCAGGTGCGGGAGCGAGTGAACGGGCGGTGTTCGTAGTGGATCGCGGCGGCAGCGTTGTGTTCCGCAAGACCTACGCCGAGGATCGGGTTGCGCCGGTGGACGAAGTTCTCACGGTGCTGGAAAAAATCTGAATCAGTCTTTTCTACATTTCTTACAAGGAGCTCCATGAAAGTTCTCTCGGCTGCTTTTCTGTTCCTCGTGCTGATAGGTTCGAACCTGCAAGCGTTTGATCAACCTGGTAAAGATCGACCTGGTAAAGATCAAGCCGGTAAAGATAATAATAAAGATAGGAATAAGGTCCAGTCCGAGAGCGCGGCCATCAGTGGGTTCCGCGATGCAGCCGGCGAGCGCGAAGTCGAAAAGACGTTCATGGCTGTGCCCGATCCGAAACTGGCGGAAGAGCATCTGCGGATTCTGACGCAAGCGCCGCACATCGCCGGATCTCCGGAAGATAAAGCGACCGCCGAGTACGTGGCGAAGAAGTTTCGCGAGGCCGGACTGGACACCGAAATTGTCGAATATAAAGTATGGCTTAACTATCCCGCGGAAATCCGGGTGGACCTCACCGCGCCGGACGGAGTGGAGATGCATGGGCCGCGGCGCGAGCATGTCGACGGCGATTCCTTTGCCGACGATCCGCGCGTCGTGACCGCTTACAACGGAATGTCGCCCTCAGGCGATGCCGAAGCCGAGGTTGTCTATGCGAACTACGGATCGCCCGCTGACTTTGACA
>Ga0185299_10006051_pt1 | contig 13094 bp, 10 predicted proteins | sample PaiPotPPA55metaG_FD_128002 | JGI IMG/M metagenome (GOLD analysis project Ga0185299, IMG submission 128002) | Iron sulfur acid spring bacterial and archeal communities from Banff, Canada, to study Microbial Dark Matter (Phase II) - Paint Pots PPA... ...
GGTAGATGGCTGCATTAGCTTAGAATGAGCACGTATAAAGTCTCCTATCGATCAAGAGAGACTAACCGACGACGGTCAAAACGCATCGAGGCACCTTCCGCCGACGCAGCGAGACAGTTAATCGCACCGGAAGCTACGGATGTTTTCTCGATCGAGTTTGTACCACCCCCTTTAGCCTCGGACGCCCAGAGAGACTATCTGCGAGCGTTCGGCGACCGCAGATGGAATGATCCCGCACTGACAAAGGATCAAGCTCATGACCTGATCGAGGAATTCGTCGCGAAGGATGCCCCCACCAATTGGTCATTCCGCGACTGCTGTCCTGCAACCGAAGCACAGTTCGAGAAGTATCACTATTTTGGTGGCAAGCTGAAACCAGAATTCTCGAACTTAACCCAAGGGGAAATGGGCCGTTTAATCGATCGAGTTAGGCCGCGAGAAGGTCAAGACGCGCCGAATCCAGTGTCTCCCAGACAAGCGATGTGCTTGCGCTTTTTCTTTGAACCCGCTGTCACCGACCGCTTCATACGGATGACCAAAAAGGATGTAGAACTTCTCTTTAACGCATTCTATCAGGAGAACTCGGGAGCACGAAACGTGTGGAACTCTTGGAAAAAAGCCCATGGAATCCCCGAGCATACCTATCTGGTTGATCCGAGTAGGGTCGTACAGAATACCTACGCCACGCTCAGCGAATCGCCGCTGAGTCTCAACTGTTTGCAGACTTTCAAAACCCAGAAGCAGTTAGATGCTGAATGGGAACAGCGGCGGCGGCAAAGGGAAGAGGAGGCGACAACGCGACACCGGGAAGCGATTAAGTTTTCCAAACGTTTACCGTCAGTCGATCTATCGAAGGTGCCTTACAAAACCTGGTCAGCGGCTGCCAGAGCGTTCAAGTCAAAGTACAAGAAGTTTGGCGCTGACCTGTTCATCGAGGCCAGCACGGAAATCGACGTCTTTTTCGAAGAGGACTTTTTCGAAGATGAACATAAGAATTACTCTCTCCACATTACCGTCCTTTATCAGGATTACGACGGGCTAGCCTGGGCCTTTGAAGTCCGTGTCGGAGAGGAAAAAACGCTGGAGTATTACAATCACGACGACACGATAAATCGGGTGCCGAAGAGCCTTCCTTTCACATCAGATCGGTATGCATTCGAAAGAAAAGCTTACGAGGATTTTCTAGAGCTCCTTTTAAATCCGGCCCCATCTGAACCGAAACCCGCCAAAGCACCACAGAGCAATCCCTCAGGCGATCCGTTCTCAGCTTTGAAGAACGGACCCGTGGGCGTTAGTGCGTCTGAGCCGCCCCCCCTTCCACCTGCCGACTTTAGCATTTTGGCGGAGAAACACGAAGCGCCGGTCAGGAAGGCGTGGTGGAAATTCTGGTAATATCGAGGACATCGGAAATCCTTGCGGGTAGCTGATACAGCTATTACCGGAATGCAAGGAACCGCATAACACGGTACAGAACGTTATAAAGCGAACCAGCCAGCAGATCGCTTTTTGGAGAGACTAACTATTTTGCTTTATTAATTTGTTTCTAACCATACAGGCAACGACCAAATCGCGACCGCTCACCCCAACCATTTCAGTTGGACCCAACGGAGGCTAGCCGTTAATCTGCATTGGGAAACCCGCCCCAGGCCGAAATAGCTATTTCGGGCGACTGGAATGATCACCTAGCTAAAGAGCAGCGGAAAAATCGAAGCGGCGCAGCATATCGGTGACCGTTGATCGCGGTGAACGAAGATGCTCGACGACCGCCGACAGGATGAGATTTGCTCGATAAAATCGAGTGTATAACCGTCTAATAAAGTACTATACGACCCACGGAGCACCTCATGCCGAACTCTGAGCAAAACACTAAGGGGCCAACGATCCGCCAACTGGAAATCCAAAACTTCCGTGGCATTCACTATTTAAAATGGCATCCCGCTCCTGGCATGAACATCGTCACGGGTCCAGGCGACGTAGGAAAATCGACAATTCTCAGGGCCATAGCGTTCCTCCTCTCGCCAGCTCCGGTGCTGACCATCACAGAATTTGATTTTCACGAACGCTCAACCGCACACAACGTTACAATCGAGGCTGTACTGGCTCTTAACGACCTTCGACAGCTAAGCGAAGAGGGGTTTCCACCTCCGCCATTACGTGGGTGGAAGAATAATGCTTTATCCGATCTTCCGGACGAAGACGGTGCAGAACCCGTCATTCATTGCCGCCTGTCCGTTAACAAAGACTTTGAAACGGAACATCGCATTGTCGGCGCTGGAGACCAAGCCGTTCCATTCCGCCGTTCTCTCCGGCAAACAATAGGTCTTATGCGACTTGGTTTAGCTGACCGCTACGACCGGGATTTAAGACTCGTGCAAGGCGGCGCTCTTGATCACTTCATCGGCAGCCGGGATCTGCGCGACACGATCCTTCAAACAATTTTTAAGACCTCAATTCATGATGCCCTCAATCCCGATGTGCAGAGCAAACTGAAAGAAATAGAGGACAAATTCTTGACGGAATCTCTTCCCCTTCCGGTTCGCCTCGGCCTTGTAGGTGCACCTGGAGTATCCGTGGCCTCAACTGTCGGCTTGATGATTGGTAACACCAACGAACGAGCTTTACCCATCACTTCCTGGGGGTCTGGTACACAGAAATTTGCATCACTCGCGATGACCTCTCTCGTTTCAGCCGATCATGCCATAGCTTTAGTCGATGAACCAGAAAGCGGTCTTGAACCGTATAGGCAGCGTACTTTTATAAGAAAATTACTCGGCGGAGGAAACCGGCAGTCGTTTATCATTACCCATTCTCCGGCTGTTTTAGAAACAGCCATGAGTCTAGGCGGCACAGTATGGCGTTTAAGATGCACCCCTCTATCGGCAGCGCCTGCGGTCTCATTGGCAACACCGCGATTTCTACATAACTGCATAAATCTCAGTGAGAGGACCGAACTAAAAAAAACGTTACAGAACGACCCCGAAGCGTTGCTGGCGAAGTTGCCGATTGTTTGTGAAGGCAAGACAGAACTAGGTTTTACTCAAGTTATCCTAGAAAACCATTTTGGCGAAGATTATAGAGCCAGAGGAATCCATCCCTTTGAAGTCGTCGGCGGCAACTCCGCGGCTCTAATTGTTTGCCAAAAATTTATCGAAACAGAAATCCCATTTACATGTGTTGCCGATGACGAAGGAACTCACACAGGAAGCTGGCAAGCGGTTATAGAGAGATCTCCATGCCTCCGTTGGGATAATCAGCAATGCATCGAACAAGTTATATTTGGTTTGCTGCCCGCGGAACGCCTTCTCGAAATCCTGGACTGGGCTGAATTTGTCAATTCTCGGGAAAAAAGACACCTCATTCCCGAAGTAAGAAAAGCCCTGGGAGCAGACGTAACGCTACCAGAATCCGAATGGCCCTCCGCTTTTGGAAAGGCTGCGCTTTTAAAGGCGATTACCGAAATCGCCGTTCCTCCGGCCTCCAAAAACAAAGGCTGGTTTAAGTCCATTGCGGGTGGGAGATGTCTCGCAATGAAAATGCTGGAGATTGGACCGGACGAGGCCCTACAGAAGAAGCTCGATCCTTTTTTCGCTGCTGTCAGGCAACAAACAGAATGTCCGTAGAGCTTCATAGTCTCCTCCATTCAGACGCTCCTACAGCCGTTGTGGAAGCACCGGCCGGATGCGGAAAAACCCACAGCGCCGTCGATTATGCCAAGCAAGCAGCAGTCGGGTTAAAAAAAGGTAATATCCTTCTCCTGTCTCATACGCATGCGGCCTGTAGTGTTTTTGAAACCAGGACTAGAGACAAATCAAATCGCATCAACGTAGATACGATTGATAGTTTCTGCATGCAGCTCGTGTCCCCGTATGCTGCCGCTTTGAATTTACCCGCGCCTCTCGAAAAACATGTGGGAAACCATCCAGGAGGAATACCATACGACCTTCTTCCCGCGAAAGCCGTAGAATTACTTACTCGAGCTCCTTCTGTCGCTTTAGTTGTCGCCGCCTGCTACCCAATCATCATTCTTGACGAGCATCAAGATGCCAGTGTTTCTCAGCATAGAATCATGCAGATTCTCAATGAAGCTGGCGGCTCAAAACTGAGAATATTCGGTGACCCTATGCAGGCCATTTACGATGATGGTGAAACCATCATCGACTGGTCGAGCCTATGGCAGACGGCTCATGCCCGCCACACCCTCAACACACCCCACAGATGGAACGATAATGTCGCTTTAGGCGACTGGATATTGGGCTCCAGAACCGCACTAAAAACTGGACGGCAAATTCATGTCGACCGAAGAATTGTCACGGTCACATCTGCGCTAGGACTAGCCGGATTCCAAAAGATCTCCGATAGGAGGACCTGCTCTCGGATCATTCGTCAATTTCAAGACCTTAACGGCACAAAGGCTATTCTTGCATTTAGTAACAAGATGGTGCGTTCCATTGCCGAAACGTCAGCCTGGCGCATAATTATTAATGAAGGTGCGCGTATCGAAGCTTTGGAAGCTTATATCAATCAAATTCTTTCTGCTACCGATAACCCCAGAATATTGGCAGCTGATTTTCTCGATTTTGCTGCCGCCATGGGAGCCGGGCTCGGCGATGGCGTGTGCAATCGGCTGAAAAGCCGCTTAGGTGCTGCCGGAATCAGTAAACAGAGGGCCGGATCAGCTCAGACCGCCTTCCTTGATCCATTGGAGTTCATTTACGCCAGCCCAAATCATAAAGGTATAGCTCAAGCCGCAAAAGCCTACCTTCAGTCCCCGCCACGTAGCTATCTGCCACGTAGAATTGAGCCCTTAAAGATTTTAATTTCGCTTGGCGCTTCCGAGGATCCGCGTGCTACTCTTTCGTGTCTCGCCAGAACAAGAAGAAATCGAACCCTCCCTAATATCATTGTCAGCACCATACATAAAGCCAAAGGGATGGAATTCGACCACGTCTTAATCTTGCCGGTTGATCGGCATCAATACCCTTCAAGTGACAAGGGCGCAAAGAGGCTTTACGTAGCGCTCAGCCGCGCGCGGCGGTCAATCCATTTGATCACTTCTTCTGATTTACCATCATCGCATCTTGCGTGACAGCGACGGCTCTTATGCCGGCACCTCGTGCCAGGTTGTTTGCATTTGCCGTCATTTTAACGGGCTCCTTCTCCAGCTTCGGAGCGCCGCGGCCGCTATCCGCAGGCAACGCCTTCGGCGAGCCGATATTGGCGCGTGACGATAGCTAGTACTAGTTGACTTCAATCCTGAGGAGGGCTTTTTCCGCGATTTGTCCGAGATGGTCGGCTCCCGGTTCAAGGCATCCTTTCGGATCGAGGATTTAGATCTGCGTTTTTTCATGTTCGTCCTCACGCCGATTTCATTTAAGGGCTATGATCAAAAGGAGCGAAATCCCCAATATGGGGCAGGCGAAGCAAAGGAGGATCAAAGCGATGGATAGTAAAGATCTTACGTGGCAGAAAACGCCGGCTAGCTGTTCGTGCGAGCGTTCGCTGGATTCTAGCGATGTTATAGAGGGATAGTGGAGGCGAAGCTGCTGCAGCGCGCCAAGGTCACACCCTGGCTTTCATAATTTCCATCGGTTTCTCATCATTGTGGGACCCTAATAAGAATCACGCGTCAGCTGACGGGCACCCCCGCCTGTTTATGGGTCAACCCACTGCGGCGTCGTTGCGCCGACTGGAATCATCCAGACCCAGCTTGCGCCTGGGGTACAATATTCGTCCCAGAGGCTCGGGTGCTGAGGCAACTGGCCGGTGTTTTGTAGCTGACCCTGGTAGTGGATCCAAACACGACCCTCGTGCGGGATCTCCTGGCAGACCCAGCGCCCACGATTGCTAGGATTCGCATACCACTCCGGGCTGAAGAGCGTCGTCGGCCCGGCGGCTTCGGCCCGTGGCCAGACCGCGGGCTGAGCGCGTGGCACCGCAGGCTCGCTCTGGCGAAGTGTCACCAAACGCTCAGAGGGACTGACTGGGTTCGGCTCTGCCGGCTGAGCGGGTTTGTTACCATTGGCTACGATGAATGCCGCGGCAACGAGACCAGCAGCAATGATGATTGGACCCCAGGGCGCGGATTGCCTTGGGCTAGACTTGGCGGCTAACAGTGGCGAAGGCCTTACGGTGCGCCATTCGACCGCCTGGGTTGGTGGCGGTTCTTGCCGGAAATTGAGTCCGGCTGGCGGTGTTTGTTTCATAGGTTGACGGAGGCTTTTTTGGCTCCTCGCTGCCCTTTGCTAACAAAGGGCGCTGGTTACGCAAGAGAGGTAGACATTGGGCAAAGATACCCTAAAGGCTGGGACATCTGCTGTCCCTGCCTTGCAGGTTCTTCAATAATATTGCGCATCAGTTCGTCTCCGGGGACCACAGATGTCCCAGGGTAGGGCGTATCTTGAACCGTGCTTTATGAAAAACGGTTCAAGTCGATGATACGGATTCCGAATCAATCTCACCAAGGTCCTTTCCATCATCGTCCCGATGCTCATCCTGAACCGCTGCCGGCCGTGACTCCCAGAAAATGGTCGTTCTACCGTTCCGCTGATGTTAAAACGAGATTCATGTCCCGCCTCGGCAAAAAGAATCGCGTAGCCCGCATTCCACCTGCGACAAAAACACGCACACTGCACTCCCGGCCGCCGCTCTATCGGTTTCAGGAGATCTTTCACGCGATCAAGACCGGCCGATACCCCAATCGCACCAAACTTGCGGAAACGATCGAGGTCACCACCAAAACGATCCAGCGCGACATCGACTACATGCGTTACCAGCTGAGCGTGCCGATCGAGTTCGATTTTGCGAAGGGCGGCTATTATTTCACCCGGCCGATCAGCGACCTACCGCTCTTCCAGTTAACGGAAGCGGAGCTCGTGTCGGTCTTCGTGGCGCAGAAGGCCTTGGAAGCCTACAAAGGCACTGCGTTCGAACAACCGCTCCGGACGGCGTTTCAGAAACTGCAGGCGGCGACCGGAAGTGTGAATATCAGTGTCAGTTGGGAAGATCTCGATTCCGCGATTTCATTCCGGCAGTTTGGCGCTTATTTGCCGGACGCGACAATTTTCTCGGAGCTGACCCAAGCAATCCGGAATGAAGAAGTCGCCGAATTCGGGTACAAGAAGCTGGACTCAAAGGCCTTCGAAAAGCGGACGGTCGAGCCCTGGCACTTAGCGTGCGTTTCGGGTCAGTGGTATCTGCTCGGCTACGACGGGAACCGCAACGCCCGCCGGGTCTTCGTGCTCGGGCGGATGCAGAAGGTCTCGCGAACTGGCCACAAGTTTTCCAATCCAAGGCCGGGGGAGGGGGAGATTCAACGCCTCTTCCGGAACAGCTTTCAAATCTGGCAAGGCGAAAACGCCGACCTCGAGCAAATCGTCCTGCGATTCTCGGGCCGGGCCGCGCAGCTCGTTCGCGAGCGAAACTGGCATTCGAGCCAGCAAATCCAGGAGTTAGCTGGCGGTAACCTCGAACTCGCTTTAACCCTGAATTCTCTGGAGGAGATTATCCCTTGGGTTCTTTCCTGGGGAAAAGATTGTGAAGTGGTGAGACCAACGAAACTCCGGAGGGAGGTCAGGTCCCGATCTACCTAACGAATCCATTCCCTCAAAATTAACCTTCCCCACAAATGAATATTGAACTCCAACTCGACTATAAAACCATCTTACGCAATGCCTCCCGGCCCGTTCATCTGGTCGCGAGACTAACCGCCCCGGCGCAGCCGCTCACCCAGCGAGCGCGGCCAACCGCTTTCACTGTTGTCCTAGATCGCTCCGGTTCGATGGGCGGCGCGCCGCTCGAACACGCAAAACAAGCCTGTCGCGAAGTCATCAAGAACCTCCGGCCGGAGGACTATTTCAGTCTGGTCGTCTTCGACAGTTCAGCCCAGGTCGTTTTCCCTTTGGAGCAGCCGGTTAACCGGTACGGCTGGTACAAAACGATCGACCAGATCCAAGCCGACGCGTCCACCAATCTAATGGCAGGTTGGTTATTGGGACGCGATGAGCTCATGAAGGCTCAGAAAACCGCCGATGGGATCGCTCCTATCCGCAAGATTCTCTTGCTCACGGACGGGCATCTGAACGCCGGAATTACTGAGCCGGATCGGGTAGAAGCGTTGACACGCGCCGGCTTGGAGAAGGACGAGATCCGGACCAGTTGCCTCGGGTTTGGGGACGCTTACAACGAGAACATTCTCGCCGCGATGAGCAAGGTCGGACAGGGGCAATTACACGATGCCGATTCACCCGAGAAATTCCCGGTTATCCTCGCGGATGAACTCGACGGGTTACAAAAGATGACCGTCCAAAATTTGCGGCTCCGGATCCAACCAAAACTCTTCTGCAACGCCTGGAAACAATACGGCAACTACCCTCAGGCTCAATTGCCCGACAAACGAACCGAGCTCGCACTGGGTGATTTGGTGAGCGACGAGGAACGCTACGTTGTGCTGATGCTTGAGGTGTTACCATTGCCGTTGTTGCCCGACGGCAGCTTACCAACCTCGCTCGAAGGCGAAGAACTGATTGGCCTTGAATTCGCCTATACTTCGATGGCTGAAGAAGGAACCGATCTGAGACTGGAGAGCCGGACCAGTTCCCATCTGATCAGAATCCAGGGAACACAGAACCCGGCTGACGCTGTGCGTAAAGCCGCTGAAGCATTGGCCGGCGGCGCGGATGCCGAGACGGCTCTACAACACTTGTCGACTGCAAAGGTTGTTTTGGAAGCGTGCCCTGCACCGAAGCTCGCGTCTGAAGCCGCCGCACTGCTCGATGAACACGAGCAAAAGATCCGGTCCCAGGAAGTCGACTCCCGAGCGCGTAAAAACATGTTGTACGAAGCGCGCTACTACGGACAAACCAGCAGCGCCAGGCTGTACACCGGTTCTCGTAAGAAATCTGAATTTACCAGGAAACCCACCGTCGATGAGCAACTGAACGAGAAACCGGCCGCCGAAACACCGGAATCGTCTGATGAGCAGCAGTGAGAGGGTGGAGAGGTGATTGGCGGAGCCTCACAAATCCTGATTCAGAGCGTTCGATTCCTGACACTACGGAAACGGATTAGTTCCGAATTTTATCCTGGCCTAGCTCGCCATTATAGAAGATTCATCGACCGCTGGGTAAATGCCTATGCGCTTTCAGAAATCGATGATGACGACATGCAAGAATGATGCAGCCGAATTGATCGCGAGTGAGCGCTAAGAGGAATTACGATCCATGTTTTCCAAAAAGAAATTTGATCCAAGTCCACGAGGCGTACCCCTGGGATACCTGGAAACCCGCTTAAGCAAGACCACCCTTAAGATATCGCGTGATGCCGACTCTTTGATTGCCGAACACCAAGCGGCTGTTGTGACAAAACTCAAGGTAGTTGCTCCTGCCCGGGACGAACTCAGCAAAGATCCTCTTCAGGCGGTTGTCCAGATCACGACGGACCTTCCACGTGATCTCACAAAAGCGTTCTTGAATCCACAATCGCTGATGACGCTGAATCAAGCTGCCGTATTCGGAGCACTTACGCTCGACAACGGCCGATGTTTTATTGGTTCTCGACTGACCGTATTTGAGCAGGAACAGGCCTGGAACCTGTACATTCCCTTCCTTCTTTGTGCTGTGATATCCGGACGGGAGTACCATGTTAATGCGATACTTAGTATGCTAGGCAGCAGGGAAGCCAGGACTGGGGATTCGGCCTGGGCCGCAGAGGATTTCAACTATGTCCAGTCGAAGCTTTCAGAATTCTGCGTCTGTACAGCGAACGGCGGAGGACTCACGGCCGAGTTCGGGCTGCGCTCCGGCATGGGGAGCGCTGCGCTAGGACATCATATGACGGCTCTATGGCAATTAAAGGCCGAAGAACCTCATCCCGGTGCCGGAGGTGGTCTGCTTTGCATCCTCCGCATGCCGCATCGGGTGAGTCGAGAGCAGCTACCTGGTATTCTAGCGGATCTAAATCGCAGAGAGATGGCTCCTCGCGATCAACCGCCGCACTTTGGCGCTTGGTGCCAAGGCAACTCGGAAGATACCGTGGCTTATGCTTCCTTTCTTCCAAACGCGATGCACCGTACCGAGGCCGTCGCTCTAAACGTCTCGATTTGGGCTTTTCATCGAGCCCATTGGGTCGACGCGTATCTGGCTTCGATCGGAGTACACTCTTGATGTTCTACGAAGCTTTCCAAATTGGCGACTCGTGCGGGAGCAACATTCATGAATGCTCAAGTACCGACAGTCGAACCCCCCCTTCTCGAAACAAAATATCACCACTATGTTTAACTTCTTCAAACCGAACCGCGCTCCCGTCTCCGCCGATGAGGCAATCACAGAATGTGCAACTCTAGCGTTTAAGCGTGCCATTCAACTCTCTGAATTCCTTATTACTAAGCTCAATCTTTCAAACGACCCGACTTTGGACCAAAAGGATCGTGTACTGATCAATAATCTATGCTTAGAAGGAGTGAGTTTTCGCATCGATCTGAGGGATATGCATCCTTTTCCATCCGGTCTTCACTTTGCCCGGTTCGCAAACAAGATCGCTGAAGTACACACTCTTTACTGCCAAGAGATATTTCACGACAAAGCCCAGATTGCTGGAATGGTCATGGTTCACGGGCGGGATTTTATAGGAGAAGCTTGTTCACCGAAACCCATAACCGATCAAGCAATCGAGCAAATTGTCGCTTTCCACGAGGCTAAATTTCTAAAGATCTTTAATTTAGAGCCTACGCCAGGTCTCAACGCACTACTGATTTCCCCGATCCGCGACTTCATTAAACGATCCTATCTTTCAGGGGAGTACCGAGAACTCATTCAGCGGATTGAGGATGACAACCTGCTCGATCTCGGACATCGACGACAAGGTAGGAAGTAGTCAGATCGCTGCCAGCGTCTATGGCACTGTCCGGGCAAAGCACCAGCGACACAAAGTGCTCGGCATTTGCCTTCCTGACAAGAAGAGAAGAAGTCGCTAATCCATCCTAGCTAAGATTCAGTCAGGCCCAACGCGCAAATGTCTCCGGATATTTCCTTCGAGGACGGCTAGACAATAGAAACGGCCATAAACACTTTCCAGAGACTGGCCGACCTTCAACAATTAATGGAACGAACAGGGGAGGACTCTTCAATGGCCTGTCTGATTCGACCCGCCGCCAGAAGGCAATCAGCGTTTAGCCTCGCTCAGGATATCAAGCGGAACTAGGTCGGGTCCGGCAATAGTTGTACGGCTTGCCAAACTTGACGAACTTGGCAAACTGGTCGATCCTGTCATTGAAGACAAGAATGTCCAAGAAGAAAGCCTACTTTAGAAAGCCGGGGCACTCGACCCGTTTTGTGCCAGTGCGAACCGCTGAAAAGGCTGGGGCGTCGCGCCGTCATCGGGCACTCCCAGTGGAATCGATCTTCGTTGATGAAGGTGTTTGGGATTCCGTGAAGAAGGGCGAAGCCGAGGCTTTCAAAAGGCTTGCGAACCTGGTCTCAGCGGCAGGTGAGGACACGGACGAGAAAAGGCTTGGCTGTAGGCTGATCATTCGGATGGACCCCGAGCGTCGAATTCCGAAGTTTGAAATTGAAGATGCCGGCACCGAGCCGTCCGGATCCAATGATTTGGACGCCGCCCTAACAGAAGCGCGGGCAAGGGGAGTCAGCCGTGCGGTCGAAATCTTATCCGGACAGGAGATGCTCTCTGCGGCCGAGTTTGCAAAATTCATCGGCGTTTCCCGAGAAGCTGTTCGCTCAAAGCATCAACGGAATGAACTTCTTGGCCTGAAAGGAGCAAAACGAGGACTCCGTTTTCCGAAGTGGCAGGTCACTTCCGACGGCAGCCTGTTACCGGACCTTCCGCGACTCTTTGAATTATTGGGCGGGGAATCCTGGACAGTTTATCGGTTTCTGACCCAGCATCACCCGGAGTTGGAAGGGGACACCGCTCTATCGGCGTTGCTGCGCGGTAAGGCCAATAAAGTCCTCGCTGCAGCCGAAAATATCGCCGGAGCCTCTTCCTGACCTGTGGCTCGCCGCACGCCGCCGAAGGGATTTGAATCGAGCAAGCTCGAGCTGGCGTCGATCAAAACCGGAACCAGGTTTTACCGACTCTACTCGTCGCGCTACCCTGATCCGTTGGGATTCGGGTTCGCGCCAAGCCGGTTTAGCGATCCGCGCGTCGCTTTGCCTGAGAAGGATCGTTTCGGGATTATCTATTTTGGTTCATCGCTCAAAGTCTGCTTTCTCGAACGAGTACTGAGAGACCTCAGAAACGGCCAGTTAGGCGATGTTCCCATCCCTTATGCCGAGCTTGAGCAATTGATGTGTGCTGAAGTAACGACCGTTCGGCCATTGAACCTGGTTGATCTCCGTGGCGATAACCCGGTCAGGATGGGCGTTCCGACCGATGCCGTTCGAGCATCGACTCATCGACTTGGACAACGGTGGTCGCTTGCCTTCTGGCTTCATAAGCAGCGCCCTCACGGGATTCTTTATCCTTCTCGACTTAACGAGGAGATTAATCTGGCTTTATACGATGTAGCGTCACCGAATGTACAGGTATCCAGAATGCGGCCGTTCCTGGAGTATCGAGCGGAGGTAACTGCATTGATCCGCCAGTTTAAGCTTGCGATTGTCTAGCTAATCATCGGTTCCATGATCGCCGTCACTGCGGTCGCACGGACTCGAATCGTCGACCGCTACGGTCTAGCGAATGCCATCCCACGCCGGCGACGATCATCCGTAGGAAGCGTCGATGCCGCCTCGAAGCGTCCGGTCCGGCCGGCATAAAAAATCGGTATCCCGTTTGCCGGTCTGCTACAGCAGCTTTCGGCAGAAAGACGGAAGAGTTACTCGAGAGAGACCGGTACTGGCCGGAGCCGCTAGAGGAGAACGTTTCCCGAACCTTCAAAGCTGTACCGGAGCGATTTGAGTCAAATCGCCGCGCCGTAAATGGTCTACGATTCAGCTGCAAAAACGACCGCAGCGTGCTCCGCTCTTTTAGAAACTGCGTACCGCTAGCTCCCCAATCAACCTTCGAAGAAGCCTAGCTGAAACAACCTTCGAAGCTTTTTATATTTGAACTCTAAGTCCCCGGGTAGACTGTCGAAGAACAAA
>Ga0185299_10006052_pt1 | contig 13093 bp, 24 predicted proteins | sample PaiPotPPA55metaG_FD_128002 | JGI IMG/M metagenome (GOLD analysis project Ga0185299, IMG submission 128002) | Iron sulfur acid spring bacterial and archeal communities from Banff, Canada, to study Microbial Dark Matter (Phase II) - Paint Pots PPA... ...
CTACAGCCGGCAAACCCGGCGGCCGGCGATCCTCCCGCGCCCGAGTCCAAATCGGCCGACGTTACGATGCCGGTCAACGACGGCATGGCCGAAGATGAGATGGCCGCCAGCGTGCTCGAAGGCGACCCGCTCACTGAATTGCGACAGCAGTATGCCAGTCTGAGTGACCGATCTAGCGCTTCCGGTTGGATCATGCGGCGGCTGTGTCAGGGCGAGGTGCCGGCGAAAAATGACAGGGGCGAGGTTGCGGTGTTCGTTCACGGGTTCATTGCGGTGCCCGCACCGATTCAGAACCAGTTCCGCGCCGGCCTCATCGCCGAACGGCCGGTGAAGTAAGAGAACGGCGATGGCGCGCAGTAAAACGACGCGACCGGCGAACCGGGCATTCCGCAAAGACAGCCCCGAAGAGATTGCGCATCTTGCGAAACTGTATCTCGAACGTGGGTTGCCGCTTCGTCCAGAGCACAAAGCTTACTTCGCAAAAGTCGGCTACCCGAATGCCGCGCCGCCGGCATCGACTGTGCCACAATCGCTTGCGCCGATCTCCTGCAAAGAGCCGCCTGCGCCGCAATCGCCAGCGGCAGCCCCGGTTTCGCCATGGGACCGACCGCCGTCCCCGGAGGTGCAAAGATACGAGCAGCTTCGCGCCGAGGCTCAGGCGACGCGCCAAGCGCCGCTGCAGGGCGCTCCCGTTCAAGATGTTCTGCTCAGCTATGACGACGTCAGGCAGGCGATTGAAGCGCTCCAGAAGGACGATCCCGCCGCGCTCAAATCAGTGATCACCAAAATCGCCAAGGCGCGGCTGACCACGATCGAGGAAGATCTACTCTGCAAGTTGGTGAAGAACAAGATCGGCGGCAGCATCTACGCGGTCAAAAGATATCTAAAGGACGCGCAGGACGAGCTAATCGAACCTCAGACGCCGCAACCACCGCAGCCGATCGGCGCGCCGGTCAACTGGCGCCTCAAACTCGTCCTAGACGATAGGACGAAAGATCCAAAAGCGATCATCACCAACATTTTCCTGCCGCTGATGCACGACATAAACTGGACCGGCGTCCTGGCGATGAATGATTTTACGCACGAGATTGCGCTTCGCCGGCCGCCGCCGTGGCACAAAGGCGCATTCACCGAACGTCCCTTAACCGACGCCGACATTCGTTACACCACACTCTGGATGCAGGAGAACGGCATTCATGTGTCATCACGTATCGTGTTCGAGGCAATGCAAGCCGCCGCCGAGCGAGCCAGCTTCAATCCGCCGCTCGATTATCTCAGCAAATTAATTTGGGACAGGCAGCCGCGCATCGATGACCTGTTTGTAAGTTACTTTAATGCGAAGATCGATCCTGGCAATGAGCGTCTGTTCGCGTATTACCGCGCCATTGGTGGGCGATCGATGATTGCAGCCGTTGCACGGATCTTCGATCCTGGCTGTAAGAACGATACGACACCAAACCTGTTCGGGCCGCAAGGCTGCGGCAAATCAACCGCTGTCGAGACGCTGTTCTCGCCTTGGTACACCGACGACCTTGCCGAAATGGGAAGCAAGGACTCTCAAATGCAAGTTGCCGGTGTTTGGGGCGTCGAGGTTGGCGAAATGGTCGCCGCTCGGCGCGACACCGACAAGACCAAGGCTTTCATCAGCCGCCGCACCGACCGCTTTCGCGCGCCGTATGGCCGGATGATCACCAAACAGCCGCGGCAATGCGTCTTTTGGGGAACAACTAACCGGGACATCTTTTTATTCGATGAGACGGGCAACCGCCGGAGCTGGGGCGTCGCCTGCGGCGCCATTGATACCGCGCGGCTCAAGGCCGACAAAGACATGCTTTGGGCCGAGGCCGTCGCGCGTTACCGGGCCACGCCAACCGAGAAATACTGGCTGCACGAGCCGGAGCTAATCGAGACGGCGGCCGAGGTGCAATCCAACTTCGCTGAGCAGGATGCCTGGCACCAAACGGTCACCAATTTCGTTACTGGCAGGACCGAAGTAACGGTCGACGAGGCCCTGACGAAAATCGACGTCAAGCTGCAGGACCGTACTCAGGCTCATGCCAACCGGGTATCGAAAATTTTGAAGATGGAGGGCTGGGAAAGGGGTTGGCGAGGGAAGGACCGATGCTACCGCAAACCAACAGTTTAGGCGGACACTGTTGGCAGACTGTTGGTACGTTTTTCTCGGTAAAATCAATCTGTTAGATACCCTTACCAACAGTCCAACAGTCTAAATGGGGATTTGGGATTGCTACTGGCAGATAGATTACAAAGAGGCAGGCTCTTGTTCGCTATACACAAGTCTCAGAAGCGCATTTTAACTGTAGGTCTGTTGGAGGCCGGCGGAAACCCTAGGAAAGTCGCCAACAGTCTACCAACGGTATGCGGCTGCCGCCATCGGCGGCTCGGCGATGAAGGAGGAACCGATGATCGATGAACAATCCGCGGCAATGCACGACGCGCAGGTGATCGAAGAGCTACGCCAGCTAAATGAACTCGATTACGAGCGCTCGCGGCGGCCGGCGGCCAAGGCGCTGGGTTGTCGGGTTGCTGTCCTTGATCGCATGGTCGAGAGCGCTCGCACGCGAGCGCAGTTGCGCGCATGGACGCGGGAGTCGGTCGTGCCGCAGCCGGCCGGTGAGTCGGAATGATGCCACCAGGCCGCCAGCGCCAAACGCCGCGAGCGGCGCAGGGATCCGCGTCTAGGGCCATGACGGGTAGGTAGCCAAAACGAGCAGACGGCGCGCTGTAGCCGCAATCGGGCGGCTCGGAGACAACAGGTAAAGGGGATCAATTGTGAGTGACGACCTGGAGTTTTCAAACTCGCTCACCGATCTCGCGGCGAGGATTAAGGCGGAGCACGACGCCTACATCGCGGCCGTGAAGCAGAGCCTGACCCGCGCGATGGCGGCCGGCGATATGTTAATCGAGGCCAAGGCGCAGCTTAAGCACGGTCAGTGGCGGCAATGGCTCGCCGAGCGGTGCGGCATCCCGGAAAGGACCGCGAGCCACTACATGCGGCTGGCGCGGAACCGGCCAGCCATCGAGGCCGAAATCGGCACCGTTGCCGATTTGACCGTTCGAGGCGCGGTGTCGCTGCTGGCTCCGGAACCGGAGGAAGCGGCCGAGGAAGCTGTTCCGGACGTTTTATGGCCCGGTGAACTCTGGCTTGACATCGCCGCCATCACCGTGCGGCAGCAACTTTACCCACGCATCGAAATTCCCGCCGACGCTATCGAACGGTACATGAACTTCGTCGATGACGTTCCGGCGATCGAGGTTAATCAGCGTCACGAACTTATCGACGGCTTCTTGCGGCTCAAGGCCGCCGAGCGTATCGGCCGGAAAAGGATTCGCGCGTTCGTTACGGATGTTGAGAACGATATGGCCCATTTCATGATCGCCGTTTACCGCAACAATAGCGGCGGCCTGCAACTGCCGCTCAATGGGCATCGCCGCGCCTTAAAGAACGGAACGCATATCTTCGTGCCGGGTGCGCTGGACCTGCGCGATGATCGGCGCAAAGAACTCGCGATGGCAGCGGCCGGTCAACCCGAGCAGCGCACGCCATGGCATGGAAAATTCAATGCCGTAGTGCCTGACTGGCTCGGGGAGAGCGCCGCCAAGACGGTGCTGCGCCGCTAACGCCGTGGCCGCCAGATGCAGCGTCTGCTCCTGGCCGCACCCATGGCCGCCTCGACCGTCTCGACGCTACCAGCGGCCACCGCAGCGCCGCTGCCGGCCGCGCCGGGGACCCGACCGGGTATGGGGTATCGAAAGGGCGTTTCGAGGCCTTGCGCTACCGCATTCTGGCGCACGGACAGAATTTTTTTGGTTGGAATCGGCCGTTTTTTTTCAAACTTTCAAATTTTTAATAGGAGTCGACGGTAATGAAAAGCAAAGGTTGGGGTGGCGCTAGGCCCGGAGCAGGCCGGAAGAAAAGCGTCCCAAACGCGCCTAAGACCGTCAAGCGCACCGGCCGGCGAACTCGAGATTTGCCGCTCGATTACATGATTTCAGTCATGAATGACCTGACGGTCGCCCCAAGGCGACGCGACCGGATGGCGATTGCGGCGCTGCCGTTTTTTCACAGTAAAGTCGGCCCTGTTTCGTCATGACCGGCGCGGTGGTAGAGCCGCGCGCTGTGCGGAAAAATCCAATGAATTGGGAAATTCCGCACCCGAGTCCCGCGGCTTCCGACCCAGCAGCCGGAAACGACGCAAGGCGACGGCACGCCAAAATTGGCAAAAGCCAATCGCCTGCCGACGACCGGGATAACCCGTCGCTCGTCGCGATCCGCCGGCTGCGCCGCGGCGTCGCTATCATCGTCAAACACGGCGACGCCGAGACGGCAAACTGGTGGGCGTCCCGCATCAACGAATACGAAGGCAGTGTCCGGCACGGCTTCAACCGCCTTGACGAAATTCTCCGCCTAATTCCGCCCAAGGGCGGCCGGTCCTGGGCCGATATCGAGAAACTGAAACAGCGCGATCATTGGTTGCGTGTCGCTGCGCGGCGTCACTATAGCGGCTGTCCCAGCAGCACCGCTCAAGCCAAGCTGATTGTCGCGGCGTTAAAGCGGTTCAAGGACGGCGATGATTGGCCGGAAGCGAAGAGTTTCGCCTCACCGCCGCCCGCGTGGGTTGGCACCCCGAGGGAGTGCTGGTTCAATATCTTGAAATGCGGCCCGATACTGGCGGTGAGCACGCTGCGGCGCATCCTTGATCGCGAAGGCGAGGACGGCGTGTAGGCTGCAGTAAGCAGACCGACGTCGGTCCGCGCCGTCGCGCCGGACCGAACTTCACCCTTTTTCGCAGTGTATGAGTTCCCGCTTCCGAATGACAACGATCGGATAGTTCGCTATTCCGAATGACACCGGCCGGAGCCACTTGGTCGGTCATGAAAACGCAAACCCGACTCCCTGATCCCGAAAGCCTCCGCATTCCGTCGATCGAAAGCGACGCCGGCTATGCCGCGCTGCTTGCGGAGATTGCCGCGTTCGAACGTAGAATCGACGCGGCACGCGCCCGTCGCGAGAGCGCGCAAGCTCTAGCAAGAGGCGTACCCGCTGGCCGATCGCCACTGGCGAGGGCTAAAGACCTGATTGCTGGCGGCACCGTCCAGGCGCTCGACCCGCCGAAAGAGGTTTCCGCCGCAGATCACGAAGAGTTTGTGATCCTGAAGCCGGCGATTATGGAACTGAACCGGAAGCTTGCCGATTTGCGAGGTGACCTATCGCTGCGCGCCGCGAAGTCGGTTGCGCATATTCATACGCAAGCTCTGATCGAGGCTTACCGAGCGTTGCAGCACGCCAACATTGCGTTTGGCGTCGCGGCCGGTGTTCGCGCGCGGCTCCGTGCTGCCGGATATGACGTCCTAGAGTTTGTGACGCCGTACCAGATTCCACCGGGCGCCGCGGTTTTGGGTGATGGCGTTTGTGACGCGAGGCAATTGCAGATGTGGCGCGAACTGATGGTGACACGAAATGTCAGACTTGACTAACGACGATATGCGCGCAAAGCGCGCCGAGACGGTAACCCAGCTTGAAGCCGCGCTGGCGGAATTGGCACCCGCGCGTGAGGCTTTGACAGCCGCGAAAACCGAAGCACTCGCGGCCAGCCGCCGGTTTAATTCCGTCGTTGCGAGGGTGAACGGCGCAACCGATTTCCATTCCGGCGGCACCGGCATAACGGCGCCTGTTTTGGGGCGAATCGTCGCCGAGGCGCGCGCGGAGAAAGATTCGGTCGATGCGCGCTGTACCATAGCAAAGAACCGTCTTTCGGACGTCGAGTGGCGCGTGTCTTGTTTGAAGGATGACGTTTTCGCGCTTGATCGCCTGATCAGCCCTGGACCGCCGGGCGGTCGTTTGCCGGAAGTTGTTAAGCGCGGCCCGCCGCCTGGACCGACGACCGTCGAAACCATCACCTTTAGTCACGCCTCTGGCGAAGCAGCTTAACCCAAGTTTGCGGTACGGCCGACGGGCACGCCCGGACCGCGAGCGTCCCGGCTCGGTGGTTTGGTTGCCACCGACGCCATCGAGCCGGGGCGTCTTTCTTTATAGGAGTTTGAACATGATCGACAAGCTACTCCGGTTTGTTATCCGCGACGAAGTCTCCGGATTGCGCGAAATGATGCGCGCGTCGAACGGCGCGGCGACTCGCGACACACTGCTTCTGACCTGCAAGGACGGCAGCATCAACGAGACAGCGCTGCAGCGCGCCGTCGAGCACGTCGACGCCGCAGGTCGGTGCCTTCCGTTGAACACCAAAGCGGGCTTCGTGAAGCTTCATGCGCACATCAAATCGGCCAGTCAATATCTCGAAGTTGCTCGTGATCAAATCGACTCACTATTCACCGGCAATGACGCCGCGGATGCCGACGTCGCCGATGCGATGGACGACGACCGCGAGGCCCGAGCGGCACGCGAACGCGGCGTCGCAGTATCGGCAACGTTTCTCACCGCGAGTGGGAACGCCGACGCGGCGGCTAGCCTCGTGACACCGAAGCCGCGGACGCCGCGGTAAACGAGCGCGAGGAACGACGTGCCAAACGGTGCCAAATTAATTTCGATCGAAGCGGTGATTGAGGCGGCGAGGCACGCTCGTGAAGTCGAGGATGCTCGTAAACGGCGGCGCGCCAAAATGATCGGAAACTGCGGGCTAGGAGTCAAGTCCCCTTGCGGGATAAAAGACCAGGAAGAGTGCGTCGTTCACGGTCCGCTCCTGCCGGAGATTTCGTAAATGCGCCGCGACCGATACCGTTACCGCCGCGACCGGGAAAATGGCGAGCGTCGCGCTATCGCATGGTTCGCGTTGGGCACACTGATTGTTGCGGCGCTCTGTGACTGGCTGAGTAAGTAAGGAGGATATCGTGGCACAAGGCACTGTTTTGCGTTGGTTCGATTCGAAGGGTTATGGATTCATCCGACCGAACGACGGCTCCGTCGATGTCTTCGTTCACGCAAGTCAATTGCGTTCAATCGGACTTTCCATGCTTACGGAAGGAACTGTCATTGAATTCGACACGGCACCGTCGCCGCGCAGCAATCGCGAAATGGCGGTGAATATCCGTGTTATTAAAGAGACGGTGTCCTGATGTCCCAATTCGGCGATCTTGACTTTTTCACCGCGACGATCGGCGCTGGCGCATCCCTCTCCGCGGCGGTGAACCTCGGGCAAAAGACGGTTGTCGGAATCGCGATGCCAGCAGCGTGGACTGCCGCTGATATCACGTTCCAGGCGTCCGGCGATGGCGGTGTTACGTTTGGCGAGTTAGAAGCGTCAGACGGCACTTCGGTCAATGCCGTGACGCCTTTTACCGTGCATTCGCCGGCAGCGTCGCAGGTTATCGGTTTTGATCCGACGCGGTTCCGCGGTGTCAACTGCATCAAGGTTCGTTCAGGCACGTCTGGCGTCCCGGTCAGCCAGGTCGCCCAAGCGGCGATTACGCTGCTAGTTCGCGGCGTCCTGTAGTCGATATCGTGGTGCTCGGATAATGGCGGTGAAGGCGATGGAACACCGGATTTGTTGGCCGAATGGTTTTCGGCCGGTGCGGCTTCGGTCTGAGGATTTGCGGCACCTTTTTGTGCGGCGGTTTCTTGTCGCGGAGATTGCGAAGTGGTTTGGCGCTTGCCCGATCAGTTCGGTCGCGCCCGCTGCTCGGCGATTGCTGCCTGCTCCAACAGCACCTGAGCAAGCTCCCTTATCTGTGCCGCGGGAAGCAAAAGCCGAGCAGTCTGCAACCGGCCAGCGCGCAGGTCAGCCTCGCTCATCGCCCAGGTAAACTCAATGCCGACGCTCTCCTGCGACATTGGCACGGTTTTGTAACGGACTATCGGCACGAAAACGTCACCCGGCTTTGCCATCGCTCACCTCATCCGGTCACTGAACATTAGCTGAGGACGGTCACGGTCAGGTATGCGCCGCGGAATTCTGACGCGAAGACAATCACTTGTTTGGAGATACGATGGTCGACACTAGGTATTTTGGCGTGATTCGATTCGCCTCCGACTCCGGCTTTGCCGTTTTCCGCGACGATGACCAGGGACAGGCATTCGTGCCTGAGCGCGAGGTGAAGGCCGCTGGCGGGCTGTCGATTGGCGACCGCGTCATATTTTCCCTGCGACCCGGCGGCATGGCGCACGACGTCGTCCTGGACCGGCACGCTCGGCATCTTGCGGCGCAGGAAGCGGCGAGATGACGTCAGCGACGCGCTATACCGGCATCGTGGTTCGAGCCGATCCGCGGTGCAGCATCAGTCTCGTGTTCGATGACGGCGGCGGCGCTGTCACTTTGAGCCGGTACGAGGCGAACCTGACAAACTATCGACTCGTGGAGGGCGACAAAATCGCCTTCAGCATTTACCGGAGCGGAAGCCGGCGGTACGCCTTCGACGTCAGGTTGCTTAGTCCGGTCGGTAAGCGGAAGCCGATCGTGCCGCCACCGCCGTATGCCGCGTTGGGACCGTGCGTGCGCGTCGGGGTTAGGTCGACGGGCCGGCGGTGAAGTGACAACCCGCGTGTCGAAGAAGTCTCGACCCGAAATAACCGTCAAGCTACGCGAGGACGGAAAATGGGAAGTCTCAAAGAGCGGCTATGTGCGCGGCGTCTACCGCGATGAGGTCGCGGCCCAGGCAGTGGCCCGGCAACTCGGGGCGCGTTCCTAGGTGCGGTTGGGTCGGGTTTGTTGCGTTCGACGAAACAATCAGCAGTAAAGTTACGTCCGACGCAAGTATTAGACGACACGTTCCTGGCGCTCCTCAATCGATCGTACTTAAAAAGTGCTAAACCGCGCGTCAATTAACTTGCTGGACATACATCGGCGCAATTGTCACCACCGCCCGCCAAACCCGCGCGGGCCTTGATGGGAACCGCAGCACATGAGTGACGGGAACATTATCAGCTTATCCAACCGGCAGGTAGGGCCGCATCTTCGCACGCTGGGCCACTTATGCGACTTCGCAGAACGTATCCCGCAGGCGCAAATCATGGGCCGCCTGCCGGATCATTTTCGCCATATCGGGGCGCTGACGGCCGGCGACGACGAGCCTGCGCTGTTGCGACATATGATCGTGGCCGGCGTGCTGCTGGTACGCGCTATTCGGGAATTGCACGGCGTCCCGAAGCAGCGGGCCTATCGGGTCGATTGTCACGGTATCGATGCCGCGCTTGACGATGACGAGGAGTTTGAATGATGGGCTTGCGTTTGGGCTTCGGCGCACGCATCGGCCGACATGCATGGATCGGTTACAGCGTCCCGATCGGCCGCGTCCGCCGGTGTGTCGGGCATGACGGTCACGCCGAGCCGTTCGATCCGATAAGCTTCGTGATCGGATGCGCGATCTTGTGGGGCGTGATTTCTGCGCTGTGGGCCGCCGCAAGGGGCGGCTGAAGGAGCCGGTTCCAGTGTCTAGGCCGTCATCGCCGCCAGCCGCTATAGGAAGCCCGTAGGCGCGATTGAGACGCTGGCGGCGGGGATGGTAGCGGGCGCGGCAAGACTCCCGCGCAGGCGGGGCGCGCTGCGGGCAAATCGGGGCGGGTCCGACCGCAAGGGAGCACGAAGCGTGTAACCGGATGTTAGGGGCTGCTGTGGCGGTATTCCCGAGCTTTAAAACGGGAGGCGATAACGATGCGGCCTTTCCTCGCTACGCTGTTGCTGATAGCGCTCGTGGTCCCGGCTGGCGCTGGTACACGGCCGAGGGCGGAATATGGCACAGCGCCGGGTCAGATTTACGGCTTCGGCACCAGCCAGTGCAAAAGCTCCGATTGTTTCTCAAAGCATCCGAGCGGAAGATGGCTGCATCCGCTGACGGTGCCTTACGGGTCGGGGCGCTCGCATCGCCGATAGGCTTCCGCGCCGACCGTCCCAGCCCCGGCGTCACGCTGAACCTGAGCGGCCGGCGCGGCTCGCGCTTCATTGTGGCCGCGTCTGGGGCAGACGCCCGTTGGTCAGAAGGCGTTCAGGATTTCGCCGACGCGTTTGGCGAATCGCGAAAGCGTCGGCGCGACCTCTTGGTCAGCCACACCTAAGGCGGCCTCGTCGAAGGTTACATACGAGGCAACATGCGTATGGCCGGGCGCGTCACCAAGCGGTTTCGCTGTGGAACCGCCGTACCGATGCAAAACGATTTTATCTTTAAGCCGTGCGACGACGCCAAAGCTGCTAACCACATGGTGGCCGTGGGGGCTTCTTGGGCTTCCGCGCTCCCAGTGGAAGTTATGAACGTTGACATCGGCGCCGAGCAGACGGTGATGCTTGCGCGTGATATCAAGGTAATGCAGCGGCCAAATGGCGTCATCGCCGCCTTTGTAAGGTCTAAAGCCTTTGATGATGGTTTTCTCGGACGTAGAAAGCCACTGTTTGCTGTCGATACCTTTCTGCGGATCGAGCATACGTTTCTCAGTCTCAAAAATAGGGAAGTACATATCTCTGGTCACGGTTTTGCCGTTTCGCACCGCCAGCGCGATAGCAAGGATATCGAGCGAACTCCTGAGCGAATTGATGATCGCCCCAGCCCACGCGTTGTAAATTAGCGGGAATTGGGCTGTTGGTATCGCCACGACTGCATAACCGTCGAATTCCGGGTCCGGTTCTTCACCCACCTCGTAGGGATGGTCTTTACACCAGGTAAAGAACGTATCTTGTAAGAGCGGTATCTGGGACAGGCTCCAGTCAAGTGCAGCCTGAGCGTCTAAAAGGTCATCATGCATTATTGCTTCCCTGGACCGGATTTCTGGCGCGCTACGTTGCGGGCGTCTCACTATAACCGCGCCATCCCGCTCCCCACAAAATCCGTATCCCGCGCGTTCCGTGCACCGCAGCAGCCGTGCCGCGAAACCTGTCTCCTTGACTTGCGTTAAACCATCAAAACGCGCGGAACACCTGAACATCATGGGGAGGATACAAATGCAGCGCACTCGTTGTGCCGACGACTTTGCGGCAATCCGGGCCAGAATGCAGGAGCTAGAGCACGAGCGGGAGCGAGCGGCTCGCAAATTGAATGACGATTCCTGTCGAATCCTTTGGTCAACGGGCCAGCAGGCATAATCCACCACGCGCGGCGGAATCGAGGGAAGAGAGCTATCCCGCGGGCCGCGGCCGGCTTGGTTAACTGACAAGATCAGGACGAGCTTATCGCTGGGTCAAGGGGAAACCTGAGCGGCGAGCGCCTGGTGCTGCGCGACGCGATTCAACCGCGACCGCTATTTCATGTCGCCGCGGGTAGTATAAAGACCGCGAGCGCGTCTTCCTCGGAGCCGGGAGCATGGCCGAAACATCGCGGACCGCCACGGCGGAAACATCGCCTGACAAGCATTGGGCTCGTCCCAGCCCTCCATCATCCCAAGGTGATACTGACACAACAAAATTGTACGCGGCCGTAGGATACGCGCTGTCTTCGTGGGAAGCGCTCGAAGCAACATTGTGTACTTTGTTTATAATACTTACGGGAGCGAGTGAATTACCGGCGGTTAATTCAACAATAAGGCGTGCCTATGGCGCTTTTGGCTTCAATTCTGGAAGGAGACAGGCTGTGCGTTTTGCCGCTGAGGTATATTTCGGATCGCATTGGCCGAGCGCCAAAACGGAACTAAACAAACTTTTGAAGCACGTCGAGAACGCGTCACAGCGTCGTGACGATATGGCGCATGGTTATGTCGCGGGATTTAAGACGGGCGAGACAGATCACGGCGCTTTTCTAATACCACCAGAATACAATTCAAGGATGACGTACGCGTTCTCCCAAGGGGATCGTGATACGTTTTCGCTCGCCCGCGCGAAATACAGATTCACTAGCAATGACATCAAACGGTATTCCGACCAGTTCGACCAACTCAGACAACAAATACTAGACTACGCAGTGCGAATGAAAAAGAAGGATGATGGCACGTTTAGCGATGAAGCTATGGAGAGCCTAAAACCTCGTGCTCGATAATCATCGGAGTGGGCGGGTCGAGCGCGCCCGCGCCTGGCCAGGGCCACCGGGCCGAACTCGGCTTAGCGCCACAATCGGTGGGACCAAGGCGATCACGACCATCGCCCCGACAATGACGAGCAAGAGCCGCGCGTCGGCGTGGTACATGCGCGATCATAACGCGATCACTCGGCCCGGTGCGTGGGTCGACGACGGCGGCCCTGCGGCGGCCCCAGCGCGCGAGTCCATCGACGGCGGGTAGACGGGTAGCGGGCTGGTCCAGACGCCCGCATGGGCGGGTCGCGCTGCGGGGCTGCGTAGGCTGGGCGCGACCGAGAATAAGCGACCTCGCTTATGATTAGGCGATGTGTGGAGTTCGCATCTATGATCCAAGGAGAAAGAACATTGGTGCAGGAGGATCTTTTGAAAAAATTATCGTTTGCTCTCGTGTTGCCACTACTGGTCGCAGGCGTGCCGGTGCCTGCACAGAACCTCACCGCATTTGACGGCAACTACGTCGGGGTCTCACTAACGATGGAAAGGTTTGCCGGGAGCGGAGGCGGCGTCTGTCGACCGGCCGGCTCCCCTGTTCCTGGTACGCTCGTTATCAGTAACGGTGTTGCCAAGACGCCAACGACCGAAGGAAGCGTCAGCCCCCAGGGCGTCCTCAGCCTGCGAGACAGGAGCGGCTACCTGCACCTGGGACAGGTTGATGCCCAGGGTAACGCGACCACCAGATCATCGGGCAATGAGTGCTTCCTTACCGCCGTCTGGCGAAAAGCCCCGCGGTGACACCGCTCAATGGCCTAGACTCCCCTCTGGCGCGGGCGCGCTGCGGGCGGCCGAGGTTGGTCTCAGGCGCGCGGCGCTGGTGCGGATGGCCACGGTGCGCCCGCGCCGGGCGGCGCTGTAGGCGGGATCGAGGGCGGCCAGCGCTATGACCGCAGCGGAACGACCTTGCCGGCGGCGTCACCGGTTCGGCTTTTGCTACTCGTTTTGCTACTGGAGCCGCTGAAAATGGTCAAAACAGGCCGAGTCTAGGCGACACGCTAAGGCGTCGTTCCGCTAATCTAAACAATAGGATAGACAACAGGACGAGACAGAACAATACGGCGGTTCGGCTAATAGGTATAAAGCTTCACCGGTCCCTCCCTGGATTGCCGCGGACGCGCCGCACTCAGGCGCG